>Ga0209603_1001316_pt1 | contig 26088 bp, 32 predicted proteins | sample COGITO_mtgs_1206_FD_184812 | JGI IMG/M metagenome (GOLD analysis project Ga0209603, IMG submission 184812) | Pelagic marine microbial communities from North Sea - COGITO_mtgs_120607 (SPAdes) (version 2) | ecosystem: Environmental > Aquatic > Marine > Epipelagic ... | reverse complement strand
CCATTGCCATCTGTCTGATTCAGCGATGTTGGGGAAAAATATTTCCTTTGCACCTTCAGGAGACTCGGACATGTACTCAAGAAAATCACACTCAAGGTCGATGCCTTCGTCTCGGGTACTGAGCCCGTTCATCTTGGCGAGGAGCTCGTAGTAGTCCATACCGCCGAACTCACCATAGCCATCGTATTCGGGCTCATGCCAGACATTGCCCTCGTTGTCGTACAGATAGACCGGCAATGCGCCCTCTTCTGCGTACCTGTTGGTCACGGACTCACCCGTGTCGTTTGTTAACCATGAAAACATACCCATCTTAATTCCCCTTACAGTTTGGATTGGTTTGCCAGTAGTCCGGCCAGTGACCCGCGCATACCATCTCGCGGTATTGATTTTCCATCTCGACTTCGTGCTTGTAGTCTTCGTTGGATACCCAGAGGAAGGCGATCGCTATGATCACAACCATAGCGAGACCCACAATTGCTTTTCTTTCTTGCTCGAACATTAAGATCCCTCCCAACCCATGGTCCCTTCTGCGGGGTCAACGTTGGGGTCAAGGTCAACATCGGATCCGAACAAGGGCTCGTCATCTTCGCGACCTATGCCAATCTTCCGAAGGATAGCCTCGGCCTCTTCGGTGTAGTCCTCGTAATCGCTCTGGCCTTCCGCGTCCAAGTGCCAGCTATCGAACTTGGCATCGTACTCATACCTCAGCTCGACACTGTCACGCTCAAGCAGAACCTCAGCCAGATCGTCAATCATTAGGATGAAATCATTGATCTTTAGATTTGCCATTGCTTAAGCCTCCGTGGTCTTGGTCCAGTGATAGAACTGTTCTTCTTCGGACAGCGTGTTCAAGACGAGATATTCGGGCTCGTATTGCTTCTTCACCCGCTCTAAGGTTTCCTTTAAAGGCTTGGACTTGATCTCGTATATCTTGCCGCTTGAGACTTCAATCAGTTGGACCTTCGCACGCATCAATCGCTTGATATCTTTCTTGATGAGCGAGGTGTTGAGGGTGTTGCAGACAACGATCTCAATGCATGTATCACCGAGACGGCTGTAGTCCACTTCATTGTTTTCTGACCTTGGGCAGAATTGCTCGTAGGTTTCTGGATCTTCGATCTTGATCTGATCGGCGCACGCCTCTCGAAGCTTGACGATCATGATGTCGAAGCTTTCGTTTGATTGGCCCCTGTATGGGTAGTAGTGATCGGCTCCACCTCTACCGTCATTCTCTGCCTTGCATACTCGGTCGCCATCAAGGCAGACAGTCGCTTCGAAACAATGCGTTTCGTGTGATGCGAATGCCGCATGCTTGATGTTCTTCAGTGAGATTCTTGATTCCATGTTGCGTCTTCCTTTAGTTTGCTTTGGGTTTTCGATCTTATCATTTGCTTGGTTGTTGAGTCAACACCCTGTGTAAAGAGTGCTAAGAGAATGCGCCCATTTTGTGGGTAAAAGTTGTGGGGAATAGCGCCCTCCCCCTCCCACAGAGCCCTGTGAGGGGCGTTTGAGGGGTCGGTAAGGGCATGGGCAGGGGGTCTGCTTGCGGCCTTCCTGCGGCTTGTGCTTGCGTGCTTGCGGCCTCGCGGCTCATTTTTTGACGATCCGAACTTCGAAGTGCAGGTCGAGTGACAGCGTGCGGACTTGCGAATAGCAGTGGTCGTGCGTGCCGGTGATCTCTGAATCAAACCAACCGCTTTCGCGGTTGGCTCGGTCTCTTAGATTGACTTGATACATTTGCTCTCCTAGTGCTGGTGGTAACTGATGTTGGGAACATCTTTGTCCCAGCATGCGCGACAGTCTCGGCATTCGTTGTCCTGCTTAGGTGCTGGGCATATATGCGAATTGGTGGGGATGGTCCGAGCGTGAACGGTTGAAGTGTTCCGGAATCGCTTAGGCCTTGGGCCGTCAACCATCGCCGCGCTCACTCGGACAATCAAGTTATCAGGAAGCGTGCCGGTATATGATGCGACCGTTTGCGCTTCGCGTGTTGGTAGCCAGTGCAGGCAGTCGGGGGTTGCGCGTGCCACTTCTACAATCTTGGCGAAGTGCTCGACGTTTTGAATGTCGCCGGAGTCATGCCAGCGGAAGTATTTGTCCTTGTTGATTGCTCGCGCCATGCTTGGCGCCCAATCTTCGCGCGTGATTGTCGCGAGGCGCCGCGCTTGTGCCTTCTTGACTACTGGGAATCCATACATCCCGCGGTCGTATGCATAGCAATTCTCGCAGGTTGACCCTTTGACGCTTCGCAATTGTCCGCCCACCTTGCACGCTTGCGCGGGCAGTCCGTAGGATTTGCTCGGCATTTTTGACGGGTTGGATAATCCGCCTACATTTTCTCTTGCTTCTGATACTTTCATTGTTTCACCTCATTAGTTGCTTGGTTGTTGAATTCTACCATGATGAGCCAGGTATTAAAAGCACTACCTTTTTTCTATTGTCAAGGGTTCCAGGTGCTCGCTTGCGAGCTTGCGACCTCGAGGCTTTTATATATAGCGCGAGCTTGCGAGCTTGCGACCTTTCTATTTTTATATATTAGATTGCGCGACCGGCAGCGGGCACCTGTTCCAGGAAGGCGCCCAAAAAAAAGGACCCGAAGGTCCTTGTCTTTAACTGTGAGTGTATCCATCATCTTCAATGCCCAACCACATCCCCGACCACTGGACCATGAAAAAATTCCCTGCGATACCTGGAACGATCGACTTTCTAAACTGCCGGTATGACATGCCGTTGTCGTTCTGCATCCATTTGCGATGCAGTGCCTCTCTTTGCGCTCGATTAATTGTCATCGTTCATGATCTCCTTGATTGATCGCCGATCGAATGGCAGTACATTGTTGACGTAGAACCGCTCGATTAACTCATCAGGCCATGCGTTGATGATCGGGTTAACGGCCAGCACCATCGCTTTGATGGTTGGGTATTGCTTACCTTGGAATTGATACTTCATTTTGATTCTCCGATTTGGGCGCCCGAAGGCGCCCGTTTGATTTAAAATATTGGATTGATTTTCACGACCTTTTGGATCTCTGGGCTCGGTGTTCGAAACGTCATGCCCCAATCCCAGCGCTGACCTTCCCAGTTGATCGACCCGATGATCTTCTTAGTATCACGAAAGGTCACGATCAAATTAGATGGTTTATGCTTAAACCTAGTGAATCCGCCCTCATTAACACCGATTGAATTCTTGACAGCATCTTTCGGATCCGCGTTTTCTATGCCAAGCTTACGCTTCAGCTCAGCCAATCGCTTTACCTCTGGCGATGCTTCGAGCTTTTCTATTTCTTTTACCAGCGCTTTTAGTTCATTTTTTTTCATGTCAATCCCTTAATTGAATGAAGGCGCCCGAGGGCGCCTGAGGTTTAGTTTTGGTCATAAATCGGTGTCGCGTCGAACCATCCAGCTTCAATCGCTCTCAAAAAATCAGATTCGCTTGGCCAAATCATGTCGCCATCGGTCAGCTCGCCTTTATCATTGAAGTGGAAGATGTAGCCATCCTCTGTCTTGTATCCAATTTTTTCCATTGTTAACACTCCGATTTGGGCGCCCTTAGGCGCCCGTGTGGTTTATAGATCGGCGAAATTGCCTTCTTCCAATTCTGCAAACGCGTTGATCGCATCGGTGATTGATTCGTGAGAATCAAACCATTCCTTTAAGATCCGGCGCTGTCCGAGATCCATGTAGCAGAATGTCTCATGCAGTTTTTCCAATGATGATCTGACCGCGAATAATCGCGAATCAACTATGCCGATCGATTTAAACATGTCCTTACTGTTACCGTATTGCATATTAAACTTCCTTAATTGCTTTGATTAACTGTTATCCTTTATTGAATAACAGAGTTAAACAATAACAGATAATAGTACTAATAACAACACACGAATCAACGACCATGCAAAGTTTATGCATATATCTCTATCGATATGATCCTTCAATGACGACTGAGCGAAGCGAAAAAGATGCCAGCGCAAGCTGGCATGATCAACATGATCCTCTAACAATCGGCGGGTCCCTTTCGAGGATTTGGCGTTTTTTGAAAAGTCGTCGCTTGCGACCCCGTCCCCCCCTTTTGAGGGGGTAGCTTTTTGTTCTGTATATATATAACGTTCACCAGCCACAATTATGAATTTTTATGAAATGCCGCAACTAGGTCATATTGCTGAATCTGAGATGAAAGAGATCCTGATGCTTCAGGAACGGCTCAAGCTGATGGACTCTCAAGAAAAATGCAAAAGCTCTTTCATGGAGTACATCCGGTACATATGGCCGGGATTCATTGAGGGGGACCACCATCGAATTATTGCGGAAAAATTAACGGAAGTGGCCCAGGGAAAATGTAAGCGATTGATCGTAAACATGCCCCCCCGTCATACCAAATCTGAGTTTGCATCTGTTTACTTTCCGTCTTGGATCATGGGACTCAAGCCAGAGATGAAGATTATGCAGACAACTCACACTGCTGATCTGTCCATCAATTTTGGCCGAAAGGTCCGGAACCTTATGGACACCCCAGAATATAGCAATCTTTTTTCAGAAGTTTCTTTGGCCTCGGACTCAAAAAGTGCGGGTAAGTGGCAGACGAGTGCGGGGGGTGAATATTTTGCAGCGGGAGTCGGTGGTGCCATCGCGGGGCGGGGTGCAGATTTATTAATTATTGATGATCCGCATTCTGAGCAGGACGCGATGAGCGTGAACCTGTTGGATGCGTGTTATGAGTGGTATACCTCGGGTCCCCGTCAGCGTCTTCAGCCAGGTGGGACCATTGTTATTGTGATGACCCGATGGTCCACATTAGATTTGACGGGTCGGTTATTGAAGCGGCAGACGGAAACGCATTCTGACCAGTGGGATATTATCGAGTTGCCTGCGATCTTTGAGGATTCTGGTAATGTTTTGTGGCCGGAGTTTTGGAAGCGTGAGGAATTGGAATCTGTTAAGGCGTCTATTCCGATTTCGAAGTGGAATGCTCAGTACCAGCAGAACCCGACATCTGAGGAAGGTGCGATTATTAAGCGGGAATGGTGGAATATCTGGGAGAAGGATCAGCCGCCTAACTGTCATTATATTATTCAGAGTTACGATACGGCGTTTAGTAAGAGTCAGACGGCGGATTACAGTGCGATTACGACTTGGGGTGTTTTCACGCCGAGTGAGGGCGGTAGTGATGCGTTGATTCTGTTGGATGCTGACCGTGGCCGTTGGGATTTCCCCGAGTTAAAGCAGGTTGCTTTAGAGCGGTACAAGGAATATGAGCCGGATATGGTGCTTGTTGAGGCGCAGGCGAGTGGTACGCCGTTGACGCATGAGTTGAGGGCGATGGGCATACCTGTTGTGAACTACCGGCCAAGTCGGGGTAATGACAAGATGACTCGGGTACATGCGGTGAGCCCTGTATTTGAGTCTGGAATGGTATGGGCGCCTGACTTTGGTTTTGCGGAAGAGGTGATTGAGGAGTGTGCTGCGTTCCCGTTTGGCGAGAACGATGATTATGTAGACTCAACGACCCAAGCTATACTAAGATTCAGACAAGGTAACTTTATTAACCTTCATTCTGACGAGGCTGAAGAGGAAGTATACCGAGACAAACGCGCATATTATTAATCTCGAGATAAGGACACGATCATGGCAGCAGATCCAAGGGCGACAGCAAGAATTAAAAAAAGAAAAGAAGAAAAGCTTTCTCTGAACAAACCCAAGTACAAGAGGGGTGATAATTTCGACAACACTTCTGGCTCCTCAAGAGCTGCCGCTATAGCCGACTCTTCTCTTTTCAAGCCTAAAACAGATAAGCCCAAGAAGCCGACTTACAAGAGTGATGATAGTTTCGACAACACTTCTAATAATTCTAAGACTGCTGCGCTTGATGCTGCTCTAAAAAAACGCAAGTCTTCCGCAAAAAGCATTACTGATGAAGAAATGGCTGATATTGATCGTCGAATTGCGGCAGTAATTAAGGCTCGGAAGAAGACGGATCCTAAGGTTGAGATCACTGACAAAGAGATCGAGGATATTGCCAAGAAGGCAACTGGTACAGGCGTTGTTCCCAAGGTTGATACTAAGGGTAAGAAGCGCGGATTGGTATTTGGAAAGGATGCAAAGTTCCGTCCTTTCGGTGGTGTTATTGCCCGAGCGTTGTTGGGTGATGATGAAAAATTTGGTGGTGAGCGAGGTCTTATTGACTTTGTTCGTACAAAGAAAAAGCCCGTTAAAAAAAATCAAGGTGGTGAAATGATGAAATCAAAAGGATACAGTCGTGGCGGTGCGGTAGGTATGTCTAAGCGAACAGCTCCAGGCGTTACAGGTGGTGGCTCACCTCGTCGCGGCGGAACGAAGACGGTTCCACCAAAGACACGCGCTCAAAGCCGAGCTACTTTAAGTCCGGCTCAAAGACGGCTTCTTGATTCTGTTCAAGGACGAGAAGGCAGTAAGCAGTCTACGAGCGTTATCCAGGATCTTTCTGATAAGTACGGTTATGCGCCTGGCAAGCGAGCTGGCGCGAAAGGCGGCATGGGCAAAGGTAAAAGAGCAAAGCCAGGCGGCATGAATATGGGTGGTGCAGTTGGTATGGCGGGTCCCGCAACAAAACTTCCTTCACGCCCTTCCTCTGTAGCAAATGCTGGCGCTAAAGCAGCCGCAGACGCCAAGGCTGCCGCGAATGCATCTGCACAAGCACAAGGAGGGCCAGGAAGCGCTCGTTCTTTAGCCAACCTTGCAGCGATGACGAGAGGGATGAATCGAGGCCCTAATCGACCTAAACCAACCAAGGCAACAGCCATGCGCGGTGCTGCGGCACGCCGGTCGGGTGGTAGTACGCCACGCGGCATGAACATGGGTGGTTCTGTGAGCAGAAAGAAAACTGCTCGCGGGGTCGGTGCCGCTAAGCGAGGGTTTGGCAAGGCTATGCGTTAAGCATGGCCTACCTCCAAAGCAACATTCCACACTTTAAGGCGTGGGTAAGAAGGGAATACACGGTTAATCATGAGCGATACCATGGCGAGTTTTTACACGCTATGGTTGTCGCCGTGACCACCATGCCTACTCGCTGTCTTTCGTTTCAAGTTATCTTTACTGGATGCGAAGCTGATGAAGATGAACCCAACGTACATGGAGGCGCCATGTGGGCAAGAATGCCCATTACCGCGCTGGTCGCTGATACGCCTTTTGAGGAATGGCCTGAGCCAATGCCTGTCTGGGCTGCTCAACCTTGGGATTGCAGTTCTCATACTCATGCTGTTTACGTCCTTGACCGTTGTACACCTTGTCCTTGGCTCGCTAAGATTGATGGTGAATTTTATCCTGCGAAATATCTTTTTACGGTAGACTACGCGGAGAATGAGATCGCTGATGATCCGGCACAGCATAAGCAGTCGCATGTACTTGAGTTGCTTGATGCTGGCGAATGGACTGGAAATATTGTAGCGTTACCAAACAACAGAGTTAGGGTGACGCACCCTGCTTGGTTTCAGACGGGTGAAGGTGCTCCGGACTTTAAGCCGTCACAGCATATTCATTACAGCAAGTCTGACCTAGATTACACGTTAGATGTAAATCAGGTGTTTGATAACTTGTATGCGGACAAGGAATAATTTATGAAGTCTAACTCTGATATGTACAAGAAGGTCATGCGCCTGCTTGAGGGCTCTGAAGATGAGTCTTTGCTTGAAGAGCTTCGAGAGAATGAGGGTGATCTTATGGATTACCTAACGGAAGAGATGCCTGAGAGAAAGGGTTCCGTTATGATCATGATCAAGAAAGGCAAGAAGGGCGATGATCTTGAGGAAATGTTTCCAGAGAAAGACAATCCCCGTATGAAGTTTCCGGAATTCAAACGCGGCGGCGAAGTCAAAAAGAAAAAGCCCAAGATTACGTTCAAGAAGAAGAAGGGTTTTGGAACCAAGTGGGAAAACAAGTGGGGCTAATGAATGGCTATTGAACGCGGTGTCGATGACGTTGATATCAGTGAGCTAGATATCGAAGACAATTCGAAAGAGGTCCAGATTGATGTAGAGGATGAGTCTTTTGACGAGATCCTTGGGCCTGGTTTTGATGACGAAGAAGGTATAGAGACTCTTGAAGACGGCACCATGCTGATTGGCATGCCGCCTCCTGTGCAGATGGGAACGGACGTTGAAGACTTTTATGAAAACCTTGCTGAAGTTCTTGATCGTGCTGATTTAGGCCGAATCTACAATGATTGTGTTGCTGATTATAAGTCTGACTTGGCTTCTCGCCAAGAGTGGGAAAAGACTTACAAGGAAGGTTTAGAATTTCTTGGTATGAAGTTTGAGGACAGGAGCGAGCCTTTTGAGGGTGCTTCTGGGATTGTTCATCCTTTGCTTGCTGAATCCGTCACGCAGTTCCAAGCGCAAGCTTATAAGGAAATGCTGCCGCCTGGGGGTCCTGTAAAGACTCAAGTCGTAGGAATGGGTACGCCACAGACTGACCTCCAGGCAGCGCGGGTACAGGAATACATGAATTACCAGATCACTCAGGTTATGCGCGAGTATGACCCTGAGACTGATCAGATGTTATTTTATCTTCCGCTGTCGGGTAGTGCATTCCGCAAGGTTCACTTTGATCAGACGCTTGATCGGCCTGTATCGCGTTTTATTCCATCTGAAGACTTGGTTGTACCTTATGGCGCAACGAGTTTGGACAATGCTGTTCGGATTACACACGTTGTTGATATGCCTATCAATGACGTTAAGAAGCTTCAAGCTGCCGGTTTTTACAAGAAGTCAAAGGCTGCTGAACGCTCATCTAGCTTTTTGAATGATAGTGAGATTGAGGAGGAGCTTGATGAACTCCAAGGTGTTAAGCCATCTGGCAATTCCAATTCTGACCAGTGTGAGATCCTCGAGATGCACGCTGATCTTGATATTCCAGGGTATGAAGACCTTGATGCAGAGGGCGAAGAAACGGGCATTAAGCTCCCGTATATTGTCACCATTTCGCGGTCTGAGTCTCAAGTTCTATCCATTCGCAGAAACTACAATCAAGAAGATCCTATGCGCAAGCGCATTGATTATTTTGTTCAGTATAAGTTTCTACCTGGTGTGGGTTTTTACGGCTTCGGTCTAACGCATATGATTGGTGGTTTGTCCCGTGGGGCGACTTCTATTCTTCGGCAGTTGATTGACGCGGGTACTTTGGCGAATCTTCCTGCTGGTTTTAAAGCGCGTGGCATTCGTATTCGAGATGCGGATACGCCTCTACAGCCAGGCGAGTTCCGAGATATGGATGCACCGGGAGGCTCATTGCGTGATGCGCTAATGCCTCTGCCGTTTAAAGAGCCAAGCGCCACCCTCCTGAACCTGCTTGGCATGTTGGTTGATGCCGGTAAGCGGTTCGCCTCAATTGGTGATATGCAGGTAGGTGATGGTAATCAGGAAGCGCCGGTTGGTACGACGATTGCGTTGCTTGAGCGCGGTAGCCGCGTTATGAGCGCGATTCACAAGCGATTGCACTATTCGCAACGTATTGAGTTTAACCTCCTTGCGAAGCTGTTTAAGGACTACCTGCCACCTGCCTATCCATACATGATCGCTAATGGTAATCCTGGGATTAAGCAGCAGGACTTTGACGACCGAATAGATATCATTCCGGTCAGTGATCCCAACATTTTCTCTATGAGCCAGCGCGTTATGCTTGCTCAAGAAATGATGCAGATGGTCCAGTCTAATCCTGAGATCCATGGTCCGATGGGAATGTACAATGCTTATAAGCGCATGTACGAAGCGATGGGTGTTCAGCAGGTAGAGCAGATACTGCCACCACCTCCGCCTCCACCACAGCCTATGCCGATGGCACCTGCTATGGAGAATGCAAACTTCATGATGATGCAGCCTGCGACACCGTTCCCAGATCAGGACCATGAAGCGCATATTGAGTCGCACATTACGGTTTATAATTCTGCGGTTGTTAAGACAAACCCGCAGCTTCGCGCTATGATTCAAGCGCATGTTTACCAGCACATTGATCTCATGGCCAGACAGCAAGCGATGCAAGATCCAGAAGTACAGCAGATGCAACAACAAATGCAGATGATGGGGCCTCCTCCGGGTATGGGGCCTCCACCTTCGGGCGGACCCATGGGTGCTCCTCCAAGTGGTCCTCCAGGCGTCAACCCTTCAGCGATGCCTCCACAAGGAGGGGCTCCCATGGGACCCCCACCACCGATGGGCGGACCACCACCGATGGGACCACCACCGATGGAAGGAATGCAACCACCTGGACCTCCGCCGCCTAACCCTATGCAGGCCATGATTGAGGCTAAAGTTGCACAGATTACCGTACAGTTGATGGAGAAAGTTGCTCCGATCTTTGAAGCAGAAGATTCCGACGATCCACTTGTTGAGTTACGTCGAGAGGAACTTAACATTAAGTCTATGGACTTAGAGCGTAAGGCCAAGGAGGCTGAACAGCGATTTGGACTTGACGAGGAACGCATTGAGAAGGATTATTCAATGGATCAAGAGCGTATGGATCTACAGGCTGATATTGCTGACATGAAGAATAAGACTGCTCAAGATAGGCTAAAGCTTCAAGAGTCTATACAAATGGCTAACGTAGCTGAGAAAATGACCAAAAACATATTTGGGAACTAATCATGATTAAGAGAACAACAAGCTTTAAAGAGCCTAAAGTAGACAAAGGCGGATTCACTGTTAAGGATCAAGGCCGCGTTAAGTACGCGTCTATTGAATCTGTTGAGGCATCTGCTTCGCCTAAGCCTGGTATGGGCAAAGGTAAGTCTCGAGGCGGTGGTGCGGCACAGCGAGGTACGAACTTCGAAGGCGTATTCTAGTGTTTGCTCCTCCAAAAGAATTCATGGATAGGCTGGCTGCTGGAGAAGATCTAGATTTTAGAGTGGCCGATCCACGCGGTACGGGCGGGGCTCTTGAAGGGTCTCCGAGAGGACCTCAACAGCAAAATCCATACGATTCGTTAAAAAAACTTTTTGGCGGAAACCTTCAAAGAAATGGCGGTGGATTTGGCGGCGGTCTTCAAGATCTTTTTGGTCGCATGAGGCCGCAACCTCTGGGGCAAATGCGAGATCAAGGCCCTCCTAATATATACGAAACTAATCAAGGCCCTCAACTCCGGCAAAAACAAATCCAAGAACAAATGATCCAGTCTCAAGGGCGCAGGCAGCCCGGACTAAGCAAAGAGTTTTTAAGCGGTATTTTTGGCGCCCAACGTCCGATGCCAAGTCAAATGCCAATTCAAGATATGAGAGCTAGAATGCCTCAACAAAGGCCGCAACCTCAAGGGCCATTTGGCGGCGGTGGGCGACAAAGATTCCCACAGCCTCAACAGCCTCGAGGCCCTTTGTACGGACAGCAATATAACGGCGGCATGTACGGTCAGCAACCGCAACGACCACCCATGTACCCACAACCGCCAATGTACCCAAGACCACAACCGCAATATGGTGGTGGCATGTACGGCGGTGGCGGAATGTATGGCGGTGGTGGCATGTATGGCCAGCCCCAAAGACCTCCAATGTACGGTGGTGGATTCGGCGGTGGGATGGGCGGCGGAATGTACGGTGGTGGTGGTATGTATGGCCAACCACCGCAACAACAGTACGGCGGTGGTATGTACGGCGGTGGCATGGGCGGTGGTATGTACGGTCAGCCACAAATGCAACAACCGCAGTATGGCGGTGGTGGATTCGGTGGCGGCATGGGTGGCGGAATGTACGGACAGCCACAACAACGCCAACAGCAGCCACAATATGGCGGCGGAATGTACGGTGGCGGTTTTAATCAACAACAGCCGCAACAGCAACCTTATAATCCTTACGCCCAACCAAGTCGGATGAGCAATTTTCAACAACTTAAATAGCAGGCGATGTACTAATGGCGGGAAGAAGACAAGTAGGCAGAAGTAAGCCATCGTCCATAGAAAGAGAAACTGGGAATCCGGCATCTCGCTCTGGAAAATCTGCTATCTATGCTGCAATAGCAAAAAAGGCTCGAGAGAAAAAAGAAAAAGAAGCTAAGGCCAAAGCTGCAAAAGATAAAGCTGCAAAAGAGCTAAAGCAAAAAAACGCTCAGGCTGCTGAGGATAAAAGATTAAAGCTTGCCGCTCAAAAAGAAGCGAATGAGTTAGCTAGGGCAGAGGCCGAAGTTAATTCAAGAAAGCAAAGAGAAGATGCTTCAAGAAGAATGATACAAATGGCAGAAGCTTCTGCCAAAAAAGCAAAGGATAAAAAGGCTAAAGAGGCTGCTGACAAAAGAATTGCGGAGGCAAAGGCGAAAGCAGAAGAGCTTGCTGCAAAAAGAGCTGAAGCAGAAAAGAGGCGTGCAGATAAAGCAGCTGCCGCTGCAAAAGCCGCAAAAGAAAGAGAAGCTAAAGCTGCTGCGGATAAAGAGGCATTAGCAGCGGCTAATAAAGCTGCTGAGGAAAAAGCTGCCAAGCAAGCTGCAAGATTAGAGCAAATACGAATGCTTGAGGAAAGAGAGCAGTTCCGCCGTGGCGAGCAGTTACAAATAAGGCAACAAGAAGCGAAAAGAATAAGAGAAGCAAAAGCGGCGGCAGATGCTAAAGCAGCAGTCGATGCAAAGAAAGCGGCAGATGCTAAGGCTGCAGAAGATAAGCGTATAGCTGATGCGAAAGCTGCGGCTGAAGCTGCGCGTGCTGCTCAAGATAGAAAAGCTGCGGCTCAAGCTGCAAAAGAGTTAAGAGAAGCAAACGAGGCCAAAGCTGCGGCTGAAGCGAAACGCGTTGCAGATGCAAATCGAGAAGTTAAAACAGTAGACTTTACTGCTGATCAACTGGTTGACAAATACAACAATTCACCTGGTGCTCAAGACTTTAAACTAACCTCAAGCTACGATCCTAAGACTAACACCTTTATTGAGGATGTAAGTGCTTTTGGTTTTGAAGGAGATGCGGCTACTAATACCTATACTCCTGAAGAATTTATAGCAAAGCTTGGGTACAAAGGAGATGATTATAATACCTTTAGCTTTGTTCAACCACAACAGCTACAAGAAGCACCTCCCTTGCAAGAAGCGCCTACAGGCTCTATGGAGCGAACAAGAGTTGTAGATCCTGTAGGGTCTGTTGGTAATTCAGACCGAGAACGTAAAGGCAACGAAGATCCTTCTCTTCAAAACACAGTAGCGCCTATGTGGGCGGCTCAACCTCCAGAGTTTAAGTTTACAGCAGAGCCTGTACCCAGAATTAATCCTGCTTGGAATGGGCTTGAGGAGTGGAAAGCGCAGCAACAAGACCCAGAGCCCACGCCTCCTGATACACCTGGTTCTTTTGTTTTTACAACTCCTCAATACGATCCTGATCCAAAACTAAATGCTTTGTATAACTCTTTGTCTTATACAATACAAATGGGCGCAGGCATTCGGGCTCTTACCCAAGAAGAAGCAGCACAGCAAAGCAAAGAAATTAAAGATTTAGAACAGCAAATTATTGCTGCTGGCGGACAGCCTTATAAGTATTTTACAAACTTACCTTTTGGAAGCTTTAGAGGGGAAGGTCCTGATCCAACATTAGGCGAATACGATCCGATGACAGGTCGTTATACCGATGAGGATGATCAACCTGCGCCAGTACCATCTCCAGGACCTGCGCCCACGCCTCCTGATATGCCGCCAGGATATCCATTTGAAGAAGGTCCAAGAGATGGACCTAAAACGGGACCTGCACCTCCAGGCTTTACGCATTCTGGAGGACCGTCAACGATGGCTATGGTTCCTTTCTACAACCCTACAACGGGTGAAGAATGGACGGCGTCAAGCGGAGGATGGAGTCCTGCACCGGGTTGGGTTCAAGGAAGCAAACCCGCAGATTGGAAACCGCCAACAAGTGCAGACCCCGCGCCTACACTGCCAGATATGCCAGTGCAGCCTGCGCCAGATCCATTACCCGAATCACCGGCTCCTAAGCCTCCTACCTTTATTGACATGGATCCGCTTAAGGGCATGCGAGATCAGTTTGTTCCAAGAAACATTCTTGGCCAATCTTATGATCCGCAGGTTCGAGAAGACTTTGTTAAGAAGATGCAGTCTGGCGCAAACATAACAAGCACGCCAAGCTATCAAATGCCGACATCGCCAATACCGCAAACTCAGTTTGGCGGGTATGGACAACCAATGCCGATGTCTCCACTGGCACCTTATGCAGGACTTGGCGCCGCACCGCTTCGACCGACTGACTACGATGAGCCATACGATGAAGACGCGCTTCCAGGCGGTCCATCGGGTCCTCGTGATGGGGGCGGTGTCACTTAATGGACGCAGTCGCATTAGCATCATACATATTTAGTAAGCTTAAAAAGCTTGAAGAAGGTCATGTGGAGTTCTTGACCGGTGGCAACATAAAGACAATGGAGGACTACAAATTCGTGATGGGTGAATTATCGATGCTTCGCACCCTTCGCGCTGAACTAAAAGAAGCGTTGCAATTTGAAGGAGACCCCGATGAGTAATCTGTCAGCAGATACTCTCGCTAAATCGTCATTAACTGACGCATATGTGAGTAGTCAAGAGCGTGTTCTAAATCCAGAACTTCTGGATAAAACACTACTGGAAAGAATGCCCAACCCCACAGGTTGGCGACTTCTTGTTTTACCTTATAAAGGCAAAGGCGTAACTGACGGTGGTATTGTTTTAACCAAACAAACCATGGATAAGGAAGGTCTGGCGACTGTTGTTGCCTATGTCTTAAAAGTAGGCCCACTAGCCTACCAAGATGCTGATAAGTTTAATGGCATGCCTTGGTGTGAGGAAGGTCAATGGGTGTTAATAGGTCGATACTCAGGAGCTAGATTCTCTTTAGAGGATGATTCTGAAGTTCGAATTATTAATGATGATGAAGTGATTGGGACCATTATGGATCCCGATGACATCAAGTCCGCAACTTGAGGTGAAACATGTCAGAACAAACGTTAAGCGAAGCTTTATCTGATATCGACGTTGATTTAAATATCAGCGATAAAGATATAGAAAGCGCAGCAGTACCAGAGTATGCAAGAAAATCTAACGATGAAGTTCAAGAAGAGTCTACTTATGTAGAGCTTTCTGATGAAGAACTTGCCGAAATATCTCCTGCTACAGAAGATGTAGTAGAAGAAGATTTCGATTATGAGGAAGATGATGGCGCAGAATCTGAAGCTGACCGAAAGGTAAGAAGTGCTCAGGACCGAATTAACAAGGCTGTTAAGCAGGCGAAAGAGTTTCAACGTCGAGAACTGCAAGCGATTCAATACGCGAAGCAATTGCAAGATCAGAACAGAGAGCTTTCAAACCAGTATAAACAAACCAGCGTTAATTCAGCGGCCCAAAATCTACAGATACAGGAAAGTTATTCTAAAGAGTTTCAAGGCCGGATTGAGGCGCAAGCTGATTCTGCTAAAAGAAACCTTCAGAAAGCTTACGAATCTGGAGATCCCGAAGCTATGGCAGAAGCTCAACAGCTTATTGCCAGAACCGAAGCTGACAGAAGTTCTTTAGCTCAATACAAGCGCGAGCTTGCAAAGTATAAAGAAGACTATCAGCAATGGGCTTCTAGGCAGCAGGAATCTGAACCTGAATATCAAATTCCAGATAACTATGTGCAAGAAGAGCCTCAATATCTTGAGCCTTCAGAGAGAGCACAGGAGTGGGCTGCTAAGAATGAGTGGTTTGGAACTGATAGGGTTATGACTAATGTAGCCTTTGCTGTGCATGATGAGCTTGTCCGATCAGGAATTGACTTGGAGTCACAAGAGTACTATTCTGAAATTAATCGCAGAATTCGACAGGAACTACCTCACAAGTTTCAGAATGAACGACCCGCAGGAAACACTAATAAACCCGTCCAAACCGTTGTTTCCGGTACGCGCATAAAAGGAAGTGGACGCAATCAAAATGACCGTAGGATTGAATTGTCACCTAGCGAGCAACAGCTTGCCAAAAAACTAGGTGTTCCATTCAAAGAATATGCTAAACAAAAAATGAGGTTGGAAAGATCATGAGCGAAGACATAAAAGAAAAAGGCGGATCTGGAATGAAAAGGACTCCACGGAGTTCTGATACTAGGGATGCTTTACAAGCTCGGAGGCCATGGACGCCACCTCAAATCTTAGAAACACCCGAACCTCCTCCAGGGATGAAGTATCGATGGCTGAGAACGCACATTCGAGGCGAGGATGATAAGACTAATGTTCACATGCGATTGCGAGAAGGCTACGAAGTAGTCAGTCCGGCTGAAGTTGCAGGCTATGATTTGCCTATGAATGAAAGCGGATCTCAAGCAGGAAGTGTTGGTGTTGGTGGTTTGATGCTTGCAAAAATCCCAGAAGAAACAGCAAACGAGCGGAATGCTTACTTTCAAAATAAAACTGAAAACCAAATGAGCGCGGTTGACAATAATTTGATGAAAGACGAACATCCCTCAATGCCTTTTTCTAATGAAAGGAAGAGTAAGGTAACCTTTGGCGGTTCTAGGAAATAGAACCATTTTTGATTGTGTTTAAGGAGAACTAAAATGGCGAATAAAGACGCCCCATTTGGCCTCCGGTATGTTCGCAATATTCAGGGGAATTACAATTCTTCTGGTCAGTCTCGTTATAGAATAACGACTGCTGATGCGACTAACACTACTAAGATCTACGCGGGTGACATTGTTACTCAAACTACATCTGGTATTGTTACTCGAATTGCGCGTGCAGACGGCGGTTCAGCAACTTCCGACATTATTGTCGGTGTATTTAACGGTTGTTTCTACACAGATCCTACGACCAGCACTCCTACTTGGAGTAACTATTGGCCTGGAAATGCAGCGACTGATGCAATTGCTTTTATTTTCGATCATCCTATGGATGTTTTTGAAATTCAAGCAGACGCAGCATTCCCGATTGCAGATCTGTGGGGTAATTTCGACCTTGTTGATAATACTGATACTGGTAGCACAGCTTCAGGACTCTCTTATGTAGAGCTTGATGTTTCTACCGGCGCTACAACAGCGACATTACCGTTCAAAGCCCTGGATATTTCTGGTGACCCAGACAATTCAGATGTAGGTTCAGCCAATACTAACGTGCTTGTCACCATTCAGAATCATCTGTTTGGCCAAAAGCAAGTTGGTTTAGCTTAAGGAGTTAATATATGGCTATTTCAAGAGCCCAATTAGCCAAAGAGCTAGAGCCTGGCCTCAATGCTTTATTTGGTATGGAATACGCTCGTTATGACAACGAGCATGATGAAATCTATGAAACAGAATCTTCTGATCGTGCATTCGAAGAAGAAGTTTTGATCGTAGGTTTTGGTGACGCAAAAGTTAAGACTGAAGGTCAAGGCGTATCTTTTGATAACGCTTCTGAAGGCTTTACTGCTCGTTACACCCACGAAACCGTGGCATTGGCATTTGCTTTGACAGAAGAAGCTGTCGAAGACAATCTCTATGACCGACTCGGCGCACGTTATACAAAGGCTTTGGCCCGTAGTATGGCGCACACCAAGCAGGTTAAAGCTGCTAATGTCCTAAACAATGCGTTTAATGCTAACTTTGCTGGTGGTGATGGCCAACCTTTGGTCAGCACAGCACACCCGCTTGCTTATGGCGGTACTCTTGCGAATCGGGCAGCTACTATGTCCGACTTGAACGAGACTTCGCTTGAAAACGCACTGATCACTATGTCAACTTTTGTTGATGATCGAAACATGATCTTGGCTCTTCAGGGAACCAAGCTGATTGTTCCGCCTCAGCTTCAGTTCGTAGTTGATCGTTTGCTCGAGACTCCTGGACGAGTAGGCACAGCAGACAATGACATCAACGCCGTCAAGAATATGGGTATGCTTCCGCAAGGTTATGCAATCAACCATTTCTTGTCAGACACTGATGCATGGTTCTTGCTGAGTGACTGCCCAGATGGGTTTAAGCACTTTGAAAGAAGCCCGATTTCTACTTCTATGGAAGGCGATTTCGATACCGGCAATGTTCGCTATAAGGCTCGAGCTCGTTACAGCTTTGGCTACAGCAACCCTCGCTGTGTATTTGGTTCACAAGGCGCTTAATGTTTCATGTGAAACAAAGAAAAAGGTGGTCAAACGACCACCTTTTTTTTATCTTAAATTTGATCTAGACTGTATGAACTGAGACAAATTAGTTTTAGCGACCGACTCAGCGGACGTTACGAAGACGCTAAAACGAATCCTTTCGTAAGAGGTGAATACCATGGCACAAACTACTTTTTCTGGTCCCGTCAAGTCTTTAGCTGGCTTTATCACTGCCGGTGTAAACAGCAGTGTTAGCTTATCTGCGGACACAACCCTAACGGTTGCGACTCATGCCGGTAAAATTATTATGCTGAACGATGCTGATGGCAAGTTTACTTTGCCCTCTATTTCTTCAGCCACTCCTAATGATCCTACTTCTCCCGATCAAGCAAACAACATCGGCGCTTCGTTTTTCTTTTATGTAGAAACCGCAGCAACCGACCTTGATATCTTGACTGACGGCACTGACAAGTTTGTTGGCGCGGCAATGGTTGCCGTAGATGATGGCGCTAAAAAAGCGTTTATTCCAGCAGCCTCTAACGATGTCATCACCTTGAATGGCTCAACTAAGGGCGGACTTGTCGGCAGTGTTGTTAAAATTACTGCTATTGACGCTGCAACGTACTTAGTTCATGACTCTTTATTGCTAGGTTCAGGAACGATTGTTACTCCTTTTGCTGATGCTTAATCAATTAATTTAGGAGAATAACAATGGCTGATGCAGTAACTTCGCAAACCATTCAGGACGGTGACCGCAAAGCCGTCCTAAAGTTTACCAATGTCAGTGATGGAACTGGTGAGTCAAACGTAGTCAAGGTTGATGTTTCTGCTTTGGGTACAAACTCATCTGGAAAAGCCTGTACTAAAGTAACTGTTACGCAAATTTGGTGGCAGTGTGTTGGGATGGGAGTAGAGTTGTTATGCGATGCAACGGCAAATACTCTAATCATCGGGCTATCTCCTGACAGCAATGGTTACCACGATTACACGCCGTTTACTGGCATACCAAACAATGCTGGCAGCGGTGTGACAGGTGACATTTTGTTTACAACAATAGGCGCAAGTGCCGGTGATACATACACTGTCATTCTTGATCTGATAAAGGAATATTAATGACAACTTCTGGGACCAGAGATTTTGAGCCAGATGTCGCGGAATACATAGAAGAAGCGTTTGAGCGTTGCGGTCTAGAGTTTCGCACAGGTTATGACGGGATTACCGCAAGGCGATCCCTGAATCTCTTGTTGGCTGACTGGGCCAACCGTGGGTTAAATCAGTGGACAATACAGAATACGTCTACAACTTTAACTCAAGGCGCAGAGTTTATTGAGCTTACAGGTTCTACAATAGACGTTTTAGATGTTGTTATTAGAAGAACCGAAGGTGGGGAAACAACCGATATACAGATGGCTCAAGTTAGTCGATCTGCCTATTGGAATATTCCCAACAAGAATACTCAGTCAAGACCAAGCCAATGGTTCCTGGACAAGCTCATAACGCCAAAGCTTTACATTTGGCCTGCTTCTGAAAACAACACGGATCAATTGATCATTAATCGATTAGTTCGAATTGAAGATGCAGGTGCAAGCGCCAACACAATGCAAATGCCGTTTAGGTTTTATCCTTGTTTGGCTGCTGGATTGTCTTACTATATTGCTTTAAAGAAAGCGCCAGATAGAGTAGAAATGCTTAAGGCTTTTTACGAAGAAGAGTTCGCAAGAGCTGCTGATCAAGATGAAAGTAGAGCTTCCTTATTTGTTGCGCCAAGTTTAAGAAGTTATAGGAGAGCGTAATGGCGTACGCTTCTGGGAAGTATGCCATTGCGATATGTGACAGATGTGGGTTTAGATATAAGAACACACAGCTTCGCAGAGAGTGGACAGGATTTAGGGTTTGCAGTGAATGCTATGAGCCTAAAGAGCCTCAGTTAGAGCCTCTTCCTCATGTGTCTGATGCTCAAGCCTTAAGGAATCCAAGACCTCAGTCTGACTTTACGTCAGGCTCTGGGGTGGTTAGGACTATAGATCCTAATCAGATGATTACAACGACAGGAGATTCTATCGGGTCAGAGTTTGATGGCTTGGCAGGAACCGGGGAAGTAGGCACTGTAACAGTGGTGACAGGATGAGCTTTACATACGCAAGTTTAAAAACAGCAGTAGAAAATTACTGCGAAACGGCAGAAACTACTTTTATTAATAATCTTCCTGTCTTCATTCAAGAAGCTGAAGAAAGAATATTAAAGAACGTAGAGCTTCCTGTTTTTAGAAAAAACGTTGACGGAACATCTTCTGCTAACAACACTTATCTTTCAGCGCCAACAGACTTTTTAGCGCCGTACAGCCTTGCAGTTGTTTCAGGTAACGTTTACACATACCTTCTCTTTAAGCATGTATCATTTATAAGAGACTATACGCCCAATCCAACGACAACTGGGCTCCCTAAATATTACGCATTGTTTGATGACACAAGCTTTATCTTGGCACCTACGCCAGATGCAAATTATGAGTTTGAATTGCATTACAAGTATCGGCCTGTTTCATTAACGGCTGGTGCAGATTCTGGAACAACATGGCTTTCCACAAACGCTCCAGACGCTCTTTTTTATGGAACGCTTGTTGAAGCTGCAACTTTCTTAAAAGTTCCGGAAGAAGTTGGTGGCTATGAGCAGAGATTCCAAATGGGTCTTGACGGACTAAGAAGGCTTGGTGCTGGATATGGTTCAAGGGATGAATATAGGTATGATATTTCGAGGGGTTAATCTTGTTTAGTGTAGAAGTCTCAGCAACACCAGGTTCGGTAAACGTTCAAACCACAAGTAATCGTGGCATGAATTCAGAAGAGATTGCTTTAAACGCTGTAGAGAAGATAATTAGCATTAGCGATACAGCAGACCCTGTGATTAAAGCTCAGGCTGAAGCGTTTAAAGAGCGTATGTACTGGGTTATTGTCGCCGCTTGCGATCAATCAATAAAGAGCGACAGAACAACTTTGTATAATATTTTTAAATCAAACGGCCATGATAATGTGGCTGAAATTTTGAGGACTTTATAATGGCAATTACTCAAGCAATGACTACTTCGTTTAAGCAAGAGATTCTTCAGGGAATTCATAATTTTACAAGCGGATCTGGCGGCGGAACAACAACCACAACTGGCAGCGGAAACGTTTTCAAGATTGCTTTGTATACATCTAGTGCAAGTTTAAGCGCAACAACTACAGCGTACTCTACGAGTAATGAAGTATCAGGGACTAATTACACCGCAGGTGGAAACACCTTGACTAATGTTACCCCTACTACATCTTCAACTACGGCGCTTACAGACTTTGCAGATACAACGTGGTCAAGTAGCACCATTACAGCGAGGGGCGCACTAATTTATAACTCCTCTACAACCGCAGGCACGGCAGATAGAGCTATAGTTGTTCTTGATTTTGGTGCAGACAAGACATCAACGTCAGGAGATTTTACAATTCAATTTCCTGCGGCTGGAGCAAGTACTGCAATAATTAGGATTGCATAGGACTAACATGTGGCAGATGTCATTGTTGCGTTTCAAGGCTGGAATAGCTCAACACAGGGTTGGGGCGAAGGCGCTTGGGGCGAAAATATTGCAGTTCCAGGAGCCGTTACAGCAGTTGGCTCGGTTACGGTTACAGCCGATGCAAACGTATCGGTTACTGGACTTTCAGCAACTGCCTCGACTAATGACGTATCAGTTACCGCTGATGCAAACGTATCGGTTACTGGGCTTTCGGCTACGGGATCTGTTGGATCCGTTACGGTTACGGCTGATGCGAATATCTCGGTCACAGGCGTTTCCGGGACAGGAGCTGTTGGATCCGTTACGGTTACGGCTGACGCTATTGTTTCAGTTGACGGAGTCTCCGCTACAAGCGCAGTTAGTTCGGTTACGGTTACAGCTTCAGCGGTTACAATTCCGACAGGATTATCGGCAACTGGATCGGTCGGAACTGTTACAACTCGAACAAGCAACGTCTTCCCTGTCACGGGTGTTTCTGCAACGGGTGCAGTCGGGGATATTAGCTTTGTTGGTAATGTCGTTATTGAACCTTTTGGACTTAGTGCTCAAGGTCAAGTTGGCCAAGCCTTGGTCTGGGGCAACATCATTCCTGGACAAGATGCAAATTGGCAGAACGTTGATGAATCTCAAACACCTGGCTGGTCAAGTATTGATGACAGTCAAACACCAAATTGGCAAGAGGTAGCTTAAATGGCAACTTACATAAATGACCTTCGATTAAAAGAGATTTCCACAGGGGACGAATCGGGAACTTGGGGAACTTCCACCAATACTAACCTTGAACTAATCGGCGAGGCTTTAGGCTACGCGACTCAGGAGGTATTCGGTTCTGACGCAGATGCGACAACTACCGTTGCAGATGGTGCGTCTGATCCTGCTCGCGCAATGTATTTCAAGATCACGTCTGCGGGAAGTTTGACTGCGACGAGGACTTGTACGATTGCGCCTAATACGGTATCTCGGGTTATGTTCATCGAGAACGCGACCACTGGTTCTCAGTCTATCGCTATCTCTCAAGGCTCAGGCGCGAACGTCACGATTGCGGCAGGCAAGACGGCAGTGGTTTACCTTGACGGCGCAGGCAGTGGCGCAGCAGTCGTTGACGCGATGGCTGGGGTTGATCCCGGTGTTACCGACACGCTGGCTGAGGTGTTGACGGCTGGTAATACTACTGGCGGCACTAACATCGAATTAAGCACAACCGATAAGGTTCAATTCCGCGATACCGGCATCTACATCAACTCCAGCGTAGACGGCCAGCTTGATATTGTTGCTGACACAGAGATTCAGATAGCGGCTACTACGATTGACATTGATGGTGCTGTGGATATGGCGAGTACGTTGCAAGTAGACGGTGCTATTACGTCTTCTGCTGGAGCAACAATTACAGTAGCAGATAACTCAGATGTTTTGACTCTAGTTTCTACAGATGCAGATGCTAACCAAGGGCCAGTATTAAATTTATTTAGAAACTCTGGAAGTCCCGCAGACAGCGATGTCTTAGCACAAGTTTTATTTTCTGGTGAAAACGACAATAACGAAGAAATAGAATATTCAAGACTGCAAGGATTTATTGCAGATGCTAGTGATGGCACTGAAACTGGTGGCTTAAATCTTCAAGGAATGTTAGCAGGGACACTAAGAAGTAGATTTAAAACAAACGCTACAGAATTAGTAATTAACGATGATAGTGTAGACCTAGACTTCCGCGTTGAGTCTGACGGCGCAAGCCATATGCTCTTTGTCGATGCTTCCACTAATCGCGTAGGTATTGGCGAGGCGTCACCGGATACACCTTTGCACCTAACAACGTCTTCTTCAGGAACCGCCGTTACTATTGAAAGCACAGACGGGAGCAGTGCGGCGGGTTCTACCGTAATTTTGTACAAAAACTCTGCTTCTCCTTTGGCTGGAGATGGTCTTTCAACTATAAAGTTTCGCGGCAACGACAGTGGGGGAGCTACAAATGACTATGTTCAGCTTGTCGCAACATTAGAAGACCCTACTGCAACTGCTGAAGACGGGCGGTTTACTATACAGGCTTTAACAAATGGTGCTAATAAAAACAGACTTTCCGTTAATTCTACTGAACTCAATATTAACGAGTCAGGTCAGGATTTAAACTTCCGCGTTGAGTCTGATAGCAACGACCATATGCTGTTTGTTGATGGTGGTGCTAATCGGATTGGTGTTGGAACAAGTGGGCCTCTTGAGATACTTCACGGACACAATGGCTCTGGGGATGACGGAACTTATTTAAGATTATCAGGTGGCGGTAGTCTTAATGAATCTTACGGTGGGTGGATGCGAGGCTATGGTGTCTCAGGCAATGGAGGATTTTTAGAGTTAGGCGTAGTTGATGCAGGGACGAAAAAAACTGCTATGCAAGTAACCGCACAGGGGAACAATTTAAAGTTCTATACAGCGGCTGTTGAAAGGCTTCAATTTGATTATCTAGGCAACACTGTATTTAACGAATCTGGCGTAAACTCTGACTTCCGCGTTGAGTCTGACAACAACGCTAATATGCTGTTTGTTGATGGTGGGAATGACAGAGTAGCGGTCAAATTAATCACAGCAGAACCAATTAACACATTAGACGTAAACGGCGATATTTCGTTTACCCGAACCGTCAGCAAAAAAGTAAGCACAGGTTCGGGAAACAGCAACTACTTTGTAATTTACGAAAAAGACTTTGAAACAAGTGCTTTTACTACTAACCAGCATTGGGTGCGTATCACCGGAGCAGGCGCAACAGACGGCGCATACGGCAGTGCTGAATTTTACATCACGTTTAAGCAACAAACCAGCTCAAAGTATTTCAACATTGTTCCGATTGAAAACACTGGGCTGACCATCGGTTATACCTACGACGCATCAGGCGGCGCATCGAGCGCTGGACAGCTAAAGATTTTTGCTTCAGGAGCTCATTATACTTATATTCAGGTATTCGCTACGGCTCGTGATGGTAACTCAGATGATGACTTAAATCGCGGCACGTTCCCAATGACGGACACGGGTTCTGCTTCTGCGCCTGCTGGTATGACAACAATGGCGTTCCCGCTTAATTACGGCGCGAACAAATATACCCTATCGGGATACGCGTCTAATCAGTACGTCATTAACGAAGGCAGCAATGACCTCGACTTCCGCGTCGAGTCTGACAGCAACACTCATGCTATTTATATGAATGCCGCAAACGGTACAACATCTTTTGGCTCATCTACCCCGCAAACAGCTTATAACTTTATAGGTGTTGGAGGCATCTATATAGGTAACGGTAATCAGCCTTCGGGCGATTTTATGTCTATTGACGCAGAAGGCGGGGCAGGCGCCACAAAAATGACCTTCTATCGTTACGATAGCTCTGCCACTACATATCAAGATAGGTTTTCCATTGCGGGGGAAACCTCAGAAACAGTAGTTAATGACAGTGGTCTTGACATAGACTTCCGCGTTGAGTCTGATGGCAACGCTAATGCCCTGTTCGTTGACGCTAGTGCAGGTACGGTCGCAATTAACACAGCAACCTTGACTCATAATGGCAATACAGCAGGTAGCTTAATTGTAAACGGAGGGTCAACTGGTTCTACTTCCCCAATTATGATGGTAATAGATGGTGACGGCTCAGTAGAAGGTGACTCTGTTCTTTTGGAGTGTTCGTTTGTAAACGACGACGTATTTAGTTCAGCTAGGTATGTCCAGTTTAGAGACAGCGGCGGCACACAAGGATCAATTAGCGGAACAGGTGACGGAACTGTCGCTTACAACACTTCATCTGATGAGCGTTTGAAGCAAAACATTCAAGATACAGATTCTAAGTGGGATTTAGTCAAGTCTTTACAGGTTAGAGACTATGAGTGGAAAAAGTCTGGCAAACAAGACACTGGATTCATCGCACAAGAATTACATGACAAATGGGCGAAGCCCGTAAAGGTCGGTGGCGAAGATGTCACCAATGATCCTTGGTCTGTTGATTATGGACAGCTCACACCTATTCTTACAAAAGCACTTCAAGAAGCAATGGAAAAAATCGAATCTCTAGAAGCTCGTATCACGGCACTAGAATCATAAACTGTCATTAAAGGAGAAAGAAACATGGCAATTACAAACACTTGGTCGATTAACGACATGCAAAGAACTGACTCAGACGGGAATGTATTTCTCGTGTACTGGTCAATGGTAGCGGCAAGCGATGGAACCCCATCGTACTCTGCTTCAGAAGGCGGCAAGCTCCGCTTGGAAGGAGACCCGACATCTCCAGATTTTATCCCTTACGCTGATCTAACAGAGAACGATGTTCTTGGTTGGGTATACGCAAGTCTGGTTGAAGGTGAAGAAACGCCAGAAGAAGCAAAGCTGCGAGTCGAAGCTGACCGTACTGCGAAAGTACAGAAGCAAATTGATGCGGCTGCAACGACTGAATCTGGCGTGCCTTGGTAATGATTGCAGAGCTTGTTGCCTTTAATACTGCTTTTGGAGTAGTTAAGCAGTTTATTGGGAACGGCAAGGACTTGCACGATTGTTTCGGCCAAATCGG
>Ga0209603_1001310_pt1 | contig 26168 bp, 16 predicted proteins | sample COGITO_mtgs_1206_FD_184812 | JGI IMG/M metagenome (GOLD analysis project Ga0209603, IMG submission 184812) | Pelagic marine microbial communities from North Sea - COGITO_mtgs_120607 (SPAdes) (version 2) | ecosystem: Environmental > Aquatic > Marine > Epipelagic ... | reverse complement strand
CCTGGCACTCGCCTCGATGCCCGACTTGGCGTGCGGCAGCGTGAGCGCAAGCATCGACTGCTCCGTCATGAGCGCCGCGAGCGTCTCGCGTCCGCGCACGGCGCTCACATTGGCAAACGTCCACGCAGCCGGCTGCAGCTCCACCACGAGCGCACGCAGCTGTGGCCAGAGCGCGCGCATGGACTCGAGCACCTGGATCTCGTAGCCCTCGGTGTCCACCTTGGCGATGAAGGAGCGCGCGTGTGGCAAGTGCCGGCGCACGTAGTCGGAGAGGTGCACGGGTCGCACCACGCGCGTGGCGTTGTGGAGGTCGGCCGGCGTCGCCTTGTCAAGCTTGCGCGTCTCCTTGGTGCGCAGCCCGTGCGGCCATCGACCCACCACCGCGCTCGGCGAGGCCATGACCTCGCAGCCCGTCTTGGGCACGCGCACCGGCGCCACGCGCTCGCTCGAGGCGACAAAGCGGTTAAGCAGGCGCACCCGACGATCTTGAAGCTGGCCGAGCTGCGCCGAGTGGCAGCGCTGCCACTCGCGGCACCCCGGCTGCATCTCGACGGCCACCACGCGTCGGCCGAGCGCGCCCGCGAGGAGCGTGTACGCGCCCACGTTGGCCCCAATGTCGAGCACGACGCTCTCATTGGGCCCGCTTGCAATCGCGTGCGCAAACGCGGCCACCGAGAGCGGCTCGGTGGTTGCGAGGTGGTCGCTACGGGCCCACTGCAGCTGCGCGAGGCCCTGAGTGGAGCGCAGCAGCGGCCAGCGGTCGAGGACGGGTCCCAGAGGGCGCAGCGCGCACGCGCTCATCGCGGCTCTCCAGTAGCTCGAGCGCGCGTGCTAGCTGGCTGTAGCTAGCGCTTCACAAACCCTCGCAGTGGTGTCATTAAAGAATTTTTAACACGAGCCTAGCCACCGGACTCCCTGGTCCCTTTTGTCGCCCCAAGACGACGCTCGCGCGCAGCGGCTCCGGCGCTGGGCGGTCGTGGGTCACGGGCGTCCGCAGCGCGCGCACGAGCTGCAGCTTCACCGCGTCGCCCACTCTGGGAAACACCAGGCTCGCCGCGGCCACCGTGCCCGTGCCCTCTCTCAAGATGGCACGCTTGGCGCTCATGCTCCGCTTGGCCACGCGCATGTCGACCACGATGCGCACGCCCGCGGCCAATCCAACCCACGGCAAGCGCCCGCCCTCGTCGCCGCCCTCGCGCTGCAGCACGCGATACTGCCGGCCGGCCGCGTCCTCGTAGTGCGGCTTGAAGTCGTTGTACGCGGTCGCCGTGGGCTGGTCGTGCGCCATTCGCACGCGGCCCTTGCAGATGCCGCCCGCGCGCAGCACGCCTTCGTCCTCCTGGCGCAGGAAGCTGTAGGGCGGGTTGCCGATGAGCGTCTTGAGCCGCGGCCAGACGCGGCGATTGCCGGCGACGCGCAGGAAGAAGCCGCGCTGCTCGTCGGGAGGAAGCAGCGACCAAAACGCATTGCGAACCGCGTCGTCGCCTGCGATGGGCGTGTTCGGTGCTGCCTGCTGCACGATGGCCTCCTCAACCTGATCAGCAAAGCTCTCGTTGATGTGGTCGAGCGCGCCGCGCACGGTGGTGATCCCATCGTGCGGGCGCGGGTACGGGTGCACCCGCAGCATGCGCGCGCGTTTTACCCACAAGCAGGCCGTGCTCGCGAAATCGCTGTTGGCGCGAGCACGGCGCCGAGGTGCCGCATTTAGCAAATCTGCGCTTGGGAGGCGCGGCGCGCGGCGAGCGCCGAGGCGATGCCAAACACGTAATTGGGCGCCGTCGCCCTTATGCGCGGCAGCTTGAGCTCGGGCAGGCAGACCATGCGCGCGAGGGCGCGGACGTCCTGCTCGCAGTACACTCGAAGGAGCTCGCGCTCGCCTTCGGCCCACCACGCAATGGCTTGAAGCCCGTCGGCCGTTTTGGTCTCCATGTCGTTTTGCTTGAGCAAATTGTCGAGCTTGAACCAGACGCGCGTGTGGTCGCGCAGCCGCGCGAAGACGTCGTGCACCTTGAACAGGTGCGACTCTGTGCGCTTGGAGGCGCAGTGCTTGAACAGGACCGGGTGGTCAAACCCGAGCCCGTTGTAGCTGACGATGAGTTCGGCCTCGTCGAAGGCCTTCAGCAACTCGAAAAAAGGGCCCACGGCCTTTTCGTCCTCGTCGCGCCAGAGCGTGACCATTGGCGCTTCTTCCACGGCCCGCAGGGCCTCGTCGGGCCCGTCTAGGATGGCCTCGCTCGGTATTTTTAAAAAGGAGAGGCAGCTCACCTCCAAGTTGCGCACTTGCTCCTCGCGATTGTCGCCCGGCATGTCGGAGATTCGCGCTTGCGTTTCGATGTCCCAGATCACGACAAAGGGCGCATCGTGGTCGGAGCTCATGGTCTCGTCGCGTGCACGCGCGCGCGTCGTCCGCGTCGTCCGCGTCGTCCGCGTCGTCCGCGCCCACGATGCCGGCCGGCGGGGCGTCATTGGCGATTAGCGAGCACCTGTGCGCATTCTGCATCGCGCGCGACTTGCGGCGTGCGGCGTGCGGCACGCGCGCGGCTGCAGAGCCGCGCGCGCGCGCGGGCGCATCCTCCTCATGCCCAAGAATGGTCCGACGCGCGCCGCACGTTTCCGGCACGACGCCAACGCCGCGCGGATTAGGGCACAACAGGCGCTAAAAGACCGAGAGGAGCAGGCGAGGATTCAGGCCCAGGAGACGCTCAAGGCCAACTTGAGAATCGCCGCAAATGTGGCGTTGGAAGCGGCCTCACACGGCGTCCTGTCCGAGGAGGAGACCAAGCTGCTGATCGAGTCGGCCGCCAAGGCACGAGCGGTGACCGAGGGAGACTGGCCCATCATCGACAACCACCGATCCGTGTCTCCCGGCGCCGCGAAACGGGTGGCCGAGGCCAGCGCGCGGCTCGAACGGGCGCTGCGCATCGTGCGCGAGGATGCCGAGTACAAGACCGAGGAGGAGCAGCGCGCGCTCACGTCGCAACGTCGCGCCGAGAAGAAGCAACGCCGGCGCGCGCGCCAGGAGGCCGCGGGCGAGGCGCTGCGGGCGGCGTTGGATCGGCGCGTGGACGAGGACCATGCACGTGCCCAAGCACGTGCCCAAGCACGTGCCCAAGCCCTGGCCGCGGAGCGCGAGCAGCGTCTCCAGGCACTGCAGGAGCAATTCCAAGAGACTGCGCTGATGGGGGTTGACGGGGTTGACGGGATTGACGGGGTTGACGGGGTTGGCGGGGTTGACGGGTTGCGCACGCCGCCAGAGAGCAACGACGTTCACGGTGCAATTCGGGTTCTCGTTGACGACACCTACGACCACGCGACACGCGGCCAAGCCGAAGCGTTGGACGGCGCAGATCAGGTCGAGCGTGTCGCCGCGCGCGCCCGGCAGGCCGCGCACGAGCTCCAGCAGGACGACCTGCTCGCGTGTCAGGAGCTCGAGGAGGCGCTCCGGGAGTCGGAGGACGAGTACGCGCGAGTCATGGAGGCGGACGCGCGCAAGGAGCGGGCGTCGAACAACAATGCCGCTTCCAACTATGGCGAGTGCGTCGTGTGCCTGAGCGAGACCGCCTCGCATGCCGTGGTGCCGTGTGGGCACATGATCCTGTGCGCGGCCTGCGCCGGGGAGGCGCGCCTCGAGCAGTGCCCGCTGTGCCGGGGGGCCGTCGCGCAGCTGATGCGCGTGTTTGTGGTCGGGTGAGTCGCGCGTTTTTATCAACAAAAAAACCCCTACGAATCGGTCTCCAGCGCGTGCACTATAGTACGCATGCGCTCGACGGTCATGTCCTCGGCGCGGAGGCCGCCGCCGCCGCTCGTGGTGGTGGTGGTGGCGTGCGGCAGCTCGGTCTGCACCTCACGGAATTGCAGCGGTCCAAAGCCGCCCCGCCTGCTTCCCGCGACCTCCACTACTGGGGCGTCCTCCTCCGCGTCCGCGGCCGGCGACGAGCGCCGGTCCAAGACGGGTGGCGGCGGCACCACCACCTTCACGGCGCGCGCAAAGAGCGCGTCCGTGACACTGCCGCGCACGTGCTGAGACTCGGCCAAGAGCATGCGCTGGTGCTCGACCGGGTCGTCTTCAAGTGCGCGCGCATAGTGCGTCACTGGCGCCGCCACGGCGCCGCCCTCGAGGTCCAGATCTGTCGACGCGGCGTTTCGGTGCGGGTCTCCCGGGTCGTCGTCGGACATGTCCGACTGGGGACGGTCGTCGACGACCTGATAGGCCACATCGTTTCCGATGCGGATGCGCGCCATGATGACGACGATGGCCTGCACAATGGCCACGGGCAGCCAAAGCACGTGCGCGCCCATGGCCCAGATGGCCGCCGCCGCCGAGCGCGTGATAACGACCATGGACTCGGCGCGCGTGGGGCTGCTGGACGAAATGGACGAGTAGACGTGAATGGAGTAGAGCATTGCAAAAACAAAGGCGCGCAGGCAGCGCTCGGCGGCCTCCCACGCGGTGACGGGTTGGCACAGTGGTCCCATGAGCGCTACGCTCGGCGGCGGGAGCGCGGCGATTATGAGAAGCGCACCGGCCGTGACTAGAAACGGAATGTCCGTGTCGTGCATGGGGCTGCGCGCGCGCAGGATGCCGGCGCCGCACATGACGAGGATCATGCCGTGAAACACGACGCGGCGCCACGACGGCGTGTGCTGCGTCTCGATGGCACACGTGTGCACCAGTTGCTCCACGGTGAGCGACAGAATGTAGACGGGAATCGCGGGCTGCAGTGACGAGAAGACCACGTTGACGCCGTGTGCGCGCCCGACACGCAGGGGTGTGCGCATGAGCAGGGCGCCCGTGGCCGTGCAGAGCGCCAGCGTGCGCACGGCCGAGACGCCACCCTCGGGCACGACCCAGCATGAGAGCACCGAGACGCACGCGACCGTGACCACCGCAAATACGGTTTGCAGTCCCGAGAGGTATAGAGAGGCATTGCTAAAGTCGACCATGGTGTCTTCGGCGTCGACGGTTCCCGCAAGTGCCATGGCCGCCAGTGTCAGCTCGCGCCGGCGCAGGCTCGTGCGCATAGCGGTGGTGCGGCGCGGGCAGTGGCGCAGGCGTGGATGGCCATGCGGCTTAGCGGCCGTCGCCTATTTGCCCGTTGGTGACCCCACCGCGACAAGCGCGGATGCGCACGACCGCCACGGCGAGCTGTGCTGCTCGCCGTGGCGCGCCGTGCCACTCACGGCGGGCGCCTTGTAGACACGCTTGCGGCGTGCGCGGCAAGCAGCACAGTGCCTCGTGCCACCGCCGGCGCCGCGAGCGCGTTTCGCCCTCCTCAGAGCCGCCGACACACCGCGCAACGCGCCGCGATGGCCTACAACTCGGGCAGCCGCTGGAGCTCGCGCTGCGCCTCGGCCTGCAGCGATGCCTCCACCGGTCTGGCCCTCTCGCACTCGTCGCCGTCGCTGAGCACGCTCCGCGCCAAGCACGCGTTTCTGCCCATCTCGCCCGCGGCGTCGCCCACGATGATTCACGCGTCCCATCGTGGATCGCCGCTCTGCGGCTCGTCCTCCGCCGGGCCCTCGCCAAGTATTCGCAAGCCGAGGGTGACGCACGCCGTGGCGTGGTCCCCCTTGGCCGACGCCCGCGTGCGCGCCCTCGCAGTGGCCACGAGCCACATGCCCGGCGCCACCGGAACCTCCGGCGAGGATGCGCGCCGGCCCTTTTGCGCAAATGCGCTGCTGGGATTTGGCCTCGACGACCCGTTCCGAGCCATGCCCGTGATGCCCACGACGCCGCCGGCCAGTTCGCCGCTTGCCATAGCACCGGTCCCTCTCACAAAGTCGAGGTCTGCGCCCGCAGGCTTTGGCTTTGAAGACGACTCCACCACTCACAGCCTTCAAAACCCACTAGACAACAACCCAGAGGAGATTACCCAAACCATCTGGATGTGCAGGGGATGCGGGTCCACCAATGAGGATGACCTGGAGCTCAATTCCGACTCGGCGTACACGTGCGTGTGCGGCACCGTCGATCAGCAGCGGTGCATCTCCCTGGATCGCCAGGGCATGTGCAAGCGCGAAGATGACAACACCGACGTTGCCGACCGCTGGGCGCGCGATGCCATCAAGGAAGCCGCCGAGGCCGCCGCCAACGGCCCCGAGACAAACGATGCGCGTCGCCACCGCCTGCTCGCCGGCAATGGCACGCGTGTGGGAACGCGCGTGCAAAAGCGTCACGGGATGGGCAACGCGGCCGACCGGCTCGACACGCAGGCGTGTCGCGAGATTACGTCGCACATCGATGGCCACGTGTCATCGCAAAAGCTGCAGCGCGTCTTCGAGTACCTCGAGACCGACTTTGACTGGTTGGGAAAGACGTTTGCCGATGCCCTTCGCCGTCACGTGCGCATGGAGACCAAACGCGTGCTCAGCAATAGCTCGATGCACGCGCAAGCGTGCACCGAACGCAACCGCGGGAACGCGTGCAGCCTCAACTTGGCCAAGCGTCCAAACTTTCTCATCGCCCAGTGCATGCTGCAAGAGACGCTCGAGCGGCTCAAGTCCGATGCCAACCGCGCTATGGTCTCGATCGAGTGCACCTCGCACGAGCTGAACGAGCACCTCGAGCGACTTCGGCAGCTCCAGGAACAGAGCCCGAGCTCTGGACAGCTTCCGCAAGTGCGGGCCGCCGTGCGCCTGCTTCTCGACTGGCACCAGGGCACCGTCCTCTGCCCGTGCGGCGCCGGCCAGGCACCGCCGCCCCCAAGCGTGACGAATCCGGCACTTGGAACTGGGCCGCCTCCGCCGTTTGCGCTCCCTCCGGCGGCGATGACGGCGCTTGTCGACACGCTCGACTCGCCACGGTCGAGTGCATCGGCCGCTTCGGTCAGTGACGCCGCATCCGACGCGGTCTTTGGCGTGCGCGACGCAATCGCCGGTGCCGCCATACGCGCCAATGTGCGCTCCGACGTCCGCTGCGCGTCGCTGGCCGCCATCGCGCAACTGGAACTCGGCGACTATATTCGCACACGCAACGTGCTTCCCGTCGATGTGCTCGGTGTGGCGGTGCTCGCCGCCGTTGCGACCAAGATGGGACTCGAGGACGCCACGAGTGAGCTGCTCGCCCAGTGCTGTCACGAGCAACAGATCTCGCAGACGACAGCGCGTGTGACCATCGAGGCCATGGCCACCATGTTGCACGTTGAGCCCGCGGCCGCGTCGGGCGTTTTTGGAGACGGGATTTTTTGAGCATGTATGTGGTCCGCGCGCGCCAAAGACGCGCGCGTGCCGCTAATAGAAGAGAGGCACCATAACGTGTGGGTGCGTGTGTCAAGAGTAGGTGGGAACGAGTTGCTGCGGTGGTGCGTGTGCGCTTTGGCATGTCTTTGATAAGTGCCGTGACCCCTTCGCAAGCGCCCCAGACGGGCGTCAAGCGCGCCCTCTCGGGCAACCCCACGTCGATCCCGGGGGGTCTGCCAGCTTTTCGTGGCCGCAAGGTCTCCGAGCCGAGCCGAGACATCAAGGTGCCGAAGCTCTCGCAGGGCAACCGGCCAAATGAGGGGTCGAACATCGCGATTCCCTACAACAGGCACGTTTTTGCTCGCCCCCCCTCCCTTCATCCACGCCGCTCGCTGACGACCTCCACCCCACCCCCCCCTTGCGCCGCAGGATTTGCCCGCTCGAGTTCCTCTCTGGATGGACGGGCCGCCTCAGCCCGGGCGATGTCGCCTTCGTCGCCAAATACCCACCTGGCTTCCTCAGCAAAAACCCCGCCGGCGCCGGGACGAATGGCACCGCGACCATGTCGCGCGTCATCGGGATTGACGGCGTCAACCGGCTTCTTCACGGGCAAGCCAACCCCGATGGTTGGGTGGCGGGCGACAACGTGCTGGTGGTCGACGCAAACAACGGCTCGCCCATGGATGTGCTGTCGGATGAGCAGATCGGCTCCTTCAAGGGGCTCAGCACACTCGAGGCGCTTCGTCTGGACGGCATCATCAAGTCCAACGACGAGCCCTACGCGTTCACGTCGAGCGGATCGCGGGACGCGGTGGTGTTCAACACGGTCATCCAGGGGCCGACCGTCTGCAACAACGGCTTTCTCATGTACGACCCGCGCGGCAACCCGGGGTACGCCATCTCGCACGACCCGAGGGACGACGAGAATGACGACTACGACTCGGACGAAGATAAGGACTACGCGAAAACGTCCACGGGCGGCGCCACGCCGCTGCGCACCGTGGAGTCGTACGCGCGCGGGTCGGTCGAAGGTGGCTACCACATAGGCGGCGCGGGCGCGGGCTACGGCAGCGGCGGAGGCGGCGGCGGAATTGTGGGCAACCAGGTGCTCCAGAGCGGCGTGCCTGGGCGGGTCGGGTCGTCGTGGCTCAGCGGCACCGGCCAGTACGATTACGTCGCAAGCTTCACGGGCACGTACTCGACCTACCCGGCGCAGATGTTTGACCGCAACGTGGAGCCCATGAACACGATCTACCTGGGCCTGCGCGCGTGGAAGCTCTCGGACTCCAAGAAGAGGCTGGTCAAAGCGGACGCCGACTCCGCTCCGGGCAGCGCCAACCTCGGTGACGACAAGGACGCCTACTTTTTCCAGGTCATGCCCTTCTCGTCGCGCAAGGCGTACCTGTGCCAGCACGTCAAGGACGAGGTGGAAAAGGCCATTGCCAAAACACGCAACAGGCTGATTGAAAACGAGCTCAACGCCGCGCTGGCTGCCGAGGGGCTCAACATCAAGACTGCGCCTGCCGACTGGCTAGAGAACAAAAGTGCGGACATCCTAGCCAACATTGCCACCAACGACCCGGCTCGCTCGCAGCAAATCGCCAACGACTTGAAGGCAACGGCTGACGCGGTAAAGGCGGGCGTCAACGCCACGACGGCGAGCCACAAGCGCGGCGAGAAGAAGAGTCGCTTCGACGACGACATCTTCGACGCCGTGCGCACCAGGGACCTGAAGAACATGGTCGGCGCTTGGTCCGTCGGGCGCGTCCTCGACATCAAGGCCATGCGGCACACCACCTACGAGGGCGGGCCGTCCGACTCGAGCTTTGCGCTCATGGTGGACGTGCAGACGTGCTGGCGCAACGCGAAGCCCATGCCGGGCGGCACGGCGTCCGATGGCAACGCCAGGCGGGGGTACGTGGAGTATGGCACCAACGGCATCGACCGCAATGGCTTTAAAATCGACACGCGATCCGGGGAATCCCAAAACGCCGCCAAGGACCAGCTGGCCGTCGACGTGTGCAACGCGCAGTTCCCATCGATGCAGTCCTCGGTTGGCACCCTCTTCGGGTCAAAGCTGGGCCCGAAAGCGTCGGTGTCGGCGCCGGCGTCCACAGGGGTTGTCGCTCGGGTCGTTGACGCAGTCGTCGATGGCGCCAAGAAGGTCGCCGGCGCTGCTGCCGGCGCCGCGTCCGCGGCCGCCAAGGGCGCCAAGAAGGCCGCCGCCGAGGCCGCCGGCGCACTGGCGCAAGCCGCAAGTGACGCGGCTGCTCAGCGCGCGCGAGAGGCCAACGACGACGTCAACGACCCGAGCGATCCACGCTTCTTTGAGGCACCCGCCGACAACCAGAGCGCCGTCGCCTCCAAGACCATGCCCGCCGCCGCCTCACCCTTTGTGCCCACGCCCACGCCCGCCACCACCACGGGCGCGGCGGGACCGTCGTCCTCGGTCGTCATGTCTCCCGCGGCCGCGGCGGCCTCACCCGTCGTCGCCGCCGCCATGGCCGCCGCCGCCACCGGCGCCAAGCCCGGCATCGCCACACGCGCCGCGCCACCACGCGCAAAGTCGCCCGCCCGCAGCACCGGCGCCCGCACCGGCGCCAAGGCCGCGACCGCTACCACGGCGCCGGCGGCCACCACCCCCGTCGCCGCGTCCGCGTCCGCGCCCGCCGCCCTGGCGTCCGTTTCCGCCACCCCGGCCGGACCGGCCGCTGGCGGCGCCGACCTCTCCTCGGCGGCGGCGGCGCCGCGCCGTCGCGAGCGCAGCGACGGGCAGCCGACGAGCACGGTGTCGGCCGTCTTTGACTCCATCTTTGGGTCGGCCGACGCGCCTGGCGCGGGCGACGCCCCCGCGTCACCGACGCCGTCGTCGGGCTCTGAAACCTCAGGACCCAAGACCTTCCGCCGTCCGCGGTAGAGGAGCATGCGGACCAGAAAGCGCCGCTAGCAGCACTGGGTGTGTGGACAGGCGCGTGATAGGTGTTGTGGTGTGTTGTGGACGAATGTATAAAAACCACAAGCGTCCATGAACGAAGAGTGGAGCCGCCTGAAGCGGTCGATCGGCCTGGCCAACACGACGTCGGCCCCCGCCAATGCGGAGGCGCTCAAGGAGAGCCTGAAGCGGGCCGCGCGGGAGACGATGGATAGGTGCCACGTCGAGCGCACTCGCGCGCGGGCGCTCGAGACGCCAAAGGACCTGAGCGACGAGGCGGTGCTGGAGGCGGCGCGGTGGACCGACCGGCTGCCGCTGAGCGACTACGAGGGCGTGCTCAACCTCGTGCCTCGGCTGGTCAACGTCGTCACGGTCTGTTGGCCACACTCGAACTCGTTTGCGCACGCGTGTAGTGCCTCACGGCCGTACTGCACCGGCAGCTCGCCGAAGCGGTGCCCGTCCCCGGCTCCGGCCTCAAGCTGCCGCTCGACCTGCACGCCATCGGCGCGCGCTGCAGCAACGCGTACTTTGCACCACGCCGCTTCGCCGCCGTCCAGCTCGCCTTCGACAGCCCGCGGTGCCGCGTCCTCGTCTTTCGTGAGCGCCCGTCAGTCTCAAACGCGCGAGACGCACTCACTCACTGACGCCGTGCGTGTGCTGCGCAGACACTGGACGACTTGTCGGCACCGGTGCGTTGCCCTTTCCTTCAAGCCCTGTTCTTGCATTCACTCAACTGACGGTCCCACAGGTTGCGCCGGCCCGATGGCAGCGCGGCTCTCCATCATGCGCGCCGCGCGCCAGCTGGCCATCGAGGCCGACGTGCACCTTCACATTCGCAACTTTAGTGTCATCAACCAGGCTCGGACGTGCAGCTTGAACCCGCCGCCTGCGCGTTGGCATTCGCAACTTTGAATGCTTCGGTAGCAGGTCGGCGCGGCATCCATCAACGCACGACTCGATTGCGACGCCTTTGCGAGCGCGCACTCGTCCACGAGCCATTACGACCGGGCCAGTTTCGTTGGGCTCGCGTGGAGGCCGCCAAAGGAATCGATCTGCTGCGGTGCGACCCTCCCATCCCTACCCCTACCACTGCTTAGGGGTAGGGGTAGGGGTAGGGTTGGTGGCGTTTTGAGGACGCCGTGTCTGCGCAGAAATTTACGCGACGGGTCGTGCGAATCTGCCGGGCTCCACCCGCGAGCGCTCCATGCTGCTGTCGTTTGCGCGCATGCTCCCCGAGCTGCTGCGCCACTCCGACCGCATGGACGTCTACGAGCGCATGCCGCAGCACCTCAAGGACGCGCACCGGCCACGTGCTGTGGAGCGCGACGACGCGCCGCTCTCGGTCGAGCCCAGCAGCAGCAGCGCGGGCCTGGGCGGGCTGGGTCCGCTCCGGCCGCAGCTCTCCGCGCTCTGGGACGAGGGCGAGCAGGACGAGCAGGCCGCGGAGGCGCTGGCCATGTTTGCGTCGACCAACGGCTCGTTGGACGACGACTTGGCGCTGCTGGACGGGGCGGGGTTCTAGGTTCACGTGTTTCGCTAAACCGTTGTAACCGCCACACGAGGCATGTGGCGTGAAGGGCGAACGCGCATGCCACCACCCCCCAAGCGCAAGTGGACGAGCTCCGAAAAGCGAAGCGTGGGCGCGCGTCAGGAGTGGAAGTGCGCGCGCTGCGCCACGCTCCTGCCCGCGACGTTTGAGGTGGACCACGTGCAACCGCTTCATAGAGGCGGTGCCGATTGCGTGCAGACCAATGCCGAGGCGCTCTGCAATCGGTGTCACGCGCGAAAGACGCTAGATGAGCGCATGGTCATGGAGCGCGTGCGCACCAAGGCCATTCTCGAGGCCAAGGCGGATGCTGTGACCGCGACTACTAGCACGACTGCCACGCCGTTGCAGCCCTTGCGGGGAAACCGGTCGATGCTCGCGTCCGAGCCGGGGCTAGACTTTTTGGAAAACCGGTTTTTAAAGTATGCACATGTGCCCACACGGCGACGATAGCTCTGTCCATGCGTCATGGTGACACTCATCTCTGTGAATAACTGGAGCCTTCGCCTCCACGTGTGGAGAGGAGGAGGGGCGTGTGTGCGCGCGCGCGCGTGTGTGTGTTCCACAACATGGCGCGGCTCTTGGCGCTGGCCGCATGCCTCGGTGTCGCGTCTGGCCAGACCACCGTGGCCATCAGCGTCTCGGGTGGCGACTATGCGGCGCCCTACTACCTCTTCAGCCCCGCCTTGCCGGACATGCTCGAGGCTGGCACCAATTACGTCTTCACAGCCGCTGGCATCGACACCTCTCACCCCTTTCGCGTGGGAACGGCGCGCGGAATCACGCCCGTCTGGGTCACTGGCACCACCACGGGCTTCACGGGCACAGGGAGCAGCCTCACCGTGGCCGCCCCGAGCAACTACGCGGGTAGCGAAGTGGTGCTGTATTGCAATAACCATCCGATCATGACGCTCACGCGGCTCGTCGCAACCATACCCACGGGGGCGCCGTGCACCGGCAACACGCTCGACCAGCACTGGATACAAGCACCTCTGTCGACGAGCTGCACCGACGCCTGCACCGCTGTGGGGCGGAGCTGCGTGGACAACACCGATCATGTCACGACGGAGACGTGCATCAACGAGATCAGCAACCTGCCCACGATAAATCGACCCTGCGTCACCTACCAGTCCTCCTCAGTGTCCAATACAACGCCGACGATCTACGACGGAGGTGGCAGTAACTCAGACACGTGCTACTACCACACTGGATCGAATGCCCACGTCGACTGCACCTACCAGTTCACGACCACCTGGTTCAACCGAATCTGCCCCTGCCTTCCAGACTCGCCGCCACCCTTGCTGCCGCCACCACCGCCTCCGCCCATAGCCCCGCTTGCCTGCCCCGTCTCGGAGGCCGCGTGCACCGATCACGGCGCCGACGAGGCCGCCGCCACCGCCGAGTGCGCGAGCAACCCGCTGTGCTACGTGCTGGGGACGCCCACCGGAGCGGCGCCGTACACCGCGTGCACCGACTTTGTCCAAGTCGGCAAGTGGGAGTTTAGCACGGTCACGCGGTGGCCCTTCCCCGCCCACTATCCGACCGCCTCGACGTGCGCCGAGGCGGGGTTTACGCGCATCGACAACCCGTCCGATTGCCAACTGGCCAGCGATGCCATCGGGTTTGTCCCCACGATAAACAACCTGGTGGGAGACGTCAACGCCGGCGACTACAGCAACGGGTGCACCGTCTTTTCACAGTTTACGAGCTATGTTGGTAACGACACGCAGCGGCAGCTCATCTTCGTGGACACTGGCCCCGAGGACTGCATAAAGGACACCAATGGCATCACTCCCCTTCGCAGCGCGGCCTGCGTCTGCTGCCAGACCTACGGCACGATCACGCCGAGCACGTACCAAGCGTGCACGTGCCCAAGCCCGCCGCCCACGTCGCCACCGCCCTCTGTGCCGCCCACGTCTCCACCACCCTCGGTGCCGCCCTCGCCGCCGCCTCCGCCGCCCCTGCTGCCGCTGCACAATGCACACTGCATCCATGGAGAATCGCCACTCTTCACGAACATGGTCGACGCAGACGCGCAGTCGCCCGTCGGAACCTCCACCGCCACGACTTGGAACCTCGGCAACGGCGACAGCTACTGGAAACCCGATGCATACCCCGGCGCCACGGCCGCCGGCGGCAGCGCGTGTCTCGAGGGCACGGCCACGGAGCTCATCCCCGTTCACGTCGTGCCCAAGCACAAGTGCGATGGCGACACTCTCACCGGAGCCGCGCGCTACCCGTACGCGACGCACACCGAGGCTCAGGCCGCCTGCGTCGACCAAGGCTGCTCTGGTGGCCTCGCTCCGGCCTCTGCGCTCAACAGCGCGTGGTACGCCTGGCGAGGCGTGCATGCGGCCGACGACAAATCCACGGCGGAAATTGAACTTTGCTACGCCGCGTGGTACGTGAACGACATCAACTTTCAAGTTGAGGGCGTCGCAGAGTCGCACGAGCAGCTCTATTTCATGCACAGTGCCAATCCGCCCGTGGGTTGCGGCAATCAGGGCATGAACCACTGGTTGGACAACCCAATCAATTCCGCCGCCGCGTGCTTGGGCTGCCCCTACTACCTGGAGCGCTGCCCATCGCCGCCGCCCGCGTCGCCCCCACCGCCCACGTCGCCCCCACCCTCTGTGCCGCCCGTAGCGGTGGAAGAACCAAGCTCGGTTCTGATGACCATCGGAATCGTCGGAGGTGGGCTGTTCGGTGCCCTTGCGATGGCATTGGTATTGCTCTTCGTTTGTGCCGCCCCTATCGCTGCAGCAGCCGGCAAGATCGACTGTGACAACCCGCCCGCGCCGAACACGGTGGCTCACGCGCAATGGCTTCGCGAATGTGAGAGGCGTAGCCATCGCGACAGCGTACCACTGATGCGGCCCTGAGGGGCGCGGAGCGTGCGTGTTTATAAAAAACGCATCTTTCACCACACACGTACCGTGGGCCGAACACACGCGCCCACACTCGCACCGTGGGGCTAGTTGGCCTCGTGCGCCTCGGCGTCCTTGTCGGCCGCCCCCTTACGCTCCTTGGCAAACGCGAGCTTGCGCGCGGGCGCCATCCGCGTGACGAGCGCCTGGTCCGCTTCCACCGGGGTGCCGACCTCGCTGCACACCCAGCGCTCGCTACGGACGAGATCGTTGTGGAGCGTCTTCTTGATCATGAATGGGAGCGACATTGCACTGAAGTTGGTGCGCCCGTTGAGGTAGGGGTTGAGGCAGTGCACCGTAATGCAGAAGAGGTTATCCTTGTGTTCCTTCATCAGGTTCTTGCTGTGCACGTGCTCGTTGAACGAGAACTGCGCCTCGGCCTTGCCCTTGAGCATCGTAATTTCTTGCGGCCCACGCGCGTACGGACGAACCTCGGCGGGGCACAGCAGCTTGCCATCGGGTGGCGCAGTCTTGAAGGCTCTGCGCTCCTCGTTCCGCGGGTCGGTGCAAACGTACCGGTCGTAGTCGTCGCTCTTGGGTTTGTAAAACTGCAGCTCGAGGTAAAACACGAGCGAGTTCTCGTAGACGCCCCACCCCTTGGCGCGCTCGTCCTTGTCCACGAACGACAGATCCTTGAGCACGTCCTTCTCGGTCACGTCGTACCGCTTGGGGTCGTTGACGGGAAGCTGATTGTTGACGAGGCGAATGGTGATCACGATGTCGAGGCTGCAGCTGCACACGTAGACGTCCTTGTACTTGTGCGGACCCACCTTGTGCTTGACGAGACCGTGCGGGAAGGCGCCACAGTTTGTCGCCTGCGAAGTCTTGCCTACCACGTACGGACGACCGTCCGCATCGCGCACGTCCTCCACGATCTCGATGGCAAACTTGGACGTCAGCTTCCTGAGAATCCCCTTTTGACTTATTCGCTTCCGCTGCCAGCGCTCGTCGCCAAAGGGAAGGTACGCGTCGCCCATGGCCAGCGCATCTTGAATTGGCGCGTAAGCGTCGGTCTGCGGCGTCTCGCTGTCCTCGCCGTCGAGATCGGCCCCGTTGAACGCATCCTCGCGCTCGCCGTGTCCGCGGACAACCATCGCCATGTCGCGCATGCAATGGCTCATGACGCGCCTAGTGGACACGGCGAGCGCGTGCTGTTGCATCCCAAAGTCCCAGACAAGTTGCGCCTCGGCGGCCGTCAGCCCCTGCTTGAGGCCGTCGCGCGCCACGCACAGCTTGCCGTCGAGCGACTTGAGCGCTTGGACGACGTTGGGGTCGTCGAGGCAAATCGTGGTCACCACCTCGCCTTTGGCTCGCCCACCTTGCACTTCCCCGACCTGTGCGGCTTCTTGGGCTTCTTCGGCGCCTTCGGCGCCTTCGGACCCTTGGACGGGCGCTTCGGCTTGGGCGGGCGCTTCGGCTTCGGCATGCTCCATGAAATTCCGTTCGCCGCGAGATTCGAAGTGGCCGTAACCGTGCCGCACACCGCAAGCCCACGCGTTTTAGCGAACCAACAACACTGTTCAAAAAACACACCACGCACCCCACCAAACACGGAGGTGCACGACTACGACGGAAGGGGAAGATTGAACAGGGGTACATTCGAGCGTTCACGTTTGCGCGCGTTCCTTGCAAAAAAAAGAACCGCGGTCCAAACAAACTGTCGCTACTCAGCCGTGGACGCCGACCGCCACACGCGCGCGCGGTCTCCACGGCGTGCGCCGCCCGCCCGCCTAGGAGGCAGCAGGGACGGGAGCGAAGCTATTCGCAACCTGCTTGTAGGCTTCGATGCCCTGTGCAAGATCGCCGGCGATCGCATTGTTTTCGAGCAGCGTGCGGTAATGCTCGCGGTTCATGAACCCAATCGGTTTCCATTCGTCGGGTGACACTCCGATCATGGCCGCCGACTTCTCGGTCTCGGTCAGGTCATCGAAGTTAAGCACACCCTCGACGGTCTCCGCGGTGGCGGCGGTGACGGTCTCCGTCGCACCGGGCGCCTGTATCGAGCGCACCTGATCGATGCTTGCCCTCAGGCGCAGCACCGAAGCGGCGTTTTCAATTTGTGCAGGAGTTTCCTCCGAAGGGCGCATCGACATGGTCGCCAAGGACGAACACAACACGCCTTCGCCTGTACTCACCGTGTGCATCGCGACGGCTTATCACCACGTGGTGGTGAATCGAACGGTTTCGTGCGGCGCCATGAGCGCCGCAAGCCCGGCACCCTCGAAGCGCCACACGAGGTTTAGCTTACCGCAGATGCGCACGCGGGACTGGCGTACGAGCCCGGCCGCCTTCAAGTTTTCGAGCAGTCGCTTGATGCCCTCGGAGGTCTGAAGCACTTCCGCGCGGGTCACCTCGAGCGCACCGTTTGAGCCGTTCACGACCCACTGCTGGACCGAGGGAAGCAGCGCGAGCAGCGCGCCGGATGCGCTGCTTCGGGTGGTGGGCGACCAGCCCAGCCCCTTGACGCGGTACTGCTTCAGCAGTGGAAGAGCCCAGCTTAAAACGTGTGACACCACGCCGTTGAACCCACCCCCGTTGATCTTGACCACCAGTTTGTCGTGGACCTTGCGCACGAGCTGCGTGCTGTGCCCGTCCCAATGCTCAGAGTCGACGGCGAACACGTTGATGAGCTCCTGTAACGAATAACGATTCACGTTCCGCGCGGCGGCGCAGATGTCGTCCTCCAGATGCGATCCCGACCAGTTGCTCAGCTGGTGCTTCACCACAGCGCACTCGAACCCCGCCATGAGCGGCTGGATGAGCTGTTTCAGATTGGAGTAGGCCGTCTCGGAGGAGCGCTCGGCGCGCGCCGCCACGCCATGTAACACGTCACTCGCAACGATTCCGGGCGCAAACACCTCGGGCTCGTCGGAACGCGTTGCTAGGAGCTGGGTGAGGGCAGAGCACAGCATGACGATGCGTAGACCGGTCGGACGCAAGCCCGTGCGCACCACCAACAGTTTCTCACGCGGAACCAGCTGCCATTGCCCTCGGCCATGCGCCCACGGCACCGGCGGTAGCGCCGCGCGCGGGTCGAGCCGAAGCTGGACGCGCGTGGCTTCGGTTGCACGCGGAAGACGCGAGATGGTCTCCACAAAGTATCCAGAGGGTTGACGCCACTCGTTGATCCTCTTGGTGGCCCTCTCGAAGAGTAAGCAGAGCGCCTCGACGTTGATGCTCGAGCGCCAGTCGCTGATTCCGGTCTCGGTGACTGCCCTTCCAGCCTCAGAAGCGTTTCCGATGACGTCTCTGAGCGTGGCAAAGCCCATGTCCTGCGCGACCGACGGCAGCTCGCGCAGCAGCTCGGGCGGTGGCACCTTCAACAAGTCGGTCAGCGGTCGGCGCATCTGTGGACTCGAGAGCGACCTCCACTGCTCGGCCGTGCTGATGCCGTGCCGTGCGACGCGCGAGATCACAGACATGATATGACAATCGGTGCGACACTGTGCCTCGGCCATCATCTCCTCGTTCACGTACTGTGCCTTCGCGCGGTGCTCGAGGTTGTCGATGCATAGAATCGTCGACTTGTGCGCGTGCGGCTCGTCTGTCGGCTCCAAGAGGGCGACGCGGTTGGCGATCTGCCTGGAGAAAATCTCGATGTGGCGATGAACCGCTGCACCCTCGGTGGCGTCGTTGCTTACGGAAATGCCAAACCATTGACGTATGTGCTTGTCGATCGCCATGAGCCACTCCTCGGCCATCTTCATCACCTGATCGCGCAAGTCGACACCGAGGCCGCCTACTGACACGAGAGACTCGAGAAGCCCGCACATGACCACCTGATCGTAGCTACCGCCAGTGTTTACGAAGTCGCGGTCGAAGAACACGTTCCCATCGGCATCTTCCTCCTCCCTGCGGTAGTCCTCGTGAGCTTCAAAGCACCAGGCGCTCAATGTCGTGGCCAACACGATGGCGTCGAAGGCGAGCTCCTGTTGGATCTTGAGCGTGCGAATGATTTGCTTCTTCGAGTTGTCCAAGACGTACTCGTCGTGCGCGCAGCGGTCGAGCACGTTGGCGAGCGTCGGGCCATGCTCCACCATCGGCGATGCGCGCCGACAGGCCTGGCAGAGCACACGCTTGCGCTCGACCACCCCCCCACACGCGTGGCAGCGCGGCTGCGTCTCGCTGAACACGGGAAAGTCTTCGCCCACCCATCGAACGAGCCCGCCTTTCCTGACAAAGAAGGAACATCGTAAGGACAATAGGTCGGCTAGGTACCCCGACCAGGCGTCCACGATGCCCTCGATCCACGCGTCTTGTCGCGGCTGCTGCGGCTGCACGACCGCGAGCGTCGGCGCTGCACGCTTGGGAGCCATGCGGCGGAGCGCGCGTTTTGAAAAAAAACCCATCGCCGCACGCCGCAAGCCGAATGAAAAAGTTCAAGTAAAAAAACACACACCTACGCAAATCACGCCAACGATCCAGTAAAGCGCTCTCCCGAGGCGTGGTAGGCCGGTGTGCACGAGCCTGCCTTACAGGTTTTGCAATAGCCGCTCATCGCCATTCCCTTCTTGGTCGACCCCTTGGTATACCAACAAAATACCCCGTTGGCGTCACACGGGCAGCAGCTGGCGCGCACGCCGCGCGCGGGTCGACCACGTTTCGTCTTCTTGCAATCGTTGCATGAGGAGTCCTTGGTAAGTCCCGCGGTGATCTCGCAAAGCGTGAAGGGCTCCAAGGAGCCCGTGGGTCGAAAGGCCATGTTGCAGACCTTGGCGACGCCCAGCTTGGCTAGGGTGGCCGCGTACGCTTCCGGCGTCTTCTTGACCAGCTCAAACGGCGGGTGCGCGTCGCTCACGTTGGGTTCGCTGCCGCCGACGTGCTCAAAGAAAGAGGCACAAGTGAGCACAAGTGGTCTCTTCCGGGCACGGAGGTGAGGCGGCACGTGGCGTGGGTGGTTCGGTTGAAAAGGGTGCAGTTTTATTGGTTCAAGAGGAACGGTTCACACCTCCTTCCGAAATGTCTTTGATATTTTCGTTTGCCATGTCTGCCGCGTCACGCCCTTCTTGTCGGTGTACATGCCATTTTTGATGACGGTCGCCACCACAGGGCCGACGAGTCCACCCTTGCTGCCAAAATAGATGGTCGCGTACTTCTTTCCTTGAACCCAGTCGGCGGGTCGCTCAAGCGTGGAGCGGCACCATGGCAAGTAAGGCAGGTCCTTGGTTGCCTCGACCTCCGCGCACCACTGTCGACCGCGGTTCTCCTGCTCAGGCGCATTGACCGCCTCCGCCTCCGCCTTGGACGTGTAGCTGCCCACGTGCTTCTGAGACTCGTTGGTCCACACGGTCCACTCGCCGTCGGCATTCTTGGCATGAATGCCGTGATTTGTGGTCCGCACAACCCACTTGTTATTCACCTTGCTCACCCCGGCGATGTCGGAGGTCTCCTCCTCGTCCGTCGGCGAGCCGGGCGGCGTGCGCGCGCCCTCGCCGCCGTCGCCGACGTCCTTCAGAAACGCCTTTGATACTTTCGTTTGCCATCTCTGATGCTCAACGCCCTTCTTGTCGGTGAACGTGCGATTTTTGACGACGGTCACCACCACAGGGCCGACGAGTCCGCCCCTGCGGCCAAAATAGATAGTCGAGTAATGCTTCCCCTGTACCCAGTCGGCGGGCGGCACGGTCTTGGTGCGGCACCAGGGCAAGTAAGGCAGGTCCTTGGTTGCCTCGACCTCGGCGGACCACTGACGGCCACGCGCCTCCTGCTCGGGCGCATTGACCGCCTCCGCCTCCGCCTTGGACGTGTAGTTGCCCACGTGCTTCTGAGGCGCGTGTGTCCACACGGTCCACTCGCCGTCGGCATTCTTGGCATGAATGCCGTGATTTGTGGTCCGCAGCTTCCACTTGTTACTCACCTTGTCCTTGCTCACCCCGGCGATGTCGGAGGTCTCCTCCTCGTCCGTCGGCGAGCCGGGCGGCGTGCGCGCGCCGTCGTCGGGAAGCGTCTCCTCGTCAGACTCGGAGCCCTCCTCAACTTCCTCCTCCTCCGTCTCCGACGTCTCGTCCGCAACGACCGCGCTCGACGCCCCCTCGTCGATCCTCGCGCGCTTGGACGCGGCCTCGAACATGTCGTCAACGCACGCGCGCTTAGAAGACGCGGCAGCCTTTTCTTCCTGCGCCTTGAACATGGCCTTGAGCCCAGTGAGCTTGGACGGCTGCGACGCCTTCGCGTCGGCTTCCTTCTGGACTTGCAGGTTCTCTGCGGCATCGGGCACCTCAGTGGGGGGCACCCCCTCGTCGACCTCAACGATGGCCGACTCGTCATTGTCCTCGAGAAGAACGGCCACCGTCGTTTGCTGCAACGCCTGTGCGCTGGCATCCACGGGTTCCACCATACGCTGCTGCGGCGCCTTGTCCATCGTCGCGCCGATTGACGCAGCAGCCTGCTTCTGAAAGCGAAGCCGCGTCTGCACCGCGCCCTTGGAGTCTCCAGTGTCGAGAATGCGCAGCCCGTCCAGACAGTCCTTGAGCCGCTCCCTGATCTTCTTGCATTTGCGCACCACCCACTTGCCGTCACGGTGCACCTTGAAGCAGGCGTCCGCTATGTTGGTGGCCGTGTTCAGAGAGTCGGGGATGTCGGAACGCACGTAGTCGCCCACCAGCCTGGTAAACTGCAAAGTTGCATCGGGCGGGCCCTTCTGTGCCAGCTGGTAGGCGCGCACCAAGAAGTGGTAGGGGCCAAGTCCACCCGCCTTGATCACGTTGTACGAATCCATGTACAGAGGGTCGTGATTGAACACGCCGAGGTCCAACTTCATGTTGACCAGCACGTCACACTCGTGGAGCTCGTCGCGTTCGCCATAGTTGTGGGCCGGATCTAGGTGCTCCACTTCGTGGTTTAACAACCGAAGCGTCCACACCTCCAGGTCATAGCAGTCGATTGTGAGCGCGTTGCGCTCGTCGTATTGCACCACCGAACGCCGGTGGTGCCAGCGGCTCCAGCGGAAGCGGCGCAGCTGGTCGCGGTCCAATATGAAGTAGCGATACGTGGGCACCAACTTGTCATTAACCATCTTCATGTCGCGCTTGTTGTTCGGCACAGCGATCAGGTTGGCCTTGCGCAGGTCCTCGAGGCCCTCAGGCGTTTCGGTCAGAAATGCGCGGACGGTCGTGGCAGAGACCCGTTTGTTGCCATGCTTGGCGACGAGCCCTGGCATCAACAACGCGTATTTGCGTGCGGAGGTCTTGGTCAGCCCCTTGGCTAGGTCGTGATAGTTCAGCAGGTGCTCGCCATCTGCGTTGGTGTCGTACAGGCACAATTCGGGTTTGCGCTGCATCATGGTGGCGCAAAACCGCGTGTATGCCGAGGCGCCCTGGTAAAAAGCATTGACGTCCTCCGCTTCCCAGTGGGCAGAGTTGAACTGCCAGCTGCTGTTGCCGATGAGTTTTCGGACGAGTTGGCGGAAAAACTTCTTGGTGGCCTCCTCGTCGTTCTGATACATTTTGCGCGCCGATTCGTCATTGGCGAGTTCGCCCAACAGTTGTACGGTCGCTGCCATGGCGCAAGCGCGCGGCGCGCTCGGGCAAGCGCACGACGCGCTCGGGCAAGCGCACGACGCGCTCGGGCAATCGCGCGGCGCCACGCTCGCCGCAAGCCAATTGTTTTTGACAACAAACTCCCCACCCAACGACACCGACGACACGCCCGCTTCCTCCCCCACCCTGAACACTCTAGCCATTCAACGACGGTCCCAACGACTCAAAAGCCCCGCGCCAGCGCGGAGCTTGTGGATCTCGCGCACCACCGAATCCGCCGGCGCCACCGTGTCCTCGAGCGCGCGCGTGCTCCTCAGTTGCCGAGCAACTGGCGGGCCTGCTCGGGGTCGACATCGACGAGGTCATCGGGAATCGCCTCCCACTCCTCCTCGCCGTTGTCGGCCGGCATCTGTTCCCATCCGTCGTCGTCCTCCCCGTGGAAGCCCTCGTCGTCGCTGTCCTCGTCCGGGTCCTCGATGGGGTCCTGCTCAACCGGCACAGCAGCCACGGCATTGTCCTTCTCGAGCAGCACGAGCCACTTTGCGGGGTGTCCGGGCGTTTTTCTTTTCTTTCCGAGGAGTGCGGTGGACCGCGCGCCCGTGATGCCCTCGCCGTCGGGCATGTACTCCTCAAACTGAGGCCGCATGATACGCCCGATGGCCTGCACGACCGTGGCCGGCTGTAAAAACGCGTTGGCCATCTTGTCCAGGATGATGAGCTGCGCCGTCCACAAGTCGAGGCCCTCGAGGCTGATCGAGCGGTCGTTGGTGTTGATCAGCAATATGCGGTTCGTGTCGTCGAGCCTCACGAAGGCATCGACGGTCTTGTTGGACCGGCCACCGATGGACTCGATCGAGTCCATCTTGGTGCCCATCGCGCTGTGGAGGGTGGCGCGGGTTTGGCGCGTGGCGTTACCCTCGTGTCCGTCACAAGCAAAGGCCAAGAGGATGCGCGCTCCGATGGGCTTGTAGCGCAGAAATGTCAGTATGGCCTCCGTCGTCGCCTTCATGCCGCCCGAGAAGGTCTTGTCCTCGGCCGCGAGCGCCTTGAAGGACTCGACGAGCTTGTCCTCGTCGCCGACGAACTGCGGGGCCAACGGTGCCTTGGGCGCTGCCGCCGGCGCAACGGGCGAGGGGCCGCCGACAATCGCGGAAATTGCCTGGCCAGCCTTGAACTTGCCAGCCGTGAGCATTTGGTTGCACATGGGACAGTTGCTTCCGAGGATCATGTCCTCGTAGTCCGTGTTGTACAGGCCCGTGCAGCAAGCAAAAATGCCTGCCTTTTCCGGCGGAATGGGCTCCATGGAGATCGGGCACTCGGCTGGGTGCGCCGGGTCGACGGACTCGGCGAGCTTGCCAAACATCCTGGCTGTGGCATTGAACGCGCGACGCTTCGACTCGGTGCGCTCGGCCTCGGCCCGCCGCTCCGCGGTCACGGTGGACCCTTCGCTTGCCCAGTCGATGGGCGCAGGCAGCGCGCGCATCTGCTCCTTGACGCCGTCTTCGGCCTTGTGCAACCGCTCATGGATGGAGCCCTCGATGGGCGCGGAGCCGCCGTCATCGTTGGTGCCGAGGATCTTCTGGCACTGCTCGAGGATGTCCTTGCGCGCACTTTCCTTGATCGAGTAGTCGCCACCGACGCTGACGAGGACCGCCTTGAGGAGCTCGTCGATTCCCGTGATCACGAGATCGGACTTGAGTAGCCGGCCCGAGAGCGATTGCACGCGGATCTTCAGCTGCACGCGCTTGATGCCGCTGGGCATGACGTCGGCCATGTCCTCGCTTACCATGTAGGCCATCCAGTCCGGGATCGAGAGCATGTGGAAGATGGCCGCGTGCTGCGTGCTGCCGGGGTCGTAGGTCTGGTGGTTGAGCGCCACGCGCAGCGGGTGGCGTGAATGGTTGGAAGTTGCCTTTTGCAACCGCTCGAGGGTGGCCTGGAGGATGATCACAAAGAGCGACCTCGACTGACGCACGTGGTCACGCTTCTCGGTCTGCGTGCTGCACTCGTCGTAAAGGAGGTGGGTAAACGTGATGTCGGGCGACTCCCGCAGCGTCTGCTGCACCGAGTCCGTCTTGGCCGGCACGAGCCACAGGATGGGCTTGTTCTCGGCGCTCGAGCGCTGGTGCGCCTCCAGCAGCGTCTTGCGAATCGACGCCTGGCCGTCCTCGCCGGCGCCGCCACGCTGCAGAACGCTGAGGCCCTTCCAGATGGTGAAGCCGTACCCGAACTCGATGCACATGGCCTCGTTGACGAGCTTGGCGTGGCGCTCCCACTGGTTCATAAGCGGCGACGGGACAAACGCGATGGCCACGCGCGCCAGCGACTCGTTGGTCAGCTTCGGGCATTGGGTGAGCCCGATGCCGTTCATGCCCGTCCTAGACCACACGGTCTCGCGCCACGTGGAGTTCAGCCCCTTCCACAGCTTGGGATTGCACAGCTCGGTCATGGCCATGGTGATGCCGATGACCGTCTTGCCGTTGCCGGTGCGAAGGTTGACAAGGCTGAGGCTCGGGCGCGTGTTTGGCGGCAGCCCGACCTGCGCAGCGTTGTTGGCATCCTCGTTGATGCGGCGGACCCGCGCGTGCATTTCCATGGAGTGGCGCTGGAGCCACGCGCCGATGACCAGTCGCTGTGCCGGCCGGATGGCAAACGAATCGGTCTCGCAGATGACGTGCTCGAGATACTTTTCCATGTTGGTGTACGCGTCCTCAAAGGTATTTTCTTCCTTGTTGGACAGGCGCACAAATGGGTCGTGCTGAGACTCGCCATTGTTTGGGACGCCGCCCAGCATGGTCAGCTGGTTCTCGTGGTGCTGCATGATGGTGAAGTTTTTGTACGGGATGAAGTCGGCGTCCGAGTGGAGCAGCTCGTCAATGTTCCGCAGGGCCGTGGACGAGTGCTTGCCCTCGGCGTCGCGCCAGTCTGGGAGGCGGATCTTGCCGTGGAAGGCGTCGGCGTCTTGCTTCCTGTTGTGCTCGAGCGTCGGACGGAAGTCGTCCATCATCTTGCGGAGATACCGTGCGGTTTTCGCGTTGGGAGTCTCACCAAGACGTGGCTTGCTCACATCGACGCCGGTGGGAGCCTTGCCTCCCGCCAGCATGGCGGCCAGCCCTCCGGGCGCCTTGAGCTTGGGGGTCACCATCGCCGACTTGGTGGCGCTGCGTGCTGCCGCGGAGCGCATCTGCTCTGCTTCATCCAGCTCGTCTTCCGAGTCGGTCACGGGCGCCACCTCGGACGTGGCGTGCTTGGGGGCCGGCTGTGACGAGGGCTTGCCGACCTTGGGCTTGAACGACTTCCGCGTCGGTGCGGTCTCGTTCTCGGCGTCGCAAATGCGCTTGCTCATCGGGGTGCGTGCGTGCGTGCGTGTGGCTCGGTGGAAGACGCGCGTGCCGCGCACCCCGCAATCCGCGTGTGCGCGAGTTTAAAAGCGAGCACATTACATACAAACAAACACACACACACACACACATGCAACGACGCACGAGTGCCTTGCTACTTCACGATCGTCTTTGTGACCGACCGATCGACGCGTGCCAGAATGCGCATCTTAAGGTCCGCGCACTTGACGTTCTCGAGCTTGATAAATGACGAGACGCGGCCCGTCTCGTCGAAGGGGTTTGCTGCGCGCGCGTTGGCAACGAGCGGTGCGAGGCCTTCCGGGACGGCCCCCGGGCTCTTGTGAAATGCCTCCACCCAGCGGCGCATCAGTGGACACTTGACGCGCGCCTTAAGTTCTTCCGGATTCATCGCAGAATACTTTCCCGTGGGATCGACGGCAAACTGCAGGGCAGCGGACCGGTTTTTGCCATCGGTGCACGCGAGGACCACGACGATGCCCGACTCGAGCTGGCGCTTGATGTAGCCAGACACTGTCCACATGGCGAGAACGTGCTCGTACGTCCACGAATGCTCTTCGGTGATGTTGTGAATCGGAACGGGAACGATCCTGCATTTGGAAAGGGCCTCGTGTGTGGAGAACTTGCGGACGTCCTTGGTCTTGATGTATCCAAAGCTTCTGGCATCGTAGCAGTTCTCGTGGTCCGGAAAAAGATAGAAGCAATCATAAACACGGGCATTCGCCACCTCGGCGTCGGCAATGCTCT
>Ga0209603_1001303_pt1 | contig 26227 bp, 18 predicted proteins | sample COGITO_mtgs_1206_FD_184812 | JGI IMG/M metagenome (GOLD analysis project Ga0209603, IMG submission 184812) | Pelagic marine microbial communities from North Sea - COGITO_mtgs_120607 (SPAdes) (version 2) | ecosystem: Environmental > Aquatic > Marine > Epipelagic ... | reverse complement strand
CCAATCGCAAACACTAGTAATGTTGTGAGAATTAATCTGTTAAGATTTTTCATGAATGATGTTTTTAATTTATTTGATTAATTAGGTGCAAAAATAAGGCGTTAATTCTATAAAACAAATATTCTACACAAAAAAAACAATATTAATTTCAAAGGGCTACAGGTTAACGAAATTTGAATTTAAAAGTGTCTTAAAGCTAATACACTTTAACCTGTAAACTGGCGTTTATATACACGATTATTTTTTTGGTAACCTTATACCCCATTTCCTCAATAATTTTCGAATAATTTTCGAGTTGAGCTTCGTATTTGTCGTAAGAGTCACCTGTTTTATAATCAATAATTACGGCTGTGGAGTCTTTGAAAACAACCAACCGATCTGGAATAATGATTTTTCCACTGGAAGTCATAATTTCTCTTTCGTTATAAACCTCTAAGTCTGAACTAAAATAGGGTGCTAACAATGGGTGGCCAACAATCGCCTCTAAGGTCTTTAAAAGTGCGTCGCTTTGAGCTGATGATATCACACCTGCATTAAAAAAATCATTCAACGTAATTTCAATGTCGTCTTTGGTATAAATTTTTGACATTAGTAAATGAACCAAATTCCCTCTCTCAAGTGCTTCTTTTTGTACAGTATCCCATAGGTATCCCGCATTTGTTGCCATTGATACATTGAGATGTTCCTTTGGAGTTGATATAAATTTGCTCTGATATACTGTCGGATATTTGGCGGGTTTTGGAGTTTCTATGCTTTGGAGCTTTCCAAGCTCATATTCCAACTTTCCGTCTTTCCAACGTCCTGATGATTTTAAATAATTAATTAAAAGCCCGGAATATGTTTTAAGATTTTCAGCTCCATTTTTGGCAACCGCTGCATTTCCAACAATATATAATTGCTCAACTGCCCTAGTGAGCGCTACGTACAACAGGTTAATGTTGTCGAGCTCCAATTTTGATTGGTGGTCCTTAAAGATGGCAGCGCCTTCCGTTCCAAATGCTTCAAAATCTTTGTTATAATTTAATAAAAAATGTGAAAAAGGAGCAAAAGAAGCATCCATTGGCATCCATTCTTTAGGCTCCAATTCTTTATAAATATCCAATTCTGCAAATGGAAAAATAACAACTGGGAACTCCAGTCCTTTAGATTTATGAATCGTCATTATTTGAACGGCATTTATTCCTTTTGGAGTGACGACACTTAAAGTGTCCTTTTTTAGATTGTAGTGATCTATAAATTGACGGACACTCGATGTTGTTTTTTGAGTGAATTCAATTACAAAATCTAGGAAAAACTGAATGTAAGCATTCGAGGTTTTTACAAGTTGAAAACTACTAATTATATACTCTACAGATTCATATATAGAAAGTTGTAATGCTGTTCTAAGATTGAAATTTAGTCCTAAGGGTTGCAGCGCTCGAAAAAAAGCAACACGATTTAAAGGGATACACTTTAAACGAAATAAGTGTGGATCCCCTACATCGGTATGGGTTGCAACATAATTGATCACCTCGAGTTTGGCTTGTATATTAGAAGGTTCATGCATATATTCCAATACGTTCATAATATGATTTACTTCTGGTGACTGTGCCACTAAAAGAGTTTCACTCGATACAATATCAATTTTAGATTGGCTTAATAAATTTGCCACAGCAACTCCTTCTTTTCGTTTTCGAACCAACACACAAATATCTTTTATGGCTGCATCCTCGCTTGAATCCAAATAAGATCGAATAATTTTTAAAACTTTTTCTGCATATAAAAGTGATTTATCTGCTCCCTTTTCAAACTCCAAAAAGGAAATATTCACATACCCCTTCTTGTTTTTAAATTCTAATTGAGACGCTGACTGGTATAGTGCCTTATAGGTGTCATTTGAGAAAACAACCGTTGATAGGTGTTTAAAAAATTTGTTGTTAAAATCAACCACCTGACTGCAACTTCTATAATTTGTTGGAAGTTTAGAAAGTGTCGCTTCAAAAGGGAATGTAGTCGCATTGTTATATAAATTGATAAACTGCTCTGACTTCCCACCTCTCCATCGATAAATTGCTTGTTTGGCATCTCCTACCAACATAGAACTCCCATTTTCTTGCGCCAATGTGTTTATTATTAAGGGAGTCAAATTTTCCCATTGTAATTCGGAAGTATCTTGAAACTCATCAATAAAAAAATGATTAAATTTTTCACCGATACGTTCATAAATATAAGGTGCTGGCTGATCTTTTATTTGCTGACTTATGATGGTATTAAATTCAGAAATCATCAACAAATTTTCTTCGTCTTTGATCGTTTTTAGTTCTTGATGAATCAAATTCAAAACCGAAAGTGGTGTGGTGTTTTTTCTAATATTATTTAAATACCGAATACGATAAACGGATTCTTTGGTTTTTTGAAATACCGCTACAAGTTGGGGGCGTAGCCTATCAATAGCGGCGGTAACACTAGGGGAGGCTTTTTTGGTGTACAACGCGGGGTGGTTTCTATGGATTGTTGCCATTGGGCTGTAAAACTAAGATCAAATTTTTTGGATCTTAATGCCTTAAAATGTTTTGGTAAGGACCCTCTTGTAAAATCTGAAAATTCAATACCACTGGCTGATATCAACTCTAAAATCTGGGTGGACAACGCAACAATCTGTAGTTCTGTTTCGCGAATCTCTTTTATTAAGGTTGATTTCAGGGTGCCAAAATCTTGTAACGTACATTGAGAAAGTTCTTCTAGATAAGGCGCATCTGATTCTCTTGTTAAAAGCTTGGCTGTTTTGGCTAAATCTAAAGCAATGTTCCAACTTTTATCATCGTCTGCTTTTTCAATCGCAAACTCAACCAACACTTTTGTGAGTTCCTTATTTTTTCCAGCTTTGGACAGTAAACGACTGACCGCTTTTTTTAGTAAAAAATCTGTGTCTAATTCAACCTCAAAATTCATGGGGAGTTTTAAATCGAATGCAAAAGTGCGAATCAGTTTTTGAGTAAACTTATCAATTGTAGAAATGTCAAAGGCTGCATAATTATGCAGTATTTTACTGAGAAGTTGGTTGGATTTATGGTGAATTTCTTTTGGCGAACGATCTAACTCTTTAACAACTTGTTCAAATAAGGCATCTGATTTTGTTAAGATAGACGGTGCAGCAAATGTCATTAGCGCTTCTATAACTCGCGTTTTCATTTCATCCACAGCCTTGTTTGTAAAGGTAATTGCTAAAATATGGCGATGAGGTAAAAACTCTTTGGAAGTCAAAACTATTTTTAAATAGTCTTTGACCAAGGTAAATGTTTTACCACTTCCTGCCGATGCATTATAGATGTTGAATGTTGATGCGTTCACTAAATAAAATTTATACCAAAATAAACAATCTTAATTACATATGCCTATAATTATTATTTGAATATTGTAACTTTGGAATTATTATTTAAACATTTAAAAACAAATTTTTATGGCTTTTGAATTACCAAAATTAAATTATGCTTATGATGCTCTCGAACCGAATATTGATGCACGAACAATGGAAATCCACCATTCAAAACATCATAACGGCTATACAAACAATCTAAACGCTGCAATTGCTGGCACGGATTTAGAAAACAAATCCATTGAAACAATCCTTGAAAACTTGGACATGTCTAATAAGGCTGTCCGAAATAACGGTGGTGGATTTTACAACCATTCGCTGTTTTGGGAAGTTATGAATCCCGTAGGAAAAGAAGACCTTTCGGGCGAACTCAAAGATGCTATTCTTGCTGCTTATGGTTCTTTTGAGGGTTTTAAAACCGCATTCAGTAAAGCTGCTGCAACGCAGTTTGGATCTGGATGGGCTTGGTTGTGTGTCCATAAAGGTGGAAAAGTTGAGGTGTGTTCTACACCAAATCAAGACAACCCATTAATGCCAGGTGTGTCCTGTGGAGGAACTCCAATTTTAGGCCTAGATGTATGGGAACATGCCTATTACTTGAACTACCAAAACCGTCGTCCAGATTATATTGAAGCGTTCTTTAATGTGATTAATTGGAAAGAGGTTGAAACACGTTTTGCTGCTGCAAAATAAGAGTTAAAAAAATGTGGAAAATAAAAAAGGTGAACTTGCGTTCACCTTTTTTGCCCCAAATCTACCATGAACTTAACCTACTTATGTTATGGTGATTCAAATATATAAGTTTAATGAGTAGTAAAAATTTATTTTAGATAAACTGCATATTTACTAGATAAACTGCACTTTTTATCAGTAAGCTCTCTCATTATTTTCTTCAAAAAAGTTTATGAATGCCCTATTTACTACTCGATTACCTCCGGGGGTCGGGTAATTTCCTGTGAAATACCAATCTCCTAAATTTTTCGGACAGGCTTTATGTAAATTCTCTATAGATTGAAATATGATTTTAACCTCAGCATTGATTCCATCTTCACTCAATAGCTCTGCAATTTTGTCCGACACTTGTTGAGGTGTAAATGGTGCATAAATTTCTTTTACAAAATTTTGAACCTTCGAGTCTTCTAAATTTTCTTGGGCTTTACATCGTGTATAAATCTCTTCGACAATATGATACATGTCAGCATCTTTTAACAGAGACAGTGCGGCTCTAAACGCAACCAACCCTTCGAGGTTTGCCATATCAATTCCATAACAATCTGGATAGCGAATTTGAGGCGCTGAAGACACCACCACAATTCGTTTTGGCGTTAAACGATCCAACATCTTCAGAATACTTTTCTTTAGGGTTGTGCCTCGAACGATGCTATCATCAATAATAACAAGGTTATCTTCTGGCTTAATAACGCCATAAGTAACATCGTACACATGCGCTACCAAATCATCACGGCTACTATCTTCTGTGATAAAGGTTCTTAACTTGACATCTTTAATAGCAATTTTTTCGACACGTGTATGTTCCGAAAGTATCTGTGTTACTTTTTCCGCAGAAAGAGAGCGTTTTCCTTTTAAAATTTGTTCAGTTTTCGTTTTATTCAAATACTCTTCAACATTTTCAATCATCCCAAAAAACGATGTTTCTGCTGTATTAGGAATGTATGAAAAAACGGTGTTTTTAATATCATAATCTACATGCTTCAAAACTTCAGGAACAATCAGTTTTCCGAGTAATTTTCGTTCTTGATAAATTTCGGCATCACTTCCTCTGGAAAAATAAATACGTTCATAAATACGTTCAAACGAACAAGCCTTGCGCTCTAAAGGTTCTAAAATTTTGTTTATGGATGTTTCTCCTGATTTTTTTGTAATAATCGCACTTCCAGGGGGTAACTCGTGAACTTCATCATAGTTAACATTAAAAACTGTTTGAATCACTGGACGCTCGGAAGCGACAACGACAACTTCATCATCCATGTAGTAATAGGCTGGTCGGATGCCCGATGGATCTCTTAAAACAAAAGAATCTCCATGCCCTAAAAGCCCCGCCATAGCATAACCACCGTCCCAGCTTTTAGCCGCTTTGGTTAATATTTTTTTAAGGTTTAAACGCTCCGCAATCAAGGGTGAACATTCCATTTTATTATAGCCTTCCTTTTTGAGCTTTTTATAAAGTTTTGAAACCGAATCATCCAGAAAATGTCCAATTTTCTCCATAATGGTAATGGTATCTGTGTACTCTTTAGGGTGCTGTCCAATCTTAACAAGATTTTTAAATAAGCTTTTAACATTCGTCATGTTAAAATTTCCTGCTAAAATCAAATTTCGATGCATCCAATTGTTCTGCCTCAAAAAGGGGTGTACGCTTTCAACACTGTTTTTGCCAAATGTACCATAACGGACATGACCCAGCATGACCTCTCCTAAATACGGCACTGCTTTTTTTTGTGCCTCCGCATCATTCGTCAATTCTGGATGCTCTGCCAATACATCATTAATTCGATTATTAATCTGAGCAAAAATATCTTGAATGGGCTGTTGCGCAACCGAACGCACACGACTTATATAGCGCTCTCCAGGTTGCATGTCTAATTTAATACTTGCAAAACCTGCACCGTCTTGACCACGGTTGTGTTGCTTTTCCATTATGAGATACATCTTATTGATTCCATAAAAAGCTGTTCCATATTTCTTTTTATAAAACTCTAATGGTTTTAAAAGTCTAATGTGTGCAATTCCACATTCGTGTTTTATAGCATCGCTCATTTTCGTTTCCTAATTATATATTAAATAAAAAACGCACCAAATTGGCGCGTTTAATTATGTTGTTAACTCTATTTCAAATCTTGTCAGATCTTTAAAAGCTTTGAGGCGTGTGTGCACCTCTTCGGGGTGTAAAGACTCCAAACGTTCTGTGCCAAATTTCTCAACACAAAACGATGCAAGCGTGGACCCATAAATAACCGCTTTTTTCATGTTCTCGAAAGATATGTTTTCTGTCTGGGCTAAAAACCCTGCAAATCCTCCTGCAAAAGTATCGCCTGCTCCAGTAGGGTCAAAAACAGATTCTAATGGGAGAGCCGGTGCAAAAAATACATTGGTTCCATTGAATAGTAATGCTCCATGTTCTCCTTTTTTGATGACCACATACTCGGGGCCCATCTCATGTATTTTTCTTGCCGCAGTTACTAAAGAGTATTCTCCTGTTAATTGGCGGGCTTCTTCGTCGTTAATAGTAATCACATTCACCCGCTTAATAACTTCTAAAAGGTCATTCAGTGCATGGTCCATCCAAAAATTCATCGTGTCTAAAATAACCAATGTAGAGGCGTCTGACATTTGATCTAAAACACTAGATTGTACAATCGGGTGTAAATTTCCTAAAACCAAAATTTTCGCATCTTTATAAGCTTCAGGAACTATCGGTTGAAAGTTTTCTAATACGTTAAGTTCGGTTGCCAACGTATCCCGTGTATTCATATCGTTGTGATAGCGTCCACTCCAAAAAAAGGTCTTCCCTTCTTTTTCTATTTTGATACTTGAAATATCGATATCTCTCTCAAGAAAAAGATCTAAATAATCCTGAGGAAAATCACCGCCCACTACGGAAACAATCGCGCTATCAACTTCAAATTGCGAGGCAGAAAGCCCTATGTAGGAAGCCGATCCGCCAAGAATTTTGTCAGTCTTTCCAAAAGGAGTTTCAACAGCATCAAATGCGACGGTTCCAACAATTACCAATTTACTCATAGGATATTTTAAAATTTTAAAGAGCAAAGTTACGTATTTTTTAGTCCTTATAAAACAATAAACTACGCTCTAATGACTTAATTTATTTACGCCCAAAATCGGCAGGAATTTCGCCCCAAGCCTTGGTTTCCCATTTGACAATAGTGGTGGTGTAAGTGTTGTTTGTTAGCCATAAAACAGCTCGATCTACAAGAGTAAATAAAGCCGTATTCGCGGCAGTGCGTTGCAGTTTGGTGTTGCATTGTTTTTTTTTGACCCAGCTCATGGCAGTCCTTGAATCTGTATAAAGAATTCGATCGCTGTTATTTTGTTTTAAAAATGCCAAACCATGTACAAGGGCTAAAAACTCCCCCACATTGTTTGTTCCATGTTGGTATGGGCCTTTACGAAATAATTCTTTTTTGGACTGAGTATCGACTCCTCGGTATTCCATTATGCCTGGGTTGCCACTAGAAGCGGCATCCACTGCAATAGAATTGTAATTCGGTTGACCAATAAGTTTCAATCGGGTTTCGGACAAAGCACTCGAAAATTTTTTGCTCTTGCCAATATAATCTTTATAATTTCCTTTCAGTGCGGTTTTTGCTAATTCAAATGTTGGAAATGATTTGTATTGTGCTCCTTCAAAATTTGTGATTTGTGATTTACAATCATCCCAGGTTTCAAAAACTCCCGTACGATGTCCTTTCCAAACCGTATAATATTTTTTTTTTGGTTTAGCCATTTTTAGAAAGTATCTGTTGAACAATTTCCGGGAAGTATCTCATTTCTAATTCATGAATTTTAGCAGCAACATCACTAGGAGTGTCTTTGGCGGTAATGGTACATTTTGCTTGAAAAATAATCGCCCCCTCGTCGTAATGCTCGTTCACATAATGAATTGTAATCCCCGATTCCGTCTCCCTGTTTTCAACCACAGCTTCGTGCACATACATCCCATACATGCCTTTTCCGCCATATTTTGGTAATAAAGCAGGGTGTACATTCACCACTTTGTTTTCATAGTTTTCTAATAAATGTTCCGGAAATTTCCATAAAAACCCAGCTAATACAATTAAGTCAAGGTTTTTTAAATTTTCAACTGCCCAATTAGAATCGTTCAGTTGGTGTTTATTAAACACCAGGCTTTGAACCCCCAACTTCTTGGCACGCTCTAAAACTAAGGCGTTTGGATTGTTTGAAAGAACCAAAACTACTTCAGCTTTCTTGTTATTTTGAAAATATGTAATGATATTTTCGGCATTCGATCCAGATCCAGAAGCAAAAATTGCAATTCGTTTCATTAAAAATTTTTTTGGGTGGGGATTGTTCAACAAAAAAAAGAATAATAATCCACATTGAGAAGTAAAACACTAACACATCGTCGATTTTAACACAAATAAGTGCACATTTTTAAACTAATTATGTTTTTTAATATAAAGTTTTTTACTTTTGCATCCTAATTTAAACTTAAAATTAAAGATTATGTCAGACATTGCATCAAGAGTAAAAGCGATTATCGTGGACAAATTGGGCGTTGATGAAAACGAAGTAGTAACAGAAGCTAGCTTCACAAACGACCTAGGCGCAGATTCGTTAGATACTGTAGAGCTAATAATGGAATTTGAAAAAGAATTTGACATTCAAATCCCAGATGATCAAGCAGAAAACATTGCTACTGTAGGTCAGGCTGTTTCATATATTGAAACTGCAAAATAATACCTTTTAATTTTTTATGGAACTAAAGCGCGTTGTAGTAACAGGCTTGGGAGCTTTGACTCCCATAGGCAATAACAAAGACGCTTATTGGGAAGCCCTAATAAGTGGTACTAGTGGTTGTGCTCCTGTAACTTATTTTGATACCGAACATTTCAAAACAAAATTTGCTTGTGAATTAAAAAATTTCGATGTAACGGACTTCTTAAATCGTAAAGAAGCCCGAAAAATGGATCGGTTTGCGCAATATGCTATGGTAGCTTCTGACGAAGCTATCATAGATGCCAAACTAGATTTAGACACCTTAAACAAATTTAGAGTAGGTGTTATTTGGGGTGCTGGAATTGGCGGAATTGAAACCTTCCAAAACGAGGTAATGAACTTTGCCAATGGAAATGGGACCCCTAGATTTAATCCCTTTTTTATTCCTAAAATGATTGCAGATATTGCGCCTGGTAATATTTCTATCAAACATGGATTTATGGGGCCAAATTATACAACCGTATCTGCTTGTGCGTCCTCAGCTAATGCTATTTTTGACGCTTTAAATTTAATTCGTCTTGGACACTGTGACGTTATTGTTACTGGCGGAAGTGAAGCAACTGTAAACGAATCAGGAATGGGTGGGTTTAATGCAATGCATGCGTTATCTACAAGAAATGAAAGCCCAGAAACAGCTTCGAGGCCTTTTGATGCCACCAGAGATGGTTTTGTATTGGGCGAAGGAGCAGGAGCACTTGTTTTAGAGGATTATGACCACGCCAAGGCTAGAGGAGCTAAAATCTATGCAGAACTAATCGGAGGTGGACTCTCATCAGATGCCTACCACATGACAGCACCACATCCTGACGGAGTTGGCGTTATTGCAGTGATGAAAAACTGTTTGGAAAATGCAGGAATTAAACCAGAAGATGTCGATGCGATTAATACTCATGGAACTTCTACACCATTGGGAGATGTCGCTGAATTAAAAGCAATCTCAGAAGTTTTTGGAGCACATGCCAAAAACATAAATATAAATTCTACGAAATCCATGACTGGACACTTACTTGGTGCCGCTGGAGCAATTGAAGCTATTTCTGCTATTTTATCGATAGAGCATGGCATCGTTCCTCCAACAATCAACCACGTTACTCCAGATGAAAACATTGACCCAGAATTAAACCTTACCCTAAACAAGGCTCAAAAACGAGATGTTAAAATCGTGATGAGTAATACGTTTGGTTTTGGTGGTCATAACGCTTGTGTTGTGTTTAAGAAATTAGATTAACCTCTATTGATTTCTTTTCGAAACATATTCAAACCAAATTCTCCTAATAACACTTCATTAAAGGCTTCTTTAAGCCAAATTGTTGGATACACTCCTAAAAAATTATATTACTATATAAAAGCCTTTACACACGGCTCAACCAATCAAAAAGATTCTTTTGGAAACTCAATAAGCTATGAACGCTTAGAATATGTTGGGGATGCTGTATTAAGTGCTGTCATCGCTCATTATCTCTTTGAAAAAGTTCTTGATGGCAACGAAGGATATTTAACAAAAATGCGTTCAAAAATTGTCAGCAGAGAACATCTTAACGAAATCGGAAAAGAACTGGGGCTTTCATCTTTTTTACGTACAAAAATTCCCATCAGTCAGTTTGGGGATAACATTCATGGGAATTTGTTGGAATCCTTAATTGGAGCTGTTTTTTTGGATAAAGGATATGCCGTTTGTGAAAAATTTATTTACAAAAGGGTCATTACCCCTCATGTGGACATTGATCTTTTGGAAGGAAAAGTAATCAGCTACAAAAGCCTTATTATTGAATGGTGTCAAAAAGAAAAGAAACATTTTAATTTTGAAAACCAGAAAGATGCGGGACAAGACATTCTTCAACATTTTTCTGTAAAACTTCTTATTGACGGAAAAACTATTGCAAAAGCTCGCGCAACTTCTAAAAAGAAAGCAGAGGAAAAAGTCTCAAAACGCGCTTATTTTGCGTTGCAAGGAAAGATTGATAAGTCCTATTAATCAAAAACTCAGAAAAACTATAACGTTTTCGTAACAATTTAACTCTAAGAAGCATCAATACGAAGTCAATTATTGTGTGAATATCTTATATTTACAAAATGTTTATTAAGACACATGGCAGTACACAAACTTCTTGTTGATGATTTTGAAGATGCAAATTACTCGCTATTGGCTATCCATAGCGATATTGAAGACTATCGGTTGGCATACTTTTTAAACCAAAATTTGGCAATACGGTTGGTGCGCACAAAAGAAGATTTAGATTTCACAAATTCGACTGCTTCTTTTTCTGTTTTTGAATGGAATGATAACGCTTTACAAACATCGTGGCATCTCATTAAAAACAATTGCCTTGTAGAAAATAGTGTGCCTATTTCGACCGGCTTATTTGCAGAAAGTAACGATCATGCATGGACTGTACATTCCTTATTATCTGATCACGCTTCAGTTGATTATTTTTTAAAAATTGACAACGGTGGTGGAATTATAAATGAAAAAGAAGTCCTAAATACGATTCAAAATATATCCAAAATATCCACAGCTTATCGTGTGGATGTTTTACAACTAAAATCAAAAGAACATTTAATATTTAATTAATGTCACATAAAAGAAAAAAAACAAAAATAGTCGCGACTCTAGGCCCAGCAATAAGTTCAAAGGAAATGCTCCTAAAAATGGTTGCTGCTGGAGTTAATGTGTTTAGAATTAATTTTTCACATGCAGACTATGAAGATGTAAAAACTCGTATCAAAAACATTCGAGAGATCAATGAGGAACATGGTTACAATGCTTGCATTTTAGCAGATTTACAAGGACCTAAACTCCGTGTAGGCGTCATGAAAGATGATGTGGTTGTAAACCCAGGGGATGAAATTATATTTGCTACAGGCGAACGTTTTGAAGGTACTAAAGAACGCGTTTATATGACCTATGAACGTTTTCCTTTAGACACAAAACCAGGCGAACGTATTTTATTGGATGATGGGAAACTTCTTTTTGAAGTCATTTCTAGTAACCAAAAAGATGAGGTAAAGGCCAAAGTCATTCAAGGAGGTCCTTTGAAGTCAAAAAAAGGGGTTAACTTACCTAACACTGATATCTCACAGCCAGCACTTACCGAAAAAGATAAAGAAGATGCGATATTTGCAATTTCTCAAGAAGTGGATTGGATGGCACTTTCGTTTGTAAGACACCCCGAAGATTTAATGGAGTTGCAAGACTTAATCGCTGAACACAGTCCTTCTAAAATTCCAATTATCGCCAAAATAGAAAAACCAGAGGCGGTAGAAAATATTGATAAAATTGTGGCGTATTGTGATGGATTAATGGTTGCCAGAGGCGATTTGGGAGTTGAAATTCCAGCGCATCAAGTCCCCTTAATTCAAAAACAATTGGTTCTAAAAGCCAAGCAAGCGCGTATCCCAGTCATTATTGCGACCCAAATGATGGAGTCCATGATTAACAGCCTTACGCCTTCGCGTGCTGAAGTTAATGACGTTGCCAACTCGGTAATGGATGGTGCAGATGCCGTAATGCTTTCTGGTGAAACTTCTGTTGGACAATACCCTGTTCAAGTGATTGAAAAAATGTCAGATATTATAAAAACTGTCGAAAGTTCAGAGTTAATTAATGTGCCTCAGAATCCACCGCACATTCGCACAAAACGTTACATTACAAAGTCTATTTGCTATCATGCCGCAAATATGGCTAATGAAATTAACGCACGTGCCATTTCAACCTTAACAAACAGTGGATATACTGCTTTTCAGATTTCGGCTTGGCGTCCTGATGCTCATATTCTTGTGTTTTCATCGAACAAACGAATTATTTCTCAGTTGAATTTGCTGTGGGGAGTTCGTGCCTTTCATTATGACAAATTTTCGTCTACGGACCAAACGATTAATGATGTGAATGAAATTGCTTTTAATAAGGGATACGTTGAAAAAGACGATATGGTCATTAGTTTGGCGGCTATGCCAATGAAAGAAAAAGGGATGGTTAATACACTAAGAGTCACTGAAGTTAAGGACTACTCAAAAAAGTAAGTTGAGACTCCATATAAGAACTATCTAAACTAAAAACTGAAATAAATCAGGTTTTTCGTTTAGGTAGTCTCCATAAAAATTATATTCTTTCATTTTTGCAATCAAGGGCTCTAAATCGTGTTGAGATTTTAGCTCAATTCCCACCACTGCAACATCATTTTCTCTATTCACCTTTTTGGTGTATTCAAAGTGTGCGATGTCATCATTCGGTCCTAATATATCGACTACAAACTCTCGCAAAGCACCCGCACGTTGAGGGAACGTAACTATAAAGTAATGTTTTAGGTTTGAGTAGAGTAAAGCACGTTCTTTAATCTCCGCAGTTCGTGTAATATCATTATTGCCGCCACTGATAATACACACTACATTTTTTCCTTTTATTTCGTCTTTATATTCTTCCAAAGCAGATACACTTAATGCACCAGCGGGTTCGGCTATAATCGCTTCCTTATTATATAAATCTAAGATCGTTTGACACGCATTACCTTCATGAATCGTAATCATATCATGTAGGTTGCTCTTACAAATCGTAAAGTTTTTATCTCCAACACGCTTGACTGCTGCGCCATCTACAAAATTATCAATCGCTTCTAATTCTACAACTTCTCCTTTTTGAAACGCCATTTTCATGGAAGGAGCTCCTTCTGGCTCCACACCAATGATTTTAGTGTTTGGAGATAACTGTTTAAAAACCGTGGACAGCCCCGAAGCAAGTCCGCCTCCACCAACGGCTACAAATATATAATCAATGGGAGTCCCTGTTTGGTGGATCAATTCCAAGCCTAATGTTGCCTGACCCTCTATAACTTTTTCGTCGTTGAAAGGGTGTATGAATGTTTTCTGGCGTTCTGTACAATCTTTTATAGCGGCATTGTATGCATCGTCAAAACTGTCACCTATCAGAATGATTTTGACAAAGTGTTCCCCAAACATTTTGGCCCGCTCAATTTTTTGATTCGGGGTGGTGGACGGCATAAAAATAGTCCCCTGTATCTTTAATAGTTTACAGGACAATGCAACTCCCTGAGCGTGATTTCCTGCACTTGCACATACCACTCCGTTAGCAGCTTCTTGTTCAGTTAAAGAAGACATTTTATTATAAGCGCCTCTAATTTTATAGGATCGAACAACTTGCAAATCTTCGCGTTTAAAACTAATGTTACAATCGTACGTTGATGAATACTGCATGTTGGGGGTCAAAGGCGTAATATTGGCTACACCTTCTAGTTTTTTTGCAGCAGCTTCAACTGCTTCAATTGTTGGAAAATAAGGAGTCGTGTCGGACATTCGTTTTAGGCGTCTGTTTTTATAACTTTCATTGCGGTCATAGAGGCTCTTAATTTTGCTCCTACGACTTCTACTGGGTGATTTCTAATAATCGCATTAATTCTAATTAATTCTTGATTATCAACTCCGTTCTCTGAACTGAATGATTTACCAATAACATCCGTTTTTACAGTCTTCATAAAGTCTGTTAACAACGGTTTACAAGCATGATCAAATAAATAGCAGCCATATTCTGCCGTATCAGAAATTACACGGTTCATTTCAGCTAATTTCATTCTTGCAATTGTATTTGCAATTAATGGCGTTTCGTGCAAAGACTCGTAATATGCAGAAGCGTCAATAATGCCAGAATCTGTCATTGCTTCAAAAGCTAATTCAACACCAGCTCTAACAAAAGCAACTAATAACGTTCCGTGATCAAAATATTCTTGTTCTGTAATTTCTTGTTCTGTAATTGTTTGCTTTTCAAAAGCGGTTTCTCCTGTAGCCGCCCTCCAAGTTAATAAATTTTTATCATCATTCGCCCAATCTTCCATCATTGTTTTAGAAAAATGACCCGTCATAATATCATCCATATGTTTTTGGAACAATGGACGCATAATCTCTTTTAATTCTTCAGAAAGTCTAAATGCTTCTACTTTTGCAGGATTCGACAGTCTGTCCATCATATTGGTAATACCTCCATGCTTTAATGCTTCGGTAACAGTTTCCCATCCGTACTGAATTAATTTAGCAGCATATCCGGCATCAATTCCTTCTGCTACCATTTTATCAAAAGATAAAATTGCTCCTGTTTGTAACAACCCACATAAAATAGTTTGCTCTCCCATTAAATCAGACTTTACCTCAGCAACAAATGAAGATTCTAAGACCCCTGCTCTATGCCCCCCTGTGGCAACTGCATAGGCTTTTGCTTGCGCCCAGCCTTTTCCTTCTGGATCATTTTCTGGATGTACTGCGGTTAATGTTGGCACTCCAAACCCTCTTTTATATTCTTCTCTAACTTCAGAACCAGGACATTTTGGTGCGACCATAATTACAGTTAAGTCTTCACGGATTTGCATTCCCTCTTCAACAATATTAAAACCATGAGAATAAGACAATGTGGCTCCTTTTTTTAGTAAAGGCATAATTGTTTTTACCACATTTGTGTGTTGCTTATCTGGGGTCAGGTTAATAACTACGTCTGCTGATGGCAATAATTCTTCATACGTTCCAACATTAAAATTGTTAGACGTTGCATTTACATACGACTCTCTTTTTTGGTCTATCGCAGCTTGTCTAAGTGTATAAGAAATATCTAAACCAGAATCTCTCATATTTAAACCTTGGTTTAATCCTTGGGCTCCACAACCTACAATAACAATTTTCTTGCCTTTTAGTGCGGCTACTCCATCTTCAAATTCTGAAGCGTCCATAAAACGACATTTCCCTAATTGCTCTAATTTTTCTCTTAATGTTAATGTGTTGAAATAATTTGCCATTTTGTTAATTTTTGAATGCATTTAGCATTTCCGTTATTTTTAATTTGTCTTTGGTTATTGCAATACGTCCCGATCGTACAAACTGCATGATCCCGAATGCGCTTAATTCTCTGTGTAATTGTTCTAGTTCACTTCTGCGTCCCGATTTTTCAAGTACAAAAAACTCTTTGTTTACAGTAACGATTCGTGCATTGCTTTCTTTGATTATATTTTGAATTTGACGCTCTTCAAACAATAAGTCTGATTTAATTTTAAACAAGCATGATTCTTGATAAATCGTATCTTCTTCGTTGTGGTAATAGGCTTTTATAACCTCCACTTGTTTTTCAATTTGCCCAAGAATCTTTTTGATTTGATCTTCGGTCATACTCACCAAAATAGTGAATCGCGATACACCTTCAATTTCTGAAACAGAGGTATTGATACTTTCAATGTTGATGTGTCTTCTCTGAAAAATTGCTGAAATACGATTGAGCAATCCTATATTGTTTTCAGTATATATTGAAATTGTATAAAGTTGTTTTTCTGTTCCCATTCTTATTCTAATCTTATCTCTGAAACCGATGCTCCCGATGGAACCATTGGAAATACGTTGTTTTCTTTTTCTACACAAACTTCTAAGAAGTACGGTTCATCACTGGCGATCATTTCTTTTACTGCCGCTGCCAGATTCTCTCTTTTGGTTACTTTTTTTGCTTCTATATAATAGCCTTGTGCAATCGCCACAAAGTTAGGGTTCACCATTTCGGTTGAGGCATAACGCTTATCAAAAAATAGTTGTTGCCATTGACGTACCATTCCTAAAAACTCGTTATTCAATACGACTATTTTCACAGGAACTTTGTTCTGAAAAATAGTGCCTAACTCTTGGATTGTCATTTGATATCCGCCGTCACCAATAATCGCAACAACTTCCCTTTCTGGAGCCGCCATTTTAGCACCAATTGCTGCTGGCAATGCAAAGCCCATAGTGCCGAGACCACCGGAGGTGATGTTGCTTTTACTAACGTTAAAGTCCGCATAACGACAGGCAATCATTTGATGTTGCCCCACATCTGTAACAATCGCTGCTTCGCCTTTGGTTTGACTGTTTATTTCTTTAAGTACTTCGCCCATAGTAAGGCCTTTGGCTGTTGGATGAAGGTCATTTTTGATCACTTTATCGTATTCAATAGTATATAGATCCTTAAATTTCTGCAACCAATCTGGATGTGAATTAGTATTTAGCAATGATACTAATTTTTTCAAACTTGCTTTGGCATCTCCCAAAACTGCGACATCTGTTTTTACATTTTTATCAATTTCTGCGGGATCGATTTCAAAATGAACAATTTTGGCTTGTGTTGCATACTCGTCTAATTTTCCTGTCACACGATCGTCGAATCGCATTCCAATTGCGATCAATACGTCACATTCATTTGTCAGCACGTTAGGAGCATAATTTCCATGCATTCCAACCATCCCAACATTTAATGGGTGTGCGGTAGGAATTGCTGAAGCGCCCAAAATGGTCCATGCGGATGGGATCCCCGTTTTTTCAATCACAGCCTTCAATTCTTCTTCGGCTTTCCCAAGAATCACGCCTTGACCCCAAACAATCATCGGTTTTTTGGCAGAATTGATAAGCGTAGCGGCAGCGGTAATAGAATTTTCATCTATTTCTGGAACAGGCTTATAGCTACGAACACCTGTACATTTTTTGTATTGGAAGTCAAATTCTTCGAATTGGGCATCCTTTGTAATGTCAATTAAAACAGGTCCTGGACGACCACTTCTAGCAATATAAAAAGCACGAGCAATCACTTCTGGGATTTGAGATGCTTTTGTGATTTGGTGATTCCACTTGGTAACAGGGGTAGAAATTCCAACAATATCTGTTTCCTGAAACGCATCACTCCCTAACAAATGCGATGGCACTTGCCCTGTAATACATACAATGGGTGTTGAGTCTATTTGTGCGTCTGCTATTCCTGTAATTAAATTGGTTGCACCGGGTCCCGAAGTGGCCATAGCAACACCTACTTTTCCAGAAATACGGGCATAGCCTTGAGCAGCATGAGCGGCACACTGTTCGTGTCTTGTAAGCACGTGGTTTATTTTGCCTTCATATTTATAGAGTTCATCATACACGGGCATAATAGCTCCGCCAGGATAACCATATAAAACCTCTACGCCTTCGGCTAATAAACATCTTACAATCGCTTCACTTCCTGAAATACGTTCTTTTGGTTGCTCTAAGTATTCCTTTTGTTTGGAGGTTACTGTTTCCATAATTATATTTTAAAATTCATCGGTTACACACCCTTCAGATGCCGATGAAACCGTTCTTGCATATTTATATAATACCCCTCTAGATACTTTAAGATCGGGTGCATTCCACTGGGCTTTTCGTTCTTGAAGTTCTTTTTCAGAAACCTCAAGAAGAATTGAATTTGTTTCGGCATCGATAGTGATGATATCTCCATCTTTTACCAGAGCTATCACTCCACCTTCTTGTGCTTCTGGTGTAATATGGCCCACAACAAATCCGTGTGTACCGCCTGAAAAACGTCCATCAGTAATTAAAGCGACATCTTTTCCTAAACCAGCGCCCATAATAGCTGCCGTTGGTTTTAACATTTCTGGCATTCCAGGTCCTCCTTTAGGACCTTCGTAACGAATGACAACTACATCGCCTTTATGAACTTTTCCATCACGAATGCCGTCATTAGCATCGTATTCTCCTTCAAAAACTTTTGCAGGTCCTCTAAATTTCAAGCCTTCTTTTCCTGTAATTTTAGCGACACTTCCTTCGGATGCTAAATTTCCATAAAGCATTCGTAAATGTCCTGAAGTTTTGATTGGCTCTTCAATTGTTTTGATTACATCTTGACCTTCAGAAAGATCTTGTACTTCAGATAAATTTTCAGCAATTGTTTTTCCGGTCACAGTCAAACAATCTCCATGAAGGAGTCCTTTGTTTAATAAGTATTTCATCACGGCTGGAATTCCTCCAACACGGTGTACATCTTCCATTAGGTATTTTCCACTGGGTTTCAAATCTGCTAAAAATGGGGTGCTATCACTAATTCTTTGAAAATCTTCAAGTGTAAATTTTATTTGGGATGCTCTTGCAATGGCTAAAAAATGGAGAACTGCATTGGTAGAACCGCCTAGAATGGTCACAAGTCGAATGGCATTTTCAAGGGATTTTTTGGTGATAACATCTGATGGCTTTATATCTTTTTCGAGCAATATGCGCATGGCTTCTCCTGCTTTAATTGCTTCGTTCTTTTTTTCTTCGCCTGTTGCTGGATTAGAGGAGTTAAAAGGCAAGGCCATTCCAAGTGCTTCAATGGCAGAGGCCATTGTATTAGCAGTGTACATCCCTCCACAAGCCCCAGCTCCTGGACACGCTTTCTCTACAATTTGATCGAATTCAGACTCAGACATTGTGCCTGCTACTTTACTTCCCCAAGCTTCAAATGCGGAAACAACATCTAGTTTTTTTCCATTATGACATCCCGAATCAATCGTTCCTCCATATACCAAAATGGCAGGCTTGTCAACCCGAATCATGGCCATTAAAGCGCCTGGCATGTTTTTGTCGCAACCCACAACCGTGATCAATCCATCATAACTCATTGCTTGAACAACAGTTTCCATGGAATCTGCAATGATATCTCTTGAGGGTAAAGAGAAACGCATTCCTGGTGTTCCCATTGAAATTCCATCGCTCACACCTATCGTGTTAAAAATAAGCCCTACAACTTCTTTGTTTAAAGTGCCTTCTTTTACCAACTTGGCTAAATCATTGAGGTGCATGTTACAAGGGTTGCCTTCATAACCTGTACTTGCAATTCCAACCAAGGGTTTTTCGAAATCCTCTTTAGTAAGCCCTATGGCATGTAGCATTGCTTGCGCTGCTGGCTGTGTTGGGTCTTGAGTTACCGTTCGGCTGTATTTGTTTAGTTGTTTCATGTGTCGAAATTATATTTTTACGCAGTTAGCGGGGAGATTATCTCTTTAAATGATCTAAACTCAACTGTTTAGAGTTGCTGTTAAACTATTGTTTTTTAGATAGTTACCCCACATATTGTATGACGTTCAGTGCTCAAAATAATATTAAACACGTGGCAAGTCACTATCGTCTTTTAGAGGCAATACGGAACTGCCCATCAAATAAGCATCTACGTGGTGTGCCGCCTGTCTTCCTTCAGAGATAGCCCAAACAATTAAGGATTGTCCGCGTCGCATGTCTCCTGCTACAAATATACCGGGTACATTCGTAACATAATCTTTAGTGGTGGCTTTGATGTTGGTTCTAAAATCCATTTCTAAACCAAATTGATCTGCCAATGTTTTTTCAGCACCTGTAAATCCTAGTGCCAATAATACTAAATCACAATCCCAAAGTTTTTCAGAATTTGGAACTTCATTTAATTGTGGACGTTCACCTTCTTTAAAAATCCATTCAACCTCAACGGTTTTTAAGGCTTTTAAGTTGCCTTTATCATCTCCAATAAATTCTTTGGTAGAGATGCTAAAAAATCGTTCTACTCCTTCTTGATGTGAAGAGGTTGTCTTTAGCTTCATTGGCCAATAGGGCCACGGTTGATTTGCAGGACGTCCTTCTGAGGGTTTCGATAAAATTTCAAAATTCGTAACAGATGTTGCACCATGACGGTTGGACGTTCCAATACAATCGGAGCCTGTATCTCCTCCACCTATTACAATAACGTTTTTGCCTTTCGCTGATACAATGTCTTTAAAATCTACCAACCCATCCACATACTGGTTGTTCAGTTTTAAAAACTCCATTGCTTGATGAACGCCTTTTAAATCTGCACCTGGTATTGGAATGTTTCGTTTTACAGTTGCCCCACCACATAATACTACGGCGTCAAAATCTGATTTTAATTGATTTGCATCTATGTTTTCACCAACATGTGCATTGGTTTTAAAGAGGATTCCTTCTTCTTCCAAGACTTTAAGGCGACGATCAATCACATTTTTTTCCATTTTAAAATCTGGAATTCCATAGCGTAATAATCCTCCTACTTTTTTGTCGCGTTCAAAAACAGTGACGGAATGCCCTGCTCTATTTAACTGTTGTGCCGCAGCAAGTCCAGCAGGTCCAGAGCCTATCACAGCAACTGTTTTATCGGTTCTTACCTTTGGTGGTTGTGCTGTGATCCAGCCTTCCGTAAAGGCAGTTTCAACAATGTTTTTTTCGATGTTTTCAATACTTACAGGGTCTTCATTGATTCCTAAAACACATGCTTCTTCGCATGGTGCCGGACATAATCTGCCTGTAAATTCTGGAAAATTATTGGTAGAATGTAAAATTTCTGCCGCTTCTTTCCATTTGCCTTTGTAAACTTTATCGTTAAAATCTGGTATTAAATTTCCAAGTGGACAGCCGCTATGACAAAACGGAATTCCGCAATCCATACAGCGTGCACCTTGTTCTTTTAATTTAGATGTTTCTAATGGAATTGTAAATTCCTTGTAGTTTTTTATTCTTTCTTTTGGCGCTTCATAGGTTTCGTCCTGACGCTCAAACTCTAAAAATCCTGTGATCTTTCCCATCCTTAAACTGTTTCTAGTTGTTCTTTTTCTAATCTTAATAACGCCTGTCTGTATTCTTCTGGCAGTACTTTTTTGAATTTAGGAAGCATTGCCTCCCAGTCTTCTAAAATCCGTTTTGCTAATGGACTTGACGTCGCCACAAAATGATTTTCGATTAAGGTTCGTAGTTGATTTACGTCTTCCTCAAATTCGATTGGGTCGATATTTAAATCGGCACCATTACAATTGTGAGTAAATGTGTTATCGGAATCTAGGACATAGGCAATTCCGCCACTCATTCCTGCTCCAAAATTTCTTCCAACACTTCCAAGAATTACCGCAATACCTCCAGTCATGTACTCACAACCGTGGTCCCCAATTCCTTCAACAACGGCTTTAGCACCTGAGTTACGAACACAAAAACGTTCGCCAGCTTTTCCGTTGATATAAACTTCTCCAGCTGTTGCGCCATAGAGTGTTACATTTCCTGTGATGATATTGTCTTCTGGAACAATTGTACTTGTTTCAGGAACTTTGATGATTAGTTTTGCACCCGACAATCCTTTTCCTAGATAATCGTTGGTGTTTCCATGAACGGTCATGGTCACCCCTTTGGTTGTAAAAGCTCCAAAACTTTGTCCTGCAGAACCATTAAAATCTATGTTTATGGTGTCTTGTGGCAAGCCATCTGCGCCATAAATTTTTGAGATTTCATTACTTAAAATCGCTCCAACAGCTCTGTCAATATTTGTAATTGGAAGCTTCAAATGTGTGCGTTGTCTTCTAAAAATTCCTTGATGTGCTTGTTTGATTATTTTGAAATCTAAATGGACATCGAGGTTGTGATCTTGCTCCTCAGTGTTGTATAACTTTACATCGTCTGCGACTTCAACTTTATGTAGAATAGGTGTTAAATCAACACCTGAAGCTTTGTAATGTTCAATGGCTTTATTGCGGTTTAATTTTTGAACCTGACCCACCATTTCATCAACGGTTTTAAAGCCTAATTGTGCCATGATTTCACGCAATTCTTGCGCTACGAAATACATATAATTCACCACGTGCTCTGGTTTTCCTTTGAATTTTTTACGCAATTCTGGGTTCTGAGTTGCGATTCCTACAGGACAGGTATTTAAATGGCAAACTCGCATCATAATACATCCCGAAGCGACTAAAGGAGCGGTTGCAAAACCAAACTCTTCAGCACCTAATAGACATGCAATCGCAACGTCACGTCCGGTTTTTAACTGCCCATCACATTCCAAAACAATTCGATTTCTCAAATTATTCATCACCAATGTTTGTTGTGCTTCGGCAATTCCTAATTCCCAAGGAAGTCCTGCGTGTTTTAAAGAGGTCAATGGTGACGCTCCTGTACCGCCATCAAAACCAGAGATTAATACTACGTCTGCTTTGGCTTTTGCTACTCCAGCTGCCACGGTTCCGACACCAATTTCTGACACCAATTTAACATTCACTCGAGCCGTTCTATTAGCGGATTTTACATCGTATATTAGTTGTGATAAATCTTCAATAGAATAAATATCGTGGTGTGGTGGTGGTGAAATCAATCCTACATAGGGAGTTGAGTTTCTTGTTTTTGCAATTTCGCGGTTTACTTTTGGACCAGGTAATTGACCGCCCTCACCAGGTTTTGCGCCTTGTGCAATTTTTATTTGAATTTCATTGGCACTAGTTAAGTAATTTGAAGTCACTCCAAATCGTCCAGAGGCAACTTGCTTAATCGCTGAGTTTCTCCAATCTCCTTGTGCATTTTTATAGAAACGATCTTCATCTTCTCCTCCTTCACCAGAATTACTTTTTCCGCCAATTCTATTCATGGCAACCGCTAAGTTTTCGTGGGCTTCCTTACTAATAGACCCATAAGACATGGCGCCTGTTTTGAATCGTTTTACGATTTCGGTCCAAGGTTCAACCTCATCAATTGAGATGGGATCAAATTGATCAAATTCAAACAAACCTCTGATGGTCATAAGTCGCTTGGATTGGTCGTCAACGAGCTCTGAGTATTCTTTAAAAGTAGAGGCTTTATTCGTACGAACTGATTCTTGAAGTTTTGCAACGGTTAGTGGATTAAACATGTGTTTTTCCTGTCCACGTCGCCATCTGTATTCGCCACCAATTTCAATATCTGATTCAATATTCGGATTGAAGGCTTTTTTATGTCGTTTTACAATTTCTTTTTCAATTTCTATCAACCCAATTCCTTGAATTCGAGTTGGCGTATTTGGAAAATACTTTTCAACGGTGTTTGAATTGATTCCAACACACTCATATAATTGAGACCCTCGGTATGAATTAAGTGTAGAAATACCGATTTTATTCATCACTTTCAAGATGCCTTTTCCGATCGCTTTATTGTAATTTTTAATCGCAGTGAGGTATTCTAAATCTGAGATTTCAGAGTCTTTAATTTGTTTTTCAACAATTTCATTGACGATATATGGGTTCACTGCGCTTGCTCCAAAACCAAATAAGAGTGCAAAATGATGAACTTCTCTTGGTTCTGCAGATTCTATAATCAAACTGATTCTTGAGCGTTTGTTGAGTTTATGCAACGCATGGTTCACATAGGAACAGGCTAAAAGGGCCGGAATTGGCGCATGATTTTCATCTACAAATCGATCGGATAAAATAATAATATTCGCGCCTTCATCGATTGCTTTGGACGCTTTGTTTACCAAGACTTCGAGTGCACTTTCTAATTCGTTTAAGCCACGATTTACTTCATACAGCATCGAAATAGATTCTACTTTGAAGTTTGGGTTTGTGTCATAATTTCTGATTTTATCTAAATCGTGCTTTGAAATTACAGGGTTTTGAATTTTTAGCTTTTTACATGCCTCAGAATTGATATCAAAAATATTGGTGTCGCTTCCAAGAGTTAAACTAATGTCTGTAATTAATTCTTCACGTATTCCATCTAATGGAGGATTGGTTACTTGCGCAAAGATTTGTTTGAAATAATTGTAAATCAGTTGAGGGCGTTCGGACAAAACAGCAATTGGTGTATCACTACCCATAGAGCCTATCGGTTCTTTCCCTAACTGTGCCATTGGGCGGATAATGGTATTTAGATCCTCTTTGGTGTATCCAAAAGCAACTTCTCGTTTCTTTAAATCCACCTCGTCATATTTAATAGGACCTTTTTTGGCAGAGATGTCTTTTAAATGTACTAAGTTTTCGTTCAGCCATTTTCTGTACGGTTGTTTCGCTGCGATTTTTTCTTTGATTTCTTCATCGTTTACGATACGCCCTTCATTCATATCTACAAGAAACATTTTTCCTGGTTCTAAGCGTCCGTGGAATTCAACTTCTTCTGGCTCAATATCCACCACTCCTGTTTCAGAGGACATGATGACATTCCCGTTTTTAGTTACTGTATATCGAGACGGTCTGAGTCCATTTCGGTCTAAAACAGCTCCAATGAAATTTCCATCGGTAAAAGGGATCGATGCAGGACCATCCCATGGCTCCATTAGACAAGAATTATATTCGTAAAATGCCTTTTTAGAATCGGACATGTCTGGATTTTTTTCCCAAGCTTCAGGGACTAACATCATCATGACTTCAGGAAGTGAGCGGCCGGTCATTAATAATAATTCGACCACCATGTCTAGGGTTGCTGAATCCGATTTTCCTTTTAGAATTGTGGGAATTATTTTTTTGATGTCCTCTCCAAAAGCATCACTTTTTATGATTTCTTCTCTAGAATACATACGTGAGACATTTCCTCTTAGGGTATTGATTTCTCCATTATGACATATATATCGAAAGGGCTGTGCCAAATCCCAGGTCGGGAAGGTGTTGGTTGAAAAACGTTGGTGAACAAGCGCCAATCGGGTGTCTAAGGCAGAGTTGAAAAGATCCAGATAATATTCATTGATATGTTCTGGCTTTAGTAAGCCTTTAAAAATGATAATTTTTGTTGAGAGACTTGGAAGGTAAAAGAATTTTGATTCTGATAACTTAGAGTCATATATTGTATGTTCTGATATTTTCCGTGCTGCAAACAATTTCAAGTTAAAATCAAACTCCGATTGTTTTGGGTCTGATTTTCCAACAAATACTTGCATTACAAAAGGCTCAGTTGTTTTGGCTATTTCTCCTAACACATCACTATTAACAGGAACTTCTCTCCAACCTAAAATATGCAGTCCTTGGTTTTTAATTTCGGTTTCAAAAACTTCTACACAATAGGCTCTTTGGTTTTCTTTTCTTGGTAAAAAAACATTACTAACCGCATAGTCACCAGCTTCTGGCAATTCGAAATCACAATATGCTTTAAAAAATTCATGAGGAATATCGATAAGAATTCCTGCGCCATCCCCAGTCACACCATCAGAGCTAACCGCCCCTCTGTGTTCTAGTTTTACTAAAATTTCTAATGCTTTATGAATAATGTCATTGGATCGTTTACCTGTCAAACTGCATATAAATCCTGCACCACAATTGTCGTGTTCAAACTCGGGTAAATAAAGTCCTTGCTTTTCTAACATACTTAAAAATTATTTCTGGTTTAACCTTAATAAGCCTGAAAGATAATTGGTAAAAACCTATTTTAAAAAAAGCCTAGTCACTTTTTCGAAATTCCAATTTAGAATACCTATAAATGCATTTTGAACAATGAAAACCTTGTTAGACTACCGAATAATCAATAGGGGAATTGGTTGTTTTCTTGATAACGAGTTTAGAGTCACAAATTCTAAGTAAATGAGTTTACAACAAAATTTGAGTTGTTGAAATATTAAAAATATATTAATAATAATTATGATACCCCAAAAATATAGGGGCTCAAATTAATTATTACATAAAAATAATGTAATACCCCTTATTTTTTTAGGGGTGTGTATGAATAATACTTAGTTTTGAGCCGTTAACTAAAAATATTAACTACTAAAATTAACTATTATGAAAAAAATTATTTTAAGTGCAATTGTTTTTGTTGGAGCCATGACTCTAAACGCACAAGATGAAGCTCCTAAACTATCAATCTCAGGAACGGTAGATG
>Ga0209603_1001302_pt1 | contig 26244 bp, 41 predicted proteins | sample COGITO_mtgs_1206_FD_184812 | JGI IMG/M metagenome (GOLD analysis project Ga0209603, IMG submission 184812) | Pelagic marine microbial communities from North Sea - COGITO_mtgs_120607 (SPAdes) (version 2) | ecosystem: Environmental > Aquatic > Marine > Epipelagic ... | reverse complement strand
TGCGATATGGATTGATGCCAAACTAGGTTTTGTACCCCGTGCGCTTGACAAGGACGAACGTGAGGTACTAAATAGTGAGAAAGCCAAGATTAAGCACCTACCGCTTGACCAGCGACCTCTCACACCATACCTACCGATGATGTATAATCATCCGTGTACGATATGGGTTAGGTCGAGCTTGGATAACTTTGAGTGGACTCATTGTTATGCTAACGCATTGAACGATGAGTACCACTATCGTTATGGTAAACAACACAAATCCATAGTGGAAGTAGTAAACAAACTACCTGAGCCAAAGAATATGCCCAGACTTGGATTTACAGAATTTGGACTAGCAATGCCAGATGACTTGAAAGATTATGATAACCCTATACAGAGCTATCGTGACTACTATCATCTAGACAAGGCTACGTTCGCCGCATGGTCTCACAGAGACAAGCCTCATTGGTGGAGCGAAGACTACGCTGACTATGAGAAAAGGATAACAGCAACATGATAAAAGTAGAACAGAATGGATATACATTCACCTTTGATGATGGAACTACGGAAGAAGAACAGCAGAAAGCAATCAAGAAACACCTAGCAAAGACTAGATGGTTTAGACCGATTGTTATGAGAAAATCAGATGGAACTAGTGTTCATCTAGGCAATGGAGTAAGAAAACATGGCAAAAGACATACCTCTTGATGTCCTACTAGGAATAAAGAAAGAACCGTTAGATACTATAGAACATAGGGATATGTTGCGCAGTAATCTAAATCAACAGAGAGTTCAAACTGAAGAAGAAATAGCAGTACTAAAAGGACAGCTAGGAGCTAAGAAAGAATACTTAGCAAAAATTGAGGGTGGACTTGACGTACTTGATGAATTAAGCAAGTGATAGTAATAAAAGATAATTTTTACCCTAATGTGGATGAAGTTCGAGAACGAGCTTTGTCCATGTTTTATAGACCAGGACGTAGAGAAAGAAAGACTATGTTTCCAGGTCGTCGCACTATGTCCTCATTTAGTAATGAGAACTTTGTGTATTGTAGAAATCAATGGGAGCATATGCTCAACACAAAGATGCAGTACTTTCCTAGAAAGAATAGCAACACAGCGTTTACACTATCAGAGAAAGGAGATGCAGACTGGAACTGGGTACATCATGATTGTTCAGGTTTCTTAGAGAATACTTCAAACGATATGAAAGGTAAGCCTTACGCTGCAGTAGTATATCTAAGTCCTAATGCTGATGTTAAGAAAGGAACAGGATTGTTTCAATCTAAAACAACTGGCGAAGTTTATAAGAATGATGAACTTAGCAAAGGACAATCAAGTTTCAAACAAATGTGGGAAGAAGATGAATATTTTCAGATGCACACATATGTTGGGAATCTATACAACAGATGCGTCTTGTACCCAGCACATTATTGGCACGCTCCATTCTGTGCAGGATTCGGACACAATAAATCAACAGGCAGACTTGTACAAGTAGGCTTTTTTACGGTAATGAAATGAGTGATTATAAAGTAGACAAGTATAAATTTAATGAAGATGTAGTTTTAAACAAACTAAAGAATCATATATTGGGAACATACGACCAACACTATAGTATGAATAAAATCCAGTCAACCGAGTTCATCTTCGATGCTGGTCATGGCGAAGGCTTTTGCTTAGGAAATATCATAAAGTATGCACAACGCTATGGAAAGAAAGATGGAAGAAACGAGCAGGACTTACTAAAGATTCTGCATTATGGAATAATTTTAATGGGGTCAAAAATTGAGAACAAAGAAACACGAGAATCTTACACAAGCGAATATAACCAAGGTAATTGAGTTATTAAACCCAACAGATGGTAGCAAACCTATAACAAAGAAAGAAGCATGTGGTATACTAAACATTGCTTACAACACAACTAGATTAGGTAATATCATTGCAGAACACCTAGAGATGATGGAGTTCCGTGCTAGAAGAAAGGCACAGAATAAAGGAAAGGCAGCAACTAAGAAAGAAATTACAGATGCAGTAGCAGGGTATTTAGAGGGCATGACAGTAGCAGACATTGCTAAGTCATTGTATCGCTCACCTGCTTTTGTAAAGGGAATCATAGAAAGAATAGGAGTCCCTCAAAAATTAGCACACACAGACTACGAAGGTAGAAGGAACGCCCTTTTACCAGACCAGTGTATGGCTGATGAGTTTGAAGAAGGAGAAAGAGTTTGGGCAATCAGACAGAACTATCCAGCGATAGTACAAAGAGAGCTTAAACCTGAACAAGCAGAGGAGCGAGGCTACAAACTATACCTAGTGTATACAATTGAAGCTCAGCAAGAAGACCTCAAAGATACGTACTTTCCATACCTAAGTTTCGCAGGTAAGAACCATGCGATAGCAGCTTATGATATGGGCAGTCTAAGACATTTACGAGAGTATATGTAAAAAGGAAAAAAATGGACGCACTAACTATAGTAGCGGCATTTTGGATAGCTGGAGTAGTACTAGGTATTTATAACCTATTTTTACCAGCAATACAAATTATCGGAAGAATTGATAGTAATAATATAGCATACAGATACGCTTGGGCAGGTGGAATTGTTTTCACCATATTTTTGGGTATCTTTTTACCTTTACTGGTTCATGTTATATTGTTTAATAAACACCAAGAAAGATTTCTTAGGAACTTTATACCAGCATATATGGGAGATAAATAATGCATAGAGGAAATAGATATTACGAAGCTCTTAGAGCTAAGTACATAGCAGAAGCTAAAGAAGCAGAAGCAGTACTACATACATACTTTACCAACTCAGTTGGAATAGGAGAACATTCAGACCTTATTGAAGAGTTTGATAAACAACTAGATAAACTAGCATCAGCACAAGAAAAGCTGAGTTCTCTAGAAGGCTTATTAGATAGATGAGTCTAATCTTACAGTGTGATAATGAGACTATAGGAGTAGTAAGAAATCCCTATGAAAGAATAGTCTCTTTATACATACAAAGTCTAGACTATATAGGAATGGATGCTTGGGTAGACAAATCTACTCCTGAGCTACAGACTGTACTTTATAAAGACTGTGACCACATAGTCAGATTCGAAGCATGGAAAGAAGAATTAAATTTTTCAAATCTACATCCTAAAGATACATCAATTTTGCAGGATGAAGAAGTGCAACCTATGTGGGAACGTTGGTATACTTTAAAAAGTAAACAACATATATACGAGCTGTATCGGGAAGACATTACAGTCTACGGTTATAGCTACTAAAATATAGTTCTTGACACAAGGTTAAAATTCCGATATAATATATTTATATTAAGGAAATAAGCAATGAGCGACAGGTATTACACACAGATGCTAGAGACCACAGGTTGGTGTCCTGGTTATCGCAATACTTTTAGCCTTGCCGAATACAAACAAAACTACACATTAAAAAGGAAAAGAAACATGGCGTGGACAGACGAAAGTAAAGAACAAGCAGTTGAAATGTATACTGCTGAAGAACCAACTCCAGACAACAGTATGGAGATTGTTAAGATGGTTGCTGAAGAATTAGGTGAGAGCCCAAATGGAGTCAGAATGATTTTAACAAAAGCAGGAGTATATGTAAAGAAAACTCCAGCTGTGAAAAGCAGTGGTGGTGGAACTGGTGGTGGCAGAGTAAATGTCGCACAAGCACAAGATGACTTAGTAAAAGCTATCTCTGATGCAGGTAAAGAAGCCGACACAGCAATTGTCAGTAAGCTAACAGGTAAGGCTGCTGTATATTTCACAACATTAATTAACGAACTAAACGATTAATTACCCCTGAACATGGGGAGGGCAACCTCCCTGTGTATTTTTGTATCTACAAGAATCACCTCGTAAGACGATACCATTGATAGGACGCTAATAGATATTAACTACCTACAAGGAAACGAATGAAAAAGGAAGATTTTGTTAGAAAACTTGACGAAGCGGGCGACGCTATTGTCACATATCGTAGTCAGAATAGTCGTAGACTGAAATATAATGTCTGCACAGGCGACTTCGATAACAAATACATACAGTCAAAAAAGAATCGAGCCAAACCATCTCAAAGACAAGTTCTATTGTTTTGTTGGGACACCGACTCTTACAGACTATTACAACCTGATAACGTAACGTCTATTGTACCTCTAGCAGCGATATTGAAGAATGATAGAATTACATAACGAAACTCCAGTATACGAAAAAGAAGTACACTTTAACGAAGATAAAAATGAAAAAGTCTTTGTAATGGTAAACAATTTTCGGGGTACGGAGTATTTACATATCAGAAAGTATTATATGGACTTTGATGAAGAATGGAAACCAACAAGGGACGGCATAGCCTTGCCTATTGATTTGGATAACCTTCGAGAAATATTTACAGCCTTAGTAGAGATACTTTCTATCTCAGAAGTTAAAGGAGTATTAGAAACTCATTTCAAAGAGATATTAGACGAGTTATACCAATAGCACCAAAAAATAGTCCTTGACAAATCCTTAAAAATTCTGTATAATATATCTATGAATAAGACAGAATACCTAGAATATTGTAATCAAAAGTATGCAGAAGGCAATCCTATATTACCTGACGATGTATATGATAGACTTGTAGAGAACACTGCTCTTGAGGAGCAAGTAGGTCATGCAAGTGATGACGTACGATATAATCACCCTTTCCCAATGTATTCACTTCAGAAAGTCTTTGTAGGAGAAGATGAAGAACCAAATTGGGATTCCAAACAAGCACATATAATGACTGCCAAGTTGGACGGTGCAGCCGTGTCTATAACTTATGTAGAAGGCGTACTAACACAGGCACTCACTCGCGGAGATGGAAAAGCAGGTCTAGATATTACTGATAAAATTAAGTCTTTAGTGCCAAATAAAATATGGAGCAAAGGTGTCAAACAGATTACTGGAGAAATCGTTGCCCCTAAAACAATACCAAATGCTAGAAATTATGCAAGTGGTGCTTTGAATCTAAAAGACTTAGAAGAATTTAAATCCCGAGATATTACCTTTATAGCCTATGGTATTCAACCAGCAATTTGTGCTGAGTGGACTGCTGATATGGGCATGGTAAAAGATATGGGATTTAACACTGTCACACAAAGTGATTGGAATGAATTCCCTCAGGATGGTAAAGTTGTACGAGTCGACTCTAATATATATTTTGAAACATTAGGCTACACATCACACCACCCTAGAGGTAGTTTCGCTCTGAAGACAAGACAAGCTGGAGTAGTTACTCGACTCTTGGACGTTGAATGGAATGTCGGGAAGTCAGGTGCTGTTTCACCAGTCGCAATCTTAGAGCCATGTGTGATAGGCGAAGCTACTATTAGCAGAGCAACTCTACATAATATGGCGTATATCGAAGCATTAGAACTAGAGATTGGTTGTGATGTGGAAGTTATTCGTAGTGGAGAAATAATACCTAGAATTGTAAAGAGAGTATGAAAACGATAGATGATTTTCGTAAGATGGGAAACCCACGCCGTAATGGTTTAGGTTTCGTATGGCTTATGGAAAGTCCTAAAATAAGATGGAACTTTTATCATCCAGAGTTAGTTCCTCAGCAAGTAAGTCAGTACCATAACCATCAAAATAGTTTTGTATCTGATATTGTGAAAGGAAGATTTTGTAATCAAAGAGCAAAAGTAATAGAAGGTAGTAAAACTATAAAAACCATAAACTGTGTTGAGAATAACTCAAAAGGATTTGAGTCAGAAGTATGGGAAAAGAATGTAGATGTTCAACCTAAAGATGTAGAAAGATATATAAAAGGAGATACTTATTATATGTCAGCAAAAGAGTTTCATGTAGCATGGGCAGAAGCCCCTACTATTACTTGTTTAGAAATAGTAGGTCGCGAAAATGAACCTGGGTTAGCAATATATGATAGTTCATATGAAGAAGTCGTATGTCCTATAAAAGAATTTAGATATCCACACGATTTGTGCTGGGATATAATACGAGAAGTTTTAGATGCGTGACCCATTTCTTATTAACATAGATGTATGTGGTATATGTAACGAGTCGTGTAATTATTGTCCGAGGTCAAGTTCATATCCGAATATAAAAGAATATATGAGTGTTGAACTTTTTACGAAGTTCATAAATGATTGTGCGGATTATAGAGGGACTATTTGTTTCTCAGGCAGAGGCGAAAACAGTTTACACCCTAATTTCAAGAAACTTGTAGAAATTTTACATTTTACTGGTAGAAAGTATAAGACTAGAATTTTGACAAACGGCTATAAACTAGAATCAAAGTTTAAGTGGTTTAATATGTTTGATTCTATTATAATGAACTCTTATACGAGTAAAGAACAGATGGAAGAAAGGAAAAAGATAATTCCTCGTGCTACTCATAGATATTGGGATCAAAGCGTAGACCCATCCGAGTGGGGTGAAACACCTATTCAAGTTCAAAATAGAACCGAGCTATATGAAAGAATAGCAACTGATAGAAGTGAAATACAAACTCCATGTGTACTACCATCTACTAAAGGATGGATTCACCATGATGGAACAATACAGTTATGTTGTAATGATTGGACAGACACAAATGTGTACGGCAATATTGCAGATGATAACTTTTTTGATGTATGGCACACTAGTAAAGAACTAGAAGAAGTAAGAAAGAAATTATTATTTGGAGACAGAAGTAGTAACCCTATATGCAAAAATTGTAATAGAAAGGTTACACCAAGAGAGGAAAAAAGACTTGCAAGGCTTAGACAAAAGTATTGATACCATTGTAAATGTTAGTGGCGGAGCTGAGTGCTTTGCTGCTTTGTGGTGGGCAAAAGAAAAAGGGCTAAATGCAGTCGGTTTACATCTATATAATAATCCACATAATCATCCTGCAAAAGATGCACAGTTATACTACGCACAAAAGCAGTGTGATTTCTTTAACTTTCCACTAGTCGTAGATAGAAATGAATTACCACAAGAGGTTACACTAGCACTGGCAGTTAATCAACATATGTCAGCAGCAGCAACTTTGCTTCTAGGAAACCCAAGAAAGTGGAAATATTTAGTATGGGGTGCAAATGCAGAAGATTCCTTTGCACAACGTTTACAGTTAAGATTTCCTATACGAGCTTACTTAGCACAGAAGTCTTATCAACTAGACTTACATGGAGTATCAGCCCATGAAGTAATGAACGCTCCTATAAATATATTTCCTTATGAAACACTATATAAATCAGAGGTAGTATCTATGTTAGCTAAGAATCTGTGGCATTTTGCACAAGATAATATATGGTACTGCTACCCGTCAGATAGAGACCCTGAAAGAATTGCTAAGATAGGTAGGACAAAGGAAGGCGGCTACACTCCTTGTGGAGAGTGTATCAAGTGTACAGAATGGAAAAATGCAGTACAAGTTGCAAACAAATCCACATTTAAACAACAAGAAGGAACATTTAAGAAACATAAACCAAATCAAAGATGGATAGACGAGTAGGATTTACATGTGGAGCTTTTGATTTGCTTCACGCTGGACATATTGTAATGCTGAAAGAGGCAAGGGCAGAGTGTGACCATTTGATAGTAGGATTACAAACTGATCCTAGTATAGACAGACAAGAAAAGAATCAACCAATTCAGTCAGTATTTGAAAGATATATTCAACTACGAGCAGTAAAGTATGTAGATGAAATTATACCTTACGATACAGAAGAAAGCTTACTAGACTTACTAGAAGCAACTCCAATTCACTTACGCTTTGTAGGAGAGGATTGGACAGATAAACATTTTACAGGAAAAGGATTACATGAAATCTACTATACGAGTAGAGCACACTCCTTTTCTACATCAGGATTGAGAAATAAAATAAATGATAGATGAGTTAAAAAACTGGGGAGTAACTCCAGAATATAGCGGACTAGGATTTATATTCCTACACGAACCTAATAAACAAGTTAGGTGGAATTTTTATTGTCCTGATCTTACACCTGTGGAAGTACCTGATTTTCACAACCACAGAATTAAATTTGAATCACAAATTATTAGAGGTGGACTTATAAATGAAGTAGTCCAATGGAAACCTGCAAAGGATAGTACATTACAGATAGTTGAGACTAACTGTGTAAATCCTCACCATAGACGAAACGTTGTACAGGATAGTGTTAGTGTATTCCATGATGGCGAATACTACCTCCCAGCGGGTGCATGGTACACGAGTGAAGCGTATACGTTTCACAGAGTTAAAGTACTAGAGCAGTCTATTACCAAATTACATATAATCGAAAACAAGACTAAAAATAACTTGACCATACGGGACAAGAATAAACCGTTTCGCTGTCCACTAAAGGACTTTCAGAAGTCAGAGAAAGAGTGTTGGGAAATCGTAAGGACGTTTTTCTAATGGCTGGTGGCATATACAACGAGACTTATTTCAAAAACTATCCTGAAGAAAAACTGAAGGAAGGAATACTGTATGGTATTGTATTGGTAAATCAAACAACATGGGAACGAGAAACTATAAAAGTAGGCATCGCAAAAGGAAGAACATTCAAAGACGCAGTCAAAAGAGCGCGTGGCTTTACAAACTACGACATCAGAATACAGAGGATTTGGAGCGGGACGATCTACGATGCGTGGAGGTTCGAACAAAAATTACACAACCAGTTTCAGAAAGATAGACATAAAACGGAGCATAAATTTGGAGGGCACACGGAGTGTTTCTCAATGGACAGCAAAATATTGGAGGCATTTCCAAAGAAAAATGAACTATTTGGGGATTAGTGAAGGATTTCACAATGCAGCGTACGCTGTAGTAAATGATAACAAGATAGAATTTGCCACAGAAGTAGAGAGAATAACACGAGTTAAAAACGAAAAGACAATACCTGATTGGCATTTTAATGTGCTAAAGGAGAGATATGATTATGATAAAACAGTATTTTATGAAAGTACTGATTTCAAGAATGCGAGACGAGAGATGTACGGAATGGCTAAAGCAACGCCGTGCCGAGCGTATGATATCAGAACTATACTTCACCATGAAAGCCATTACGCCGCTGCTTATTTTTCTGCTCCTTTCATTCCTGACAGCACAGTAGTAATAGATGCTATCGGAGAATTTGATACAGCAAGTATTTGGGTAGACGGTGTAAAAGTATGGAATAAAACTTATCCGTGGTCACTAGGATTGTTCTATAGTGCAATTACGAAAAGAATAGGACTCAAACCTAACGAAGATGAGTATATAACTATGGGCATGGCTGCTTATGGAGATATTAGAATAGATATGACTAAAGATATACATATGAATCATCATCGTGGAATCAAGAAAAGAAAATGGTTTTGGCATACACCAGAAGATATAGCCGCATCTGCACAGGCACAACTGGAATCAGCGATACTAGATATCTTTGCGATAGCTAGAACCTACGGTCCCAACGTGGCTTATGCTGGTGGAGTTGCACTTAACTGTGTAGCAAATAGCAAAATAAGACCTATGTTTGATAATATGTGGATATTCCCAAACCCAGGCGATGCAGGGAGTGCACTAGGTTGTGTACTAGCCCATACAAAAGAAAGAATAGAATTTAAAGACACTTTCCTAGGACATGACATAACAAGAAGTATCAATCCTAAGTTAGTAGTCGATACAATACTTAAAAGAAAAGTAGTAGGAGTAGCGAATGGAAAAGCAGAATTTGGACCTCGGGCGCTTGGTAACAGGAGTTTGCTTGGTGATGTGCGTTTTGATATTAAAGACACAGTCAATGACATTAAACGAAGACAAAAGTTTCGTCCTTTTGCTCCCGCAATATTGGAGGAGTTTGTAGATGAATACTTTGAAGGCCCTGCTAATGAATATATGCAGTTTGTTTCAAAAGCAAAACACGACTACAAAAGTGTCACGCACGTTGACGGAACAGCACGAGTACAAGTTGTCAAGAGCGATAGTAACTCAGCACTGCGACCCATACTAGAAGAGTACTATGAGAGAACAGGAGTTCCTATGCTACTGAATACAAGTTTGAATATTAAAGGTCAACCTATGGTAAACACCGAAGAAGATGCATTGAGATTTCAACAAAGTTATGGAGTGAGAGTATTTTGATTTATTGGAATGGATGCAGTTTTGTAAGAGGTATGGAAGTAAAAGTACGTCCTCGAGATATATTTGCTAATATAGTTAGTCAAGAACTTGGTCAGCCTTGGTGGGATAACGCTAAAGTTGGTGGCAGTAATGATAGAATCTGGAGAACAACTACAGATGATATGATACGAAAGCCAGCAAAGTTAGTAATCATTGTATGGTCAGGAATAAATAGATTTGAATATCTAGACCAAAGAAACGCATGGCGTAGTGCTGTATGGGTAAAGTATATGTTTGATAGAAAGACACTAGAAGTAGGAGAGCAATCCGAAACTCACTTTCATCCACGCATGACACTAAAGCAATGGAAAGCTATACAAGGTTGGGCTACAGAAGTACGTTCTATGAGATACAATTTAATTACATCTTTACATCATATGTTAAGTGTAAAGTATTTTTTAGAAGCAAAAAACATACCTTATTTATTTTACAATTTATCTGATGGTCAAATTAGTGTGACCTTAGATACATTAAACGAACAAAGAATGGAAGGTGCAAACAATTTATGGGAAGTAGAACATATGAAGTTAAACGACTATCTAGAAGAGCTACCCCATATGAAAGAAGAAGCTTTCTATGATATGTGCAAAAGAGAACAAGTTCCCTTTGGACCTAAAGATCATCCTCTTGAGGAAGGTCATAGGTTGATGGCGGACAGGATTTTAGGAGATATTTATGATAAAAAACTGGATAAAGTCTTTAGTTAAGAAATATAAAGCCTTACGCTTTCAGTGGGAAAATAGAAACATGGTCGAGGATACTCACATCTATGAGGGCGAGGACAATTAAATTATGTTTCAAATTAATGCATCTACCAGAGAAAAAATAGTTCTTGACAGATGCTTAAAAATTAGATATAATATATGTATATTTTGGAGAGAGAGACTAAATGAGAGACATTTTACCACCGACAAACTGTCCCGCTTGTAATAGCGAGTTGGTTTATCGTAATGACCAGTTGTTCTGTGAAGACAGCAACTGTTCAGCACAGTGGGATAAGAAAGTCCAGCATTTTGCTTCTACTCTTAAGATAAAAGGACTTGGACCTGCAACGCTAGATAAGTTGCAAATCCAAGAATACGAAGAACTATATAATCTTACTGCGTCTCAGATACAGGAAAGATTAGGCAGTCAAAGATTAGCTGAGAAACTCTTTGTGGAGATTGAAAAATCAAAGCAGAGTAAGTTGGTGGATATAATACCAGCTTTCAGCGTACCCCTTATTGGTCGGTCGGCTTCTCAAAAATTATGCGATTCAATATCAGACATCGAAGATATTAGCGAGAAAAGTTGTACTGAAGCAGGTATTGGACCAAAGGCATCAGCTAATCTACTTCACTGGATGGCCAGTGAATACTATCCGTATCAATACAGGACAAACCTACCTTTCACTTGGAAAAATAAAATAATTAAGAAAAAAGAGGTCATAGGCGTTGTTTGTATATCTGGAAAGTTAAAGTCTTATCCGACTAAAGCCTTCGCAACTAAAGTTCTAAATAACCACGGTTTTACCGTAAAATCAAGTCTGACTAAAGACTGTACTCATTTGATTAATGAGTCTGGAATCGAGTCAGCAAAAACGCAGACAGCTCGTGACCGAGGTGTTATAATAATAAGTAATATTAAACATTTAATTGGAGAAAATTAAAAATGGCATTACCAAAATGGACAGACGAAAGAACTTCAGAATTGACTTCTTTTGTTGGGGATGAGAGCCCAATATCTCAAGAAACTGTAGCTAACGCTGCAGAACAACTAGAAACTTCAGTAAGAAGTGTATCTAGTAAATTAAGAAAGATGGGTTTTGACGTTGAACTAGCTTCAGCATCAGCTTCTAAATCTTTCTCAGATGAGCAAGAAGCTACTTTAAGTAACTTTGTAACAGACAACTCTGGCTCATACACATATGCAGAAATTGCATCAAACTTTGAAGGCGGAGCTTTTTCAGCTAAGTCAATTCAAGGAAAAATCCTTTCTATGCAGTTAACAGAACATGTTAAACCTGCTCCTAAAGTTGAGACTGTAAAGTCATACAACGATGAAGAAGAAGGACAATTTGTATCATTAGTTAATGATGGTGCATTTATTGAAGATATCGCAGAAGCTATGGGCAGAAGCGTTAATTCAATCAGAGGAAAAGCTTTATCACTACTAAGAGCTGGTGAAATCAATGCTATTCCTAAACAGAAAGAAACTAAAGGTTCAAGCAAAGCTGATCCTTTAGCTGGAGTCGACATTGACGGCTTAACTGTTGAAGAAATTGCTGACCAAATCGGCAAAACTGTAAGAGGCGTGAAAACAATGCTTACTAGAAGAGGTCTACAGTGCTCAGACTATAATGGAGCAGCTAAAAAAGAAATAGGTTAATACCTATTCATTCTTGGGCGAGCTTTGACTCGCCCTTTTTTCAACTATAAATTGTAAGTGGAGAGACAATTTGACCCTAGAAAGTGCATTACTAAAGCAAATACTTGCGAACGGAGACTTCGAGACTTGGAATGGTCTGAAGGAGCATTACTTTCCAGAAGGAGAGTATCGTAAGTTATGGCGTGTAGTAGATAAGCATGTACACAAGTACAATAACTTACCTACATTTGAGGACTTAAAATTAGAAGTTCGTTCACGTGATTTGCAAGAAAAGATATATGCCATAGAAACAGTTGAAACAGATATCGAGTCCATACTCTTATTGGACTATCTGAAAAACCAATTTACACAATCCGAAATCCTATCAAAAATAGAAAACTACGTTGACCATCAAGTCGCAATCTCTGACGCTAGAGAAAATATAGACTTGTTGCAAGAAATAGTAGTGCAAGTAGAAGATTCAGTTGATACAAATGACGAAGCTGAAGACATGAATACTGTAGAATTATTTGATAGTGCTGAGGATTTAGCCAAGTTTTTACCGCTCGGTCTGAATCAAGAATATGACTTAGACTATACATTCTCTCCCAAAGACTTGGTCGTTATCGGTGGACATCGTGGTGGAGGTAAGTCCTTTACATGTTGTAACATCGCTGCTGCCGCACAAGAAAAAGGTAAGTCAGCATTATATTTTACTATCGAAATGGACACTAGACAAATGTTGCAGAGAATCTGTGGCATACAAACTGGTATCAATAGTGGTCGTATCAAAGCAAAGAATCTTACTCCTATGGAATGGGATAAAGTTGCTAACTGGTGGGCTAATAGATTCGATAACGGAACAGAAGCATATAACGAATGGCGAGATCATCAAGATTTCGACAAGTTTCACTATCAACTTAGTAGAAACAAGTTAGCAGATGTTCCTCAAATAGATATACATTACGACCCTTCTCTTACACTAGCTAAAATTATTAGTGTAGTAAGACAGAAGCAAGCCCAGTTACCTAACTTGGGTATTGTAATAGTAGACTATCTAAACCAAGTAAAACGCCATAACGCACCAAATCGTCAAGGTCAATATGATTGGACTGAGCAAATCGAGATCTCAAAAGGTCTCAAATCTCTCGCACAAGAGAGTAAAGTTCTAGTTCTCTCCGCTTTCCAGACTAATGAGAAAGGAGAGGCAAGATTCTCGAAAGGAATCTTGGATGCTGTTGATGCTGCTTACAGTATTCAGCATTGGGGAGACTCAGAGCCTTGTATTAAGTTTAAGTGTGACAAGATGAGAAGTGGTTCTATCGAGCCGTTTACATCTGAAATGAACTGGGAGACACTAAAGATCGGGCCTCACACAGCCTTAGACCCAGATCAAAAATCAGAACTAAAAGAAACAATGACAACAGGAGAGGACGCCTACGATTTATGATACTATACACAGAACACCAACTAGAAGAAGCATGGCATTGTCATTGTGCAGAAATTGCATACAGCAATCAAGAAAGTACAATACACATAGACTTTCCTACGTTTGAAGATTTTCGGTTAATATACGAACAACAAATAGAGGACATACACAATGGTTTTGCATGATAAAAAAAGTTGTTTTATTCACATACCTAAGTGTGGTGGCATTTCTGTTACTCGTTCGTGGTTAGCTCAACAAGATAAGAAAGTTCCCTTTCAACATAGAAATTGGCAGGGCGGACTTCATGCAGAGTTTATTAGAGAAGGAGTAAACAAAGGAGCAGTATTTAATAATATACATGCAACTTACGATCAACTAGCCCTACAATACCCAGATTATAAATACTATACTGTAATTAGAAATCCACTAACTAGGTGGGAAAGTCTTTATAAACATAACTGTGACGAAGGATTTATAGTAGACTGGGATATTATAACTTGGACAAGAAAAGCAATATCGTCAATAGAGAATGGTGCATATTTTGGCACTATACAGAATTTAGATTTATTTGAAAAAAGTTTAGTTCGCATGGGAAGTTACCATGTGATGTATTTACCTGCATGGGTTTATTATAGAGAACCCGAAGTAAAAGTACACAAACTAGAAAATCAAACAATTTGGAAAGAATTGGGATTAATGAAAAATATTCATCATGCATCTCAAACACAACTAGCAGGTTATAATACAGAAAGAGTACTTGACCTAATATACGATTACTACAAGAAGGATTTTGAAAGATGGCAGATGACAGAGTAGCACGAGAGAGTGCCGAACAAATACCTTTAGCACCACACACTTGGTATGTAAAAACCGTAGGGTGGATGTTAGAGCAACCAAAAGTAAAAGAAAACATTATGAACGTACCTCCCAACGAGCCATTGAGAGAAGCCCTGAAGAAAGAAGGTGTACGTTCTCCTATACTAGTTATGCCTAACTGGTACCCAATAGCAGGTAGTCAACGACTTAGAGTTCTAAGTGAGATACCTGAACTACACGAACAAGAAATAAGAGTGTGTAGATTCGATCAAGAGTGGTGGCTACACTACTACCTATGGCCAGACCATGAGTTTAGAGACAAAGCGGTAGCTATCTGGTTTCAAATGGCAGAGTTGGTTTGGAAGTCTAGGTACTACGAAAATGATGAAAAGTTTCGAGAGTACGAGCGACTTGGAGATCAATTGAAATGGAAGCATAAGTCAAAACTAACGGAAAATAGTTCTTGACAACAATATAAAAATTTGATATAATATATATAATTATGATAGCAGAAGAACTACTAAGAAACAAGAGCATTGATTATCGCATCTCAGGACAGGATGCTGTAATCTCATGTTTGAACCCAGAACATGATGATAGCAACCCAAGTATGAGAGTAGATAAAGTAACGGGTATATTCAATTGTTTTTCTTGTGGCTATAAAGGTAATCTGTTCACATACTTTGGTGCACCTGCTTCTCCACTAGAAGTTCGTATGCACAGAATCAAAGAAAAAGTAAATAAAGTTAAAAGTGAAACTGTCGGTATCCAACTCCCAAAGGATAGAGTCCCTTGGAAAGGTGGTGGAATCAGAAATATTTCTGAAGAGACTCTTGCAATATGGGGAGCGTTCACATGGAACGTACCTCAATTCGAGAATCGTATCATCTTTCCAATAAGGGATGTTAGAGGAAAGACAGTGGCTCTGATTGGTAGAAGTCTGGACGACTTCAATATGAACAAGTATTTCATATATCCGAATGGTGCAGAGATGCCATTCTGTCCAGCAAAGGTAAAACCAATACAGAATAGAGTAATTTTGGTGGAGGGCATCTTTGATGCTCTTAACCTTTGGGACAAAGGTCTCAAGAATACAGTGTGCTGTTTTGGCACACAACAAGTGAATTGGGTCAAACTAAGTCTATTGAAACTTCAAGGAGTTTCAGGAGTAGACATTATGTTTGATGGGGATGAGGCGGGTGTAAAAGCAGGGGAGATGGCAAAAGGTCTGGCAGAGCAACTAGAAATGTCTGCAAGAGTAGTAAAACTACGAGATAATATAGACCCTGGCAATCTAACAAAACCAGAAATAGAAAGATTAAAGGAAAAATTATATGGCTAATGTAGCAATCATAGAAAAAACAATGTCAAGTACTAATTATGATAAGTACTTTGACTTCGAGTATGACCGATTTGCGTTATGCTCAGATAGTGGTAAACAAAAAATTCTGAAAAGAGATGTAGACATCGAAATCGAGACAGATTCGTACGATTGGCTTATTCTTGTAGGTTCAGAGCCTTTCAAAAACTTTACAAGAAAGACATCAATAACAGAGTACAATGGAAAAATTGTTGATGATAAGTTTTTGGCTTTGATTAATCCTGCAATGATAAAGTTCAAACCAGAAGCAAAGAAGTCGTTCGAGGAAGCAGTCGAGAGTATAACGGGATATGTAAGCGGAGAACTAACACAGAAGTCGCTAGGCGATGATAAATGCTTTGGTATCGAAGATACAGCAACCCTTCATAGATATCTAAAAGATGCTTTAGAGTACCCTTTAGATTATATCGCACTTGACTCAGAGACTTCATCTTTGTATCCTAGAAATGGATATATGCTTGGTTTCTCTATGTCATATAAGAAAGAACACGGAGTATATGTAGACTGTGAGTGTATTGATGGCACTGCAGAACTACTTATGCAAGATATATTTAACAAGAAAAGAGTAGTATTTCATAACAGTAAGTTTGACTTACAATGGTTTGAGTATCATTTCAACTTTGAGTTCCCACAATTTGAAGATACAATGCTTATGCATTATATGTTTGATGAGAACCCAGGTACACATGGTCTTAAAACTCTTGCTATCAAACACACAGATTATGGAGACTACGAAGCAGAACTTGATAACTGGAAAGCGGCTTATATCAAAAGAACGGGAATCCTCAAAGGAGACTTTAGTTATGATTTGATTCCTTTTGAAGTTATGAAAAGCTATGCTGCAATGGATGCCATAGTAACATTTCTATTGTTTCAAAAGTTTGAAGCAGCTATATTGAGAAATGAGAAACTATATTGGGTATACAAAGAACTACTTGTAGAGGGTGTTAGATTCCTCAAAGATGTAGAATCCAATGGTGTTCCTTTTGACAGAACTCGTCTAGAGTTTGGTCAGAAAAGAATGGGCGAAGATATACAAAAAGCAGTAGACGCCCTACAAGAGTTTCCTGAAGTCAAAGCATTTGTTGCGGCTAAGGGTGGATTTAATCCTAACTCAACTCTACAGCTTAGAAGTCTATTGTTTGATTACATAGGCTTAGCCCCAACGGGTAAGAAAACGGGTACTGGTGCTGATAGCACTGATGCCGAAGTATTGGGTATACTAGCAGAACAACATGAAGTACCTAAACATATCTTAGAGATTAGACAGAAAGTTAAAATTAAGAATACATATCTTGATAAAATTATTCCTAATCTTGACATAGATGATAGACTGAGAACAAACTTCAATCTACATGGTACAACTTCAGGTAGACTGTCCAGTAGTGGTAAACTAAATATGCAACAGCTTCCAAGAGACAATCCGACAGTAAAGGGTTGTATCAAGGCTAAGGCTGGACATAAGATAGTCGCAATGGACTTAACAACCGCAGAAGTATATTGTGCTGCAGTACTTGCAAAAGACAGAGGTCTACAGAATGTATTTAAGTCTGGGGGTAATTTCCATAGTACGATTGCTAAACAAGTGTTCAGACTTCCGTGTGAAGTAGAACAAGTTGCAGAACTATATGGAGACAAAAGACAACAAGCAAAAGCTGTTACCTTTGGTATTATGTATGGAGCAGGCCCGAAAAAGATTAGTGAGCAGGTCACTAAAGATAGTGGTAGCGTATTTACTATGCAAGAAGCACAGTACGTTATCAAAGATTACTTTGAGGCTTTCCCTAAACTGCGAGAATGGTTGAATAATATGCAGAAGTTTATTCAAGCAAACGGTTTTATTTACTCTCATTTCGGAAGAAAGAGAAGATTACCAAATGTATTCTCGTCAGACAAGGGAATCGCAGCTCATGAAGTAAGGTCAGGAGTTAATGCACTTGTACAGTCTGTATCATCCGACATCAATCTGCTTGGTGCAATCGATACTCAGAAGTATATTCGCAAGACTGGTATGAAAGCAAAGATCTTTGCTCTAGTGCATGACTCCATTTTAGCAGAAGTTCCCGAAGATGAAATCGAACTTTATAGTAAGAAACTGAAAGAGTTTATTCAAAAAGATAGAGGACTGTCAATACCTGACGCTCCAGTTGGCTGTGACTTTGATGTCGCAGACGATTACTCTCTTGGTAAGTTTAGTAAGTTATATGGAATATGAGTTTAATTACAGTAATCAAGCCTTATGAAGAACTAGATAGAGATGAGTTGTATCGAGTTATACAACTTAGAATACAGGGATTCATAGTGCGAAACGGAACTTGTTATCAAGACCTAGAAGCACATTACGACAAGGAGCAGTATTATATGATGACATATGATACTGTTCTTGGTTTAGACCCACAGCTTATGGTGGGAGTAAATGCTTTGTGTACAAACAAAGTATTCACAGGGGATGATGGTACAGAGTATCGTTATCCTGCATTTCGTAGACAAGCATGGGTTGATGCATACAAAGGTGGTGCATCAACTTATGACCTTAACATTGGAAAAGAGTTCTGTCAGAAACAGTTTGACAGTCCTAACATGATGTGTGAAATAACATATGAAAAGGGTAGACAAGTCTTTTTAGACTTTGGTATGAAAGAAATCGGGACTAACATAGACCCAGCGGGTAGGAAAAATTGGATGTTTATATATGAATCTTAAAGAAAAAATACAAGTAAGACTAGACCAAATAGAAATGCTTATGTACAAAGACTATCATTTGAAGAACCCCGATGAAGTGTATAATCAAACTCTCAATGTAAGCAAGTTTTGGTCAATACTATCAGAAGAAGATAGAGACTTCATACAAGGAGTACAAAGCTCCATAGAAGAAGGCTGGTCGTGGAAAGACTAAATCTAGAGTACAATACTATACAGCCAATACATTTTAGAGCTGATACTGAGTATTTATTAGATATAGCTTCTAGACTAAAGAAAAAATCTTATACTCATAAAGACGGCAATCATATTGAGAACTATAAGTTTGCTCATTTTCACAATGACCAAATTCAAGGATTCCTTGATACTATGCCTTTTCTTAAAAAATGTAAGCACAGAACAAGTTTTGTGTGGTTAGATAAAAATACTTATCTTCCTTGGCATACTGATAAGAATAATAAGTGTGCAGTAATATGGAGTTTACAAGGGTGGGAAGACTCTTGTACACACTTTAGACCTCTAGGACATATTGGAGGTAATAGAGCAGACCATGAACGGAAGTGGGTATATACAGATGCAATAATAGATACACAGGCAGAACATAGTGTAAAAGTTGGAAAGCAAGATAAAATTATGTTTAAATTATCTATTATAGATAAAGACTTTCATTGGGTATGTAATGAGTGGGCAAACGCTTACAGAGGATTTAAATTCAAAAATGATTAGGTTTCCTGCATATATCCTTTCAGAAGAACCTGAAGAAATAGATGGACTGTTAATTATAGCAGACCAAGTCGTTGACGACAGAAATATGTCTGGGCCGACTCTAGGCATGAGAAGATTACAAAGCCCTATGAAAAGTATCTATCCACTTCGTTATCAGATTGATGATGAAGTTGGTATGATGAAGCATAGAGGTAAACACTTTATTGATACTAATGGAGTGTATTGGTATAATGAGAAAACAAAAACAGCAACTCTTAAATACCATAAAATAAGAAAAGTTGAAAAGAAAGACATAGCCACAGTTATTTGGCTAAAGGATGTACCTTTTCCTTTTGTAGAAGCAAGGCCTCCCAGAGAAGGTCTTTCCTGGGCAGGGCTACTATATAAGTCAGGCATACCATGGAAAATATGGGAATACTGCGAAGAAAAGAAAAAAGATACATGGAGAAAAATATAATGGATATTCAAAAATTAAAAAGTAAGTTAGAAACAAATATAGTATTAATTAAGTTCGATAGTTTAAAATCTCAAAGAACTTATTTTAGAGAGTACACTCTTTGCGAAGAGTATATGCCTATACCTAATCATATTAGAGGACAGAATGGGGATAAGTTAATATGCTATGATGTAGAGTTTCAGAAATGGGAAGATATAGAAATAGACACAATAAGCGAGTGGAAAGTAGTACAATGAGGATAATAGCATTTTACACTCCTAGTTATACTCATGTAGTTAAGAAACTAACAGATAGTCTAGATCGTTTTAAATACGAGTATGAAACAGTAGAAGTAACCGATAGAGGTTCTTGGGAAGAAAACTGTGGGCAAAAGCCTGAAGTACTTTATGATGCTATGACAAAGTATAAAGAAGATATATTATATCTAGATGCAGATGCAACAGTTGTAAGAGAACTGCCTTTAGAAGAAATAGTAGGAGATAAACTAGCTGTTCATATAATGCAGTGGTCTGATGAAGAAAAAGTTACAAAAGAATTAATATCTAACTGCATGTACTTGCCATATAACGAGGAAGTATTAGATATAGTAAAAAGATGGAAACAACACCAGTTAGAGAATCCCATGATTTGGGATCAAAGAACACTAAGTCATGTACTTAATAACTCTGATATAGAAATAAACGTTCTAAGTCCTAATTGGTGCTATATAGAAAAATATTATGGGATGTTTATACAGTTAGACCCCATTGTAGTACAAGGGCAAGTAAGTAGGGAAATGAGAAATGGGTAAATTAAGACAATGGATTTCAATTCTACTCAATCGTTGGATGGAACATTCAATGCAGAGAACTGCAAATAAATTGTTTGACAAGTCACAAATCAAATACAGGGATGGCGATAATACATGATAATGGTTATCTCAAACTTTTTTACAGAAGAACAAGTTACTTTCTTTAGATCATACTGTGATTTTGCTAGTAACAATGATAGTCTAGAAGTAAATCTAGTTACAGGTAAAAAGAATGAGAAAGTAGATAGAAATTACTATACTCTTAGAAGTCACTACAAATTTATGGATGAAGTCAAAAAACTATCAGAGAAAGAGTTTAAAACAAAATTGTATTTTCAAAACAAAACATACGGACATATAATGCATTACCATACCCCAGGACAAGGACTAAAATGGCACGCAGAGCCTAATATTGCAACAGTATCTGTATCTATAAATTTATCTCAGGAAGATGAATATGAGGGAGCAGAGTTTGAAATAAAAGGCGAACAGATAAGTTTACCGTACAAAAGTGCAATATTTTACCCCAGCTCAAGAATGCATAGAGTAACACCACTAATAAAAGGGCAAAAGAAAAGTTTGGTTATGTGGTTACAAAACGAGGAGCAAAGAAAATAATGTGTGGATTTGTAGTAACAACTAGAAAGAATGATGTAGAGTATATGACTATGCGACAAAAACACAGAGGTCCGAGTGACCATGCTTTTTGGAAAGACGATAACGTTGCGTTTGGGCATGTACTATTAGATATAAATGGTACGCATCAAGTACAACCATTCAAAACTAAGAAGGGCAACATCCTAGTTTTTAATGGCGAAATGTATGATTCAAATGTGGATAATGATACTGCTTTTTTAGGAAATGGATTAGACCTTTTTGGCTATAGATTTATAGGAAATACAGATTGGCACGGCTCATTTGTATATTACGATAGAAAGGCAAATAAATTAGTAATTGCTAGAGACCATTTCGGTGCTAAACCTTTATGGATATATAAGAAGGATAAAGATATAACGATTAGTACAAGTTTGAGAAGTATACATTTTAAAGAAAATAATAAGAAAATGACTCATCAGTACATGAATAATCCTTTATGGCTAGGTAATAACTCTCCTTACAAAGATATAATTAAAGTAGCTCCTGGACAAATATGGGAATTAGATATAGACACAGGAAAAATAAATAGAAGAAATTTATGGGGGAACATGAAAATAGGTTCTGCTCCTATAAACTTATCGGAGTTTAAAACAAAATTAATATCTGGTATAAACAAAGTTGCACAGAATAAACAAAAAACAGCAATATTTCTTAGTGGAGGTTTAGACAGTACTTGTGCGTTAGGAATATTAAAAGATACAGATTTAGATTTAACTGCCTACATTTGTGATTATGGACAACAAGGCGGATTATATCATGACCATGAAGGCTTTCGTAGAGAAGCTAGAATGGCTGTGCAAACTTGTAAAGAATGGAAAGTACCATATAAAGTTGTAAAATTAGATTATAGTTTTGTTCATCATTACCATAGAATGTGGTTAGCACATACTCACTTTCCTTGGGTTGATAGAAATAGAACATCACCTAGATTTGCATTGTGTAAGGCAGCAAGTCAAGACGGGTGCAAAGTAGTTCTTACTGGAGACAGTGCAGATGAATTATTTACAGGATATCAACATCACGATAGATATTATAATGATGAGTACAATAAAGAAACTATACAAGTATACGCTAGTAAACAGAAGTGGATTCCAAAAGAAGTATTTAGTGATACTGACCATAAGAACAATGCTCTTTGGTATGACTTAGTAAGTACTTCTGAACAGAATATACTTACAACTGACCAAACCTGCGGAATGTGGGGAATGGAAAGTAGACCAGTGTTTCTTTCTCAAAGTTTTGTACGATACATGATAAATATAGAAAGTGGAGTAAAGTTTAAAATACATCCAGACCATCAGATAGGTACTTACAAGTACTTGTTAAGAGAAGTTATGAAAGATTATCTTCCAGAGCATGTTCGTAGCAGACAACAAAAAGTAGGTTGGTCATCTCCTTGGGACAATAATCATAAAGAAATGACTAGACTATGGAAGATGCAGGATTTGGAGTTTATCGCAAATCTATGAAGGCTGTATTTTCAAACAGAATATACCTCTCAGTAGATGTAGAAACACGTTCAAAGATCGAAAAGGAGCTAACATATACAATTGCCCCGAGGATGCCACAAGATCCACCTATCGTATTTAAAACAGTTCGATGGATAAACGATACGTTGATTTCTATACCTGTGGGAAGAGATGATTTGATTCCCGATGGGTATGAGATAATCGACAAGCGCGTAACCTCGCCAGTGGAACTTCCTGACTTTAAGTTTACTTTACGACCAAGCCAGCAGAAGGTACATGACGAGATCCAAGGCAACGCTATAGTTAACGCTTGGGTAAGTTGGGGAAAGACTATAACAGGTTTAGCGATAGCTAAAAAGTTAGGTCAGAAAACATTGGTTGTTACTCACACAACCACCCTGCGAAATCAGTGGGAAAAAGACGTAGAAAAGTGCTTTGGAATCAAGGCAGGCAGAATCGGGTCAGGTAGCTTTGACACTAAGTCTCCAATAGTTATTGGGAACATTCAGAGTTTATACCGCAAGATGGACGACATCAAACAAGTATTCGGAACTGTGATTTTAGATGAAATGCATCACGTCAGTAGTCCAACTTTTACTAGAATAGTAGATGAAATGCCAGCTTTGAATAAGATAGGCTTATCAGGAACACTAGAAAGAAAAGATGGAAGACATGTGGTATTCAGAGATTACTTCGGTAATGATGTACATATACCACCAAAAGAGAATTATATGACTCCCAAGATTCATGTAATTAAGTCTGACATACGTTTCTTAGATGGAGCGTATACCCCTTGGGCAGAACGAATAAATCATCTTGCATATAACGAAGAATACGTTCATAGTGTAAGTATGATTGCTGCAAAATATGCCGCAGAAGGACACAAAGTATTAGTAGTGTCTGATAGAGTAGCTTTTCTAAAAGCTTGTGCTAATCTGTGTGGCGATAAAGCAGTTTCCATAACAGGAGATATGGAACTTACTGAAAGAGAAGAAGTGATGGATGAGATTAAAGAGAATAAGAATATACTCTTTGGTACACAGTCAATCTTTTCTGAAGGTATATCATTAAACGATTTAAGTTGTTTAGTATTGGGCACACCTATAAATAATGAGCCTTTACTAACACAGCTTATTGGAAGAGTAATAAGAGAGAAAGAAGGAAAGCGACAACCTGTTATCGTAGACATTCATCTCAAAGGAAAAACAGCAGCTCGTCAAGCAAATGCAAGACTGGGCTACTATATAAAACAAGATTACGAGGTTAATATCTTATGACAAAACAAAAAACAATACAACTAGACATACCAAAAATGCAACAATCTAAAGTATTTCTAGCCACACCTATGTATGGTGGAATGTGTCATGGTTTATACACAAAATCTTTGATGGATACTACATCAGTATGTATGAATCATGGATTGAACGTGCAAATTTATTATATGTTTAATGAATCCCTTATAACAAGAGCTAGAAACTACTGTGTTGCTAACTTTTTGAAAAGTGATGCAGAGTATCTATTATTTATAGATAGTGACATAGCGTGGAATGCAATGGACTTAGTGTATATGTGGCACTTATTAGTAACAAATCCTGAAGAACTTAAAGTATTTTGTGCATTATATCCCAAGAAAACAATAGCTTGGGAAAAAGTATTAAAAGCAGCTAAAAGTGGTGCATATGATGATGATCCTATGGGGCTAGAAAAAATTGCAGGAGATATGGTATTCAATCCTTTATCAGAGGCTTACCCAGATGGACAAGCTCCTTTATACGAGCCTGTAAAAATTAAAGAAGGTGCAACAGGATTTATGTTTATACATAGATCTGTATTTGAAGAATACGATAAACACTACCCTGAAAGATTATATACTCCAGACCATTTAAGAGAAGGAGAATTTAAACCAGGAGAACAAATTATGGCATATTTTGATTGCATTATTAATCATCAAAATAGATATCTTAGTGAAGACTACATGTTTTCAGAAGTTGTAAGAGGTATGGGAATAGACATATGGGCACTACCAATGGTAGAACTAATGCACTGTGGTACTCACATATTTCAAGGCAAGTTATTAGACATGGCGCAGGCTGGAGTACATGCTACTCTCGCTCCTGAAGACGTTGGAAAAATCACAAAGCAACAACTAGGCAGTAGCCCCCAACTAGGTAATGATAATCTAAGTACAGCTGGTGGGAATGAAGCAGAGAAAAATAGTTCTTGACACGAGTTTAAAAAGTTGGTATAATATGTTACTATTTAATTGGAATGAGATAATGAAAGTAAGCAAAGGAGACATTGGTGAGATAATCCAAATCCTTCGTATAATTACTTACAAAATCAAACCTAAAAATTACTACGATAAAACTTTTAAGTTTTACAAGTATAAGTTCGGTGGTACTAGTTTTATCCTAAACCCAAAGGATTTGCTAGAACACGGACGCGGATTGAGTGATAAAGAAGTTGCGGAATATGCAGGTGTAGCATCGTTTCGTAACTATCATGAATATCTGAAAACTAAAGACACCACACTAGATTTTCTGATGTCACCGATATCAGAAGAAATTATAACTAAAAACAGACTGCTTGAATTAAAAGATGGACGGGTACACTTTTTGTTCGAGGAGACATGGAGATAAATTATGGCTATTGGCTTTAATACAACAAAGGGCTCAGCCCAAAAAGATAAAATTGAAACTTACAACTACGCAGGTAAAGAAGACCATCACGTAAGACTGATTGGTGACTTACTACCTAGGTACGTCTACTGGATTAAAGGAGAAAACGGGAAAAATATTCCTATGGAGTGTCTATCTTTCGATAGAGATTCAGAAACCTTTAACAACAAAGAACATGACCATGTTCGCGACTTTTACCCAGACTTAAAATGTGGATGGTCTTATGCCATTCAATGCATTGACTACGCTGATAAAAGTGTTAAAGTTTTGAATTTAAAAAGAAAACTATTCGACCAAGTACTAGTAGCTATGGAAGAGTTGGGAGACCCAACCGATCCAGTTACAGGCTATGACATTCATTTCAAAAGAAAGAAGACTGGCCCACAAGTATTTAACGTAGAATACCAATTAGCAGTTCTAAAGTGTAAAGCTAGAGAACTAGAGGACTGGGAGAAAGAATTATTGGCTAATCTTAAGTCAATGGATGACGTTCTTACCAGACCAACTGCAGATGCACAGTTAGAACTTCTTAGAAGAGTTAACGATCAAGGTAGCGAAGCTCCTGAAGATGTATCAAGCGAGTTTGACGTATCATGATAGGCGTTGGAGAGAAGTTCCCTGCCTTTACACTGCAGGGTGTAGACAAAGATAATAACTTTGTAACAGTATCTGTCACAG
>Ga0209603_1001298_pt1 | contig 26297 bp, 9 predicted proteins | sample COGITO_mtgs_1206_FD_184812 | JGI IMG/M metagenome (GOLD analysis project Ga0209603, IMG submission 184812) | Pelagic marine microbial communities from North Sea - COGITO_mtgs_120607 (SPAdes) (version 2) | ecosystem: Environmental > Aquatic > Marine > Epipelagic ... | reverse complement strand
CCATTCACGGTGGACGGGAAGCCGTCCTCGCAGATGCCGTTGTTACTGTGATACACGCTGTTGATCAGGCCACCGGACCCGTCGCAGTAATCGTTGTTGATGGTGGAGCAAGCCACGGGTGGCGGGGACGGCGGGCTAGGAGGCGGAGGCGAGGGCTTGGGAGGCGCGGGCGAAGGGAACGGGGGGTTGTTCGGGAGCGGAGGTGGCTGTGGAGGCGGCCCCCCGGGAGGAGACGGTGGGGCCGGCTTGATCAACACAATCTCCACTGCGTAGATGTCGTCGAACTGTGCTCCTAGGTCGAGCATGATCCAAGGGTGCTCTCTGTCAAAGGGTACGCACGGGGTGTTGCTGCCGGAGCCATCGGTACACCTCGCGAGGCGGTCGGCATCGGTGGATGCGCCCGGCATCTCTTCGTCGTCGAAGCCGCCCGCCGCGTGGACCTCCGTGGGTGAGAGGTACGTCATTGCCGCCACGGGCGGCATGGGTGGCGGCGGTGGTCCAGGGGGAAGCTGTATCAGCGCCTGGAACCGGTCGGCGTCGAACGCACACAGGTTGGCAAAGAAGCCCGCGCAGGAGGAGCTCTGCGTGGCGCCGGGCTCCTGCGACCCGTCCTCGACCGCCCACGCTACCTGCGCACAAGAACAACAGACTGAGTAACAGCTGGTTAATGAACGTGGGTTCGAAGCGGGCGTGAGCTTACGCAGGTCGGGTGGCAAAGGGGCTCCGACGCAATCTGCACGGTCGTAGGAGGACTTGGGGGCGCCGGCGGTTCGTCCGGTGGCGCGGGAGGGGACGGCGGCAGCTGGGGCGGGGTGTGAGGTGGGTGCGGCAGCCCCGGAGGCTGAGGCGGTGGACTCGGCGGGGGCGGTGGAGGACTCGGCAGTGGCCTCGGAGGCGGCCCCGGTGGCTTGGGAGGGTCCGGAGGAAGAGGAGGAGCGGGAACGTTCTCGAGTATGACCCTCCCGGTTTTGGCCACGCGCATGGAAGAGCACGTGCCAGCGACGTCTGGAAATGGGTTGGTGTTGATCCAGGAAACGAACTCGTCGATCGTCGACTCCTGCGGGGTTGTGAATGTACAGGACACGACGCTCGCCAGGGTGAATCCGGCGCACCCGGGAACGTCCGTGAGCGCATAGGAGACCGGCTCCACCGTCGCCACTATTTGCGAGGCGAGGGGGGCGCATCGCTCCTGCGCCACTGAGAGTGGCACGTTGAAGGTCCTGACCTCCTGCACGATCGCATAGAACTGATTGCCGTACCTCAGTCCAGGGTTGAGAGGCGGGAGCGCGGGTGCGGGCGATGTCATGGCAGTCTGGTGGCGGTGCCGTTGCGGAGAACCGCCTCTCTTGTCTGTATAGCGAGTTGGTTTGTCATATCTTTAGTCGAACCAGAACATGTTAGTGAACAGCACATGGCGGACTCCTACGACGAAGAGCTCGGCGGGTTTGAAAAAGGTTGCGTGAGACAGACTGGCTCATTCTGCTGGGTGCTACTGGGGCTAGTGGCGTTCACCATACTCCTCTCGTACGTTCCCGTCGCTGGGGTCACCGATGTCCCACACTACGCGAGGACTATCATGTACATGAGTCTAGGATACCATTTCGACGACGTCGCGGAACATTTAGCCAGCACGAGTCCTCCCCCACCAGCGTTCCGTGTGTTGTAGCGATCATGAACGATTATAACAAAGTGTTTAGATTTAAACATGTTCCCCGTTTTCGACCATGTCCCCGTCGGATCTTACTATGAGAATTGTAGCCGGGGTGACCGGCAGTCCACTCAGAGAGGGTGGCGCGGCTACGCCTACGGCGCGCAGATCGCCCGTCGGCGTCACCTCCACCTCATGCCCGAAGACGTCCGCATCAAGCGGGACGTCGTCTTGTCGAAGCCATTGACAGCGCCACAGCGCCGTCCAAGAGCACATTCAGCATGCACAGGGATAGTCTGTCTTCCTCTTCTTCCTCCGTTGCTGGTCGGAGTTATCGAGAGTGTTGAGTTCGCACGAGAGACACTGCGAGAACGACTTGTAGCAACGGTTGCAGAGCTCCGGCTTCTTGCATGTGATGCACTGGAACCCGTAGTCGTTCAGGCGCACGCTGCTGCTGCACACGTTGCACTGAAAGGTGGCGCTGGTGGACAGCTTCGACCGGTCGCAGAGCGGGCACAGGCCCATGGTCTTCTTGTGGCAGTCGGCGCAGACTTTCAATGAGCACTTCTTCTGTATGCACGAGCTTGTAGAGACAAAGGTATCTTCCAGACACACCGCGCACATTCCCTCCTCCATATGCTCCGGGGTGCCGGAGGGTAGGGTAGAGGACGACGTTCCCGCTTCCGAGGCGGACGACGGCTTCTCCTCTTTCACTCGCTTGTGCACGCTGGACCGGTAGGCGGTAAAGAGCTTGACGGCCTTGGTGCAAAAGTCACCCGTCGCACCGCCCCTTTTTGAAGACGGTGTCATGTTCATCACCGGATGGGTGCACCTCCCACAGGTGCATTGCACGTCCGGCTTGCGTCCCGCCAGACACTTGAGTATGTCGGTCACCACACTGTTGGGGACGCGCGTAAGAACGCCTCCGTCGTCCGTGAATGCCACGTACCACTGGAAGCGAAGGTTGCCACCCTGCTCGTGCATCCATGCCACCTTGATATTGTCCACACTCACGTTGGAAAAGAGGGTGGAGCAGTCGCTGCTGCCACAAGCAGTGCACTCCGCCTTGTCTACGTACGCGTGCTCCCTGTCCTTGGATATCCATGAGAAGTTCCTCCAAGGGACGTTTGCCATCCCAACGCCCGTGCATTTGATCTTAAAAGAAGATAGTAAGTTGTGGTGCGATCGCTGTACTGTGCGGGGGTTGCTGCGCAGTCCGCGCTGGTAGAGTACCACAAAGGGTCCGGTACAAGCCTCATGCTCTTCACACACACCCATCGTCTCCATCACGATCGAACCGTCGCACGTCTCTATGATGCTGGCAACATCCCTTTCGGGTTCCGCCATGACACTCATCCCTCCTCACACTATTAGTCCGGTGTCCGCCACCTATCTGTCTTAGCGAACCGCTTGGTGCACAGATACACCACCAGCTCCGACAGCCAACCCCATGGTCACACATGCACGCAGCGTCGCACCGGCGCCGGACTCCCGGTCGGCCTACGCGAGCTCGCCTTCCTCCATGTCGTCGCCATGCGGCTCGTAGACCGGTGAGGTCGGAGAGTAGCTTGGCGACGTCGGAGAGTAGCTTGGCGACGTCGGAGAGTAGCTCGGAGACGTCGGAGAGTAACTCGGAGACACCGCGAACGATCCCACCACATCCTCGTCCTCGTCGTCGCTCACGGCGAGGGCTTGCACCGCGTCGCCGTAATGGCTCTCGACAGGACGCGTCTCCTCATCGACAAGGCCGGCGTTTCTGCGATCCTGACGCTCTTGGTCGATGCCCCGCACTACGCGAGCAAGCTCATCGCGCTCACGGGACGACCTCGAATCTTCAGGTAGAGGGCGCATCGACCCGTTCCGGTGCATGCTTGGGCCCGGCGCGCCGGGCGCGGAGGGAGGCGTCAAGCGCGACTTGGTGGGTCTCGGGGATGGCGTATCCTTCTGCGCTTTGCGCTTCCGCTCAAAGCCCTTGATCGCCTCCTTGGCCTTGTCCATTCCCTTGGAGTGTGCTGCGCGCAAGCTGGACGAAGTGGTGCCCTTGCCGATGGCCTCGAGCAGCTCGTTCTGCTGAGAGACCATGGTGCACAGACCGGAGAAGCCATCCATGAGCGCAACGTTCTGCTCGGACAAGCGACGGACCGTGCCGGTGAGCGTGTTGATGATCATGTTGGTCTCCGCCTTGTACGACGTGACCGACTCCACAATCTTCTTGCGGTCGTGCTTGGCGGACCTGCCGACCCATGAGACCTCCTCGCGCATCCTCTTCTGCTCGTTGTTCATGAGCATCTGATGCTCCGACTGGTGGTCTTTCAGGTGCTGATCCATCTCGTCGCGGGGTATGAGCTCAAAGCAGCAGCCCACACCCCAGTACGGGCACTTGATGGGCGCCTTGGGGCACTTGTCCGCGGTGTGCTCGCGAAGCTTGGAAATGGGGCCGACCATGCCGCAGCCGTGGGGGCAGGCGCAGAGCTGCGACTCTATGACCTCGCAGATGGCCGGCACCGGGCGTCCCACCTTGCCGTCAGCGGCCTTGCCGACGATGAGCGGCTCGCGGCACGTCGGGCACGCGCAGGACTGGTCCGACCGTCGACTGGTCTCCTCTATCTTCTCCAGGCACTTGAGGCAGTTGTAGTGGTCGTTCTCACATGCGCGCCGTGGGTCTTCGATGGTCTCCTGGCAGACGCAACACTCCAGTAGCTTGAGCGCGTTGGGGTTGATGAGGTTGGGCATTGAGGACAGTTCCTCCGCCGAAGCGTGGGCAAAGCTGAGGCGGACAGCGCTCATGGCCGTAGGCGCCCGACGTGCGCGTCGGCGCCGGAAGGGTGGTGAGGTAGTGTGGGACCTCGGGTGGCGGTCGTACGAGTCGCCCGCAATATGACCCTAACAATCGCTTTTGCGTATGGTAATGTCGAGGACTATGGTTAGACCTCTTAGAATATGGTCACTCATGTTCCGGCGCCGACAAGTGAAGGACAAATTCCCGCGGCGCCGGACCCCCCACGTGAGATCACAATCTGGCTACTGTGAATTCACATCTATGCGGTTGACGAACTGCGTCACTTCGTACACGAGGTCCGGAAGTCGTCCACATTGAGTCCACCAGGCGGACGACTTCCGGACCTCAATGTCCGGAAATCGTCCGGAAGTCGTCCGCCCACCGGACACGAGGCGGACGGTTTCCGGACCTGTCGTCAGCGCGCCCTGGACGCTTCATACTCACTGCGGGCCTCTACAAGAGTACGGCACACACACACTACCCCGCGTATGTATGGATTCTCAGAAGTAGCCCATGGTAAGTCGCGTGATCAGCGCGCTGAGACTCCATGGGATACGCGGAAGTACCGCAGGAGCGTCCCTCCTTGTGTACTTCTCGGCGGGCTGAAGCGACTCCGCATTGTCGTCCTCTGCTTGCTCCTCTACATGGCGCTTGTTGCGCACCTCCCTGCCCTCGTCGTCCTCGACGCGCTCCTGCACAGCATCGCGCAACATCGTCTCGAGATCGTCCGTGACGTCCATCTCGGGAACAAACATCATCTGGCCCTGCTTCTTGGGGTCGGGGTTGGGGACGATCCACTCCGACACGTCGATGTAGCCCCCGAGCCTGCTTGCGAACTTGTAGCCCATCTTCATCAGGTAGAACCCCGAGGTGTTGGGGTCCGGAAGCGTGGCGAGGACGACAGTGGTTATTCCCAACTCTCCCGCCAGCGAGTGTGCCATCTGCATCAGCTTCTCACCGTACCCCTTGGTGCCGGTGGCGCACACCAGGGTGATGTACAGGTATTCTCCGCCGAAGACTCCGGCGTATGGCATGTCCACCGCCTTCTTCTCGGCTTCGCTGCCAAAGTATCGCACGAAGAGGAGCCCGCGATTGAGGGGTACCTTGCCAGCCGCCTTGGCAAGAGCGTACGCCTCCTTCTCCTCTTTGGTAGCCCTGCGATCGGGGGCTTCCTCCTTGTCCAGGTAGTACCAGTCTGTCCACTCTATCATACTCTTCTTGAACTTCCAGTACAAGATCCCTCTGTCGACCGTCTTCTCCTTGCCATTGTCATCAATGATGGTGTCGTATCCCTGAAAGCAGAGGTTGTTGAAGTACGCGTTGACCCACACCTCGTTGGTTTGCTCGAACCTCTTCATGCGAAAGTCGGCGGTAGCCTCAGTGCGCGGCGTAAGCGCGCCTAAAGTCCTTGGCCCATCCGGCGTCAGCACCGTGAGTGGTGTACCCAGCTTCGAGCGCGCGGTACCGGCCCGCCCCGGAAACACGGGTATGTCGTTTCTGCACATGAGGTACCCCTCTTGTGCGCAGTTAGTTGGGTCGTCTATGTCGGTCTGAGGCCCGTGCCTGTGGCAATCGGGATCCTTGGAGTTCTTGGTGTCGGGGCGGGCAAGGACATCCCACAATGTCGCAGTGGTTGGCTCGATGTTGAGCTTCAAAAGCGACAGGTCGGGAAGGGTCGATATTTTCTTCATGGCATTACGTGGTGACTAAAGCGCTGTAATCTAGTGTTATCTACACCGATGTGCGACACGCACGCGAGTCTCCGATCATTTCTACAAGGTCAGTGGCCTGTCGAATCGGCCTGGGAACCCCACTTTGAGCGTACAAGACTGTGGCGGTCCCTACGACGACTATGGATACTAACAGATTGGCGGTCGCCGTGGCCGCCGTTGAGGACGTGAAGACCGCCTCCAGCATCATGGTGAGCAGCATGGCCGCGGCGTGCGCGAACACCCTGACAATGTTGTCGGCAAACTTGAGCACGGCTGAGATGGCCAGGCCGTTGAATGCGTTGTTCGCCACAAGCAACCACACCAGCGGAGCGAACCCATGGAAGAAGCCGTTTGCGGAGATGGTCTTGTGGTCGCGGATCGCGATGGCGACGCTGTTGAACACCACCCCCCAGGAATACAGCATGATGTTCTGGAGGTGGAGCGAGTGCCGTCCGCCGTCCTTCTTGAGCAGCAGCTCGCTGTAGATCCCGGCAAAGGCCGACAGCACACAGGACATGATCGTTAGAAGGTCACCTATCCACGCTGTGTTCGACGAGGGAGGCTCTCCGCTCGCGTCGCCGCTGCCGCACTCGGCGGCGTCGCCCGGTCCTGGGAGGTGCGCCACAGCCGCCCCGCTTGCCAGGAGTATGATGGAGGCGTACTGTACACCGGACAGGCTCCTCTTGAGCACGACACGGAACAGCAGGCCGGTGAAGACGGTCTTGAACGCTGACAGGATCTGGAAGGAGGTAGAGGACGTGTAGGACATGATGACAAACAGCACGTTGTTGTTGGCCGCGTAGACCAGAGCGGGCACCGCAAACTGCATGATGTCGCGCATCATGACCTGGGTGTGTGTCCTTTGAGAGGCCGGCAGGCACGCGTACATGACAGACGAAATGAGCAGCTTGCTGCACTCTGCCAGCAGTGTCACGCCCATGACAACGTAGTCGTACCCTCCGGATTCCGTTCGTGTGCTCGCCGTAAGGAAGGGTTGGGTGGTCATTAGCACCATCGCCGCCAGCACGAACCAACCGCCCTTTGCCGTCGCACATGCCCTCGACAGCATAGATCGGGGGGTCTCCCCGTCTTCCATGGTAACAGAGTGCCGTGTGTCCATCGTCTACACTCGCTTTCACATTAGCGGAAACCAACGACGGGCGGATTCAATGTCCGGAAACCGCCCGCCCGTCGTCCACCAACTGGATGTCCGGAAATCGTCCGGAAGTCGTCCGCCAGGCGGACGACTTCCGGACGGTTTCCGGACATTGAGGTCCGGAAGTCGTCCGCCTGGTGGACTCAATGTGGACGACTTCCGGACCTCGTGTCCGAAGTGACGCAGTTCGTCAACCGCATAACTGTGAATTCACAGTAGCCAGATCGCGATCTCGAAGACTCCGTCGGCGCCGGACCATGTGCGACCTTAAGTGGCGAGATTAAAGGAGCTGCGTTACAAGTACAAGCCATACTCAACATGGAAGCGCTCGACACGAAAGAGTATGCTTTCCCTTAGCCCTTGTCCCACACAACCTCACGAGGGTCGGCCGCCTACGGACTGAGGGTCCCGGCGCCGACGGCCTACCCCTGCTCACCACACCCACCCACGCACTAACAATACAGGCACACCTTCATGAACAACAACGCCGTTATCTTCGACTGCATCAACGCCAACGACGTCGGCAAAGAGGGCATGCACTCCGTACTGTCGTCCTGGGACCAAGAGAGCGACGCCTTCGGCAACTTCCTCCTGCGCCTGACCACGCGGAACATGACCACGAACGAGTCACGCACGCATGTGTTCACGCGCAACATGCTGCTGTCGGACCTGTCCCAGCTGCAGACCCAGTGGCACGCGGCAAACATCCAAGTCAACTCGATGTTCTCCGACGACGTCCCACCTCCAGTCGGCTTCTACGGAGATCAACTGTGGTTGGCGCTCAACCACAACCTGTTCCTCAACCCCGAGAAACGCCCGGAGCCGGACGTCGTGCTCACCGTGATGGAGCAGGTGGACTGGGAGGCCCAGCGTGTCAACTTCGAGTCGAACGGGTTCACCATCAACAAACTCGACGGCGCGCACCACCACACCGTGTACATCAAAATCGAGCGCGGGGGTGCCGTGTCTCACTTCTCCACCACTTTCGTAGAGGGTGCCACGGAGTTCGACTGCTACTACTGGACGGTGGACCACGAGGATCAGACGGGCAACGACGTGGTGCAGCTTCTGCCGCGCTTCCTCACCGACACCAACCTGATGGACAACCACATCTGCTTCGTCTACCTCCACCTCGTGCCTCGCGCCAAATACGTGCCGGTGTTCGACGTCCGGCAGAGTATGATGACCGCCGCACTTGCACTGACAACCCGCCCGTTGGTCCTTCGCGACTTCCGGGAGAACCCTGGTGACGAGGGGCGCAGCCGCTTGACCCGTCGCGACTTCGCACCCGCCTGGGACTGGGAAGTCTACACCGCGTTGCTTGTTACGACCTTCTCCAGGCAGTTGGAATCGACGGTGTCATCCGGCTATATTGCCACGCTCACAAAAGCACGGCGCCGCGAGCAGCGAGAGAAAGTCGAACCCATCGTCCACTTCATCTCCTCGGAGGCCGGGCGGGACCAGCTGCAGGATGCGCTCCAGTACGCCATAGAGGGACACCCAGCCTACATCGAGCAGGGGGACATGCAGCAGTTTGCGGAGAATGGCGACTGCCGCCTTGCTACAGCCAATCCTGCAGGAGTCTACGACAAAGGGGTTTGGGAGTTTCTGTGGATCTTGACACAGCGTATTTACTACAACAACGACGCCAAAGCGCGCGAGGACGCCCAGCAGCGCACCGACGAGGAACGCCGCCGTCGCCAGGCGATGCACGACGCCATGGAGGAGGCGGAGCGAGCGGAGGAGAGGGCCAAAGCGCTCCGCCGCCGCCTCCAGGCCATGGAGGGTCGCCGCGCTCGCTCCGCGCAAGGAGAGGCGGCGTTCACCCCTCGCCGCGAGCCCCAGCGCTCCAGCAAAGCGGCCAAAAAAGCCGACCGGCAGCAGCGTCGCCAGGACAAAGTGGCGGTGACTGCGGCGCACTTAGAGCACGAGGTCCACGTGCTCTCGGAGCAGCGCGAGTACCGCGAGGACGCATTCAACGTGCGCCAGATGCTGCAGCACGAGGAGGCGGTCATCCGCAAAGCTCGGGCGCGCGCATCCGACATGAAACAGCTCCTGTCCAACATGTCTGCGTCCAAAGAGGCGGCGACCCACGTGGTCCCACCGCCGCCGTCGATCTTCGACGCCATGGGGCGTCCCGGCGCTAACCTGGGTGCTGCTGCGTGAGAGGAGGGGGTAGGGGTAGGGAAGAGCACGCACATATGAGACAGCTGTCTATTGCGTCTCTCGTGGGAGAGAGAAGGGGAGATAATCATGAGGACCATCCGCCAAGCGGTAGCGACACCCAACCGAGCGTAGAGGTCTTTGACTTGTTTGCGGGGTGTGGGGGGTTTTCCACTGGTGCTGTTATGGCTGGCGCCAAGGTAGTGTACGCGTGTGACTTTGATGAAGAAGCGTTGCAAGTGCACAAGGATAACCACCCCGAAGTGCAGCACGTGTGCCAGAAGCTCCCGCGCATGAACATACCCTTTCCGACCGATGGCCGTCGATGGCATCTCCACTGCAGTCCACCATGTCAGAAGTTGTCGTGGGCAAACAACACGCACAGGGAGGACGGAGACCGAGAGGAAGCGCTCGTGCTGGTGGAGTGGTCGCTCCACATGGCACTCACCAAGGGGTGCCAGACATGGAGTCTTGAGCAGGTTAGCTCCAAGCTGGTGATCCAATTGCTGGACTACTACAAGTCGCAGCATCCCAACAGGGTCTCGTACTGTGTCTTCGACTTCAGCCACCTCGGTGTGCCCCAGACCCGCCGCAGGATCATCGCGGGGTCTCCCCGGGTGGTGGCCGGGTTGATGCGCATGCGGCAAGCGTCCAACCCCGTCGGAATCAGGGACGTCATCCCGCAGCCGCGCGGAGACTACATACGCGACGGCAGCTACACGGGGAAGAAGCGAGAGCGCCGCGCGTTCTCTTCCGGCCCCCCTGGAATCGTGCGCGTGCGCGCGACGTGGGAGGACCACTGCCGCTCGCTTGAAAAGCCGTGCTACACGATACTGGCCAACCGTGGGTACACGTGGGTCACCTTCTCCGGCGATGGAAAGTCGTGCGACCACTCCCGCCTCGACCCCGAGGAGTACGCCGCCATTCAGACATTCCCTCCAGGCTACAAGTGGCCCCCAAACAGGGCGTTTGCCCAGAAGGTGATCGGCAACGCCGTACCACCGCGGATAGCCCGTCTCATCATGGAAATTGTTATTAGTGGTACGTAGAGAATCTTTTACGTTCAACTCACACGAACGACCACGGTCCCTCCCACAAAACTCTCCTCTCTCTCTATGCCAGTCCGGTGCCAGCGTTGGGGCCCAAGTATCCCCATCGAGTGGTGTCCTGCACCAAGCTCCCGGATGCACCAGGCTCGCGGTACACGAGCAGGCAGCACCCAGTGTCCGACAGCTCGAATGCGTTTGCGTCAGGAGACGCCATGCGTGCGTGGTAGCAGCATTCTTCGGCCGTAAAGCCACATGGTTCTTTTCGCACCACGGTGCGCTCCGAGTAAAAGTGTTGCGTCGAAAAGACACACACCTCCGTAGGCACGGATGGAGGTGTAGGAGGCATCCCTGGAAGTGGCGGGGGGTGTGGTGGGCGGAGCTCGAGCTGGTCGTTCGCGGACGCAATCTCAAGCACCGCGATGTTCTTGATCCACAACTGTCGGTACGAGCCGACAAGGGTGATCCTGACGCGGTGGGCTTGGTCAAGCGCGTAGATCTCATTTTCCGTCGCCGCACCCCCAGCGCACAGGTGCACAATCTTGCGCTCGCTGTTGAGCTCGGCCGCCTCGGTCTGCTCGGCCTGAGTCATGCACGCAATCGAGGAGCCGTCAGGGCGGTAGACGTCGACCGTGTAGCCCGATCCTCCCACCGCGTCCGCCGAGTGGTAGAGGAGGTTGGCCAGCTCGGTGTTCGAGGGAAGGTCGATCTGAACCGCCCACAGTCGGTTGTGACGTGTAGCGGGCACGGAGGCCAACGACAGCTCGACAAAGGGCGCGTCGGAGTTCTCGGCGTCCGTTCCGCAGTGGCGCATTCCGGGTATGCAATTGTTGGAAAACGCCCCGGATACACAAGGCAGGGGCGCCGACTGCTGCCACTCGGAGCACTGTGCCATTTGGTCGACGGCTGCCGTGCGCGACGCGTCCATCATGGACGTGAGCTGCGTCGAGCTGGCGTAGTACCCGTCGCTGTACAGGTTTAGCTTGCGACGCGAGCTTGGCTCGAGGGTGGGCAGGCGCATGGTGGACATGCGTGATCCCATAACGGGGGAGTTGAAAATGCCAGCCGGGAGCGATGGAACCGGAGGCGGGCTTGGTGGAGGAGGCGACAGCTGTATGGGCTGGCCGGGTGGCGGAGAGGGTGGAGAGGTCTTCTCGTAGAGCACGCTCTGTGTGAGGGCAACCGCCAGACGGTCGCAACGGGTCGTCGTGGTCAAGTAGTAGACCGAGGTGCACGCCTGCTCCTCCATGGTGCGGATCGCCGCCATGAGCTCCGACTGCGACTGCACGTACGGCGGCGATGGTGGTGGAGGCGGGTACGGAGGTGTGGGACTCGGAGGTGGTGGACTCGGCGAAAAGGGAGGCGGAGACGGAGGGGGAGCGTTGAGCGACTTGATCCACTGCTGCGAGGAGTAGAGCTGCGGTCTGGACTGCAGGTTGAGGTTGCCCGTGTAGCATCCGGTGCCAGCCCCGACATAGGGCTGTCGCATGCATTCCGACGACGGGTTGGAAGCGCTGTATGTGAACGCGTCGATGTAGCTCGAGCACCTGATCTTGCGCATCATCTGCCGTCCAGTCCAGTGCTGCTGGCTGGCCTCGAACGATGCCATGTAAGCGTCCCCGGGATTGAGTACCACCGCCGCTGCGGTCCTAGGTGCGCAGTTGACACCCGGGAGGCTTGCGCACGACACGTCGTCGAAGACGGGCAGGTCGAGGAGCCTGTGCATCCCCGGTCGCACCGACGGGTTGCTGGACGAGGTGATGTAGACAAACGACCGCAGGCTCAGCATGTACCGCCGGTACGTCAGCTTCTCCTCTCCTCGGTGGTAGGGCGCAGCGAACAGCTGATCGATTGCAAACTTGCTCCTGTACGGAGTATCGTAGAGCGACGTGTCAAACTCGGGAGGTCTGGCGAGCGTGTCCTCGATGCTGATATCGTACGCCTCGTTGCACAGTCGGTCGCGTTGGATAACGAAGGGTGCGTATACCTGCCTCTCCTGTGCGTCCAGTCGCATCTGCGTGCCCTGGCCCGCGCCCGTCGGCCCGATGCCATTGCAGAAGAGCTGCAGCGCGACGTCCTCTGGGGCAAAGTTCTGCCTGCACACGGCGGCGTACCCGAGGTACGAGGACTGCATCGTCTCCAGAGACCCGTAGCCGACGATGGACGAGAAGCTGTCCATATCGAATCCCCTCTGGAAGTTGTATGTGTTCCAATCTATCGGGTTAACCGGCACGCGGTGTCCACCCACGCCAATTCCGCAGATCATGTCGTACATCCCAAGGGTGCTAAACTCGATGTCGGAGAGCGAATCCTTGTCGAGAGACATCTTGATCTCAAGCATCGCGTAGAGAAGCATGTTGCGGTCGTACACCGACTGGTGCGTGATGTCGTCAAAGTGGGGGTTGCCATCTATCGACGCCTTTGACAACGTGCCCGCCGACGCCTTCCTGCGGTCGTCGAACAGCCTCCACAGCATCTTGCACGCGGGACGCCAGCGCCCCGTGTGCTTAGACTCGATGACGCGCGCCCCGATTCCGTCCTTTGTCATGCCATTGGATGACAGGTAGGCCTTGGTGAGTTGCTCGGGGGTGACGGTGAAGTCCGCGATGTATTCCCCGACGCTTGCGCCCATGCTCGACGTGGCCACATCCGATAGGCGAGGGAAGATGTCCTCAAGGTACGCGCGCGCCATCTGGAACCCTGAGGGGTCGGTCCCCACCAGCAGCTCGTACGCCGCGAGTGACGAGGGAGGAGGAGGAGGAGGGGAGACATCGTAATCAAACCGCACCTTGGGAAGCTCAAAGGATGTGGTGTCTATGAGGTACTGGAACGACTCGTCGGCCTCTGCTTCGTCGGGACAGAAGGACTCCATCACGGCGAAGATGCAGCTCACGATGATCATGTCGAGTGTCATGGCGGAGGCGAAAGCGTGGCTCGAGCAGATGTCCTGGCGCCTGGAAAGGTCAGGCCCAGAGAAGCTCGAAACCTCTACCGCGCGCATGAGGTTGGTCATGGTCGGGTCCATGTACTCGAAGCTCTCCCCAAAGGCAGCGTTGAACTCGGCCTCAACCGCGTCCACCGTCTTGTATCCGTTGGCGAACAGCTGTGTGTACTCGGTGATCATATCGTCGTTGGCGCAGATCTGGCGAACTCGTGCGTAGTAACACTGCGTACATACAAGCATCAGACGTCAGTGGGTGGGGCAGTGAGTGGGTGTGATTAGAGGGCAAAGCGTACCAAATTCTCAAGTCCACGCGACGTGTCCTCGCACTGCGCGAGGCGGTCGCGTTCGTACGCAGTGATCGGCCCACCCACACAACGGTCCGGGTCGTAGGCGGTCTTCCAGCAGATGCGTTTAATGGGCCTCCCGATGCCGTCAAGAGGCCACGGGAGGTTGTCGATGAAGTCGTTAATGGGGTCAACGAACGCCATGTTCAGCAGGTTCTCCGCCCCCTGCTGGATCATGTCGTCGATGCGGCCGATGAGCAGCGGGAAGGGGTCACCGTTCTCGCAGCGCACCATCTTGTTGGTGCTGATCTTACGCCACTCGGGCTGAAGCGTGAGCGCCATCTGGCAGACGCAGCCCGACAGGCCAAAGCTGGAGAAGCACACGGCGAGCAGCCTGGCCACAGTGAGCACGTCCGCCCAGATCGCGTCCACGATGGACGTGATGGTAGACACGATGTTGTTGCTGCAGTACTGGTCGCAGAGCGCACACGCCGGGGGAGCCCCGGCTCCATGGGCAGAGGTGCGCTCCAGGTAGCGACATTTCTGCACACAGTCAATCGGGTCACTGCAGGTGACCGCGGGGGTCACGACTCCATCTCCGTCGCTGTCGGTCCCCGCCGCGATCAGCACGCGAGGAGGCATGTACAAGAAGTTGCCCTCTATCGAGGCGGTAGAGGTGTCTCCGTCCTTGATGTCCACCTCGAGGCCACACAAGAACGTGGAGACCTGGCGATCGAGACAGCCGACGATGCCGTCCATCACCGCCGACATTGTCTGGTCGGGGCAGCCCTGGTTCATGGCGGAGTCCACGTCGACACAGATGCCCCACTCGCCGGTGATTGCTTGGGTCGCCGGGTCTGGGTCGAATACCTTGCCCGACCCTCGGTCCAGGTCCACGAGGTTGATCTCGCCACCGCTGTCGGTGATGGCCACGTCGTACAGGTGGTAGTTCTTCTGGCACTGGTATCGGTCTCCGGTCAGCGGATGCGCGGGGCAGCGCGAGTAGCAGTCCGAGTCGCGGCGGCACGTCACGACGTACCCCATCCGCGCCACGGGGTCACCGGTGCGAGGGCTGAAGCCGGGGATGAAGCGCCCCATGGGAGAGTTGCGGTGCTCCTTCCGGCACGAGACCGAGTCGCGCTGGACGTAGCCCTTGGGGTTCCAGTGGCACACCCTGTAGGCGTGGGCGGCGAGCCTCTCTGGGACGGCGATGTAATTCTCGCCCCGGATCGCGCCGTGGCTGGCTCGCGCGAGCTGACCCGCGTCTGTGGTCTGCAGGCAGTGGGTGAATGCGAGCTGGTCCCGTGCTACTGTGCACTTGATCACGCCAGCGACCGCCTTGGCGTTGGGATAGGTGCACTGAGCAGTGCACTGCTCGCAGACCTCGTCGTTGCACGTCATGTTCCTGGCGGTGATGTTGGCCCTGCACTCGGCCTCTCCCACCGACCCGTCCTCGAGCACGAGGTCGCGGAACATCCTTGACTGGCAGTAGTAGCGGTCGGGGCGCAGCCATTCCTCCAGCTCGTAGATGCCGGAGCGCAGGACGCGGTCCGCCACCGGGGAGCACGCGGTGATGTCTCCCGCCTCGCTGTAGCACCACGGCGGGGCGTCGGTGAGCAGCTCTTCCGCCTCCTCGCTCTCGGCCGCCTCTACATTGTTGGGAGACCCCCAGTGCGCGCAGAAACTCCCCTCGAGTGCCTCGCCCGTCGAGTAGCCCGCACAGCGTGTGCCATCGGCGGCCACCCACGGACTGGGTGCGGCGGCAAAGGTGCGCCCGCAGATGTTGGTCGCGCTGCGGATGCAGGGACCTCCGATCTCCGCGCGCTTGTCGATGATGGCGTTCTCGAGGTTGTCCTGCTCTTGCCGGAGTTGCGTGAGTCGCGTCTCGAACGACACGGCTTGCGGGGGAATGGGTGGTGCCAGCATGCCGAGGGGCGCGTCCGGGCGGGGCGGCGGGTTGGGAGGCGGCGGCGAGTTGGGCGGGCGGTACGCCGAAAGCCCGCGGATGGTGCGGTCGAACAGCTCGACCTGCTTCTCCTTGATGTCTAGAGCCTCGTTGAGGTCGATGAGCTCTTGCTGCAGCTCTTGTCCAATCTGGTCGCGCTGGTAGTTCTCTAGTATGATCTCGCCCATGGCGCAGCTCATTGCCGCAACGCCAAAGTCGGGCGTGGGCGACAGGACGGTGGTGTAGTTCACGGAGACACGCAGCGGGTGGTTGAGGGCACGCCCGGATGCGACCAGCATGTCCAGCAGGGCCTTGCGGCTGTCCTCCTCGATGAGAATGACCATGCATCGAGCCTGAAACTCCACTGGCTTCTGGATCATGTACTCATCGTTGGGAGTGCGATGGCCCACGCAGTTCTTGTTTCGGTACAGCATCTCGCGCGTGACATCGGGTGCGGCATGCACACACTGACGTGGGTGATCCTGAACTTGTCCGATGGTGATCTGCGACCTGGAGCTCGAAGTGTCGTACGGCGACGCCCTGTCCTCGCAGTCGGCCTCCTGCAGCCACACGCCCTCGATCAAGGCGCTGTCGGGGTATCCCTGTTCGCTCTCCAGGATGGCGAGAGAGCTGGCGGACCATCCGGTAGAGGCGTGCTCCTGCATAATGTTGGCGTTCTCCTCGCTGAGCGAGAAGTAGATCAGCCGAGACGCGAGCGTGTCCCTGATGGGAGGGAACGCCGGCTGGGGCGGCGGAGAATTGGGCGGGTTGGGAAGGCTCGGCGGCGGAGACGGGGGGGGCGGAGGTGGTGGCGGCGAAGGTGGCAGCGGAGGCGGCGGAGGTGGAGGCGCCGCAGGAGGCGGGTACGGAAACGGAGACGGTGGGGTCGGAGGCGGAGCCGGGGGGGAGGGCCAGTGCGCCGGAGGCGACGAAGGGGAAGGAGGCAACGGTGGTGACAGCGATGCGTCGGTAAAGTGCACGCACAGCCCCGGTCGGTGCTTGGGAGGAGGCGGAGGGGGACTGCGCGGATTCGGTGGAGGGAGCGGAGGCGGAGGGAACGGAGGCGGCGGCGGCTCCCGCGGCTCGGGTGGTGGACTGGGGGGTGGAGGCGGTGCCTTTGCAAGGTTCAGCTTGGGTCCACAGTAGCATCTATCCTTGACGGTGGGCTCAGACGCCGAGCGACCGACGGTGTATTCCTCCAAACCGTAGCGACCCACCTCGTGACACCGGAACGCGCACGACCCGCCGTGCTTCGCGACAACATGTGCCATAAGGTCTTCGACGCCGTCTCCATTGAAGTCGGCGCACACAATCTGGGTGGTCATGGGCAACACGTACCCGGGGTTCAGGTAGTCGCCTCTCATGGACTGGACAGGTGTGGTGGTGGAGCCGTAACCGGAAGCGGTGTTGTACGAGTGGTAGACGGTCCACTGACCCTCTCCGGCAACGACGGCTTCTACCTCTCGCGTTCCTCGCCCGGAGACCAGGTTGCAGAACGCCACGGAGTCGCTGCGGATGCTCTCTCCCACGTAGGCGGTGGTCCTCTCCGCCGGGAAGACGCTGTTGGACACAATGTACGATGTGCTACCAATGTTGACCCTTCTTGAGCCGTACTGAGATGTGTGCTGCGACCAATACAACTCGTTGGGGGCGTCTGCGTTTGCGACGATGAGCATTCCGTCCACGTCGTTGGCGTTGCCTCCGAGCACGTAGGCGCCCGATACACCAGTTCCCACCTTGGGCCCCGCGTACGTGTCGGGGACGAAGCCCTCCTTTGCCACGATTATGGAGGGTGGAGTATTCTCACGAACGACGATCATGCGGTTGTACTTCTCTTCCTGGCGGCCGTCGTCGACCATTCCCGCATACGAGAGCAGAGGATCGCTCGTCACTCGGAACTTGGTCATGTAGTAATCAAGCTCGGTGTCCGGTCCGCTGTCGGACGGGTATCGGAACGGAAGCTGTACCCTGAATTGGTAGAGGCCGTCGTTGGTTTCGCTGAACATCACAGGCAGGTGGTTTGTGTCCGTCCCAAAGTTGGCGTCCGTCATGTCGGAAGGAGCTCCGTACCGCCAGTCGCACAAAGCAGATGTCGCGGCGCCATTCCCCCTCGCTGTGCATTCGAAGCTCTGTCCCGGCGGGATCACGACGCTGGGGTAGAGGCGCATCGACTCGAACTTAACCCTGCTTCCTGGCGACAGGCCGTGCGGCTTGGTCGTGGCGCACACGTACTCGCCAAAGTTGTTCTCAGTCCGGAATAGATTGTCGCACGTGATGATCGTGTCCTTGTTGACTTGTCGGACGCTGGCAAACCCGACGGCGTCGTCAAAGGTGCTGTCGCGTGCCGGGTATACGACGTCCAGCGCCGTGCCGGAGTCGTACCGCGTCCTTACGGCGTCTGGCATAACAAAGCACTTTGGCGTTTTGCCTCGGAAAAGGAGGCACGCGTCCATGATGCTGTCAATGCCACGCGACCCCGAATACACGTCCGTGATGGCAATATCGATGACGCCCGTGTCGCTCACGTCGCCTATCCTCTGCGGGTAGTAGAAGATGGGGTTCTGTCCGGTGGCGGCCCTGTTCACCCCAGTGAACGTGAGGTGCTTCCAGGAGCTCTCGGTGTCGTAGTCCCCGGTTCCTCCGGCGCATCCGATGTTCAGATCGAACGGGTCGATGCGAGGAATCTCGATGAAGAAGTTGTAGCACATTCCCTGGTACGTGCTTCCGGAAACGGCATAGATGTAGTCACACGTGTATGAAGTCAGGTCCAGCACACGCAGAGTGGTCTGTGCCATGATGTAGGAGCGGTCGCAGTCCGACGCGGCATCGGCGCTTCCGGCAGTCGCCGTCAACGGCATGCCTTCCCAGAGCCTGTCACAGTTCTCCTGTCCCGAGATTCCCACACAGGCAATCCTGTGCCGAATGGGGCTGGAAGGGGGGGCCCCCCCGGAGTTGGTAGACGGTGGCTCGATCACGTAGAGGCCGCGGAACTGGAATTGTGCTCCTGAAGGAATGGCGGAGCGCATGATGTACGCCCTGCCAGCCTCGTCCACAAAGGAAATGTCGGGGTATCCCGTGCTGTCAAAGTCGACCACGTGTGGCTTCCTGATCACGAACGACCCTATCTGAACAGGAGCGACGCCCTCGAAGTTTCCCGAGCCGTCGCCAATGTAGAACTCGTTGCCTATGAGCAGGTCTTGGTGCCCGTCCATGTTTAGGTCTGCGGCCACGACGGATGACCTCGTCTCTGAGTCGAAGATGTCGTCCCCCACCTCGTGATGGTTGTTGGTGGCAAAGCTGGGGGCGCCGTTGTTGAGGAGCGTCTTGGACACGTGGTTGGGGTGGCGAGCTACGTCGCAGCAGTCGTAGTCCATTGCGATGTCACAGTCCGCCTCGCCGTCGCCGTGGGTCGGGATGGGGTTGATGTTGAGGTAGTCGCAGACCAAAGCGGTGGCGGGCTGAGGACATCCCGCTGTGTTGGGCAAGCATGGCGGCATGAACTGGATCTTGAACTCCATGAGCTCATTGCGGCATGTTGAGTTGGCCTCCATGTACCCCGACATGGCCACGTCGGTCGGCTGGTTGCCGATGCCGTAGGTGGAGAGCTCGCGCCGCGCAGGCCCGCAAGATCCGTAATCATCTCCATTTCCGTCGTCGTAGCACACAAGTCCCGTGCAACAGTGTGTGTTTCCCGCAGAGAGTGTGCATTGATTTCCCGAGGGGGAACATGCGACGCAGTAGGATTGCCCATCAGGTGAATCTGAGCAGTAGTCGGAATCGGTACAGCAATCCGACTTACTGGTGCAGCCTGCCTCGTTAGTCATAGTAGTGCATGGAACCTGACTTCTGAGCTGCACGACGGTCGACCCCATGGCGCCTAGCTTGGCTCCGCAGATGCACGTCACGTCCATGAACCGATCGGAACCTCCCCACGTGGATGGGTTGTAGTTGTCGTCCCGTTGCAGACATTCGGAGTGGGCCGGGAGGCACGCCTCGTCGTCTCCGTAGCGACGCTCGTAGGCGCAACGGTCCGCGCAGCCGGTGGCCGTCCGATCGATGTACGGCTTCGTGCACCCCGAGGCACAGGTGCGGAACTGGTGCTGGGCCACGCAGCACTCGGCGTCGCCAGCGTCGCTGCACTGGGGGTAGATTGCGCCAGACGGGTGCCACCTCTCGCTCTGCAAGGTGAGAGACTCCGTGTTGTACATGCGCGTGGCGTCGAGGTGGACGGTCAGCGTCGCCGCCACACCAGTAGGACACTGGTCCGACTGGATGTAGTCGTTTTGGTGGGCGAGCTCGGGAGGCCAGATGATAGAGGCCGACGCCATGCCAGGGTAGTTCGCCTCGCTCCACTGCCAGCAGTACGCGTTCGACTCGTGCAAGTAGTTTGACGACGCGGTCGACGCGTAGGTGTGCATATTGTTGCCGTCGTTGTCGGTGATGGTATTGTCGTCCGCCACGCTCGGGATGTTGGCGGCCGAGCAGATCATCGGAGGAGGAGGCGGAGGGCTCGGGTTTGCAGGGGTGGATGGATGAGGAGGCGAAGGAGGGGGGTAGCTGACACCCGTGTCCTGAACCTTTTGCATCAGTCTGACGGGGGTGAGAACGTTGCTGAGATCGTTAAACGGCTTGCAGATGTAGGTGTTCGCCGGGTAGTTGCCGACGATGCCATTGGTGCCATCGAACTCGTTCCAGAAGATGCACACATCGGAATTCCCAGTGCACGGTTCCGTATCGTCCGGAGTCCTTGCGGCGTACGCGTGGGGGGCCTCGTAATGCGGAATGTTGGTCACCCTTTCCGCGTGGATGGACAGGCCTTTCCACAGCGTGTGCTGCTGCTTGGACCGGGTGGCGTGGAACAGGAGGCAGCGCCCTAGAGCGCCCGGGGTGTCCGTCTCACGCTCCCACACACCCATCATGGCTCCCACCACTCCTCGGCTCGACATCTGTGTCTCGCAATCGGTGTAGCTGATGGTTGTGGACGACACGACGGTGGCCGGAAGGAATGTCGACCCCCGGATGTCCACACGCTCAAAGCGACCAAACCCGCGGTCTCCTGCCTCGGTGCCCGGGAACAGGAGCCCGGCGAAACCCGTGCCAGACCTGAACGACGCCGTTTCCGCCACCGAGAGTTGGTGCTTGTACAGGTTGGGTGTGCACTCCCAAGGACACAGCGTCTCGTGGAACGTACCGTCCGCCTCGAGCTCGCGCGCCAGTTCCAGTGCCGCGTCGACGGTGCCCTCGAAGACAGGGATCATGCCCCCGCAGCTATCGACGCCACACATGACCTCGTACTCGCCATTGCCGTCGCTGTCCGTGGGGAACTCGGTGCCGGTGGGGAACCACGTGCGCCAGTAAACGTCGTCCGTCGCAGGCAACCCGGGAGGGAAGGGGTTGAGCGGCGGAGGGGGGTTGGGAGGCGGGCTCGGGGGACTGGGCGGCGGTGGCGGGTCGATGGGGATCGCTCCAGCGAGGTCGTTCCACGGCGTCACCATGAGCTCGGCGTGTGTGCAGTCGCCACCGCAAGTGGCTGCACACTCGACGCCGTAGTCCTGAGAGGAGCTGGTGGGACTGTACACCGTGCCGTTGATGGCAGAGACGCCGAGGTGGTCTTCAGAGATGTGCCCTGGGCACCACTCCTGGTTGTGGTGGTTCCACGCAAAGGAGTCCTCCTCCGGGTCCGGACGGGTCTTCTGGCAGTACGACGCGCTATAGTATCGCCACGTCGTGGACGCGTCGTACTGGAGGATGGAGTCGTGACCGGACTTGCGTAACGCCGGATCATTGACGTAGCAATTGCACTGGTCGGAGGCAGAGTCGTAGCCAAAGCCCTTGAGGGTCGTCCCCGTGCTCGTTGCGCAAAAGTCTATGCACGCATCCAGTGTGGACTCGGTTGAGGACGACACCGATGGCAGCGCTCCGTGAATGCCGTTGTGGTATGCCTGCTCGTAGTTGATCGTACCTTCCAGGAGCTGGACAAAGCGCTGTCGGGGGTGGTTGGCACGCACGATGTAGATGTCGACCACCTTTGAAGGGGCATGCAAAGCCCACTGGCCGAGCCATTCAGTGGCGTCCGAATCCGACGGAAGCTTTGGCGAGTTAGTTTCGAAGCAATCGCAGACGGCTTGAGACGCGTCTATTTTCACTTGCACATAGGCCAGTTGGTATCGCCTGGGAGCCAACATCACGCAGTAGGAGACGCAGCGGTCGCGCCACTCCTCTCGCGAAACCGACGCATCCGGCAAGGTCTTCCAGTGGTCGGCCCAGGCAAGGGGGGGAGTGGACTGTACGTGGTAGCAGTTGTAGCACATGGCGCAGTCGGCCGCGTTCGCCGTGTAGAGTGCCGTGTCGCACTGGCCGGACACTGCGCCGCCATTGCAAGAGTACTGTGCGCACGAATTGTCGAGGATGGAACAGCTCTCTGCGCGTGGGTCAAGACAATTATGCCTGTACGTGTTCTCGTCACATGGATGGGTGTCGCTTCCCATTGTGTATGACGATGCCCAGGTCGGCTCTGACGGACACAATGTCTGGTACGAGGGTGGTGCTGTGGTGACGATGCTCGCAGAATCTAAGCCAATCCACCCCGCGTCGCGTAACCTTGGCATTTCCCAGTTCTTCGAGATGTGCGCCACGCGTGCGGAGAGGGAAGGCATCTTGATGTAGCGATTCAGGCTACCTGCGGCGTAGCGTATACCCTCCACGCCGACGGTTCCTCCCCTTCCCACCACCGAGTACGCGCTGTACAGGATGGTGTTTTCGGATGGAATCGTCGCCATCGCGTTGAGTGCCATCGGGGTCCACTCCATGTCGCTTAGGTAGCTGCTGCTCGACCCAATCTCCCCGTAACACTCGCACTCGCACCGACCAAGCTCGGCGGGTGGCATGGGCGGAGGGGGCGGAGGAAAGGGCAGCGGCGACGGCAGCGGTGAGGGAGGAGGTGCCGGAGGCGGAGGACTGGGCGGCTTTGGGGGTGGGCGGGGTACCGCCTCCCTTTGCTGGAGACGACGGCTCGCCGTAGGCACACCGGCGGACCGCTGCACGGTCATCCTGCCACAGTCGTGACTATCGGTTCCGTACCCAGCGTTGCCTCCCTGCACAGTGTCGTCGCAAAAGTTGTTGAACGAGTAGGGTGGAAGGTCGGCGTTGATCTCAGTGATGTCCTGACGGGTGCCACAGTTGTTACAAGAGGTTCCGTAGTCGCACACAAACTTGAAAACGCCAGCCTCGTACTGTGGGTCCGAGATGGGCAGCAGCACGGCGTCGATGAGGTGCGCGCCCATGCCGCCGTCGGAGCAGACGGTCCCCGCGTAGGCGCACGTGTTGTCACACGAGACGTGGGTGTACGGCGGAGGTGGCGGGAACGGTGGGTGTGGAGGGCTCGGAGGTGGAGGAGGGTAAGGCGGAATGAACGCGTTCGAGTAGGTGAGGGGTCCGTAGTCGAGGAAACGCATAGGGCAGTCTTCAGCGTCGGTCGCATAGTTGCAAATGGCATACTCCCTTCCCTCCGAGTCGGTTGCGCGATAGGTCGTACCGGGTCCGCCATCCTCGCACTGACCGTTTCTGGAAGTGGTGCAGGAGTTGTCGCCGATGACGCTGTTGCGCCCCACGTCCGGGCGATGACCACAGCGAGTGACTTGGCTGCCGTAGTCGCAGACCGGCGGATAGACCGAGCCGATGCCCCCGTCGCGACACTCGGTCCCAGTGTAGATGCCGTTGGCAAAGCAGCCCTCTGTCGCCCCGTTGAACTGGAACTCCGATTGCGGAGGGCTCGGGGACGGAGGGGGCCTCGGGGGCAGTGGCGGAGACGCGGGCGGAGGCGGACTCGGCGGAAGCGAGGTGGCCGTGACTTGAAAGGCGCGCAGCTGGCTCATCATGTCTGCGGAGCACATGCGAGCGCACTGCGACGCCCCGCTGTCGCTCCCGCGACACGTGATCTCATGCACAGATCCCTGCACAAACTCGGACGGCAGCTTGCTGTCGACCGCAACCGGTTTGTAGAAGCCACTCGGTTGTGCCTCGATGCTCCCGCTCACCGGCTGGCCAGCGTATACGTAGTCCTGGGACAGGATTGTGACAGCGTCGTACTCGGGGGGAGGAGGTGGAGGCGGAGTGGCACACAAGCAGAACGGGTGCTCGGCGTTGTCGATGCAGCGGTGGCTCATGTACTGCGCAAACTCGTCGGCTACGCTCGCGCGCTGGAACGTGAACAGCGCCGGCACTCCGAGCTCGTTACCTAGGGCGCACCCAAGGAAGCAGCTCGCCGTCTCCGCCTCCACGCCCTCGCAAGCCGCTTGCGACAAGTCGACGTTGGGAGAGATGGAGGGGACGCCGGCGTGCATTTCTTCCGCCGCCCGCACGCACGCGGAGTAGCTCACCGGCAGACAGTCCGGGTCGGAGGGCTGCTCGGCGGAGGCCATCCGCAGCGCTCCGTGCTCCGACAGGGGCGGAGGGGGTGGCGACGGAGGACTCGGAAGGTGGGGCGGGAGGGGTGGCGGCGAGGGAGGACTGGGCGGCGACGGCGTCGCGTACGTGCAGGAGGCATCACGCATGCGTGTGATCGCGGCATGGGTCTGTGCCGGGCACTCTCGAATCAGGAACTCGCTGCACGGCGTGTCTGCACACTCCGCCCCGCGGCACGTCTCAAAGCTGTCGACGTCCACTCGCGACGCGGAGCTGCACGAGTGCCAGCACATATCCTCGCAAAGAGGCATGAAGGCACCTATCACACCGGCGCGACTGGACCTGGACAGTGCAGTGGCAAACTCGGTGCACAGCTTTGCGAGGTCACTGTCCACGAGGCCGGAGAGGCAGACGGCCTCGGTCCGGGGACGCACCTCCTTCTTGATGAAGTCCCTCATGCTGGCCACCACCGCGATCGGAGGCGGCGGAGGTGTTGGCGGCGGCGTCACCGAGACGCCTCCGCCCGGAGGGGGAGGTGGCGCGGCAAACCCGCTCTCGCATATCACGCCGTCTGCCATCCTGCCGGGGCAAGGCTCCATGCGTGCGTACATGTACCCATGCACGTTCTCGCTCTCGGTGGAGATCAGGATGCAGCGCTTGTCGTTGTTACCGGGATAGTAGAACGGTTTTCCGTCGAGGCCAGACCAGTGCGTGAGCTGGCGATCGGGGTGGGGAATGGGTTTCTCCGCCCAGAACGAGTACACGCCGCGCTCGCGCGCGTAGCCAACCATCGAGAAAGCCTCCAGTGAAGACCGCGGGCGGGGGAGCCGTGGCGAGCCCTTCCCCTGGCGACAGGATGACTTGGCCGCGGCAAAGTCGAGGATGCGCATGTCGACGCGGTCGGGCGCGAGCTGGACGCAGGCGGGGTTGTCGCGCGAGCTGGGAGTGCGACAGCCAGAGGTGTCGCGGCGAGAGAAAATGGAGGCAGCAAAGTCCATGGGTTGGCAACCTCCCGTGTTCTTGAGGAGGTAGCAGTAAGCTGTTTGTAGGTTGGACGCGCTGTCTGGCTCCAGCATGCGGTACATGATGCCGTTGCAAGAGTGCAGCGCGTCGGTCTCGTTCTTGAGGGCCGTGCACAAGGTGGAGCATTGCGCGACAGTGAGGCCGAGCAGGGCGCCATTTCCCACGCTCAGCTCCGACGTCTTGATGCTCTGCTCCAGCGAGTGTGTGCCCGTGCCCGCCAGGCGCTCGAAGAGACGACGGCCTGACGTGGTAGTCGTGTCGCTGAGCTTGGGGCGGATCTCCTTGAGGGCGTCGCGCAGCTGGAAGTTCTCGGCGCTCAGGCGATCCAACAGTGCGTTCACCGCCTGGTTTTGATCGATGTGCTGCTGGATGTACTCCTCCTCGTCCGTGCGGGGCGGCGTTGGGTCCGCGCCGCTCGTGCCGCCTCGCCGCAGCTTTGCGCGCCGCAGCGCGGTCTGGATAGCTGCGAGCGTGCTCTGTGGCGTTGGCGGAGGGGGTGGCGGAAAGGGTGACAGCGTCGAGAAGCATCGCGTGGCCGGGACGCGTTCGTCGGTAAGGGCTCGGACGTAGAGACAGAGCGCGCGCTCCTCGTCGGTCTGGGTCAGGCTGGTATCGATTCCCGCCTCCGCGGGGGTGATGGTCGGCACACACGGTTCCAGACGCTCGTACCACGGAGGCGGAGATGCGGGCGGGGGTGGAGGCGGAAAGGGCGACGCGAGGTTGTACTGCACCAGACGCGGTGGTGGGCTTGGTGGAGGCGGCGGCATGGGAGGCGTCAGGCTGTAGGCGTGGCGGAAGCGACCGGTCGCCGTGTCGTATGTGAGCGTCGGCTCCTTCTCCAGCACGCGCTGGATGGCGGCGCATGCCAGCGGCTCCCTCGCGCACGCCCTCGGGTCGATGGCGTTAAAGCCTCCGCGCACCCGGAGCCTTGCGGCGTAGAGGGCAAAGTTCTCTCCGGCGTCGAACAGTGGCACGTGGATAATCCTGCTCTGTGGGGTGCAGTTCGCCCTGCCGTTCTCTATGGCGGTCGACCCGATGGACCGCACCGAGAGCTCTTGCTTGACAAATGTGGTGGCAAAGTCTTGTGTGAGGAGGCCGCCACCCGCCCCGTCACAGCGCCCCAAGCACAGATCGCGGTTCCGAAGGCACTGCGGCTGACTTTTCATGCAGCTCTTGACCTCGTAGCTAAAGTCG
>Ga0209603_1001291_pt1 | contig 26379 bp, 42 predicted proteins | sample COGITO_mtgs_1206_FD_184812 | JGI IMG/M metagenome (GOLD analysis project Ga0209603, IMG submission 184812) | Pelagic marine microbial communities from North Sea - COGITO_mtgs_120607 (SPAdes) (version 2) | ecosystem: Environmental > Aquatic > Marine > Epipelagic ... | reverse complement strand
GTAGAGCCTAACCGATTAGAACCAGATGTATAATTAGTTATTTCTAGAGTAACTGTAACCTTCGTGTTTGCAGGAATGCCTGCAGTTTGGTAAACGTAATTGTTACCAGAACTACAAGTAGCGACACCGTTTGCAATAGCCCATCCAGATTGGACAGTCCAACCACTATCCGTATCAAAACCTCCATTAGTAACAAATTCAGTAGGCAATACTTCATAAGGTGGCAAAATACTATTCATACTACCAACATTATAAGCAGTAGGTGTCATAAGTACACTCTGCGTGTCTGGTTTACTAGCTAATGCTTTATCAGTACCTTCTACGTTTTCGTAATTATCCGAACGTGTATAAAGTCGATTCGTTGCTGAAGGGTTAAAATAAACATCACCCCAACCGTCTTTTTCAGGATTTCCCCAATTACTTTTATGATATATCTCGTTAGCCATTATTTGTCTTTTATTTTTTTATTTGTAGCATCTATTCCTGATACAGGGTGTCAATTTCTGTATTCGTTAAGGCTCTATTAAAAAGCCTGTAGTGGTCTAAATTAAAATCCTCACCATAATATAAAGCTCCGTTTGAATAAAGCCTACCTACGAACATATCTGTATTGTCAATACTATAAAAAGAATTATCCATTGTTCCTGAAGCAAGATTATCAGTTAGTTGAGTTTCATTGCCACCGTTTACACTAAAAAAATGGCTACTACTGTTAGTTCTTAATGTCATAAAAAACCAATCAGTAGAATTTACAGAGATTCCTACACTTGCAGTTGCATATTTATATTGAGCACTACCCTGTCTCCATTGCATATAAATTTTTAATACTCCCGAAATGTTATAAAGTGCAGCGTACCACCAACTATTATAATCACTTCCTGTCGTAAAAAGCCTTACAGATTCATTATTAGCTAATACAGGTTTTTTTATCCAAAAAGTGTGAGTCTCATTAGGAATTGGAGTAATTGGAAAGGTCATTATGCTATTAGCATTAACACTTGGGACATAGGCATAACCATCATATGGAGCAGTTGTATTATTATAAAAAACTATATTACTTCCGCTGCTTCCATTTAAATTGTTACCCGAATAGTCATCTACATTTGAATCTAACTTATAAAAGGCTCTACAAGAACCGTCTCCAAAGGGGTCAGCCGCAGAGTCTGCACCTGTTTCAGATGAAAGTATTAATTTTCTATTTAACCCCATATTATAAATTTATATTGTACTTCAATACAGAAGCCTTAGTAGTAAGTGCATTTATTTCGCCCTCTTTAGTTGATACATTTGTTCTTATTGCATCTCTTTCGGTTTGTATATCTGAAGGAATATCAATACCCTTCTCAGCCTTTCTAATAGCATACCAATCCGTTCTGGATAGTTTATTGTAAGCCATATCTTTTAATTCCTTAATCTTAATTTCTTTAAGTTCCGCTAGAGTTTCAGATATAACTATATTTCTAACGTCATAAACAAATGCGTTTGCATCACTATCAAAATGTAAGTTATGTTTTTCCTTAATTACATCGTCATAATCAGGTGTAATAACATCAAAGAAACCTTCTGCTTCCAGTTCTTCGGTTGTTGCATTATGGAATCCACCTATATAATGCTTTGTTCCTTTCCATTCGCTAGGTATTCTTGAATACTTAACTACTTTACCGCTTTCTAATCTTGCTTTCATATTATGATGCTATTTGTGAAATTTGATACCAAGCAACATTTGTTGCAGTCCACTTAATCTGTATTAGTTGTTTTGCAGCGGCATCTGAATACGTACCACCTATTTTGTTAAAGGTACAAGCAGAACCGTTTACAGTTCCAAATGCACTTGTATAACTTCCACCGCTACCAGTAATCTCTAATGTTTTTACGTCTCCTATTACTACATTTGTAAAGTTAAACGTATGCGAGTGTGCTGAGGTCATTGTAAATACATCCCCTAAGGAAGTATCTACTGCTACCGCTGAACCAGAAGTTAATGCAACTGATGAAGTATATTCAGCTCCTAGCTTTGCATTAGTTACTGAGTCATCTGTTAAGAACTTATTTGCTGAACCTTGAGTTATAACATCCGTAGTAAATGTTGTCGTAGCCATTACCCCTTGCTCAGAGTATGTCTCTCCGTACATATCCGCAAACATTTTCTTTACCTTTATGAAGGCTAACCTCAGCGTATCTCCATCATTGGAGTTAGATGAAGTTCCTACTACTAAATTTTGTGATGCCATAATCTACTTGTTAATTATTTGTTCTATTTGTATGTTTTTTCCCAGCTCATTATTTCTCTTTTTAATATAACTAGAAAGCCTTATTTCGTTCTTTTCTTTGATCTTATATTGACCAACTTTTTTACGCTGATTTATATTACCCATGATGTATATAATGTGTCCTTATCTGGATAAATATCATCATTATTATTTGTAAAATACTCAGGAAATTTACCTGAAGCATTATAATTCATATATTCTACAAATCTATTGGCATAATACTCAGCATAATCTTTTTCTTTAGCAACTAGGAAATCTACCTCAGACTTCTGCGCATTCTCACTATTTTCGCTATTATGTTTATGGACTCCGCTATTTGATACAGTATATGCAGCATAAGGCAAGTACTCAGCCATAGCAAAATGAATTAACATAGGCACAATATAATCATTCTTTAGTTCCAAGTAGTCTCCAGTTAAATTACTTGCAACTATGTCAGAACTAATCTTATCGTACAAATCTGTTCCAAGATAATTTCTAACATGAATCTCTTGTGCCAATTTAATGAATTGTATAAATTTATCAGTATCAACACTACCACTCATAGCAGTGTTTTTAACTAAGTCTTTCCTTGTTATAAATAGTGCTGTTGCCATTATTCTTCTATTTGTTCTTCTACTTCTTCCTCTACAGTGTCTCCTATAGCCTTTTTAACGCCTGTCTCCTTCTCTATCTCTTGCTCATTGATAGCATTAGTCAAATCAGTAAATTCAAGCGGCTGTAGGGTCTTGAAATAGATATCTAATTCTATACTATTATACTCTAATATCTTTTCTAGTTCATCTATAATAGTAACCTGCATAGGTCTGATGACTGTATTGTCCATAAGTAAAGATGCTGTTTGCAATTCATCAGCATTATTACCTAAACCAGAATTATCCTTAATTCCCACTAACATTGGAGAAACTATTCTATGGGATACCATTACTTTCTTCATACTCTCATCGGATAAGAATTGGTATTGTTGATGGGCATCGTTTAGTATTACTGGTTCTATAGTTGCAGAAAGCTCTTTGCTATCGTTAAAAGCTAAGATAAATTTTCCCGCGTTTGAACTGCCACTAAACTTTTCATATATAGCTCTTTCAATCTCATCACGCTGTTCCTTGTCAGGTGTGCCATTATTAAAGTTAATAAGCATACTCGGTTGTAAGCCGTTCTGAATGTTGTTAATATGATAGTTTGCAATTTCTTCTTCTAATTCGGAGTATTGTAGTCCTCCTTGATAATCTACAGGAGAGTAATAATAAAATCCTGCTCTATATGGTCTAATGTAGAGAAGCTCTATTGAATCTTTACTTGTTCCGAACGCTGCAATTCTTTTAGGAGTCTCGCTTCGCTTCATTTCACTCCAGTCTGGGTGGTAGTAGTACCCTTTTATCTCTCCGTCTTTAGACTTCTCAGCTCTTAGTGTTTCGATTGGCATATGTTCTACTTGAACTACCTTAGAACGATCTTTACTATATATGACTTGTATAGCAGCTTGACCCATCATCTTATAGTCGTAGCAAACCTTTTTTATACAGTCCTTCTTAAATATACTCTTCATCTCAGCATATTCAGTAGGCTTAGATTCACTATCTGTGGCATCCAAACCTCTTCCGTATATCATCTCAGCAATACCATTTATAGCTGCGTTGTTAGTTGGAGAGCCATTATACCTATCAATAAGATACTGAAAGTAATCATTGTCATCTCCATAAGCAACCCAATTGTTTCTAGTGTCTTCAACCACTTGAGGGGATGAGTACGAACTAAGGTTAAGAACGTGGATACTGTCCTTTACCTTTTTTACTTCTCTCTTATTCGGTATTCTTCTAGCCATTATGCAAAAATATAATCATTATCGTAAGTATCATCTGAGACGTATTCGTCTTTATTGACAAAGTACTTATCTAAATCTGTTTGATCGGTACAGAATATTAAACCTCTATAGATGACTTCTAAGCCATCTTTTACCTTGAAGCTATAGGATACCCCCTCAGTAAGGGAGAAAGTGCCTGTAAGCTTCATATATTCGCCTTCTACGGTCTTAGTTACGCTAACCGTTGACGTAGTTCTCTTTGATTTGTCAGTTAATTCTAATGTTGGAGAGGAAGATGCTTTTCTTGGCACTATCCTCAAACTCTGACTTCCTGTAGATGTAGTTAATACTTCCATATAAAAGTAACAAATACCTAAGTAATTGTTTTAGACAAATATAACAAAAAAAGGGCAACTACGAATAGTCACCCTTTAATAATAGTAAAGCAATTGATTATACTTGAACTAAAGTAGGAGTAGTTATTGTTCCTGTTAGTCCTGCAAATTCACTTACTGGGAATGTAGGCTGAGTAGCATCTGTTGTGCAGAAATTAGCAGGAGAAACTTCCATAGCAGTAAACGTTAGGTTATATCCGTTGAAATCTCCTAAAGCATTACCAGTACTTACAGTACCTGTTGTTACATCAGCACCATTGTCTTTACCCATAAGCATAACATTATCGTTATGATCTACAATAAAGATATGAGGTCTACCTGAAGCTAGTAATTTTAACTCCTTATTATCTTCCTTAGTTAACTTCTTAAAAGTTATATTTAATACTTGCTCATAGAAAACAGTTCCATTCTCTCTAGAAGCATTGATTGTTTGTTCAAAAGAATTATTTCCTTTGAGTTCGTATTCGAAAAGACCGAAGTCAGTAGCACTTGTGCAGTTAGTAACCTCATCATCTGTTAATGTATAAGTTCCTAACACACCATAGTCCACTAAGTAAATACTCTTAATACCTGCTACAGAGTCTTTACAAGCTTCAGCTCTTGAACGTGTTAAATTACAAGCCATAGTTTTATTTTTTTATTAAAAAAGGGTAGGCAGATTAACCACCTACCCCTCTTTGATTATTATAATTACTAACTCTTAGTTAGCTGTGTTTGAGATTCCGTATGTAGTTATGTCTGAAATCTGAGCGTACTGTACTCCTGCTGAGAATCTCATTACAAGACGAGCGTTTTGAGAGCCATCTAAGTCAGCCATATCTAACAACTTAACCTCGTTGTGGTCAGATAAAAGACCAGTTCCAAAGAACAAATTGCTCTTTTCAGCAGCAACTGCCTTATTGTCTCCAAGTCCATTAGCAACAAAGATTTTTACACCATCTATAGAAAGACCGCCTCCTTGATACCACATTGTTCCGTTTGAACCAACACCGTTAGCTCCTATAGAGCCTACGTTGTCACTTCCTGCTGCGTTCTGTACAGCAGCAAAGCCTCCTAATGCACGAACATAAGCACGAGCAATATTTTGAGAAACATATAAGAATAAATCATCACTTCCGTATAGTGAAGCAGGAATAGCATCTACTAATTTTCCTAATTCAGCGATTACGTTAGAAGAGGTGATTGTTGCTCCTGCAACCTCTTGTGCAGAAGGTAATCCTGCATCAGTAGAGATTTTAGTAGTTAAACCATCAAATTGTCCATTTGTAGCGGTAGAACCTTCCCAAATAGATTTCTCAGTTCTCTCAGCTACTTTAGCAGCAACGTGACCGATAATGAAGTCAGCGAAAGATGGAGGTAATGAATCGAAAGAAGAGTAACCCATTTGTACAGCTTCCCAGTCAGACTGAAAGTCTTTCTTACAAAGTTGTAGGTTTACTTGTTGCTCTTCTGGCTGAAGGATTGCTTCAGTTAGAGTAACTGTAGAAGTTGGGTCAAAGTCACAAGTCGCATCTTTAACGATATCGTCAACTGATACTTTCTTGATCACTTCTTTAAACTTCACGTTTGGTTTTACGGTAATACCACCCTGTGAGATAGTATTAGCTTCTAGTAAAGCAGCAGCGATATATTCACCTGCAAACTCTCCCGCGTAAGTTGTTGTAATTGATGTAGTTGTAGCCATTTTTATTTATTGTTTAGTCGATTAAATACTCTGTCTAATGTGCTAGAGGGTCTATTTTTACCATAGCTAAATATTTTCTTTTCTGTCTCACCTGATTCTGGACTATGTTTGATTGGTTCAGCAGCAGGTTCTGAAGCTAACTCAGCAGATAACTTTTCGATTTGTGCAGACATCTCAGCTTTCTCTTTGATGTAAGAACCCATCTCCTTGTCAATCATTCCTGCCATTTCAGCTAACTTAGCATCCATTTCAGCTAACCTAGAAGCAAACGCTTCTTCTGTTACATAACCTTCCATTAATAAGGTTTCTTCTTCTACCGTCTCTTCAACGGACTCTTCTGTTGCTTCAGCTAACTCTTCGTTAACATCAGCGTTTTCTACCTCAGTAGTAGCTTCTACTTCCTCAGATAAAACAACATCCTCTTGAATCTCTTCAGATTCTGCAGACTGTTCCTTTTGAGTAAGCAAAGACACCTTCTGGAGGATTTCACTAAGTAGTGATGTTGCTTTTGGATTTTGCATAATTTTAATAAATATTTATAATAAAGTAACTAGGTTCTAATTAAGTGTTCGATTTTTAATTTGCAGCAATACACGCATCACAATCTACATAGACTGTTTCTGACTCTATATGGTGTTCTCCGCTTGATACCGAATGTAAAACAGTATAGCAATTTGAATGTCCTGTATTCTCAAAATTTAAGTAGTAAACATTACCCGCAGTAAGTGTTCTATCGTGTAAGTGTATTTCTTTATGCATACTATGCCCACATCTTTGTACCTTATAGTAATTGACTACGCCTGTATGAACTTCTCCTGTTATATTTCCAATGCCTTGTGCCTGTAAGCTTCCATCACAGCATTTACTGGAGTATGTTTTGCCATCAGCACATAAGCACCCTCTTTTACCTCCTTTTGGACTGCTTTTACTATAAGTATATTTTCTTCTTTTATCCATACTAATCGTTTTCTAATTGCTTTAATTTAGACTCTGCCCATCTAAGACCCGCTTTACCTCCCCAAGCATCATACATTAGTTTGCCACAACCATCAGAATAAGATTTAGATGATTTTAGGTCTCCTGCATGACGCGCTAAGAAACTTCTCATTCTCTTAATCGTAGATACTGTTATTGCAGATTTTGATGCTAATTGATTTGCTCTACGTTTCCCTACCGAAGTTCCACAGCTACCCCAACCATTCTCTTCTGCCCATTTTAAGGCATTCTTAGCGTTGTTCGATACTGCATCAGGGTAATCACTAAAGGATTTTAGATTCATCGTGTGAGCCTCTAATTCATCGGCAATCTCTTCCAGTAAGGAAATAGAGTCTAGACTGTTTAGTAAATCATCCTCGCTCATTTCTATTTTATCAGTAAAGTAGCCTTCTATAGAAAATCCACTTACTTTTCCAGTCTTAACGTAGTTCTCCCATACGTCATCATTATTAACCTTCATTGAAACCATCCAAGTTCCTACAGGTAAGTCCATTCCAAATTTACGAGACTTATCGTGAACATCATCTTCAATTATCCAAGACTCAACAACAGAAAGCCCATTGAGTTTAGCTTCATGCTCTAATGTTGATTCGTTCTGATTACCTCTCATTAGGAATAATTCAGATGCTTGTCTAACCGTATCATCTGAAAAGTATATATAATACTCTTCTTCTTCGCTTTGGCGATAGATGTTTTTGTTTGGTATCAATGCAGCTCCCATAAGGATTCTTTTCTCATTGTCAACCTCAGCTAATTGTACTTTATGCTCCTTTGATAGTGCAATAAAGTTTTCCTCTATAGCAGGTCTATCTACAATACTAATTGCTTCAATGCCTGAAAAAAGAGCTTCTTCGTCTATTAATAATTCTACTATTCTCATAATTTTGGTTTTTATCCGATTCCTGCTGTATCTACTATTCTTCTATCTAATTCTTGTTGATTCGTTACATCACTTCCTACTACGAAAGCTCTAATTGGTTGATTCACTTGCCCTCCCACTGCTTGAGCTAACTGGTTAGTTCCTGAAGCACCAACTACATTAAAGTCTGGTGCTTGAACTGTAGCACCACCTCCTGCACTTCCTGAACTAATTGGAGTATTAGTGTTTAATGATTTTAATGCACTAACTGTGGATGCAACTATAGCTAATTGAGTAGCTATTGCACCTGCAACCTTTATCGGAGCAGGTGTAAATGTTGGGTCTTTTACTAGCCAAGCCTCCCAAACTCCAACACTTGCAGCAGCAGCAGATGCTATTATAGACGCTCTAGCTAAGTCTTTATTTCCGTCCGCAATATCAGCAGCAGATTTAAGGAAATCAGATAAGCCACCGAGCATTGACTGAAGGTGTTTTACCTTAGCTTTTCTCTCTGCTAAATCATACTTATCGTTTACAGCTTGAACAGCATCTCTATATGCTATAGTTTCAAATATAGCTTCTTCCCCAAATTTCTCTGTATCTTCTTTTAACTTTTTTAGCTCAGCTTCTCTAGTCTTAGGGCTTAACTTAAATATCTTAGATAGCAAAGACTGTTTCCCTTTGTTTAATGCGTAGGTACCTGAAACTTCATCTACATCATCTATAAATTCAATAGTCTCTTTTAATACTAGCTCTTTAGTTTCTTTCCATTCCCCTTCATCAAACTTAATCATTAAGTTAGGTTCAAATAAAGGCTCTTCATTTAACGCCTCAAATTGAGGTCTAAGCTCCATAACTAAATCAATCTGGTCTCTTAGTTCTTTCTTTAATCTTTCTAATTGTTTTAATCTTTTGAGACCTGCACGTCTTTCACTAGGATCTTGTTCTTGAATAGTTTTTAACTCTTGCTCTATCTTTATAAGCTCCTTCTGCTGCCTCTGATAATTAAAGTAATCATCAATCAATAAACCTAATGACACTCTATTTATTTTAGAACTTTCATCTAATTTATCATAGCCATTTTTAAAATCATCAAACCTATCTTTAAGTCTCTCTACGTTTTTAATAATATCATCATCTGGTGCGAAAAAATCAAAAGCAGAGCCATTAGCACCTGCTAGATTTTGTGCTACTCTAATCTGCTCTTCCATTGCTTTAGTAGCTTCTTCTATAGATTTCTTAGCTTTTTCTGCACCTTCATCAATTCCTAAAAAGAAGTTGTATATTTGGTCTCCATAAGCAATTAACAATTGGATTCCAATAAGAATACCTCCAGTTCCCATAAGAGATCTACCTAAATTTTTTAACGAAGTACCTACGCTATCACTTGTTTGAATTAAATTACCAAATAATGACGCTAATTGACCAACGTTATTTGCTACACCATTAAATCCAAAACGTGCATCAGATGCAGCTCTACCTGCTTCAGTAAGTATAGCGTTATTAAGACCTACTTGAGTCTTTGCTCTTTTAGTGCTATTCCCTAGATTTTCAGCACTCGCAGCAGCTAGATTATTAGCGTCTCTATGTTGCTTTATTTTAACATTAAGCTTCGCTAATTCTTTAGCTTCTTGACTTTGTTCGTAAGCTAGTTTTTTTTCTGCTGCTGCTAACTTATTGACTCCTTTTTCAACATCTTCAACATCTTTCTTGGCTTTTTTACTAGATACGTCAATCTTTATAAATATATTCTTATTTGCTGCCATAGTAGAATCTTTTTGCTTTTTTCTTCATTTCACTCATTGTTCCTATAGCTTTATACTTACCTTTAGCAATGTCAATTTCCTCTGATATTCCGTACCAGTCATCTATTTTTAATAAGTCTAATATTTGTTTTATCATTATACTATTTCTTCTGGATTAAGGTTAATCAATTCTAACTCTGTTTTACCTGTAGTTAGATTAGTACTTATAGAATTAATACGGAACACCTTGTCTTGTACCTTTAGTTGGTCATTTAATCTGTAATGAATTAAGAAGCTAGGAGGCATATAAGCAGAGTACTTAAATACTCTTTTTTCTATATCAAATACACTTGTTATATACCTCTTATAGAACACCTCAAACAAAGAATTAATCGACTCTGTTAAAGACCATTCATCAACCTCCGAATCAAAGTTAATAGAATAAGCAGCAGAATCTTGAAATACTCCATCTCCATCTGGAACTACAGTCTCATTTGTATTGGAAGGTCTCCAGTAGCTAGTTAATCTATTTGAAGATGTGTCCCCTACACTACTGAAATTTATTGGAGTAGATATATTGGTTTCTTTTATACCATAGAACAACAAAGGCTTTATGTCTTCTGGTTTATAATTAGCTTTTGGAGGTGTTGTATCTTCTGAGTCAAAATCTCCACCTGCTGCATAACCCCAGACTATCTCTGTAGATGTTCCATTTATTCTTTCGTACTTCAATTTAGAGAATGGCAATTCAACCTCATACTTTTCGCCATAAAATAAATCTAAGCTTTTATAGGTTTCTCTAAGGTTTATAGTCGAGTTGCCATAAATATACCCTGTTAATTCTTTATGGTTTGCCATTAAAATTGTGTCTGATTCCTCAAACTTAAAATCAATCTCAGAAAAGGGTAGCGATGTATTTACAGCGCTTTTAGATACATCTATATACTTAGTTACATCAATAGTTCCTTTTGATTGATTGTTAACTGCATCTGCATAGTAGTTATCTAATGTAACTACCTTAACTACGGGAGTAGTTTCACTGTATTGAGAATCTGATTCATCATCAATGTAGTATGCTGTAAGATTAAACATCTTAAATAACCCACTTATGAAATCCATTATTTCTATATCTGGGAAATGGTTAGATGGTTTAAATTTAGTTGTATCCGTAGCCAAAACAGATCCTGAAGTGAATACTTCATATCTACTTGAACCACCAAATAATGCGGCTTGTTTTTTTACAACAAGTATTTCAGTATCAGCCATAGCTCCCTCAGAAGCAAACTCAACTTTATATTTATCAATATAAGTTATATCACTGAAAGAGGGATTAACAGGCATCAATATTCTTGCCCTAACACTATTAAGTCCCTCAGTAGTGCCTACTACCCTACCTGTTTCAGTATTAATCAGCTTAACCCTCCATTTAACACTTTCATACCCAGAAGCAGGATTAACTTGTACATAGAAGTAGGTTTTACCTAGAGGATTATCTCTTTCAATTTTTTCCCAATCAGTAAGAACTATTTGATTTCCTTCTGTTGCAAAATCATCAAAATCATAGTTTGAGTCTACTGAAGACAGACTCCATGAGGAAACCTCATTAACATACAGGTAATTATCATCTGCTAAATTTCCTGTTATATTACCAGAATTATTACTCATCCATAAATACAGATTAGTAAATGCTTCATTATATATAGAAAAGAAGTCTTTTGTGCCAGAAGTATCATTAGGTATAAAATTTATATTATATTTCTCCTGTATGGCTCTTATTATATGGTAAACTTTTATAGCGGGTTTTAAATCTTCTTCTTTTACTCCTCTTGTTGTAAATTGACTTGGATTAGATGATATGTCAGCAGGTCTATATAGATTACCATCAAAATTAGTTGGGTCTGAACCTGAAATAGTATCGTTATAGAATAATCTCTTCTTAGAGGTTATAAGTGGAACTATCATTCCTGATGCATCCCCTTGAAACGCCTGACCGTTATCTAGTAATGTTTCCATAGCTGAACTAGAATAGTTAAATTCTAATCCATTAAGCTTATAAACAGCATCCGTTCCGTCAATACCTTTCTTGTAATCTGATAAAGTTTCTATCTTATCATCTTTAAACAAGTCTTTTAGAGATACTGTATTGCCAAAAAAAGTGATATTATATGAACTCGCTTTACCATCTTTCACATTAACACCATTCAAAAATACCTTACCTTTCTTGAACAGTAAATGATTGATAAATATTTTAGCTTCATGTCTTACCCTACCGTCAAAAGCATTGCCAGTGATAGAGGTATTATAGAAGTGCCTAAAAACTTTGTTATTCGTATCAGATGCAGGAAGCATAAACGGTTGAGAGTAGTCTGTAAAAACCTTAGATATATCTTTGGCATCCTGAATACTAGATTTCATTGTTACGTTCTCATCTCCGAACACATCAACTCTTTGTCCTTTTATGTATATCTGTATTTCTCTCATTTATCTAACACTCTGTATAAAGTCCGAATCCGCTTCAAATTCTAATGTGTACTCAATTAGCTTATCATTTAATCTAGTCTTTATATCTACATTTGAACTAGCTATAGAAACTGGCACCGCTAGATTGCTATACCCTCCACTAGGGCTAAATCTATTTACATCATACATATAAACATACTCAGATACCAAAAGCTCTTTTACAACCTCTCCATAACTCTCGTGGATAAATCCAGTATTCATAGTAAAACGCTCCTTACCTTGATTCTCTAAGTATGAGTTTTCGTGGTTTGAAACCTTATAGGAGGCTATATTAGATATATCTAGCTTAGTAGATCTATAGGATTCTCTTTGACTAGACATACTATCTGTTCTTTTAGCAAAGAACCACATATCCTGCATTACTCCAAACTTATTTATAAATGACACCTTCTGAGCATCATACTTACAATCATCTATACATTTTATATCTATTGACCTAGACACACCACTGGAGTCTGTATATGTTATTCTATTAGCATCAACAGGTATTTCCTCTGTACTTATAGAGTCATCTGGACTTGTGGTTACAGAAAATGTTTTATCTATAGTTATCACATCATCTACAGCCGAATCGATTTTAACTTCTTGAGCAATAGTAAACTGAGAAATATTGCCAACAGGAGGATTTAAATCTAGTTGTGTTTGATTTTGAAAGTAATCAACTCTAGCTACTCCGTCTTCACTGGTAGTATAAAATGGAGCTGTAATAAATGACCCACACTTATTATTTATAACAGTATTGGAGATCATTAAGTCTTTAGATAGCTCTGGGTTTATTCCTTCGGCAATATTACCATATCCTCTAAAAGCTATTCCGTACTTAACTGTAGTGTCACTTGTCTCTGTGCCATCTGCCTCTACATACGTTCTCCTTACTGCCGTTCTAACCCACTTAGTTTGAACTAAGGCGTTATAATTACCATCAAATTCAATCGTAACATAATCTTTAATCAGTTCTGATATTTCAAACACAATTACACTCTTAGGTATATCAGGGTTTGCTAAACGATTAGCTACTTCTATAGAAGGAACTACCTTAGTTAGAAGGTAGTTTGGGTTATTTGGGTGGTTCAATATATCTCCACCATACACCCATAATTGAAGTTCCGCTTGCTTTAATGCTTTCATTATGTTATGTTATTAAATTCCAAAGTATCTTGCGTTTGAGAAGTTGAATTGCACTCCCTCTTGAGGATCGTTGAAGAACTCTCCTGATACATACTTAGGACTATTAAATATATTAGAACTAATTGTAGGAAGCGCTTCATTTAAATCACTTAAATATATATTGTTTCTATTGAACAATTGGCCGTTACTATAATCAGTTCCAAATGTGTGGTTCAATGTCATCTGAACACCAGTTACAGTTTCTGAATTGTTATGGGTTAATATCTTATTTACACCTCCTGACTCTGACGTTGGATGAGAAGCTATAAGTAGTTTATATTGAGCTTGATGGTCTGCTTGTGTTCTTACTTCAAGTTTATTTAGGCTAGATGTTAAGGCTGACTCGTTAACATAAACAGTTGTCATCTGACCATTGTTTCCAGATGCTGAGTAAGTCCAATTCGCCCACACAGGAAGATTGCTAGCGTTTATTTTATTTCCAATGTATGGTAATGTGGTAGGGTCTACTATCCAATCTGGAGTAACATCAGAGCAAATTATTCTAATACCTCCATTAATCTTAGCTGAAGGTAAGGTTATATTTACGTCATTCAGCTTTATTGTTACAGCACTTGTGCCTGAAGCCTGTTGTGGTAAGCCTGAAACCCATTTAGTAAGGTTAGCAGTATTATACAAAGTGATAACTGTAACATAACCCGAAGTAGACGGAGGCGGTGCAACAACCTCACTAGCACAAGAAGTAATCTCAACTACAGTCCCGCTAATAGGCATAGGCGCCAATATCTCTAATATAAGGTTCTCTCCATTGTTATTGCCAGAGTTAGTAGTATGGGTTAAACTAGCTGATATGGGAGTTGTACCTGCTGTACCACTTAACACTTCTCCAGTATTCTCAAGCCACTCATCTGCATATTGACTAAGCCCTTTAGTAGTATAAGATCCTGTTGCAGTTCCTTCATTATATACCCTATATTTTATAGGAATAGTAATATTACTAAACGTAACCGTATAGTCTCCGTATTGTCTATTAGCAGTACTAATTCTAATTTTCTTAACCCCTACAGCAGCAGCATAGTTAATAGAATTTCCACAGGCTAAATCAGTAGTACTTACAACTGGCTCTGTTGGCGGCTCTGGATCTGGTGGGATAGGTACATCTGGTTCAAACTCATCCTCTACTGTTATGTAGTAAGGACTTCTTACGTTTATTTTTCTTATATCATCTATTGCCATTACTCAAGTATAAAGTTGTTACCTTTTTTAGCATATCCTGCTCCAATTAATATTTCTTCTATGTTTAATTCAATATCTTTAACTATTGAATCGTCTATAGCATTTAGCTTATCCATTGCATTCTCTATAGCTGAATCTATAAAACCTGTTGGCTTTATGCCTATACTTTGAATACTCCTAGCTATATTGTTTGCAGCACCTAGTGTTGCCTTATCTCCCATCGAACTACTCGCTGTCCTGCCAGAATTTAAGGTTACTGGCTTAGCTCCCATCCAAGACACTATACCTCTAACTAAATCAGGTAATGTACCGTCAGGAATTCCACCATCATTTACTAGCTGACCATAAGCGTTCCCCATAACATCAAAAGAGAATCCATCTTCTTCCTTATTAAACTTCTTACTCAAACTCTGTGCTAAATTCCCAGATGAATTTATAGGAGCGTTTATTGACTTGCCAGAGCGATAACTCCTTTGTCTCTCTCTTGTAATTTCATGTTTAAGCAATTTGATTAGCTTATCAGAAAAACTAGCCATAAAGGCTTTTGTATTTGAGAATTTATTTATCATTGACAATTAGTACTTCCATCTGAGTTAATAAGACCCATATCACTATTTGGCATATTTATCGCTAAGTCCATAGACCAACCAGTTAACAAGTTCTCAAACCTATCTTCAAATAAACTGGCACTTGCAGGACTATCTATCTCTACATTTGCATCATGCAGCCCACCTCTTCTAAGGGAGCTTTGCAATCCGTTAACCACTGTAAGCATCGTATTCAAAATATCTTGTTTGTTGTCTAGTCCTAGATGAGGTTTTGCCAATGATAATTTATCTTCTTTAGATTCATCAACAATATCCATCGCCATAACAGTTATATTAAAAGTAACTATATACTCATCGAATGTTACTGACCCTACGTTTATATGGGCAAGAGGAAATATAGTTTGTTTTGTTAAATCAACATCCATAACGTCACCAATAGTAACTGTATTGATAGACTGGTTGCCATTTAAGTAGTTGTAGATGTAGTCGATTAAATCGTAGTATGTTTTCATTTGTAACTATTTTTTATCATTTGTTTTTCTATCTCGTTCTTTTCTTTTTCAAATACTAAATATGTTAAACATTTGTGGAGCGATAACTCGGTAACTTCATCAAATTTAAGTATATTTCCTTTAGCGAGTCCATAAATTGATTGATACCAACCCCACTTTTTTCCAAATGTGTCCGTAACTCCAAGTTTTCCTCTTTGATCAGTACTGCCTCTGTATATCTCAGGGTAACTTTCGACAACTGAATCCCTAAACGATAAAAAAAAACCATAGCACTTATCGCTGCACTAAGCGGCATATCCTTCATTATCTCCTCGACCTCCTCATTCGGATTATACGGGGCTATAGTATACGCATCTCCTTTCTTGAAGTTAACAGGTCTATATAGAACTGCCATCGCCTTGTGCATAGTTTGCCAATCCAAAATAGTATTCTCAAGGTCGATGTACTCTCCAAGAGATATACTGTCTAATTTCGGTATAAAACCAAATTCAACATCTCTTAATGTAAAATGCTTTACTAAATCTCTATCTTCACTAAAAGCCTTTTCAAGCACTCCTAAGACCTTTTCTACCTCTAAGACGGGTATAGAGTCCACATCATCCATAGAAACCCCACAGAACAGCTCTATGAGCTTCTTATTGACGTATTGCACATCATCATTATCCACTACTTCCAAATACTCTTGATATTGCCACAGTTGAATGTCATCTAAAGAAGTGGGTACGGAAAGGTTTATTATTGCCATATTATAGTAATTATTTTATTATCGTTTGTACCTCTTGTACGTTTTGGCACATATACTATTAATAGTACTATATACAAATAGTTCTATATAGTACTACTATAGGGTACTATTCATGAATAGTTCTATATAGTTCTACTAATAGTACTATATGAATAGTACTATATATAATAAATAACTATTTATATATATTGTGCCACATAGGCACTAAGAGATATTAGTATTATTGTAGTCGTAGAAGTGGCAATACAACTCATATATCTTGGTTGCTACGTCATCCTTAGTATATTTCTCTTCTGAGATGGTTTTTGTGCCATTATTCCAAATCTCTATGTAGCATTCTACAGCTTTATAGTTTGACGGTTTAGGATATATCTTTATACCTTTCCCCATACACCAATTCATCGCTACATTCTGGTCTTCTCTGAAGTAGTTTTTTATTCTATTTCGATCTACATAAGGTTTTTTCATTGTGCTAAGATATTGATTTAAGTTGACACAGTTGGCACTAGGAGATTAGGTTGTATTTAGAGTGTAGGGTAATAGCCATAGTCACTACTTCTTCCGTCAGAGTACCTCAAATAAGCGTATTTAAGCGCCTTAAATCTCTCTACTGGTGTTTATGTACCAGAATGCGTTAAAAGTGCCTTAGAATTGATGCTAGGTAGCTTAAACTGGACACAAACGTACCAAATCAACCCTTTTTTAATCCTATTCCCTTGAATATCAATAGGAATGCAAAAATAAGTATATAAAAAAAGCCCCTAAAAAGAGGCTTTATATTTAATTAAACTACATTTTAATTTATTTTATTACGGGTAAGTTATTGGGTAAATATTCAATAACTAAATCTAAAGGCGCACCGCATTCATGATGCTCACAAATAAAATTATCTTCAGGGTTTTCGTGTCCGCATATACTGCAAATGTTTTTTTGTTTGTTGTCCATGTTATTTGGTTTTAGTTAGTTTCTTTTAGTATCTCGAATTCTATAACCTCGTTAACGTTGCTTTCATTGTAGCCTCCAACGTTTATATAATAGCGTTTAATATGCCCTAAGATATAATCAAAATCCCACGTTTTAAAGCCGTTTTTAGCTACTTTCATAAGCCAGTCATCAATGGGCTTGCCCGTTTTGATTTGTTGCGTTATAAAGGTAAAAATTATCCGTTTTCTTTGTTGCAATGTATATTTATTCATGATTCAATATATTTTGTAATTCATTAACTAAGCTTCCTATTCTTTTGCCTTGTATGGTTTTATTATACTCGAAATATTCTTCTAAGATATAAAATTCCTTTAAAACTTTGTTTATTGTTTCTTTTTTCATGTTGTTTTATCTTAAATTAAAATGTTGACCTATCTCTTTCAAATAGCTTTCTATCTCTTTTCGATGGGCTACTCTTTTTGGTTCGTTATATTGATCTATTCTTTTCTTATAACCATTTAACCATTCTTTCAAATCCTGTTCCTGTTTTGTCATATCGTTTTTTTATAGGTTGGTATATTCAATTTATACGCTGTAATTCTAAGCTTATAGTTTTCATGCGTTATTCTTTTGGATTCTACCAATTTAAGTAGGTGCAACGGGTTATTTATTTCTTTTATCATGTTATTTATTTTTAGTTAATATGCTGCATTAATTACGAAGCCGCTAGTGTCTTTTTTAGCGTCACCTTTTGCCTTAAGCCCTAAAACTACATTCTTATAGCTTAGCATCTCTAAATCTGTTTTGTCACCGTCTACAACCTGAAAGCCTTTGTAAGTTTTTGGTAAATTACCCGCAAAAACTGCAGCTACATTTGCACCTAATTTTAAAGCTTTCATTGTGTCACTTTCATTGTCTTCCGCTCGTGAAAATGTAACGGTGTAGTTAGGATGATTTATGTATTTAGTCGCTTTACCTAAAATTTTTGTATAATCGTAAAATTTAGCGATATCTTTTAAGGTTTCAATATCTAAAGCAGCGTATTTTTTAAGTAAGTATACGAAATCCAAGTCACTAGTCCCGTTTAATCGGAAGGCTATTTTTTTGCCTGTTTTTCGTGCGGTCTTTACTTTTTTTCTTATTTCAGTAGCCAATTGATTAACAAATTTAACCTTATCGTTAATATAATAATTTGCTTTATTAATGCGGGAGCTTTGCACGTTCGAAAATTTACCCCTACCTGCACTATATAAGCAAGCCAATGCGCATCCCTTAGACGCTTTTGGGCAAAGGTTAACGCCTTTATTATTCATTGTGTGAGGTGCAATATATAAGATAAAAGTTTTAATACTATTCTTTGCGGTTTTCGTATTGGTTGCTCCATTGCTAAAAAGCGTTTTTTGTGGTGTATAGTTCATGTTATTTTTTTTTATTGGTTAATTGATTATTTTATAAAAGGATGATATACAAAAAAGTAAGTAATAAATAAGGCTAAAAATATACATTGCGCCTTTTGTAGTGTTGTTTTTTTCATAGTGTAATTTTTTTGTTTGTTAATATGGTGCTAATCTATGGAATCTTTTTTTAATAGCAACTAATAAATTTCGGTTTATTTCCTTTTATTTCCTTATTTATAATGATTCTAAATAATTTCTTTATTCCTTAATATATATACACCGCAAAAAAAAACGCTATCCTAAAAGTAACCCAGTGAAAAAAACCCTGTACTAAATTTCACTAGCTGCAAAAAGTGAGGTACTAAAAATAGGTTAATTCAAAAAAGTGAGATACTAAAAATAGGTAGCTGCAAAAAGTGAGGTACTAAAAATAGGTGACTGCAAAAAACCCTTTACTAAAATACTTTTTTTTTCGGCAAATAAGCGTAAAATTTACTATGCATGCATAACATATCTTATCTAGAATGAGTCTAAATAAGGGGAAAAAGGCACAAAAAAATACCCTATTGAATTCACAAAGGGGTATTGAATTGACAGGGGGGTATTGAATTGCGCCCCCTATTGAATTGAAATCCTAGTTTTATTACAGTTCCCACATGATTCGTTTGAACCTGAGTTGTATGCTCCACATGATGTGCAGTTCCATATCTTATCTACTACATCACCCATACTATTTAAATTTATCAAACAGGTCATCTACGAAGAATATCTCCTGAATATTATTCTCTTGATCCTTCCTAAGTTCTATTGATCTATCCGTAAGCATCTTCTGAATATACTCAGCTTCACTACTGTCTATCCTGTGCCAATAGTGACTTATCTTATTATCTATCTCGTGAGGTCTATCCTCTCTTGTTAGGTTCTCAGAGATTAGATCTCTTAACTGTTCTATCTTATCTACTATTATATCTAATTGTTTCATTGCGCTAATATGTCGTATGTTTTATGATATTTCTTACTCCTTTTTTCGTTGTAGGTCAACTGTCTTTTACTGTATGGAAATCCAGTTATTGGATTATACATATGATTCCAGAAGTCTACTGGCATCGGATCAAACTCACTCTCTACCCTATTCTTCATTCAATATATCGTTTACTTGATTGATTGCAACCTGCTCTCCTTTTGTATGGAGTTGATCTTCTTTTTTTATAATTATTACTTCTTCTCTTGGTTTTGTTACTACACGCCCTTCATCATTCCAGATGAATGCTAGTTCTGATTTTACCACTCTCTTTCTCATACTATACAATTTTAGTTTTAACTCCTTCGATCTGTATCCAGTTTAAACGGTCTGTCTTGATGGTTCTGTAGCCATTGGCATTCATATCCCATACGATGAGATTATGTGCCTTACGAGGGTCGTAGCTAAGCCCTTTGCCTTTTAGATCTTTCTGTACACCTACTCGGCATACCATTGTTCTTTCTTCTCCATTAGCCTTTGTAAAGTTGGCTGAGAATAATTTGCCTGACTTAGTCAGTTCTGCGATTGTGTTGTAGAGTAATTCTTTCATATTGTTTGTTTTTCTGAGTGCAATATATAAACCTTTTTTTTACTGTGCAACATTATTAACAAAATAATTAACAGTATTATATGAAAAAAGCCCTCAGAATCTAAACTGAAGGCTTTAATAATTAACTCAAACTAATAAAATGAAAGTATAAATGTAATAAACTTATTTGTATTATCCTAACGAATAACATACATTCCTTTAGGATTTGTTCTAACTAACAGATACTCAATAGCATACCTCATTGAATCTACACCGTGATTATAAGTATCTCTAGGTTTTACGCCTTTTAAATCCCATACATAGTTGTTGAATTCTTTGACTAGATTCTCTCCTTCTAAGTTTATATTGTAGTCCTGCATTAAGGATATACCTGCAATGATACTACCTTTTTTCTTTACGCATGGTGTTATATTTAGACCTCTAGTATTGAGTTCTGATAATAAACGCGGCTCACTATTATCCATTACAATAAGCTCCTTTCCTGCATGGCGTAGGCAAAGATCATGTATGTTAGAAGTGACTAATCCTTTCTTGTAGAAATGCTCCTTAACCCATATAATTTTCCGTTGTTTATCTACTGACACTTCCGTCAATACTGTCTCATCCCTACTAAATCCTACATCTAGGCCCCAGCATCTAAGTGGCATATCCTTATTGAACTTACCGATTTGCCAATCAGTAAACACTACACCTTCTGCTTTTTGTAGCCAGCCTCCCATTATCTGGTGCTTGTACTTGTCAGGTCTACGCACCTTCATTTCTTCTATCTGACTAACGAATGAATGCGATAGATTCTCAATGTTGTCTAGGTAAGTTGTATGGATATAGGTTACGTCTCCTACAGTGCCATTGAATCCATCTGGAATGCCTCTATTCTGAAAGAACCTTTGATATATCCAATGCTCCTTTGTAGTTGGGTTTAGTACTAATAAGCATCTATTGTCTGCCTCTTTAGATCGTATAGAGAAATCTATCTTATCAAAGTTCTCCTCGTCTAACAGCTCCTCTGCCTCATCAAGTACAAATGTATTAACCCCACTAATAGACTTTAGCTTTGCAGTCTGGTCTCCTGATGCAGTCTTTATACCACTGAAGTATATAGAGCTATCTGTAGATCTATTCTTTATATCAACCTTAGTTATCTCGAAATTACTTTCAACACCCATCAAACCTAGTTTCTCTAAGAATTCTGGTATAATAGACATACCCGCTGAACTCATCGTGTATCGTGTGAATAGGGTTCTATTATTTTCGGCATAAGTCAATAGTGCCAAGAATATTGTTACTGCGAAGGATTTACCTGAACCTCTACCTCCTGTTATTACAAAGTATCTACTCTTTGAATTGAATAGTGGTTGATACTTATCATGTAGTTCTATCTTATTCATTGAAGCTAAAGTTATTAAATTCGCAAGCATACTTTGATCCCTCTACTGAATTTAGCCTTACTGACTGCATATTTCCAGTATTTCTTATAATAAAGAAACCGCCAAAGTATTCACTATAGACGGCAAAGTAATCTACTAAATCTATTGTATATTCTTTTCTATTTCCATTCATTAGGGCTACTGATACTGAAGGCTGATCTGTAGGTTTTTTAGCACTATACTTAACCTGTACCTTAACCATCTTACCTCCAACATCTACAATCACATCATATATCGATGAATCTAATATCGGAAACGAAGGAAAGTAACCATTCTTTAAACACTCACAGGCAAACATATACTCAGCATATGCACCTTTACTATTGCTATCCATCATAAGGGACTCTTGATAATTCAAGATGCTTTATATAGTCGTAATGAACCTTGACTAAAACATCTAACCTACCTTCCCTAGTATATAATTTATAGAATTCTCCTTTACTCTTGGCAATCTTATGTATTCCACGAACAGCCTCCAATAAGTCCTCTCTATAGAAAAAACAAAATGCACCTAGTTCCTTTATATCAAAAACTACATAATCAGCTTCACCATTCAACCATCCTCTTTTACCCCTCACATTTACAAGCTCTAACCAGATGCAGTCTAAATGCCTATTGCCTTTTACATCTACACCATGACCATCAACATAAAAATCTATATGTTTATGTATATCATCATGCTTACTACTTTTAACACAGGTAGCACCTCGCTCAATCATCAAATCACTAAAGACCTGTTCAGCCTTTCTCCCTTCTTTGAACGAGTATTTCCACCTGCTATTACTAACCATCTATATCTTCTGGCTCTATTACTTCTACGTCTTTAGCTTCTAACTTTTCGATTTTATGGAGTGCCACTACAACTACTTGCTGTAGTTTCTGTATATCACTCTTCATTTTTAGCAAGATCGATTCTTTCATCTTCTGGTGTTATATCTATTATTTCTTCTTTAGGTCTAGCGAACTCAATCACTGGTATATTTACTTTTGTATCTATACTTATCTGCTGCATCTCCTTAGGCTTTCCGTACCTGTAGTTCATAATGTAGTCCCAGTGCTTTGAAGAGCCATCTTTAGCCATCTTAGCAACTTCCACCCACATCTTATCTTCACTACCAAAAACCTTTTTTAGTGCCGCTAAAGTTAGTTTATCTGTGTCTTTGTTGTTTATCTTTTTAGGTCTACCTTGACCCCTAGACACTCCCTTAACAGCTCCATTGTTCTTACGACCATCTGGTTTCTTAGATTTATCTTCTTCCATACTATTCAATTAACAACATCATGACTAGCATCATACATCCAAATATATAAAACATACTAAATCCTTTTTCTAGTTAAATCCTTTTTCATCATACTATATATAGCTTCTAAACGCTCTAAGAGGTTCTCCGCCTTATCATCTGGCACACTATCTATTATTTCATGCATTCTATCATAAGCACCACCTTCAACCCTCATAGGTTTATTAACCTTGTCTAAAGAGTCCTGCAGCTTACGATTTAATGTTTCGTTTATTTTTACTACCTCAGCTTCTAATCTTTTACTTTCATCTGAATCATACAAAGCAGATAAATAACACGATAGAACCTCTAGATATTTCTTTCTAAATTCTAGATCAACAATCATCCATTGCTTAGTTCTGTTGTATCCATGAAGGACAGAAGCGTGATTCATCAATACAGATCTACCTATAGATTCATAGGTCATCTTCTCCCTATCTCTTAGTATGTGGAAATATATAAAACGAGCCTCTACTAAAGAAGCCTCCCTCCCAACTTCACTCACATCTCTTTTTAGTACATTTTGTACTACACTCTTGAGCAGCTTAACCCTAATTGATAGAGCCATTTCAAATTCAATTTTCCTCATCTTCTATTGTTTGTTTCTTTTCTCTTTTAAACTCAACATAAGCGTCTACCACACCTGCACAACACTCATAGTGTTCTATATCCTTATAATACTCTAAGACATACCTTAAATCCTCCTCTGAAACTATTCCTAATCTTAGAGATAAAAGTGTATCTGTATAACATTCAGACTTAGTGTAGTATAACATATCTATAGCATTCCTTCTATAAAGTATTCCCCTACATCTTGCTCTTTATTTAAGAAGTATTTCTTGTAGGTTGCTATAGCCTTTTCAACCTTAGCTTTGCCTCTTTCATAAAAGTCTTGACTGGCATTGAATATACCTACAGTATAAGTCTCCTTGTCTATAGCAATAAACCAAAAGTCTTCTGGTTTTACATCAAACAATTGACAGTAAATATAACATTGTCCATCATAGTTCCATTTATCAGCAGAGTACTTGAACCCAGTAATTCCTGTAGTTGTCTTAATATCAGCGACATATCCATTTCCTAGTATGTCAGCTTTACCTCTGAATGGTATTCCGTTTATATCTCCAATACCAGATACTTCTTGTCTAGTGTCCTTGAGTAGTTCCACAGCTCTAGAGTTGTTGTAGAATGCATCTGCCAAACGTTCAACCTTCCACCTATCTGCTTTAGTAAACACCCTTCCAAACTCCTGCTTAGCGTCCTTAAATGCCTTAGTATTTTTACTGGCAACATCTACAAATATTTGATCCTCGTAAACGTCTGGCTCTAGTATTGCAGTATGAAATAACCAACCAAAGTCTAATGCGGATGTACTCTTGGTACTAGGAAGTAAAGACATCTCGTACGCTCTAGGAGACTCCAGTAGCTTTGTAACTATACTACTTGACAGTGCATTCTTGCCAAGATATTTATAGTAAAATTCATCGTTCTCCATCTCTTTTAGAATATCCTCTTGAGACCATACCTTGTTATCGAATGTTATTATCATTACCAAAGATCTTTTTTAGTTATATATTTTGGATTCATTAACGGAAGTATATCTCCATTCATTCTGTGCCACCCTAAATACTTATCCTTGTCGGAATCGTATTTTTCTTTTAAGGCATTATCATGGTTATCGTTTATCATTGTCTTTGTTTTTATCAGGATATCTGCAGTAGAATTCCTGTTCCATCCAATGAAGCTCTGCCCTTGCTTCTTCTCCTAATGCTTGTCCTTCAAGCCACTTACTGTAAAGTCTCTTTGATGCTCCCATTACGATAATTCTTTAATGAAGTAACGAATAGATCGTTCTAAAAATCTCAATAAGTGATGAAATGGTGTCTCTATTAAATAGTAAACACCTAACATAACTCCTTCAAATAAAAAGAATAAAACCAGTAGTACTGATAGAACCAACAGTCTAGGAGAGTTGATTATTAACTTTAAAATACTTTTCATAATTACTTTGTTTGAAACAAATGTAACTATAAAAATGTTATTAACAAAGCTATTGACTTATTTTTTAGGGCTAAAATTATTAGACCATAGTGCTTGACACACTGTGAAACGTTCGTCTCGATCTTTATAATCACCCATCATTGCAGCGTTATTCATACATCTGCGATTGAAATCTTTCTTTTCCTCGTACTTCTTTGGTTGTAATTTGATTGCCATAATCTATTTATTTATTAAGTGTTTGATCTTCTGTAAATACAATGTAGCATCCATAAGCTCCTCTTGTAGATGCTGAATGAACTCTAACGTGTCTTGAGTACTATGCTCTAAGGTTGTTCCATACTTAGCTATGCCTACTTGACTACGCTCCTCATACATCTGTTTAACCTCCTGAACAATAATATCCGTCTCTATATTAACCTGCTTAGAGTCTTCTGTTGTTGTAGTAGTCCATCTATAATCACTATTCATCCTTATATTCTTTAAATACTCGTTCTAGTTTTTTATGTATATTGTTTATGAAACACGTGCTACAGCCAGTAGTCTTTTGAGTATCATTAAATACTCTATTGTATATCTTAACTAGCTTTTTTTGCATATTAGAATCTATCTTGTTTAGTTTTGCATTAAAGTATTCAGTTAAGTACTCATGCTCTTCCTTTGTTAAGCAGTTAGGTTTCTGGTAAGGGAACATAGAATTTAAAACCTCTCTACGATCACTACAACCGCAATCCTCACCCAATAACCACTTAGCAGCCTTATCTATACCTGTAGCCTGAAATACTTTTTCTACAGTGTCACCAAGCCCCGTCTGTTTCATCTTTTGATTGTTTGTATTTTTCGTACTCTTCTTTGGAGTTTTCTCTGATTTTTTTCTTGCCATTTGAAAGGGTATTAAATATTGAACTTAAACTTATTCTAGTTTCCCTTGATATACGTCTCATACTCATTTTGTTCTTAAAGTGTATATTCCACAGCTTCTTGTCATACCAATACCAAGAGTCAACCACATCTTCAATCTTGTTTATTAGTGCGTCAAAAGAATCTTCGTATTCATCACTAACATCGGATACATTACTAAAATTAATCAGTTCATCATTAATATCTTCTGTTGAGTAGTGATTTCGTTTTTTACCTTTATGGAAGTTAGAAAGGAATAGATTTCTCATTGTTACATATATATAGTAATTGTTGAGTTCCTTTTCGTTATACATAATTCTTTCTGGATCATCCACATACTTAGTCACTCGTATGTACATCTCCTGAACTATTTCGTTTGCTGATTCTTCAGTTACGCCAAATGACATAGCCATATGAACCCATGCTTCGTGCTTTTCTGCAAG
>Ga0209603_1001288_pt1 | contig 26411 bp, 28 predicted proteins | sample COGITO_mtgs_1206_FD_184812 | JGI IMG/M metagenome (GOLD analysis project Ga0209603, IMG submission 184812) | Pelagic marine microbial communities from North Sea - COGITO_mtgs_120607 (SPAdes) (version 2) | ecosystem: Environmental > Aquatic > Marine > Epipelagic ... | reverse complement strand
AGATTGGAGAAGAAATAGAGGATTAAAGATGATAGAAGTATCTACTCATTCTAAATACATTACAGAAAAGGATTTATTAGAGTGGGAAAATAGTTTGAAAGGGAATTCTTTAGTTAAGAGGTTAATTAATCAAAGTGTATCAGAATGAAGGAATAAGAAGATTTGATAGACTTTCTTTAAATCAAATGATTTGATTAGTGTATCATCATTTCCAGGATGAGGTTTCTTGTAACTGAGAGAATACTTTTTTCCAAAAATGGGTATCGGAGTGGTTTTTATATCGGAGTTAGTTTTTTTTTGATAGGATATTTTTTAAATTTACAAGGGTATATAAAAGAACAGTAAAATGAAATTTATTGAAATAGGAAATCAAAAGTGGTCTACACAAAACTCTATTATAAAAAGTTTTTCTAATGGTGAGAAAATTCATTATTGTGAGAATAAAGAAGATTGGATAAACTCAGGGAACAATAAAATTCCCTCGTGGTGTTATTATAATTTTAATGAAGAAAATGAGAAATACGGAATTTTATATAATGGATTTGTATTTATGAATAATCTCAACATATCTCATGACGGTTATAGAATCGCTGATTTTGTAGATTACAATGAACTCAATGATTTTATAGGTGGCAAAACTAACGTCGATGATTTAAAATCATCTGATGGATGGGAGGAAATTGAAACAGATGATGATGGTGTGACAGTAATAAAAACAATCCCCCTTAAATATGATGATAAGTACGGATTTAACTGTTTGCCAAGTGGGTGGGTTGATAAAAACGGAGAGTTTTATCAATTGGGTTCAATTTCAAAATTTTGGACTTGTACTGATGATGATCTTGGTAAATTATGGGCGAGAATAGTTGGATTTAGATTTGCATCAGTTCCAGTTGATCCAAAAAATGGGTATTCTGCTAGATTAATACAAGATTAAATATGCAAATATTTTTATCATTGAATGACAATAATAATTTTCATTCAATTTTAATCAAAAAAAAAATTAACCATTTCACATTTTTATCTGCTCTAGGTTACAGTGGTGGTGGAGTGTTTAGCGATTTTTATTGTAAATTAAAATATGGTTCAAATGGATTAATTGAAGGACAATATTCAAACAATAATGGATCTAGTGAGTGGGAAAACAAAATTTATGAAACTAAGATTTTAAATGGTAAAATTAATGTGAAATATCAAGAAATAAACGTCCTTATGGACAATGATGAATCTAGAATTCAGATCAGTTTTCTTGATCAGATGAAAAACTATATTAATTGGGGATATGATGAAATAAACGATGTAGAATATGACATCCCGACTTTGAAAAAGATTGATTTGTCAAAATTTAAAAACCCAATTAATACTAATAGTTTTTTCAACGAGAAATGGGATAGCAATTTTTTGGAAGTAACTAATTCAAATATTTGGCCCTTATCACTTAGATTCCCTACTGAAAATTAATTATAAAGGTTTAAGATAATAAATAATAATAATTTCTAATATCCAAAATTCGATAATGCTTGTAGTAAAACGATACCATACTCAGAGTTGAAAATACACTGGAATATCAACAAGAAAATAAAACTTTAACTTTAAAGTATTCAGAAAAACTATGAGTTACACTGAAACCATGTTAGAATATGTTTATGACCAATACAGTCTAAGTTATAACATGGAGGATACTTTAGATTTTATTGAAGATGAAATAGATTTTACAAGAGAAGAAATTAAAGATATGATACAACATACTATTGATTACAACAAAGAGCAATTCATTAAAGATTACAAATCTTTAGTTGAAGAGTTTAAGTCTAAATTTTATTTTACCGAAATAGATTGTAAAAAAGAAAAGATTAAATGGCCCAAAAAGAGTGGAGTGTATGTGATTTGGAAAAATGATGATAGTTCACTTGATAATTTAATTTATGTTGGAATGACAGGAAAATATAAAAGAGTGAATGAAGACGAAGTTGTTTTTAATTCTGGTTCCTTCGAGAAGAGAAACTTAAGATGGACCCCCTATAGATTTTGTGAGTCTGTTAAAGATGGTGAACACCAATTTTCATTTAGGTTTGGACCATTAGAGTCTAATGTAGACAAACAGTCAAAAATAAAATATCAAAAAAATGCATACAGTAAAACAATACCATACTCAGAGTTAAAAATACATTGTTTTCATGTGTCAGATAATCATAGGGAATACTATACACCTGAACTTTTTGAAAAAGAAATATTAACTAAGTATTTAAAAAGTTCAGGAAATCTTCCACCAGCAAATAATGAGTTGTAATTATTAATACCCCTTCAAATCATATCCCACAAAACTCCTCCCTAATTGATCACAAACTCTCCCAACAGTTCCACTACCCATAAAAGGGTCTAATACTAATTCAAACTCTTTAGATGTTTGAAGAATGGGTAGAGTTATTATTTCCTCAGGAAAAGGAGCAGGGTGTTCTCCTTCGATATCTAACTTCTGTTAGATTTAACAGAAGTTGATTTGTTGATGAGGTTTTTTGTAACTGAGAAAGAACTTTTTCCCTAAACCCTAATCGGAGTGGTTTTTATATTGGGGTTAATTTTTTTCTCCCTAAGGAAATGATAGGGTAATCTTTAGAATTTGATTTTTTATAAATTCTAAGGTATATTATTTTACATTTGATAACACAGATTGTAGTAGTGAAGGATTGTAATTGGATTTTGATATAGAAAAGATTGTTAATACCTTGAAATTGAAAAATTAAAAGAAATAGATTAAATGAAAATTATATATGTAGATCTTGATGGAGTAGTAGCTGATTTTGATAAGGGTAAAAGTAATCATCCTCTTGGGAATGTTACCCCTTACAAGGGAAGACCTGATAAATTACCTGGTGTTTATGAAAATTTAGATCCAATTGAGGGTTCGATAGAATCTGTAAATAAACTTTTAAACCATTCAGAGTTTGATGTTTATTTCCTTTCTACAGCACCATGGGATAATCCAGATGCATGGACACATAAAAGACTTTGGTTAGCAAAACATTTTGATGAAAAATTAATTCGAAAAAGATTAATACTCTGTCATCATAAACAACTCATGATAGGTGATTATTTAATTGATGATAGAAGATTTAACGGAGCATCCGAATTTAAAGGTAAATGGATTCATTTCGGTAGTGAAGATTTTCCAAATTGGGAGAGTGTTTTAAAATATTTAAATATTGAGTAAAGAGAGATATTTAACGAAGTCTAGATTTAAAGAAGGATTAGAATGTCCAACAAAACTCTATTATTCTAAAAATTCCGAATATCAAAATAATCAACTTGATGATCCATTTTTAGAATCCTTAGCCGAAGGGGGGTATCAAGTGGGAGAATTAGCAAAATTCTTAATATCCAATCAACCCTACATTGATGATATAACTATTGAGAGTTTAGATTATGAAGAATCTATAAATTCAACTAATGAAAAATTAAAAAACAAGTTTGTTTCTATAGCGGAACCTGCGTTTCTATTTAAAAACTTGTTCATAAGAGTAGATTTACTTCAAAAAAAGGATAATGAGATTAATATTTATGAAGTTAAATCAAAATCATGGGGATATGAAGGTGTTGATGATGAGGAATTTAAAGTATTTATAAAAGAGTATAAAAGAGGAGAAAATAAGGGTAAAAGAGTAATTGATCCAAATTGGAAATTTTACCTGTACGATATAGCATTTCAAAGATATGTTGTTAGAAATCTATTCCCTGAAATGAAAATAAACACCCATCTTGTTCTAGCTGATAAACTTTCCAAAACTTCAATAGAAGGTTTAAATCAGTTTTTTAAGATTGAAAATAATAATGGTAGAAAATCAGTAAACGTAAGGAAGGATTTAAACATCACTGAACTAGGAACACTTCCTCTGAAAGTTGTAAATGTAGATCAAGTATGTGATTTTATTGAAAATACTGAAATAGAAGGAAATAATTTTGAGGATCACATAGAACATCTTTCAAACCTTTACAAACAAAAAATTAGAGAGTGGAGAAAAGTAGATCACAATTGTTTTAAATGTCAATACCGAAATGATTCTTTTTTTGGATTAAAAAGTGGGTTTCATGAATGTTTTAAACAATCTGGTTTTAACCTAAATGAAGAATCTAATTTAGTTGAAAGAATATGGAGGGGAACAAAAAAAGAAACTGATCGAGGAAATTTTTTAATTAATCAAGTAAATGAAGAAGATTATCTAAATAATGATATTGAGGATGAAAATGGGATGTCAACCTCATTTAGACAATACATTCAAATAAAAAAAGAGAAAGAGAAAGATAACACTCCCTATTATCATGAATTTTTGAATGATGTTATTGAAGGATTAGAAAAACCATATCATTTTATAGATTTTGAAACTAGTGGAGTAGCAATTCCATTTCATAAGAATAGATCTCCCTATGAATCGGTTGCGTTCCAATACTCATATCACCTATTTGATGATGATAAAATTGAACATAAAGGGGAATACATAAATACCCAACCTGAGTTCCCTAATTATAGTTTTATTAGATCATTAAAGAATGAATTTTCTCCAAATTTAAAAGGGACCATCTTTAGATATCATAATCATGAAAATACAATCTTAAATAAAATTTATACTCAATTGATAAATGAATCTTCTATTGAGGTTCCTGATAGAAATGAACTCATTGATTTCATAAAAGAAATTTCTCAACCTACAAGAGGTAATAAAGGGGAATGGAATCCATCAAATAATAATATGGTTGATTTATATAAATTGATTGTATCACTTTATTATTCTCCTTATTCTAAAGGTTCAAATAGTATAAAATACATATTACCATCAGTAATTAATGATTCATCATTTTTAAAATCAAAATACTCTAAACCTATTTATGGAACTGATCAGATTCCTTCTAAAAACTTTGTAAATCATTCATGGTTAAATGAAAAGGAATTGGATCCTTATAAAAGTTTACCTCCAGTTTTCTCAAATATAAATGATGATTATGTGGGTTTTGTAAATGGACAAAATTTATCATTTAATACAATAAATGATGGGGGAGCTGCAATGACAGCTTATGCATATCTACAATTTGGTAATTTGGAATTAAATTTAAGGGAGAGTATAAAGAAATCTCTTTTAAAGTATTGTGAGTTAGATACAATGGCGATGGTTATGATATTTGAACATTTTTTAGAAAAAACTAAATAATTATGGGAAGAAAAGTTTCTTTTAAAATTGAAGGGAGTTTATTAGAATCTGAAATAGTAAAGGTTGATAGAACAAAACTTTATGGTACTTCTGAGAAGATTGTATATGATACAAATAAAGAAGAATGTGTTTTATCCGATTTATATGAGGGATCAATCATTCTTCCAAGAGGATCTGTTGGACAAGTATTAATTGATGAAAACGGAAATTCAGTTTCTAGATCTGAACTTATCGGTTTTAATCTTCAAGGAGAAAAAGTAGAAAAAGTTCCCTCAATTTTTTCAATAGAAAATAATTGTAAAAAAGTGGAAATGGATGATTTTATTTCCTCATCAATTAAATCAATTTATCAATTGGTTATAGATGAAGATCAAATTGAATCTTGGAAAAAATATTTCACTAAAGATGAAGTATACCTTTTTGAATTCAATTATAGAGAGGATTACGAAGGTGATGATGCGTTTCTGATTTCAAATGAAGAAGGTTTTTTTATTTCAGTGGGAAAAAGTAATGAGTTTGAGTATTTAGAACTATCAAATATATCTGTTGAAGATACAGATGAGGATATAGAAATAGAAGATGATTTAGATTTTTCAATGTTTTAGTTATGATAAGATATATTAAAATTGAAGATGAGAATAAAAGAGATGCTGAGATTACTTTTAAATCAGTAACTCAAAAAAATACAGTTTATCTCGCTCTTGAAAATGGGGAAAAACCAATAAATAAGAAGGTTATAAAATCTTCTAAAGATTTTACATTGGAAAACTTAATTGGTAAAACAGAACCATCTCAAGAGGATTATGATAGTTTTTCAGAAAAATTAATAAGTGAGGATAAAGAAATAGATTTTGAACTTTTTGGAAAGTTTATTGATAAAACAGATAGAATCTACACTGATAAAAATTTAAACCCTGTTTATAATGTAGAATTAACTGAAAAAGTTTTTGATACTGATAGGAATCTTAAAGAGGAGAGAGTACCTAATTATTTATACTCTAATATTTCAGGTGAAAGTGTTCTGAAATGGACTGGTAAATATATCCCTAAAAACAAACTTTATAACAAAGTAGTATTAAGTTCAAAATACCAAATAAAACATATCAATGGATTAACATTTGATTTTTTATTCAATATATCCAAGACACTTCAAGATAAAAATTCATTTATGATACTTGGTGGTGGAAAAGGTAATGAACCTTTGATTTTTAATGATGGAGGAAAACCTTACAGAGGGTTTTTGGAAGGGAAAGTTAATGATAATTCTTATTGTTTAATACTTCACTTATCTAACCAAGAATACAAAACAATATCATGAGAGAGGATAGTAAAAAAATAATTCTATGGTTAACTAAAAATCAAGAATTCTTAAATGAGGTTAAAGAAGAATACTTGAGAATTGAAAAAAAGTATTTAGATAAATACACTAAAGAAGAGTTAAAAAAGGATAATGAGGAATTACGATATGTTCAATTTCAATTTTTAGAAGTATTAATTGATAAAGGGTATGGTTTAAAAATTGATAAATCTAATTTTCAAATAAGTGAAGAAGTAGATGATTTTATCAGAGGTGAAATTCAAGAATTAATAATTAAATAGTATGGTTCAAGATAACATCAAACAGATTTTAAGATCATATAAATCTAATCAAGCAAGTAAATATATTCCCGTCCGAGGTGATGAAATACTTACAAAAGTTTTTGATTGTGAAAAATATAGTATTTCAACTAAGTATGATGGACATTTATGTTTTATAGTAAAGGATAACGATGGAGTACACTTACTTAATTTTAACGGAGAACCTTTTGAAAGAAAAGATTTAATTGATGAATCAATCACCCTTTTAGATAAAGAAGGAATTTTAGTTGGTGAAATTTTCAATTATAAAGAAAATGAAAGAACTAGATCTTTTGATTTGGTTAAAAATTTAAAAAACAATGATTCTTCAATTAAAATTGTTGTTTTTGATGTATTAAACTATGATGGAAGATCTTATGAAAAAAGTTTGTGGGATGAAAAAAAAGAATTAATAAATAAACTCTTTTCCAAGGGGAAAAATATCTTTTCAATTGAAGAAATAGAGGTTTCATCAAGAAAGGATATTCAAACTGAATTTGAAGATAGAGTAATTAATAAAAATCAAGAGGGATTAATTGTAAGAGGGTTTAATGGACCTATTTTTAAAATTAAACCCAAACTCACCTTTGATTTTGTTGTTTTAGGATATTCGTTAGGATACTCAGATAATTTTAATCTTTTAAAAGAATTATTATTTGGAATTATTATTGAAAAAGATGAATTCTTGATTGTTGGTAAAGTTGGTGGAGGGTTTACAATTGAACAAAGAACTTCTTTGTTAGAAGGTTTACAAAACCTGAAAGTTGAATCTAACCTAATTGAACCTTCTGGATCAAAAACTCCTTTTACCTTTATAAAACCAGAAAGAGTAATAGAGGTTGAATCCGTTGATATTGTAAATAACACTTCTGATCAGATAATTAAAAAATCTGTAATCAAGTTTGATGAAAACAAATACTCTAAAATTGATAATAAACCTTCTGTAAGTTTAATTTCTCCAGTTTTTAAGGGGTTTCGAGATGATAAAAAAGTTGAAACAGATCAAGTTGGATTAGTTCAAATAACAAGATTAATTGAATTAAAAAATGAAGTTACTGAAACCTCAAATAAATCAAACTCTAAAATTCTTAAGAAGGAAATTTATTCTAAAGAAATGAAGGGAGTAAAGATGGTTAAGAAATACTTTTTGTGGGAAACAAATTCTTCAACAGAAGATTATCCAAAGTTTGTGTTTTATAAAATTGATTATTCACCTTCAAGGGGTGATAAACTTCAAAGAGATATTAAGGTATCAAATAACCAATCTCAAATAGAGGAAATTTTTTCTGATCAAATTGAAACAGATATTAAAAAGGGTTGGGAATTAATAAGTAATTAAATGGATGATAGAACAATTGAAATAAATAACTCTTTTAAAAAAAACTTTCAAGTAGGAGAAATATATAACCACTCAGAATTGAGAAAATTTCTTGAGGATAATAAACTTTTTTCAGTAAAAAATGTAGCGGCATATAGTTACAACAGATGGAATAAAGGAATGATGGAAATTCATCCTCTACTTGAATGGTTAAATCGAGGAGAATATAAATATTTAGGAGAAAATTACTCATATAGTGGAATAGTAATTCATCATCCACAAGGAGGAATACCTTACAAAATTGGAGAGTGGATAGAAGGAGAATTGAATTTTTTTATGATTTTATTACATTTAAAGAGTGGAAAGAATCCATGATTTTACCTGTGTTGTAATTTTGTAAATTAGTTAAATGAGATATAAAGAATTGATTTCACAGATTAGTTTAAAGGAATTATTAGATAAAATCATTGAACTACACTTTAATAAACATATGTTTACTCTAAAAGGAAAGTTAGAATGGTATCCAGTTACCAACCAACAAAAGACAAGATATTTAAAAAAAAGAGGTAAAGAGTTAAAGTTTCAAAGAAGAAGATACAAAACTACCGAAGTTTTTTGGGAAAAACCAAAGGAAGAAAAAAAATGGTCTAAAGATTACCGTGAATTTAAATCAATATCAATACTGACTGATGAAGAGATGATTGTTAGGTGGAACGATGATATTGAAAAATATGAAGAAATAAAATAGATTCATCAAATGAGTAATATTATTAATAATAATAAATTGAGAGACAAAATATCCGGATGGATAGTTTCAATCGAAACAGAAAGTCTAGATGTTTATACTGAAGTAATTTACACAAAAGTATCTCGTGAGGACACAATTTTAAAAGTTATTGATGATTTTTATATGTCTCAACCTCTTCAAAAAGTTGTCAGGGTATCTTCAAAACAATTATAAGAAATTAATTTTGTTAGTGTGGATTATCAAATAATAATTAATAAAGTAATTGAGAATTATTTTTCGAAAAATAAATTCAACTCACTCGGTAAATTAGAATGGTATCCTGTAACGGAAAGACAAAAAAAAAGACACTTTGAAAAAAAGGGTAAAGAATTAACCAAACAAAGAGTTCGATATTCTGTTGTTGAAAATTTTAGTTCTTCTTATAAATCGGATTCATCAGATTACCGTCAACTATTAATAAGTGAAATAGAAGATGATGGTGTTTTCTACTGTATATACGATTATAGAACAATGGGTAGGATGGGACAAAAAACAAGATATAAGTTCCAAATAAAAGATTTTAAACAACCAATGAATATTTCTGATATTAATTTTGAATTGTTGGATAATACTATGATAATGATCAGATGAAAAAAAAATTGTATTTCCATTTTTATTTTTCCCTTAAACCCTAATCAGAGTGGTTTTTATATCGGTGTTAATTTTTTTAATAAATTAGGGTTTAGAAAAAAACACTAAACTATAAAATTCTGACTATTATGAAATATACAATTGAAACATTCGGAAGACCATGTCATTATCAGTTTTCAAACATTAATGATATTGATGTTAATGACATTGAATATGGTGAGTATGATTCTCATGAACTGGAACAGACCTATCTTTTGGACAAATGTTCTGTCGAAAACGAGAAGATTAGTTTTGACGATGGGATTAAGTTTGAAGTATCGAATAGTAAAGGTAAAATATTAGATTTTTCATCAAATGATATCGAACATGGTGACGATGATGGGGGTTGTTTTTGTCCAGAACCAGAATACAATGATGAATATGAAAATTGTCTAGGTTCTGTCCATTATTTCAAAGGAGGAGGTCCAATTTTTGAGTTTGAAACCGATGATGAAATTAAAATTGAAAACTTTACATACAGTCAATTTATTTTAGAACTCGATGATGGAGAGATAACATTAATGGATAACTTATATTACAAGAACAAAAAACTAGAAATCGTAGATTCTGGTAACTCCAGGGGGTCTTATAAATTTGTGAAAATCTGGAAACAAAATGGAGATGTGTTTGAGTTTGAAGAATAGATTTATAACACAGTTTCAGGAAGGTGAAAGCTCTTTTAATAATATTCAAGAAGTAGTTGAAGAAAAAGTTTTTGAATCGGAGGATGAGAGAAATAGTTTCTATGACACATATAACTTTTAACAAAATCCTTAATTATTTGCGATTATGAAATACGAACAACTAATTGATTTAAACTTTACACTAATAGGATGTTGGAAAACTGATGACGATGGTCTTAATTATGAGGTTTTTGAAAATAAGTCTAACGAATTCGAAATTGACAACTCACTTTATGTTTTTTTTGACTCAGAAAAGGATAGAATATTGTATGTAGGAAAAACTACTCAAACTTTAAAAAAAAGGTTTTATGGTTATATAAGAGGTAATGGACAAAGTACCAATTCTAAAATACACAATAAACTTGTTAAAGAAAGGAGTGGAAAAATTCTAATTCTATCTTTAAATGATGTTTTACCCTTTAATTGGGGAATTTACAGCATAAATTTAGCTGCAGGTTTGGAGGACTCGATGATTGAAATTGAAAATCCTTTATGGAATGGTAAGTGTTCTGAAACTGAAATAAATGAAGAATCTTCAATTGAAAATCATTCAAAAATCATTGATAAATTTTTTATTGTAACATTGTCAAAAACATATTTTGAAATTGGGTCGATAAATGTACCTTTAAAAAAGTCTGACCTTTTAGGGAAACATGACGATATTATCACAATTGAACTAAGTAAGGATAATAAACAAATTACAACCCAAATTAATAGAAATGCAGTTAAAAATCGTTCTGTAAGAATTAATCAAAATAAAGAAATCAAAGAATATTATAATAAATTTTATAATATGGGAGACAAAGTTAAAATTACAATTACAGATGAAGGAAATCTGATTGTTGAGTGAGATTAATAAAAAAGACAAAAATTTTATTTTATTAAAATGTGGGATTTAAAAAAAAGGAATATTTAGAGTTGTGTTCTTTAATTGGAGAAAAACTTAAAATTAAATCCAATTGGGTATGGGATAAAGAAAGTGAAAATCATCTAGGGAAATACCATCAGTTTAAAGGTTTAAGATTTAACTCTACTACTTTTAGTGTTTTCAGATTTTTATTGATTTAAGAAAAGTTGAAATTTTCAAAGAAATAATAATTTTTAATGATAAAAAACTAGAAGATTTAGAAAGTGAATTTCTAGGAAAAGATATTCTCATTGAGTGTGTAAATGAATATTCTAAATCTAAAGTTGATGAAATGAAAAGTTTGGTTGAGTTTGGATTATATAAACAAGGTGATTTAGACAAACTAATATTACGTTTAGATTCATTTTTAATAGATTAAATAAAAACTATATGTGTAGATCTTGATGGAGTAGAATCTAATTTTAAAAAGAAAAAAGAGGACATACTCTATTATAATTAATACCTTTTCAAATCATACCCCACAAAACTCCTCCCTAACTTATCACATACTCTACCAGTAGTTCCACTACCCATAAAAGGGTCTAAAACTAATTCAAACTCTTTTGAAGTTTGAAGAATGGGTAATGTTATTATTTCTTCAGGGAAAGGAGCAGGGTGTTCTCCATCAATATCTAATTTTTGATTCGCTACTGATGTTCTTACAATATCCTCATTCCAATAATCCCCCATATTCTTTCCTTTTATGTTGGGTAGGTAGGGTGATATTGAATTGGAGTATTCCCCATTTACACTTCTGTGTCGAGGTGGAAGAGATGGTTTCGTTTTATCTGAGAGTTTGGTTAGAGTGGGATAATAATCATACTCCATTGATTTTGTCAAATGAAAGATAAACTCATAAGAAGGAGTAAGGTTAGATTTTGAGGAGGAGGGTTTAGGATTGGTTTTAGACCAGATAATCGTATTTCTTAGAATCCATCCTTGTTCTTGTAGTTTAAGGATTACTCTATGTGGTACATTTTGTAGGTTTCCATTGTAAAAAGTATCTCCAAGGTTTAGAAAGAAACTACCTCTATCATTTAATACTCGTTTACAATCTCTTAGGTGTTCTGATAGGTTAAGAACAAACTCTTCTGAGGTTTTCTCATTTCCTAATCCTTCTTCTTCTGAATACTTTCGTTTGTTCCAATAGGGTGGTGAAGTAAAGATGGTTTGAACCTCACCATCTTTTAGTTCACCCATATTATGGGATGATTTCTGATAAAATCTCCATGTGGAGGTTTTTAATTGTTTTGATTTGTTGTTTGTTTTGTTTTGTCTACTTGCTTTCTCTTTTAGTTCTCGTTGGATTTGAAGATAAGATTGGTTTACAGTAAGAATTCCTTTATCCAAAAGTTCTATATGTTCAGGATGGTGTTTACTTATATATACCAACTTTTGAAGTTGACCAGAGGATACACCTATCTCTTTTGAAATTGTTTCTCTTGAAGAACCTTTGCCAAGTTTGGCAGAAGTTAAATCCGTTCTTCTCCCTTGTCCTTTTCTGTAATACCCATCAAGTATTAGGTATTCATTAATAAGTTCCTTAAAACTCTTTATTCTCTGTTTATTGAAGTGAATAAGAAGTAACTCTTCCTCTTCCTTATTTACTTCAATCAAATTAACCTCAACCTCTTCCCAACCCAATCGTTTTACAGATTCAAATCTTCTATTCCCACTGATTACTTGATTACGAGAATCAATAATTAGAGGTTGTAATAATCCAACCTCTGAAATACTTTCCATTAGTTCCTCAATAGAGGATAGGGTATAGATTTCTTTGTTCTTAGGATGGTGTTTGAGAGAGGATACTTTGACTTTCATAAATTAAAAGTAGCAAAGTTTAGAATGGTAAGCAAATTAAAATTCAACTCTGTAATACTTATAGTAAGAGGAATGAACCTCTGAGAGTTTATAAGAACAAGTATTATGGAAGATATAAATGAATACGAAATAGGATGATGAACTAGATAGTGTTTTTTCTAGTTGGGTCATCTCTACTTATACAATAGACGTTTGTAATTTCACTTTTTGGTTGATTGAATCAACTTATCAATTTGGGTTTTTACACTATGGTATACACTTTTATCGTGTTCCGGAATAAGATTCAATTTAAGTTTATCAATTGAAACTTTAATTATTTCATCTCCTTTTTTTGTATTTATTTTTTTGTAATTGATTCCTCTCAGAAGGTTAATGAGGTGATATCTGGAGTAGGAATATCCTTCATTAATGTAAGTCATGGCTTCATCATAGTATTGATTTGACAGTTCATAGTTGTCTAATCTATGATGAATTGTACCAAACTCTTGAAACACCTGTGCTAAAAAATATATTGATTTTTTTAGTTTAAGTTTTTCGGGATTTCCATAAAGATAGAGTACCTCTGGGTCACTTGACATTGGGGTTAAATTGTCCTTGATGATCTCCCACCCTTTCGGTATTTTTATTTCAAAATCTTTGATCAAGGCCTTAAACGAAAGCCTAAGATTTTTCAACGCAGAAGCCAAATTGTTTGTTGCTTTATAATTTATCGAAAGACCAAAATATTGTTGACTTAAGGAAAAATTAGCTCCGGGGTAGTAATTGGTTTCTGCATCTTTTTTAATTATTTTTATTGCTTCACGGATATAGGTATTTGATTGTTTATAAAAACCGAGTGTTGTGAATTGAAGTGAATTGTTTACTAAAAATTTTCTAAGCTCCCATGTGTCCTGGGTGTAGGTATTAATTATTTTATCCTTTTGTTTATAGATCAAGGCCAAAAAATTATCCTTGTCATCGGTTTTTAAATAAAATAATTTTTGAACCTCATATAGCAGGTTAGAAATCGAACTTAACGTGTTTGATTCAATTATTTTGCTTAAATAATCACTTATTAATTTTAAGTTTTTTTCAACTTCTTTTGTATAATTTGTGAGATATATTTCTCCCGTTTTATCACAGTTACATGGGTTTTTATATAGTGTTTTCTTGCACGTACAGGTAGTACTATTGAGGAAGTTTAAATACATAATTACCCACAACTCAGTTGGTGATTTGTCTTGCAATAAAAAAGTATGGTAGGACAAGAAACTGTTAATTGATTCTTGGTATGATCTGTACTCAAAATTGGTACTGTACATAATCCCATTTAGGGCTTTGGAGAAGAGCGCTTTATCCTCATATGGTATAATTTCGTCTAGTACTTGTTTATATTGATTTAGTTTCTCCATTGGATCGTCTTGAGTTGCATTTGTCTCTTCTTGTAGATCATCATCAAAACCAGATTCGTCATCAATCTCTTCATCTACTGGGACATCCAGACTGTTTAGAAAAGAACTTTCCTCGTTGGTTGATACGGAATCTTTGGTATAGCTTAACTCATATAATTTATTCTCTGTTTGAATAATGTATTCAAAATCGGAATCCTTTAATTCAGTTGATATTTCTTGAAAAATCGACTCGTATTTTTTCTTCTCCTCTGGGTAACTTATGTCATATTCAAAGTCGGTAATCAAACAGCTCGAGGTGAGAAGGTCTTTTAGATATTCTTTGGTGTAGTGAAGTTTTGCTATTCCTTTGAGTTTATGGAGAAAATCATTGGTTAAGTAAATCCAATCGTTGGTTGTAAAATCTAAATACTCAAATCCGAGGGATTTAACTTTAACCAAATTTCTCTTTGATCCCCCCCAATTGCCAGCAGCATTTAATAAAATCAATAAACGCAAATCGTTTAAGAGGTTTCTGGTGTGTTTTTGGTCGATGGGGATTTGATTGGTCTTTAGGTGATCTTCCTTGATTGTTTCGATAATGTGTCGCTTTTTTTCATCGGTTGAATCAAAGTGGTTTACAATGATTGATAAATCAATGATCAAGTCCCCAATATCTACTAGATTATTTTTCTTTAAAAACTTACCAAATACATTTATTTTTTCATGTTGATAGTTATATAAGTAACGTAAGATTATATCTAAAATAAGATGGTTTAATCGATCGAAATAACTTTGAATAAACCGAAGGGTAATTAATCTTCTGATGATTTTTAAAACAGCTTCAATAGAAAATTTTTCGGGGGTTAACAGTTGATTGTTTACAAATTCTAGATACCTTTTGTTGTATTCAATAATTATCTGTTTTTCTCCTCTAAACTGAATGAGATCGTCTTTGAAGTATGATAGCACGGCACTGACAACTCTTTTGTCTTTAAATTCAAAAAAGTTATCTTCTTCTGATAAATCAATTAGAATTCCTTTTTCTACAGCATCCTCCAAAAAGGTTAAAACTTCAAGGAGGTTATAATCCCACACTTGTGAAAGCACATCTGCATCAAATTTACTCCCGATGATTGTTGCACTTTCTAAAAGACGAACCCATTTTTTTTCAAAGACATCAAATATTTTGTGATAAAATAAATCTACCTCATTCATGTTTGGAAACATCTCTATCTCCAGTGATTTTACCAAAATATATCCTTCGGGGGAACGTTTTAATACTTCATTTTTTATCAAATAATCGACCATTTTTTGAATATAAAGGGGAGTAAGAATAGAGGTCGATCCTTTGTTTTCTATTATCATAGAATTAAACATATCATTTAATTCATCGAGCGAATTTGGAGCAATTTTTAGGTTAGTAATTTCGTTCACTCCCAAAAGGAAATTTTCGATTTCAAAGTCATCAACAGTTAGTAGATTTTTTATATTGAAATGATTTAATGTAGCGGCGTTTAATTCGTTTAATTCGTCCATTAACTCTTGATAGTTAACTCCTCTGTAGTCTTCATTTAAATTACTTCTGAGTGTAAACACGACACTAAACCGTTTTCTAAGAGTATCATATCTATTGATGGTTTTTAAGAAATGTTTTAAAAAAGAAAAGGTTTCTGAATCAATCCAATGGAGATCCTCCATGATCAAAAGGATTTTTCCTTCGAGTGTATTTAACTTTTCTGTAATTCCTAAACACATATTATTGATTGAACTCTCAGGGTTAATTTTGAGTTCATCTATTGGATTTACTCCAATGGTGTTGTCTAGTGCGGTGTTGATTAACTTGCTGGAAAATTTATCGATACTTGAGGTGCGGTCGACCAATTTATCGGTATCTAGTAGTGTACTAAATGCTTCAAGAAAGGGTTCAAAGGAAATCGTATTCTCCGATTGAATTTCATCACAATCGCCATAAAACCAATTCCATTTTTCATCAATAAATCTTGATTTAGCCTCTTTTAGACTCGATGTTTTCCCAATCCCTTGGGGGGCATTGATTATATAGATGTCTAGATCTTCTGTTCCCTCCGAGTAGATGTGATTAAATATTTTATTGTCAACATCAATTACACTCTTTACAAAAAGAAATTCCTCTTGTTGTTGTAAACTATCTAAGAAAAGTTTGTTTTTATTTTCTACACCATCGAAATATTTTTTGAGCACAAAAAAGATAATGGAAGAGCAAACTGACAGTACAATACCGTAGAGCAAGTTTATCAATGAAAATTCAAAGATCATTAATTGATTGATAACATAAAGAGTTATAAACCCAATTACAATTCCAGCAATCGATAAAATATTATTGGATTTACTTTTCCTTTGTACAATTAAATCAAAAAACGATTGCCCATAAATCTGACCTATCATGTAGGAAATGACGCTAAGACAGACTAGAATATAAACCTCGTATAGAAAACTGATTTCGTATTTTATGCTATAAAAAACAAAAAATGGTAAATACGTAGGCAATAGGGATGAACTGACAAAATGAGAGTATCCTTTGATGGTATGAAAACCATCAAAGTTTAATCGATTTATAAAAAATAAATTAATGACAATGGGTAAAAAACTCACTGAAAAAGTCAGACAAAAAACCCATATCAAAACATTAAATTCCAAAAAATGTTCTTCTCCCCCTGGAATGATAAATGAACAAACATAGATCATTAAAAAAGACAACCCCAAAGGAAGAAGTAAAGAGGAAAGGTGTTTTTTGAAATCACTCCATACTTCACTTAGAGTTAAATCAAAGATTTGGATCTGTGTAGTTTCTGTCTTTACAAACAGGGATTTAATCCCCGAGATGATAAAGTTTACAATTCCTAATAAGAGAAGCGTCGATAAAATAAATATGAATAGAAATTTTATTATCCACTCATAATTATAGTTTCTTTTGTCAATATTATATCCTTTTGTAAAAATTGGTTCGGTAAACCCTTCGTCTTTTGAATAGGTCTTAAATTCAGTTTTAACCAACCACACTTTTTCATCGATTACATCAAGCGTAGAAACAGTAAATAGTCCAAGTCTGTCTAAATTAAAATGATTTAAAATCTTTTCAATGTTTTGCTTGTGAATGATACCATTAACAATAGAATCAACGGTCCTGGGTTCAAAAAGAAGAGCGAATTGACTTTTTTGTAAAATATGATGTTTGGTATTTGACAACAAGGTTTGATTAATGATCTCAAACATTTCGTCATCACAAGATTTTCTGATGAGCAATGAGGTTATGTTTGAATCTGAAATGGGGCCATTGTGTAATTTAATGTACTTGGTGTTTAATAATTTTTCAAGTGCATCATCGTATGCATACTCGATTGGGTCATCAACAAAACCAAAAAAATTGGGTATCCCAGAAAAAAAATCAAACAACTGAAATTTGTTGATTACATTTTGTTCTATTGTAGATCGCGTGAGATTTATGTTTTTACGGGTCTCAATGGAGAAAGCATTGTCTTGATCTAGTCTGAGAATGGAATCGAGGTATTTATCGGCTATATCTAAATAAAAAGGGTTGCTTTTATTTTTTTTTGATATGTACAAATAGGTACGTGCGTTGTTTTCATACGCATCTATTTTATTTTTTATTTGATTGTTGTCAACCGCTTGAATTGGATTCGGTCTTCCGATAAAAAAGCAAAAGAATAATAGTTGAAAAAATAGATTATGCTTCGTTGTCATCCAGATGATTGTTTATTAATTCTAAATTAATTATATAATTGAAATAATTGGATTCTTATGCCTAAAATTCATTTACTATATATAAAGCACCTTTCAAATATGAACCAATGAAAAATGGTGATAAAGTAAAATGGGTATATGTTCAAATTCATCCTCATACTCCTTTGAAGTGTTCCTTTGTTCTAGGATTTCAGTATCCCAAAATTAAAACGAATGTTTTCAGTAGATTGTTTTGTTGATCCACTTAAAGAGTTGAAAATTGATTACTACAAAATTGTAAGTAAAGACTTGAAGTCAATTCAAATAAATTCTGAAGGTAAAATTGAGGGTTATCCAACTCTAAAAATTAATTTATATACAATAGATAGTTGGGTATATGATAGTAAAATACCTAAAATCGTTGAGTCTTTTTCAATGAAATTTTATGATGAAAAAATGTGGGATGGTAAAGAACCGTTTTATTTTGAAGATTGGAATGGGAAAACAACTTTAAGAGGTTTATTTGGTTCAAAACCCGTTGATGAAGTTTATAAAGAAATTTTAGATTCTTGTGAAAAAGGTAAAACAGTTAAAGTGGAATAAGAGAAATCAGAAAGATTTACAATTGTATCTCATTAAATTATAAATCACTATAATTACTTCTCTTTTCAAAAATCAGTATAACTTACTGATTTCTATATAATTATATTATATTTTTAAAAATAGGGAGTGACTCGAACCACCTAAAAAAATAACTCCTTGAAAATCAAGGAGTTATAAATTTCGAAGTGGTTGCGGTCTGGACGGGAATCGAACCATTTAATATTTATCTAAAAATCAATCACTTATAAATTATTAAAAACTCATTGAGTTCTAAAAATGTAAAAAGTAAAACTCTGTGAGTTCTAATTTTTTTGACTCAAAGATAATTTTGAAAAAGAATTTAATTTAAACTCAAATTAAGTTTAAAATATTTTAAAATTTAGAACTCACTTGTATAATAAATTGACTATAAAATAAATAACCTTCTCAAAATGAGAAGGTTATGATTGTATTTAAGCGGTCTGGACGGGACTCGAACCAATTCTTTAACTACCTGTAGACCAATGTTTTAACCTCCTCCCTTATAACACGGTGTGTTATAAAATTGTTGGTTTTTATGTTACTCTGTGTTATACGATTTTACCTGTGTTATAATTTTGTAAATTAGGGTTATAAAAAATTGAGTTATGAAACATATTAATTCTGAAAATTTAAAGAATGATGGATATAATGGACTTGAGTTTAAAGAAAATCTAGAATCAAATTGGTTTATTTCTTATTCTAGATTAGATAATAAGGTTTATGAGGGACAATCACCCTTTAATTATGATCTGTCTATTTTTGAAGGTAATCTTATAATATTAACACATGATGATTATGTAGACCAAATGGATTTAATATTAATTGAAAATCCGAAAACATTTAATGTTACTGTCTTTTGGAAACTAACTAATAATTATGAAAAAGACTGGTTAAATAACCTCATTTGTGAATTGAATTCTGATTTAGAAATTACTAAATCTGGAAAAGATCCAGAAGGAGAATTACTTAGTTTCAAAAACAATAAATTTGATAACCTACAATCCTTAATCATCTATATTGATCAAGAGTTTTTCTACAGGAACTTTGAAACTTACTAGATTGATGAATAACTATACACTTTACACAAATAGATTATAATTAAGGTTTTGAAGACTAAAATTTAATGGATTTGTAATATTAATATTACTACCAAGAAATTATAACACACTTTAAATTCTTCTCTTATCTAAAATAAGTATAACCTACTGATTTATATATAATTACATGATATTATTAAAAATAGGGAGGGATTCGAACCACCTAAAAAAATAACTCCTTGATTTTCAAGGAGTTATAAATTTCGAAGTGGTTGCGGTCTGGACGGGACTCGAACCAATCCTTCAACTACCTGTAGACCAGTGTTTTAACCTCCTACCTTATAACACGGTGTGTTATAAAATTGTTGGTTTTTATGTTACTTTGTGTTATACGATTTTATCTGTGTTATAATTTTAATGAAATTAATGAGATAAATCTTTCATCTAAATTGAGATCATCCGAATTGTCATATTTCAAATTTAATTTTTCATCCTTAACCTCGTGTTCTATATCCTTATATCTTAAAACTTCAAAAATCCATATCGAATTATTCTCTTCAAGTTTAATTCTATTATAATTTTCAAGATTAATAAACTCATTATCATCTTCACCTTCTATGATAATGTCATCATAATCAAAATCATCCTTAATATCAAACAAACTTCCTCCATTTGAAATTAGTTCAACTATATCTGAAATAGATTTAAAATCTGGATGGATTTGGTTTAATTGATTTTTTAGTTTATCAAAATTTTCAATATTTAATTTGTTAAATTGACCTGAAATAGTCCACCAAATTTCATCATAATTGTTTTGAAACAATTGAAGGACTCCGTGTTCCCAATCAATTGGATTACCTAATTTTTTAAAATGATCATCTGACCCCCAAAAACCAATATTAAAGTTTTTGTTTTTTATTATTTTTTTCTTGTCAATATTTCCAAAAAATATTTTAGTTAACTTAGGTATCATATTCTAAATATAAATAAAACCAATGGGAAAAGACTACATTAATCCACCTTCTAGGGAAGATTTTGAATATTTTAAAGATTTTTGTAATCTTCAAATTGTAATTCTCTGTGAATTTGAATTACTGAGAACTGATAAAAGGTTTAAACCTGATGATCCAAAACAATTATTAAATAGATATATAGTCAATTGGAAAAAAAATGAATTTAAAGAATTAAGTACTCAGGAAAGATCTAGTTTTCAAGTTGACTTACAAAGAATACTTCCTTTTATCTGGTCAAAGGTTTTTCCAGAATTTTCAGATAAAAATCATTTAAATGTTTTCAAGAATGAATTGACAGAAGATGAATTGAAAAAATTAGACGAAATAATATCTAATCTTATGAAAGATTGGGAAGAAAAATTTAGTACATATAAAACCATGAACTGGATTACAGATAAAGAAATAACAATGAAGTGGGATAGTTCAAAAGATCAATATGTAGAGGTCTGATAAATTATAACACACTTTAATTACTTCTCTTTTCAAAAATCAGTATAACCAACTGATTTATATTTAATTACATGATATTATTAAAAATAGGGAGTGACTCGGACCAACTAAAAAAATAACTCCTTGAAAATCAAGGAGTTATAAATTTCGAAGTGGTTGCGGTCTGGACGGGACTCGAACCAATCATTTAACTACCGGAAAAGGTGCAGGGTGTTCTCCTTCAATATTCAACTTCTGTTAAATCTAACAGAAGTTATTTAAATGTTGAGGTTTCGTGTAACTGAAGAAATACTTTTCCCCTAAACCCTAATCGAAGTGGTTTTTATATCGGAGTCCATTTTTTCTCCCTATAGAAAATGACATGGTTCGAGTCAAACAGGGGGAGCAACTTATATTGATAAAACCGTTATAGTGTAGTGGTATTTAATACCCCTTCAAATCATACCCCACAAAACTCCTTCCTAATTTATCACAAACTCTTCCAGTAAAAATACAATATATCAATATGAATTCTACTAGTTTATTGAATCAATATAAGGTTTATAATCTCCGATGTTTTCATATACCCAGTAATCTCCCTCATCATACCAATATCCATATCTGATTTTAGAATCATGATCATATACTAAAACGTATATTTCATTTATTTTAGAAAAGTTTTTTAACAGTCCCCAATAATTTGGATCAAAATAACCCTCTTTGTCACCGTGTAAATGAAAATCCTTATAGTTAAAGAAAATGGAGTAATTACTATCTAGATCCTCTTTTATTTCTTTCTGTAAGGTAATTTTATTGGGCTCCCCTATGTTTGTCTCGATAAATTCGATTGTTGATTTTTTGAGAAGATCATCTTCTTTCCAAAAAGAGTTAAAATCAATGGTTATCATAATTTTTTGGGGGAATCCTTTTTAGGAATTGAATGGAGACAAATATTTACCCCCAAAAGTGATGTTTTTATCTGTTAATTTCATCCAATGTTTTTCGGATAATTCCCAACTCCTCTTGGGTTCACGATGATAAATCGTTGCAAAAGAATTTGGAATTTTATCAAGAACATAAGGTAGGTTGTTAGAAGTCTGTTCAGTTTCTGGAATTTCCTCACCCTTTTTGTATTCTGGGAAATACCTTGGATGGAGAAAATTTGATCTCAAATTCATATTGATGTTAAGGGCAACCTCATCCCATGGACAAAAAGAAATCATTTTTTGTTTTATTTTATCAAAATGATTTGGTTTAAAGTCCCATGTAATTTCTCCTTTTACTTTAACACTAAAATAAATAAATTCTTCATCCTCTTCCTGTTTTTTTATATCACTAAAAACCAACTTATTTTCCTCTGACACACTAAATTCCCATTGATAACCTCCTACTATATTTTCGTCTTTTGAGCAAAATCTCAAGGAAATATCGAGTATATAATAAGGGTCTGTTAATGGATTAAATTTATATGTCCAATCAGTAAATTTACTTGTGATACCTTTGTGAGCAATTTCAATACGATCCTCACTGGAAAGTAAGTGTTCGAAAAGGACATCTGGATAATCAGATTCCTCTGAAGAAGTGGCATCCTGATATTTTTTTGGAAATTTAAATATAAAATTGTCATCTAATGAAATAATTGACTTTGCCATAACTACAGTTTTTGAAATAATTATATAAATATAACCAATTTTTCAATCATCTAAAGAGTTTGAATTTCTCACTGTTTACTATTTTATTATTAAAGAATCTTCTTATTTCACTCTTAGATTTTATCTCCTTTACTGGTTTGTCCATAATTCTTTTATATAAATCCAATTTACAAAATTATAACACAGGAGGTTTCTTGTAACTGAGGAAACTTCATTTTCCAAAACCACTATCGGAGTGGTTTTTATATCGGGGTTAATTTTTTTATCATAATAAAAAATGTTAATTTTAATTATGTTTTCAAAACTTAAAAAATGGATAAAAATATAGCTCTTCATGGTTAAACTCCAACCTTTAAACAACGTTAATCCGAATATGCAAAAAGTTTAAAAAAATCATGGACTACATAAAAACTTATTATTGAAGTAGATTAAATTTATATATCATGAGTTATACTGAAACCATGTTAGAATATGTTTACGATCAATACTGTCTCAGTTATAATATGGAGGATGCTCTTGATTTTATTGAAGATGAAATAGATTTTACAAGAGAAGAAATTAAAGATATGATACAATATACCATAGATTACAACAAAGAACAATTTATTAAAGATTATAAATCTTTAGTTGAAGAGTTTAAGTCCAAATTTTATTTTACCGAAATAGATTGTAAAAAAGAAAAGATTAAATGGCCCCAAAAGAGTGGAGTGTATGTGATTTGGAAAAATGATGATAGTTCACTTGATAATTTAATTTACGTTGGAATGACAGGAAAATATAAAAGAGTGAATAAAGACGAAGTAGTTTTTAATTCTGGTTCCTTCGAGAAGAGAAACTCAAGATGGACCCCCTATAGATTTTGTGAGTCTGTTAAAGATGGAGACAATCGATTTGAGTTTAGATATGGTCCAGAAGAGTCAACTGTGAAAAAACAGTCTAAAAGAAAGTATGAAGTTAAAGCGTATAAAGTAAGTGTTTCTTACTCAGAGTTGAAAATACACTGTTTTCATGTGTCAGATAATCATAGAGAATATTATACACCTGAACTACTTGAAAAAGAAATACTAACTAAGTATTTAAAAAGTTCAGGAAATCTTCCTCCAGCTAATAATGAGTTGTAATTATTAATACCCCTTCAAATCATACCCCACAAAACTCCTCCCTAATTTATCACAAACCCTTCCAACAGTTCCACTTCCCATAAATGTGTCTAACACTAATTCAAACTCTTTGGATGTTTGAAGAATGGGTAAGGTGATAATTTCTTCAGGAAAAGGAGCGGGGTGTTCACCTTCAATAGTTAACTTTTGATTTGCAACCGATGTTCTAACAATATCCTCATTCCAATAATCTCCCATATTCTTTCCTTTAATGTTAGGTAGGTAGGGTGATATGGAATTTGAGTATTCCCCATTTACACTTCTATGTCTTGGAGGAAGAGAAGGTTTAGTTTTATCAGAGAGTTTGGTGAGTGTAGGATAATAATCATACTCCATTGATTTGGTAAGATGAAATATAAACTCATAAGAAGGAGTAAGATTCGATTTAGAGGAAGAAGGTTTAGGATTAGTTTTAGACCATATAATGGTGTTTCTAAGAATCCATCCTAGTTGTATCTATTTCTTTTTGTACAAATAGATTAAGAAATAACATTAATGAAATAATTACTTGCATTGTTTTACAATAATTTTAAATTTTATAATAATTATTTACTTTTATAGAAAATAAATAATCAATTTTTTAGAAACCTGCAATCATGAAAAACTCATACATAATTAGTCTTTTATCATTATTTATTGTTTTTACAAAGTGTTCAAAAGAAGAATCTTCTGGTTCTAACCAAGTTAATCAAAACAATAATCCAGAAGAACAAGTTGTAAAATACAATGTTAATATTTCTAGTTCAGAGGGAGGTACTGTTAATACTTCCTCTGGATCATACATTGATGGAACTGTTCTCAATATTCAAGCTAACCCAAACGTAGGATACGTATTCATTGGATGGGAGGGTTTTGATTCTACGAATCCTTCAATTACAATTAATGTTAGTCAAAATTATTCTCTAAATGCAGTATTCATAACTGAAGAAGAAGTAAGTTTGGATCAGAATGCTTTTACCGATAATGTTGAGATTGAGAGTGGAAATGTTTTCCAAGGATCTATAACTCCTAACTCAACAATAACTTTTGAAGTTGAAAATTCCCAGAATTTAATTGCTGTAGTTGACCATGGATTTGGATTAGATCTTTCTGTTCCTGATAATACAGATGGAGCTTTAATTCAGTTTAAAAATCAAGATGGTGATTTAGCAGATTCATATATACAAATTGAGAGATTTCCTGAAACAAATGATATGAGGTCTTCTATTATTAAGTCTACAAAATCAAAATTTAGTCCTCTTAAAAGTAAAAATGAGAAATCAAACCTTTTTTCTAATAGAAGTAGTTCCAGTCAATGGTCATTTGATATTGATTTTAGTGAAGAGATAACTGCAGGACAGATCTGTTTTAATGTTCATATATATGATAATAACGATAATATTTCAGCTGGTTTTGAAATTTGTGCAACGATTAATAATTATGGAGGAGGACCATCCGGTTTAATTGGAAAGTGGAGATATGTTTCGTATGTTTATATAGAGGATGGTGTTGAGATAACAGAACCTTTTACAGATCTTGAAGAGGATGATTACATTATAGAATGTGTTGATTATGATTCTGGAACTGAAGAAAATGATTATACATATGAATCATTTGGTCATGTCCCTTATCCAAATGATTTTGAACATAATGCTTACATCGTTTTTCATGAAAATGGAGATTACGAAGATCTTTATGAAAGTATAATTCCAAGTCAACCTGAGATCATCGGATCTTTTGATAATTGTATTGAGGATTGGGAATCAAATTGTAATGAATATGAATCTTATTGTGAAGATTTAGATTTATTAAATTACATTGGAAATTTCTATCCAACTACAATTACTAATACTTATTTAGGGAAATGGTCATATGATGAGGATTCTAATACAATTGGAATATGGGACTACTCATTTCAATCAATAGATTCAGAGGGGGATCTTTTTGATGAAGAAGAAGATGTTTATGATGAACCCTCTCCATATTATGACAATGGTACCTTAGTTGAAATAGATGGTAATACTCTTACCCTAACAGAATATAATTCATGGGATGATAGTTATCATAAAACAATTTTTGAAAGAGTAGATTGATAATACTAGATACTTGAATTATAAATTAATATTCCATTATTTAATAATTGATTATTTATTGATGGGAGTAATTTTACTCCCATCACTTGTTTTTTCTCAAAAGATATTTACTACAGATTATCCATCTCAATCTGATATTAAAGTGTTTGTAGTTGATCATGAATCTCAATCAGATTTAAAAGTATTCAAAGTAGATTACCAATCTCAATCAAAAGGAAATGAAGGTCTATGGTATTTTGTAAAAAATCCTTCTAAATCAGATAAGAAAATATACTTTGTGGATTACCCTTCACAATCAGATTTAAAAATCTATTTTGTAAAATATAAATCACAAAGTGGATGGAGAAATAACTCAAAGAAACATCTTCTT
>Ga0209603_1001284_pt1 | contig 26465 bp, 8 predicted proteins | sample COGITO_mtgs_1206_FD_184812 | JGI IMG/M metagenome (GOLD analysis project Ga0209603, IMG submission 184812) | Pelagic marine microbial communities from North Sea - COGITO_mtgs_120607 (SPAdes) (version 2) | ecosystem: Environmental > Aquatic > Marine > Epipelagic ... | reverse complement strand
CAATATCAGTTTTTAACTGATTAACGTGAGATGCTGTTACTAAATCATTTACAGCAACTTGATTACTTGCTGTAGTTTCGCCATAACCTTCAGTGCCGGCTCCAACCGCCAAGATGCTTTCGGCTCTTGCTTGTAGAGCGTTGTATCTAGTTGCAGTAATAATATCACCGACGGCCATCTATATCTCCTTGTTACTTTTAATTATCTTAAAGATTGTTTGTAGCCGCAAATGCTGGTGCAGGAGTATCAACATATGATCCGCTTGCTCTAACAAAGCCTATTTTTGCTTCTAGTAATCCTAAGACAGGTTCGTCAATTTTGTATCCGCCTGGATTATGATCATAAAATTGATATTTTACTTGTATGCTAGAACTATTACTTGCTTTAGCAAAAAGAATATAATTGTTATTACCGTAAACTCCGGTTGCAGATTTTCTATATATCTCTTGATATGAAGTTGTTAAATCATAATTACCAATACTTTGAACTACACCTGTGCCTGTAGTTGTAGTCGAATCATGGTCTATACTAATAGTTCCAGCATTGCTAAGAATTGAAGACCAGTCTTGGCTTTTTGCTACACTGTCTCCTGATACTGGAGTTCCGCTTAGAGAACTAATAAATGTAAGAGACCCTCCTGCATTAAAAAAGTGTCTACGTGCATCGCTACTAGTAAAAGAAACATTAAATTCACATTCGATCGGAGCAGTCCATTGATTCCTACGTTGAATAGTTTTAGCATTGTTAAGTGTACTACTTTGTGCGGCCGCTAATCTAAATCTATTACTTGCTGTTTCAATAATACTAATGAAATCTTCGTAGTCTTTGAATCCTTCTTTAGTATCTCCACCGCTAGTATCTTCTGCTACTATGTCACCAACTTCTACTTCAGCAATGGAATTTGGTACTGATGCTGTTTGGTGTATATAAATTTTGTTTAGGTCAGTATATAAAGCATTAACGTGTGCAGAGTTAATTGTAATATTACTTGAAACTTGAGAACTAGTTGTTGTTTGACCATAGCCTTCGTTTCCAGATCCGTTACCAAGGATTGCACTTACTCTACCTTGTGCGTTATTATATCTTGCGGCTGTGATTAAATCGTTAACGGCCATGCTTGCTTACTTCCTTTATATACGTGTTTTAATATTTATACCTTTAAAACACACTCTATCAATTTTTCTTCATCGGAAGTACTTGATTCTAAAGCAATTCCAACTAATCCTGTACTTGCAATAGTCGAAGCAACACCTTCTTGCCATGCATAAACTGCTTGACCTTTTGATACTGGTCCTTTTACTCTTACTGGAACACGCCCTTTAAGACCAACTGCTTGACCTTCTGCTGTACTATTCATTAAGTATGCTGGTTCTGCTGATATAACTCCTATTGCATGATGACTTACACTGGCTGGCTTAACTTCTGCTTCTCCGCCTACTGCCATTACTGTACCAACTGGCCATTCTTCTGTAGTTGCATACACTTCTGCTAAGTCAGCGTATTGTGCTTGAGTTGCTGTTCCTCTAAAGAAGTTAGCATGTAAATCGCCTGCACTATCACGTAATGCTGTTGTACTTGCAATAGCACTTGTATCGCCTGCATAATCTGCACTATTAAATCTAATTGCACTTGCACTAGATGCATTACCTTGAAAATTATCTGCCCAAACATTTGACCATTTAGCAATACTTGTACCTAATGTATATGTACTAGTTGATCCTGGGTTCATACCTGTTGCTGTAACATTAACACTGTTAGTTTGCACACTGTTTGCATTACTTGTTTTAAATCTAATAATATTATTTGTACCAACTTCGTTAGCAATAACACCTTGGTTACCATTTTCAATATAGATATGTAAATCGTTTTGATCACCTATTGTAACACCTGCATCTGGAAATCTAACAATATCACTAAATGAAGTTGCTGACCCTGGTGAACTTTGTACAAATTGACTTGGAAGTAGTCCGCCAAATCTTAATGCATTACTTGATGTACCCCAATAATAATGATCTGTTGATGTAACACCATTTGTTGCATCTATAGTATTGATCATTGTTGTACCTTTTTTGATAACATCAAAACCTGTAATTGCATTTTCAGGATCTGTTGAATCAATAGTAAACTCTTGACCGCTAGTTATAAAAATAATTTCGTCTTCGATTGTTGCGGCAATTACACTATGATTAACATTAGATGTATCACGTACTGTTTTACTTTGCATTTGTGTAAGGCCTGTACCTGCACCTTGTGGACCAACTAGAACAAATGAAGTTCCATTATATGTGTATAACTGACTGTTACCTGAATCCCACCAAAAGTCACCTGCTGTTAAACCTGCTGGCTGTGTGGTTGAAACTTCTGCACCGCCTGTAGTTTTAAACTTAGTACCATCGTAGAATTTAATTTTACCATTTGTTGAATCATGCCATATTTGTCCACTAACTGGTTTTGGTGGCTGTGATGTCCCACTAAATGATTCTAACAAAAACAAAAAGTTTTCGTTTTGTATTTCGCCGTATCCAGCGTAGTTTTTTCCAACAAACGTTAAGTCTGTTGTAACATCAACGGTACCATCCTGCACTACTACTAGTGTTGCGCCGCTGTATTTGTTAATCGTATAAGCCATGTTTCAACCCTTTAATTATAACTATATTTATCTTACACACTAGATACTAAGTTTTGACTAAATGTCCAACTTCCACCTGATGTGACATATTCTTTCAACGCTCTAGTTACACTAACTGTAACTGTACCTGTTGCCGCTGTAAATCCAATATCTTGCAATACTGATTCGTTTTGTACTCCAGCGGCATCAACCGCTATGAATGATTTAGTTGCTACTGCCGCAACATCAATACCTGTAACACTTGCACCACCTAATGTAGTACAGTGAATACGTGCAGTTGTACCGTTTGCAACACTGCCTGCTGGAACTAAGTCATTTAGAACTAGTCCAATCTGCGTATCATTTAAACTAGTAACATCCATACTAAATGAAATTGCAGATCCTGCAATTTGTTCATCTACATATACTTTACTTGCCGCGTCTGTGTCTTGTGTAGGTTGTGCTATTCCAGCAATCTTACTATTTGAAAAATTAACATCACCGCCTGCTGACACTGTTAATCCACTTGTACCTGTAATAGTACTACCATTTAAATTAATATTATCTACATCTAAAGATGTTAATGTGCCTACATTTGTAAGACTTGAATTTACGATGCCGCTTCCAAGTGTATTATTTGTAAGTACTGTTGTTCCTGCAACTTTATATTCGTTGCCTGTGGTTACATTGATATTTTCTGTAGTTGTCCAACTATTTGTTGCTTGTATCCAAGTCCATTTTTTATCTGCGCCTGTTACCCTTACAACTATACCAGCATCATCAACACTTGCATCATTTAATAGAGTACTATCGTTTGTAATAGCAAGTTCAATTTGCTTATCTTCAACCCTTAGTGTACTAACATCAATACTTGCACTAGAGCCTTCAACTAATAAGTTTCCTGTTACACGGATATCTCCTGCAACATCTAAAGTATACTCTGGTGTATTATCAAAGATACCAACACGCTTATTTGCCGCATCAATGAATACTGCATCTACTTGTTGTGATCCTGCCGCTGTACTAGTAACCTTAATACTATAGTTTTCATCTAACTGCTGATTAGCAGTAACAAACGAATTACCAATTATACTTAACACTTGGTTAGCATTTGGTCCAATAGTAACACCTGCTGAGTTACTAACAGTTAGTGAACCTGTAACAACGTTATCTGTAGTTGTACTAACAAAGTTATCTGCACCAACTTTTGTTCCGTCTGCTTTAATTAATGCTTTAGCGGCATCTGCTGTACCTTCAAAAAGAAAGTTTGTTTTATCAATTACATTGATACCTTTTTTGATATTACCTGTAATACCATCGATTTCATATCCTACTGCTGGAGTAAATTCTACATTACTAATTACTGCGGCTCTTTCTGTTGAGCCGTTTGTGCCGTTACCTAAATACAAACTAGCAAGTGTTCTACTTCTGTCTTGAGTATCTAATATACTTTCAATTCTAAATCCTGTTTCGCCCTGCCCTGCTTTGTAGGCTGGACCTGCTAATGTTAAATCTGTACCATCATAAAAGTAAAGTTGGTTATTTACATTGTCCATCCACAAGTCGCCTGCAACCATTGTTGGTTGGGTTTTCTGTACAAACGGTCCACCTACTGCTTTAAATTGTGAACCTTCATAAACTTTTAAACGTGCTTCGCCAGTATCCCACCAAAGTTGTCCAGCAATTGGATTGGTTGGTGAATTAGTGTTACTAAAATTTTCAAGTAATTTAACAAAATTTTCGTTAAATGCTTCGCCGTATCCGGAATAGTTTCTGCCAACTAATGTTAATGATGTACTGTTAGTATCAACTGTACCGTCAATTAAATCTACTAGTAATGCACCATTTGTTTTGTTTATTTTATATGCCATTAAACTTTCCCTGTGTAAATTATGTAATTTAAGGACATAAACGGTGACAGTGTTTCCATTGCCTGTCCGGTTGTTCCTGCAACACCACCACTTGTTGTTACAGCCTGCCCTGCATTTTGTCCTGTTGGTGCATCAAATGTAATTGATGTTGCAGGACTGTTTGCACCCTTTGCCGCATCTAGTATTGCATAGAACTGTGTTCCTTCAACAACTAAATCGTGTTCGTGATCTGGTAAGTTAGTATTTTGGATTGTAACTGTTTCTTGACCACCACTATTACCAAGTTCACTACCTTGTAATCCTGTAATTCTACCTGCACCTGTTCCGCCCATATCATCTAGGCCCATAACAGTTCTACCACGCATATCTGGTAGTGCAAATCTTGCTACACCGTTATCACTTAATAGTCCTGATTGTTTGTATGTAAATCCGATTACATCATATAGTTCTGGATAGTCTGCTTGTAATACTTCTTGTCCGTAACACAGTAACCAAAACGTTGGCGCAGTTGTACCTGCATAAGGCATCATTACACCTGGTGGGTTAACTGGTACTGTGGATAATAAATCTCTTCTACTAATTCTATAAAGTCCAACTTGTCCTTGTACTCTGTTTAATAAAAATTCGTCACTAGCATCAGCATTACCAGTATATGTTTTATTACTAATAAAACTGTTTGCTACAGTTGTTTGGAATGTTTTTGTAGTACCGCCTGCTTGTCCATCAAATGTAATAGTTGGCGCACTAACTTCGCCTGCTAGTGTAAAGTTTGTAGAACTAGAAAGTTTATCTGCACTACCTGCTCTACCACTAACTTGTCCAGTAACGTTACCAGTTAAGTTTCCCACAAAGGTTGTTGCATATATTCCTGTATATTTGTTTGCTAATGATCCAATATTTCTTGTATTAGTTACGTCAGGGATAATATCCCTAGTTTCTGTATCACCTTGCACGTTAATTGTGCCGCCAATGTTTACATCTCCTGCAACACCTGCACCACCTTTTACAATTAAACTACCTGTACCAAAGTTTGTACTTGCAGTAGTTCCATCAATCGTAATACCTTGACTTACTTTAATATTACCTGTAACATCTAATGCTTCACTTGGTGCTGTATTATTGATACCAATGTTTGTTGTTGAGTCAACACGCATAACTGTTTTAGTAGTACCTTGGTCATTAACACGTATATCTAAACTCGCACCACTTGTGTTATGACTGATAACTCCAATTTGTCCTTCAACACCTAGTGTAACTTGGTTTCCACTACCAAGTATAATACCATCATCAGTGTTTACTTTTAATTGATTTGTTGTTGTACTTACAACATCACCGCGTAAAAAGTTTGCCGCCGCAATTTTTTCTCCGGCAACAACTAAGTTTTCTGCTTGTTCTGCGGGTCCGTAAAATCTTGCCGCGCCAGCACCTGTGATATCTGCTGTACTTAAATTAATTCCTGGATTAATTTGTCCAAAGCCATTAATTTCTGCTCTTGGCGTAAATGTATTTGTACTAATAATTGCAACTGGCTTAGCATCAATTTCAATTTGTAGACTTGTGTATTCTATATTGTCTTGTGCAAGTATAGTAACTGGACTAACACCAGTACTTAACCCTCCAGCATACTCAGGACCAATAAGTGTCCAACCTGAACCTGTATACAAATATAATTGTTGATTATCAGTATCAACCCAAAGGTCACCTGTTAAACTATTTGATGCACCTGGTTCACTAGTAGCCTTTTTTAATCCGCCACTTGCTACCCAATTTGTTCCGTCATAAACTTTTAATTGTTCATTGCCGGCAGTACTATCGTACCATAATTGTCCTTCAACTGGATTTGATGGTGATGTTATATTTGCAAAATTTTCTAATAATTTTAAAAAGTTTTGATTAAATTCAACACCGTAACTTGTAGTGTTACGACCAACAAAACTTAAACTTGTTGATTGATTTATATCATTATCTTCAACGGTAACGCTACCTTTGTTTGTTACGTCAGTAAAATTAATTGTATAAGGCATTTATTATACTCCTGACAAACTTTGTACACGTACTGTGTAATCAATTTGAACTAATCTGTTTAAACTTTTTTGTACAGGATGAAAAATAACATGTGTAATTAATCTGCCTGCGCCTGCTGGGCTATAACTTTTAAGACCTAATTCATCAAACACATAAAGGTTAGTAGTATCTGTAGCAGTATCAAATGCATCTTGTCCTTCTGGTTCTCCGTAGTCTAATAAACAAGTTACAACAATATCTGTGTAATTTGTTCCACTAACATGACGTGTTTCAATTTTGTTTCTTACAGGATCAGTATTACTTGTACTCCTATCATCTACTACTTTAGTAAATGTTTGGTTATACAAACTTGCATTTGTTCCTGTTGAGTTTGGTGTTAAGTATGTGATAATACCTGTTGGGTCTACACTAGTACCTCCATTACCAAAACTCATTTCATATATTGTACCCTGACCTTGGTTTGCAAGGCTTTCTGCAAGAGCAATACTCATATTTTCATAGTGAATAGCATTACGCTTATCAACATACACTTCACCCGTTTTAGGATCATGTATTTTGATATGTCCTTTTACTACTACTCCGCTTTTATCATTTAATTTGTCTGTCATGTTTTTCTCTCACTGCTACTGTATTTATTTAGGTAACTCCGTCGTTCTTGCCTTAAGAAACTGTGCAATGTCATTTTCTTCATCTGCTAGGCTTACGCCTGCTTTTGTCCATGTTTGACCCACACGTCTAATTACCGTAACCTTCTGATCTGCTTCAGGGGTTTCTGTTAATTCCAGTGTACTTCCACTTAATGTAAAATCTACTGGTAATGTAACGTCACCTTCAGCACTATCTTGTGCAATAAATCTAGTTACAAAGTTTCCACTTGTATCTTTAGTGTCTACTTGATAACTACTTATCGCATTTTTGCGAAGTCTGTTTCCAGCAACAAATACTTCAAATTCATTTATTCCTTGTGTAGGAGTAAAATCTAATTCATATGATGCTGTAGTACCGTCTGCTGTAAACACTTGTGTGAGTGTTTGATCAATATACGGAACATTTTCTCCCGGACTTTGATCTCTTACCTCAGTTCCCGAAGCAATTAATGCGTTTACACCAGTACCTAAAGTACCTCTACGTAGTTGACGTAAACTATTTCCTTGCTTCACGTAGTACTCAATTCTTTCACCGTTTATAAACACAACACCCGGTATTTGCTTCTTTTTGCCAGGTTCTGGTAAATTAGAAGCATCTACTAGTTCAATTCTAGTATCCCACCAATTAAGGTCTTGTGCTAATTTATACTTATTCGCATTGTCCAACCTCTTGTAGTGAACGCGGTTCAGTATGTCTTTAAATTGTCTATAACCAAAGCGATGTGTTAACTGCTCTTCTCCAAATTGTATATACTCAACTTTATCATTTGTATTAAGTTGTTGAATAATTTTCACATACATTTGGTCTTCAGTTACATAATAATCAACATTTGGTGCAAGTTTTGTACCATTTAGTATGACCCAAACATATTCTGAATCTTGTGCTTTGTGTCTTAATTTTACAAGTCCGTTACTGAAAGTAATATACTCTTTATAATTAGTTGTACCTGGAACTAATGGAACACGACTTACTAAGTTATACTTAATACGTTCAAATCCTTGAACGTCATGATTACTAAATGATGTAATTGTAACTGTCTGGCCTAATGCAGGTGCTGTATCAAAGTAAATTTTACTTCTATCTTGTAAAAATTTAGTACTACTGTCTGCACCAACACCAATATACCCAAATGCATATTGTCCGTCGATACTAAAGAATACATCTAATTTGTCACCTACTGCTCCAATGCCTGCTGAAAGTTTAACACTGTTATTTGCACTGTCCCATCTATATTGAATATTCTTAACAAGTAATTCGTCGTTGAGATAAACTTCAATATCTTCGCCTCTGACGCTATTACTAAAGAACTGCCATTCTTGTATTTGATATTCCCTAGTTGCCGCGTCTGTAATTGTAAAGTCTACATTGTATCCTGCATCAAGTATTGAACTGCCAACTTGTACAATAGCATTTTGTGCAGTTGGCAATCCGCCAACTAATGCTGGATTTACATCAAATATTGTAGTTGATCCGTCACCTACTAGTGTTTGTACATTTGTTGCACTAAAGTTTGTAGCAGTTGTATAGAACAATCCATAATGAATTTCATTACCTGCTTGCGGCGCTGTTCCAAATGTAATAACAAAATTACCATTTGGTCCTTCGGATAAAGTTGAAGGGTTAACAACACCATCTAAATAAACATAATGACTTACACCTTCTTGATATTGTATGTTAGTTGTATATGTATTTGTACTTCCATCTGCTGTAAAGTGATTGATATCAAGTATTCTTTGTCCATTAATACCAAGGGTAACAATACTTAAAACTTTTCCTGCTGTTGGAGGTGTTGTAAATGTAATTGTATCAGTTACATAATTTATTGTATAATCTGTTGTCTGTACATTATCTAATGTTACAAATACTCCTTCATTATTAAACGGATGAATTCCGGTTGCAAAAGTTTGCTCTATACCATCTGTTGTAAAGAATTGTGTCTGTATATTACTTGTTCCGGCGTCTGGTCTATGGAAAACTTTAATATCAACTGTATCACTAATTTTACCTGGAACTAATTCTTCAGGTCCAGTTGTTGTCATTGGAGTAATAAATCCATCACCATCTACAATAATTTCACTTGCATCAATACCTTTTGCATTACTATAACTTAATGCTCCACCTGTTAATTGTGTATCATAACTTGCAGGATCTGGTTTGAAAGAACCATCGCTTGTACTTTTTCTAATTACAAAGATATCGTCATCTTTAGATGTTATTCCAAAGTTTTGAACATTAAGACTTGTTTGCAACCCATCGCCTATAATACTTGTCATTACTGCATTAGGATTTGTTGGTGTGTTTGGATAATTTGCATCATCAAGCCTTACGTTATTTTTATATACATTGTATACAACACCTGTTTCTAATGGTTGTTCCCAAGTTAATTCTGCTGTTGATCCATCTAAGTAAAAAATAATATCTTCAAAAGTTGTATCGTAAATATCATATGGTTCAACTCCAAAGCCTTTTGTCTCAAAGCCGCCTGCGCCGGCAAAATCAAAACTCTTAACTTCAACGCCGCCAAAATCAACGCCCATCATAAGTTGTGATATGTCTTTACCAATCATACCATCAATTGGTTTGTAATAATTCTGAACTCTATCTTGTGCTGTCAATAAGTCAGGTGCAAGTTCATATTGAACTATCAGCCCTATACTTAACTTAGGAGGTACTTCGAATATTATTCTACCACGTTTTCTAGTATAACTTTTTGTAGTATCTTCAAAATTTGAAATTGTATATTCACTTTTTAATAACTCTACACCACTAATAAATATTTTTACTTTTGCACCATTTAAATTCATTGGCCATTTTAAGTTATATACAGAAGTTGCATTGTCACCAGTAAATGTTTCTTGTCTAGCAACTTCTAAATAATAAGGATTTCCACTTATTCTATCAAATCTAGATATAATATGTGTTCCTCTTACTTTACCGTTACCTAATACTGCTCTTGCAGTTGCTACGGTGCCGCCTTCTTCAACACTTCCATTTAACACAATATCCGGAGCACTAATATACCCGTTACCTGAATTAGTAACTTCAATTTTAGAGACTTTATTACCATTTAGGTAGGCTTTTGCTGTTGCGCCTGTGCCGCCTCCGCCTTCAACAGTAACAATCGGAGGTAATGTATAGTTTAATCCTTCATTGCTTACTACAATTTCTTTAATTTCATACCCAGTATTCTCTAACCAATGCTTATCTGGATAAGAACTAGTACTGTTAGGTACACTTGTAATTAAATTATTAGAAACTTTTGCTGTACTACTTGTAATTTTTGATTTACTAAAATTATATCTCGGCGGTAAGTCAAAATCTGTTACAACACTATTAGTAGGATCTGTTTTTTCATAATTAGATACATATTCTCTAATTTTTGTTTTAAATGGTTTAACTTCGTTTATATAATCTTGGTAATTTTCAATGCTATCATTTTTAAATGTAACCTTTTGTGCAAGATCACCAACATTGTGTTGTGCTTTAATAAATGATGTTTTAAATGCCCAATCAATATTTGGTTGTTCACTAAATGCATAACGTATACTTGCTATAAACAATTCGTTATAATGTGTTTCTAAGTCATCAATTAAAATATGATCACGGAGTGTTTCTAAAACTACTCTAGATTCAGTTACGGGCTGACTATCATAAAATACTGTATCAAATGTATCAACATCAAATCCTGTTTTGTTAATTTGTGTATTATACAATTTGTTACTGAATTGAATAGTTGCATCTTGTTTACCAATTACTTTATAATTTTGTGTATAATCTTCTGTAGGATTGTTTGCAATTTTTTCTAAAAGTAACCACCCTCCAGAGCCAACACTAGAAATCTTTACAGTATTACCAATATCGTTTTCAATTGCTGTAAGTTGGTAACTAAAATCAATTAAACTATCAATTTCAGTAAATTCGTTATATCCTGTTGCATACCAATCAGAATAACTCCAGTATAAGTTAGTATCAAATCGCTGACTTACTGTTCTATTCCATGTTGTTCCGTTATAGTTATATAAAGACCACTTATTAGCAACATTTATATCACTTGAAACAAGTATACTAAAGTTTCTTGGAGTAAGCACTGTATTTTCATCGTATCCTTGTCCTGGATCAACAATGTTAACTGTAGTAACTTGTCCTAATTCATTAATTTCAGTTTCTAAAACGGCACCTCTACCAATGCCAGATACAGTTACTTTTGGCCCTAAACGTGTTCCGCCTACTGTTGAAACATATGTCGGATCAATATAACCTCTTCCAGAATTTGTAATTTCAACACTTGTAATTTTACCATCGACTATTGTAGGAGTTAACACTGCTGTAATTCTTTTAGCAACACCAACAAACGCAAGATCTTCAAATGTATCAATTTTTATATCATAATCACGTGAACTTGCAAATGGTGCAGGATCACTCTTAGTTAAATCACTAATATCAAACTCATCAACAATAATATTTTTTATTAGAACGTCATTTACTCTTTCAATTAGTTGCTTAAATGCTTCTGACTTATTAATAAACATCGATTGTCTTGGATTATTACTAATTCCGTATTTTGCTTTTGCACTTAATTTAGGATCTGGAACTAATCTAAATTGTGTGTCGTAACCAATTATACTATCAAACCATTTTAATTCAATATCTCTGTTAGGTCTACTTGATCCAATACCTTGTGTTAACATTTGATACTGATTGTGAATATTTTGAGTGTCATTGTCAAGAGTAAAGTAACGTAAATTAAATGCGACATCTTCGCCACTCATTAATCCTTCACAATTAAACAACACATATCTGTCTTTACCCATTAAACCAACAAATCTATATCCTTGTCCAACAGGATCTTGAATTAATCTTGTAACATCGTATGAAGTAATACGTCTACCTGTAACATTAGGTACCACACGTTTGTTTGCTACCCAATAATAGTAACGTGGCTTACTAGTTTTAGAAATTGGATCCCATACTAAACGCTGTGAATATACAAAGTCACCGTATTTAGATGTACCACTTACTCCAGAAGCAATTCCTTGTTCTGTATCTGCTAAATTATCCCATTCGCTAGGTATTAGATCGCTCTCAACCCATTCGTATACTTGTACGCTTGTACCCGGGAATACTTCTCCCCAATAATTTGTTTGGTATGTAATACTATTTTGTTGGTAGTTATAAAATTTAACTGCACTTAAATCCCACCATAGTTCGCCAACATGTTCTCTGCCCCAAGCATTAGTTTCGTCTATAATAACAGTGTCATTACCAATACTAAAAGCCGCTGGATCATAATAAGTTTTATAAGATAATTCTTGTTCTGCTATTCCTGCAATTTTTCCTTGTACTGGATCAATGAAATCTAAATCTTCAATAAGAGTGTTAGTTTTGATGTTATATAAAAATGCACCTTTAATCTTATTAATATCTACTTGATCAATTGGACTTCTATGTGTGTTCCATGATTTAGCACCAATAGGTTTTCTAAAGTCAATAATCATACCTTGGAAGGTATTAAGGTCAGTAACTTCTGGAATTGCTGAGTAAACATGATTACTGTTCATAACAATATTTTTACCAAAATTGACTGCTAATGGTTCGTCAATAATAAATTCTTGAGCAAATAGTAACGACTGATTAATTCTTTCGTACATAAAGATAACACCACTGTCCATATTTGATGATTTGAAAGTTGTAAATTCATCATCAAACACTGTTGTAAGATTATCAAATGTTGTTGGCGATTCAATATCGCCGTTAAGACTAGTAACACATAATGCATTTCCATCAAAGTTTAAGTAAGCACCAAAATGTTCTGCCTGTTCGCCATTTGGACTAAACACTTCTTGAGTTAGTGTAAACTGACCATTAACTAAAGTATAAACATAAACTTTACCTTGGTCTTTTTTCTTATCATCATTATAAGGTTCCCCAATAGCAATCATTTCACCGTCACTACTTACACTAATACTATCACCAAATCCAGTATATGATCCTGTTGATAAGTCTTCATACGGTGGTTTAATAGTTTGAGATACTGTCATTTGTCCTTGTGGCAATCGTCTATAAACTACTATGATACGTTCGCCTGAACTATCATTGCCTTGTATCCTTGAACTTACAACTAATACATCACCATCTTTATCTTGATCAAACTTTCTTGCAAAATCTCTTATACCAAACTCTGGATCAAAAACTTCTTCACCAATAATTCTATTTGTTCCAACTGTTGGTATAAATCCAACATGCGCTGTACCGTCAGTTACTAATTCCCAATCAAGTGGTACAAACGATAGACCGCTTGCAATATTTCTTAGTGCTTTATAAAGTTTATCTTGATATTCTACAATCTCTCCTTGTTTATAAAATACTGTTGTATGGAACGTACCTCTATAATTTGGATCTATATCAAGTTGCCAGTCGTAACTTTCTATTGTTCCATTTACAGTTGCAGAGCCATGTTTAACAAAATGTATACTGCCTGCGTTAGTTTGTGTACCAGCACCTTTTGATGCAACACTTAATCTATATAAACCATTTTCTTGTGTAAACTGTACTTCGTCACCTAGTTTAGCATGTGCTTTTCTTTCAGGAATAGTATAATGAGATGCTACTTTAAATTGAATTTTACTATCTAAGTCATATACACTGAACAATCCTTCTTGTACAAGTCCACTTGCTTGTGTACCATTACTATTAGATACAGGAATGTTGGTAACTAACTGCCAATCTCTGTTATTCGATGCTGGAATATTAGCCTCTCTTGGAATACCTGATAGTGTAGTTTTGTTATAGAACCAATATTCAAAATCACTTAGTTCACTAGTTGTGGCATCTGCAAAGTTACTTGATTCTTCTATAACAATAATTTTACCTAAACGAGCGCCTGCTAATGATACTGCATCAATTCTAGCAAAATTACGCTTAACTGCTCCCCTTACACGGAATATATCTGCTGATTCGTTGTAATCTCCGCCTTTGCTCCATGCTCCTGTAACATTTTTAACATAAATTCTTACAGTATTAAATTGTCTTTTGTAAAAAGTAATTTCAGCAGTAGCACCTGTAACTGTATCTTCTACAATGTCACCTACAATAGGTTCAAACGGTAAAAAGTTTACTTGATCAAATTCATCAAAAGTTAGATCAAGATACCCATCCCATAGATCATATACTGTATGCTGTTTATTAAATAGTGCGGCATTCATTACTGTATCAGTAAAATTAGTATTTCCGCTTACACTGTCAACTTGCATATAAAAAGTATCACCATTTGACAACGTATCAGTAAATACTTTACCACCTCTAACTGTCCATAACGGACTTTGCTGTAATGCAAACACTTCTCCTGGATCACCTTCATATGTAAGTGTTTGTGCGAATGATGCTTGGTCATTCAAACTTAATGGTAAGTTTGCTGATAAGCCGTCTGCAATGGCTTCTTGTCTAGTGTCAGTAATATTGTAATAGAAATTCGGAGTACTTCTGCCACTTGTTGTTGTAAGTAAATCTTGATAAACTAGGCCGTGTCCTGGATCAACAAATACATTTGAACTATCAGCACTAGTTGTATATTGTGGTGTAGTAATATACCAATATCCACCTAAGTTGCTTGTAAGACTTACATAATCTTCAGTATAATCTCCAATACGTATTGTTCCAACAAATACACTGCCAGTTGATGCAAACGTTCCATTTACATTTGACAAGTAAACTGTACAAGTTGTTAAATTGCTTGCTACATAAACTACTTCGCCACTAGCAATACTACTTGAAAGAGTGTCGCCTACTGCTGGTAAGTTAACATAGTTTTCAATAACTAGAACATTGTCTACTTTGTATTCAATATTGTGTGTACCTGTAATAAATGTATCAGTAATTGCAGGGAATTCTCCATCAAACGGTTGCACGTCTGCTGTACTACCTTGAATACTTAACTTACTATAATTGTTCCATTTTAAAACAATATCATCACCTGCAGTACTTCCTTCGTATGCATCAATAGGTGCTCTTACAAGTATATGATTAACTAAACTGTCATTGATTTTATAATCGCCTGCTTGTAATAAATTAATTAATGTACTATCACTATCTGGAACTATATTCAAATATGAATCAAAACTATCAAACTGGATTGCGCCTGTAGCAGGATCAATATTTTGAATTGCTTTATATAAATTTGGTCCGTACTTTACAATTTGACTTTTTGTATATGGTGTGCCTTGTTGGAATTCACCTTTATAAAAACTAAATGTATTTGATGCTTGAGGTGATCCAACTACAAGATACTGTCCATCTGGGCTAAGTGCAACACTTTCTCCAAAATTCATTGATGTTGTTGGCGTACTGCCATCGTAAGAATCAGCAACATCTGTAGGTGCTTCAATAATTTGATCTAGCACAAAATTAGTATTGTCACTTGGTCTTGTATAAACGTGTACTTCGCCATTGCCTTTAAATGGTATACCCACTGCCATTTTAGTATTATTTTGATTTACACTAATTGAATGTCCAAATCCGTGCTGTGTACTATCAAGTTGTAAAGAACTTTGGACTTTTTGATGTTCTTTATATACTGGCGTATTTTTAAGAACTGTCCATTTACTATTATCGTCGTCATCTATCCAAACAAGTTCATTAGAACTTAAATTAGCAGTAATGTTTTTATTTGCGGCATTTATTGTTGCTGTGCGTTGACTTGTAAAAATTGTTACTGTGCCACTAATTTCGATTGTTTCGTCAATTTCTAACCAATCTTGTTTTTCGGTTTCAAAAGTTACTTTGTTACCTTTTACATCAGTTGCTTTATAAAATCCATCAAGAGCAGTTAGAGACGCTGTATTTGCGTTTGTGATGCCAAATATATCGCCTACAGCAATCTGTCTAGCAGTAAAGTTTAAAGTAAGTGTAATTGTATTACCAACAGGGCTTACTTCTTTTATTCTTAAATTAGTTTCAGTATGTTGTAAAACATTCCATGTTTGATTATCTGAAGCCACCCAGATATAATCATCTTTATTCACGTCACTTATATTAAAATCTATAATTCCGTCTTTTGTTAATACTGCTCTACTAACATCTTCACCTGTGACATATCCTACAGTTTTAGCATATTCGTCGTTAGTATATTTGGTAGGAATTTTATTTGTGTCATAATTGTTAGGCTTTAAAAACACATCATAATTTGGAATTCTATATATTAAATCTGTTGATGCTGGTACAGTTTCTACCAATTCAATTGGTTGAGGAGATAATTTAAATTTAGACTCGTCTAACTGCCATTCAATTTCTTCAAAATTAGTAGTAGCACCATATTGACTATTCTTTACTGCCCATTCTTCATAAAAATCAACGGACTCTTTATCAGCACTTGCTAACGCATCAAATAATTTGTCAATACTATTTCTAGTACCTTTATCTTGAATGAAACCTTGATAGAATTTATATTGACTTACATCATCATTAATAATGTTTTCTAAATACTGGCGTTTTTGATAACCTATTAAATGCTGTGCTAAACGCTGTTGTTCGTTATCAAAATTATCACTATCAAGATCATAAAAGTCAGTAAACTGATTAATTCTATAATCAAAGTTTGTAAGAAGTTTTGTTTCAGGACGACCGTCTAATCTGTTCCATTCGTCTGCTTTGAATTTTGAATCGCCTGCAATTTTATTTTTTGCTGAATAAAAGAATTCTTTGTAACGAACTGTATCGCCAATTGCATAATCTTTAAAGGATTGCCATTCTGTAACTTCTGCTTGATCAAATACAAACCCTGGAATATTTAAACTTCCATCCCATTTAGCAGTTCTGTATCCTAAAACCTTAACACGGTCTTGTCTGTATCCTGATGCAGGTGAATAAATTACATCTTTAAAGTCTGACGTATTATCAAGCAAAGCAACGTGTTCTATTTGAACTAAAGGTAATTGAATATAATAGATGCCTTCAGCAGTATTAGAAAGATTAACAGCAAACGTGTTGCCGTCTCTTGTAAGTCTTGTAAATGTCTGTTCTAGTGCAGTACCGTTGCTTACTTGCATTGAATAATCGTAAAAATTATCTAATAAATTATCAACTACTGCAAATTTTCTAGTAAATTCAATTTGGTTGGCGCTTGGACTTAGAGCAATAATTGTTCCTGCCGCCCAGTTTTGAGTAGTCCAAAATAAGAATTCCTTTGCACTGTATTTCCAGTCTTCAACAACACCTGTTTCTGTATTAAAGTAGTTGAATTCAAATCCTGCTGTTTGTAAATACTGTGCATAACCTAACAAGAAGTCTACTACATCTTGAACATCGTCGTATATTGTACCATACGGAACTTCGGTTATTTTATTACTGAAATCTTTTCTAAATAATGCTGTAGCACCGCCACGCATTGGTAAGTCGCTTAGTTTTACAAATTTTGTAGGATCAAAATTTTCAGTTGATGTGTGCTCAACTATAACTCTATAAAATACATTTGTATGTCTAACAAATTTATCTACAGTATATTGTTTATTGCTATCCCATTCTACAAACGATTCACTAACTCCACCAACATTAACTGCGGGATCATTTGATTTTTTTCTAACTGTTTGTATTTTGAATATTGGATTTGCACGATCATAACCTTTTATTACATATCCAAAAGATTGCTTTTCTACAATCACTCCACTGTACGAAACTGTATCAATTGGTGAACTTTTATTTAAAAATATCTGATAATTTTCTTTGGGTAAAAATACATTACCTTGATTAAAAGGAGTTCTACTATCTAAAACAAATTTTAGTTTTTCCTGATCAGTAAACCCACCTAGTTTAACCCCTAGTTGATATTTTAAACTTTTTACTTGTTCTTTATAATTACTAGTTGAGATTGCACTGTTGCCTAATGTATAGTTTATAATATAGTCTACTAATCCACTTGTAAAGACTCTTTTAGTATCTCCATATGTATTACTAAAGACTAAACTTGCTAAAGATATTGAACGATTGTTTTCATTATATACATATTGGCCTGCTAAATTTTTACTAATTCGTGATGTATCCCATGCTAGAGACATATATTTTGCGGGCTGATTTAGTAACTGTGATTTAACAAGACTAAAAGCATAATCACTACTAGTTCTCCAAGCATTTTCTGTAGGAGCATGATCTCCAAACTTAAATCCCAACTTAGTATATGATGAAATATATTCTTTTGCAAACTTAGACTGTAATGGACTTAATAAATTACCATCTTCATCAACCGGGATATGATTTAGTAACCCTGGTCTTTTATACTTGTCCAAATATTTTACAGGTTGATTAGGCTCTGCTAATTTACCTTCTTGTAAATCTTCCCAAAGAATTAAATTATTTGATGTGTAAGGAGCCGCGCCGTACTGCGTGTCCCACCATTTAGGTTTTGTAGTTAAGCCTAACATTTCCCACGGTGATGTATGCGGAGAATCAGTATCATATGCATGTCTATATATTGAACGCCAGAAGCCTGTTAATGCTTCGCCGGCTGGACCAGACATATAAGAATAGTTATAAGTGAAACTATCAGTTAATTCATAGAATGTATTTGATGTATAATCTAACCCGCCTAAACTTTCGCTCCACTTAACAAAGTCACTTAGTAAAACATGATTAATATTGTTTAGATCAAATTTAGTGTTTCTATACTTTCCTGGAATAAAATCATGTATGTCAATTTTAGTAGTATCATATACACTTTTAATATTATTATATATTCTACGTTCAAGATCTAAAATTAAATTATCTCGATAATCATTAAATGCAATAGTTTTACTTCCGTCATGACCTCTTATAATATTTGTAGGAGTTCTGTAAGTATTATCTTCATAAATTTCTGGAACGTAAGAAGGATATAATCCTAATTTACTAGGTGTACTTGGTATGTAACATCCATCAGTACTTTCATATTCAAAAATTTCAATTTTATCACCATCTGCTTTAGTTGCTGTAATTACAGCAAAACCATCACTATTAAAAGTATAATCTCTACCATGTACTAACTGTGCTCCGTTCTGATAAATTATTACGGCTTTATTGCTTAGTTTTGTTTTATCAAATACTTGCGACAAACTAAAGAAAGTATTTTCAGTATCATAAACTGTAAACTCTAATCTTTTATTTCCTAAAAAAGGAACCATGTCACTAAAATAATAAGGGTCAGTTGTTGTTTTGTCTTTTAATACTTCTTTTAAAATTCTATCAACATGTTCTTTAATTTGACCGTCGAATCCTAAATTTTCTGCTACTTGTAAAAACGATCTTTTAAAAGTTCTAAATTCGTTTTTAGCAAAATCGATTGCTTTAATTACATTTGCTTCTTTTGTAGTAATATGATAAAGAGGATTATTAATTGGTCCTGAATGTTGTACAAACTTTTTACCAACAGTATTAATATTACCTAAATTTGCTAGGTTACTGTTTCCTGGAAACACTCCGCTAAAATTGTCTAAATCTTCAATCATACTAAACACATGATCATTTACTTCACCTAATGTAAAAGTAGTTAAGTTTACATTATTTGGATTGTGTTCTAGATTAATTGGAAATTCATAATAACCGTTGTTATTTTTCTTAGTTGCTGATTTAGTTTTTAAAATAATATTATCGCCTGCACTTAACGAACTATCAAATACTATAAATGCCCTTCCATCTTGTCTTGAAAGTGTATAGTCATAAAAATGATTGTTATTTAAAAGTACAGTAACATTTAAATCATTTAAATCACCGGCCTTATCATACATGTCAACTTCAACTTGTGTAGTTCCGCTAGTAATATTATACTGTCTAATTACTTTTTGGGTTGATAAATCTTTTGCTTTTTCCCATCCATTTTTATAAGTAAATGCATTTAACGAAGTATACTTCCGCAAAAATCCTAGTTCAGTATTAGTAGTAAATGTGTCTGTTAAACTTTGATGTGTAAATTTCTCTGTTAACATATCAAAGTTGAAAGTAATATCGCCTACATTAGTTAATGCTCGGTACGTTACTGGAAATCCTAATTCTGTATCATTAGTTCCTGTACCAACTTTATAACTAAAAATTTTGTTACCTTTAAACGTAGATGTGTTGTAAGTTTCAGTATCTGAATAACTAACACCGTTAGAATCAAACATATCAAACAATGGTTGCTGGTTTGCTTTAGTTTTTAATTGTCCTAGTATCCATTTAGTACCATTAAAGTAATAATGCTTACCAGCATTTTCAATACCTTTTTTAACTAATACTACTTCATTTGTTTGCGGAGTTGCATCAGTTTCTTCAATTAACGCAATTTGACTTACAGTATTATTGTGTTTGATAAATTTTACTTTATAAATTTTACCGTTTACTCTAATGTCATTATCAGCAGTAAACAAAATACGCATGCCGTCAGTAATATTTTCACCATCAATATTAAATCCAACTGAACCTTCTACAGTTGAAAATATATCAGTTGTAAACGTATCAACTAAGTCAACATCTTGTTTTTTTTCTGTACCAAAATTATATAATTTAATACCACTATCAAATTCAAGAATTGGACGCTTGGCTCTTAGTGATTGATCTATTTTAACAATATCACCATTTATTTCAGCACTCTTTTCAATTACTGATCTATGATACCATTTGTTGTTTCTTGCCCAAGCATTTTTATCAGGAGAATTTCTATTTACTACAATATAATCTTTTGTTTCACTATAAGATGCCGCATTACCAAATGGCAAACTATCAAAATTATCACTATCAAATGCAATTGGTTTATCTTGGGAATATGCTAAAGATATTATCAACTCATCTGTATTAACTAAACTTATATTAGTACCTACACCTTCAACTATCCAGTATCCAGTTGCATATTTTGCAGGCGTAACTTCGCCTATAAAACTTAACTTCATACCATTTAGAAGTTCTACTCCTTTAGAAGTAGTGTATTCAGACTTTCCAATAATTTCTTGTTCTACATTAATTGCTGTTGCTTCATCAACTTCTGCAATTCGAATAACACCGCCAGCATTAATATCATTACTGTTTTGATAATATAATCTTGCTGGAGCGTTTAAAGGTACTGTGAATGTAAGTAATCCATCTTCAATATTGTCGTTGCTAATACCAGTTTCAAAAATAGTATTAGCATCAAGACTGCGTTCAGTTCGTATTGTAAACGGCATGTCAGGACTGCTTATATCAAAAGTATAAGTTTGTCCTTTGTATAATTCTATTGTAGGATTTTGTTCAAGATTTCCGTTTATTACATAAGAAACATTGTTGCCGTTTTGTATACTTGTAACTGTATAAGTGCTTGTTACATCTGTGCTTTGTCCTGCAACATTTATTGTTGATGGTCCGTTTGGTAACCAAAAGTATTCACGAAAATTAGTTAACTTGTCCCAATTTAAATTTGGGTTCCAAGAATAATATTCTGCACCATTAAGTAAATCATGATTGTCAGTGTTTCCGCCAAATGCTTTTATTTGGTTAACGTAATCATTGTAATCTTTATAAAATGTTACATTATCATAAAGATCTTTTGCAACAACTGATGGTTCTAATTGATACGATTCTCTAGTGCTTGAAGTATCACCAACATAGTTGTCAGTATTTCTATAAGACTTTGCTGTACGTCTACCGTAATATCCGTTTAGTTTTTGTGCAGTACCTGGTTGCAATACTTGATCAAGTGTAGCATCTAAAAACTTTTTATTCTTTTTTGTACGAAAGTATTTAGGTAATAGGTTATTTGAAGCAAACTTGTCGTTGTCATCTCCAACCGGTAATGGACTCTCTTTTTGGTTGTCATCGTATGCCATTAGTAACTATATCCTCCGCCACTTGATCCTGAACTACCTGTACTTGTAGTAGTTGTTGTCGTATTAGATAATGAACTTGTAACACCTGCATTAGTTGTTTCTTGACTTGCTGTAATAACATTGCCTGTTGCTCTTAATCTACTTGCTGTAATAGCATCTATAATTTCAACGTTTTCGACTGTTGCAGAACTAATAAAAATTTCATTTGATTCTGATTTTATTTCATACAAACTACCAAATGACTGACTTTGCTCATTTGGTACAATAACAATACTAACAATGTCAGGAGTCATTTGATTCATAATGAAAGTTGATAATTCACTGAAGTAAAAACTTTCACCAAATTCCCAATTATCTAAATTAAAATAAATGTTAATCGCTTCAATTATTCTTGACTTAATATCGTTAGCGTTTGTAACTACGTCTGAGTTAGTTACTACCTTAAATGTTGCTTGCAAACTAGTCTCCGCTGTTCTTCCAAACAATGACTTATACTTAACTGGATGATAAATTAACTCGTCACTAATTGACTTAATCTTATCAAGTTCAGTTCCGTATGAACGATACATACTATCGCTACTTGGCGGTAATGGTTCTGTTTCTAAATCACCTTGTAACCATTGTCTATATTGAATATCATATGTACGAGTAAGAAGATACGCATCCATAATATTACTTGCCGCAGGGTCTATTCTTTGATTATAATCTGCACTATGCAAATATCTAAACTTTAATTTCGAACGTCCAATATATCCTCTATAATCTTTAATAATATTGATATTTTTCTTTGTAGCATCTAGTTTATAAAACAACTCAGTATCCATAGTAAAAAATACTTGACCTGCTGTATACTGACTATATGCTCCAATAGCACCTGAGTTTATTTTAACTTGAATTCCTTCAATCGAATTATCAACATATCTAAAGTCTTCTACTCCGTCATTAGTTGTATATTTCTTTTGAAATACATATTTTGTTTCAGGATTTGTTGTTTCAGCAACAATGTCTATGAATCCTTGTGGATTATCAATTACCCCGTCATCATCTACATCAAAGAAACTGATTTCAATACGTTTACTATCAACATATCCTTCTGAATCTCTATATTCTTTAATAATTTCCCAATCATAACTTACAGTAAAAGGATTTGATACATCTGGTTTATTATTAACATTTAATACTTCAATTTTGTCTTTAATAATTCTTCCTGTTTTATTATCAAAAATTTTGTCTGTACTATCATAATAAAATTTAATTTCTTTATCGCTTTCAAAAACATATCTCATTGTTCTATATGTAATATCGTAGCGTTCACCGTCAGTTTTAAAATACAATAACCAACTTGCATCTAAGTTTTGATTACTTGAATCACCTGTTTTACCTGTACTAAAATTCGATATGCTATCAAGATTTGCTTCAGTAATAATTCTCCACTGTTGTGTTTCAACATCATATCTTAAACCAAATGTATTTGTTGCAAACGCTTGATCAACAATTTGTGTTTTAACTGCATCTGTAATTACATTTGCAAGTTTTGGTCTTACTTCTGTTAATACTGCTTCTGAGGGGATTAAATCATTTAATACAACTGGGCCAAGTCCTGTTGATCCAACTACTGTACCGTCTCCAGTTACACTAACAACTTTAGTCCAGATATATTCAACTGCTCCTGGATGATCTGCAGGTCCTGCCATTAACTTGTTTTTGTCAGTAGTCATAAAATGATAACCTGTTGGAGCAACAAATTTTACAAGTGTTCCTGCTTTAATAAATCTTAAATTGTTTGCTGTAAACGATCCTAGTTTAAATTTAGTATCATTATCATCATTAATGTAACCTGTACTTCTATTTGTATCTTGAGTAGAACTTACCCACGAAACACCTAAGTCAGAAGCAAGAATTTTTGTAAAATTTTCTAAATAATAATTATATACTTTTCTTTCACGTATAATAGGTTCAATAGTATTTGTAATTGCACTTTCAATATCTGTTGTAGTTACAAAGTTAAAACTTGTTTTCAAATTTGTAGTTTGTTTATAAATTATACCGTCGTTTCCAAATAGATTAGTACTTGAATATTTTCCTGTAGAATCAATTAAATCAAAATATCTGCTTATTCCGCTTGCATTTCTATTAACTGTTTTTACTTTTACTATCTCTTGACTTACTGCTAATGGTGCAACATTGTAATCTTCTGCTGTAACCATTCTATTTTGTGTATAATATGTTGAAGGAGCATTTGCTTTAATGCTATCATTAGATTCGCTCAGGCTACTATTTGAAATTGTATACTTTAATTGCAATGTTAAACTAAGTGTTTCTGGAACTCCAACTTCACTTAGATAAGGTATAGTAATTTGTATGTTTGACATTTCACTAGGTTTAACTGTATAACGTTTATTTGCACTTGTACGATATACTACTTTAAATCTACCCTGTGGCAAATTACCAAAAACACCATCACTAAAAATTAAACTAATTCTGTCTTGCACTCTAGTTAATACAGAATATAAATTTCTTATATTTTTGTTTAGACTATTATAGATAACATTGTTACCTTCAACTGAATCTACTTTGGTCCAATATTCAACTTCGCGCCCTTGTTCGTCTAGTTTAAACAGCCAAACATCTTTGTTGTTAATATCAGTTGCATCAATGTCAATTTTTTGATTACTACTTGGATTTTGTACACTGAATTGACCTTCATCTAATGCGCCTTGTTTAAAAGTAGCAAAAAATCCTGTGTTTGTACTTGCAGGTCCTTGACCGTCATTTTTATACAAACATGCAAAACTATTACCAACAATAGGAATTTCTTCTTCAAGTGCATTATTATCAATATCTGAACTTACAATTTCAAATGGTAAACTCTGTCCTTCAACAGTTTTACTAAATGCATATTTAGGAATATCAGTGTTAAGTCCATTGAATCTATATTGTTCATGTGGTATACCGTTTACTGTTGCTTTTTTAGTAGGTTTGCCAAAAGTACCATTTGTTGGTAGTGCGGCATTCATTACTTTAATAAATTGCTCGTACCATTGTGGGTTACTTGGATCGTTCCACTGAATTTGTTGTCCAGCCAAATTAAAATTATTTGAATCTATTACATCTTCAGTAGTGTTTACTGATGTAATTTTTAATAAACCTTCAGCGGCTTGGTTACGCTTTGGATTATAAGAAAGTAATCTTGCTAGACGGAGAACACTTTCTCTACGTTCTGCAAGTTCTAAGAAGTTTTCACGTGCATTTAAGTCTATACGGAATGAAATGTTTTGACCTAAAAATGCAATAAGATCTATTAGTGCTAGATATTCACTTGATTCAATGTAATCGTTAAAATCCTCAGGATAGTTAGTCCTTAGGTAGTTTATCATTGTTCTACGTAAATTGTCGAAATCGTAACTTTGGAAATCAGCATTACGATAAGACTGGTATATACGCTTCCAATCTTCTGCTACTAGCAGTCTATTTTGTCGGTCGGTAGATGACATATTTCATTCCTTGTTTGTACACATGTATTTATTAAGATTAGATAAGTGCGTATTTTATTTATAAGTTATATTAAGCCAGTTTATAATACACGACTTTTACCATGTATTAAATATTGATATGAAAACATTACACACATTTGGCTGTTCTATTACACAAGGATTTGCTCTACCAGATGTAGTTGCTCCTATACTTAATGACAAAGGTTATCAGTGTACTGATGATGAAATTGAGGCTAATCCAGATATTGATTGGGCAGATATTCATCTGTACAAACCTAGCAAATATGCTTGGCCGCAAGTACTTGGCGAAATGCTTGATATGAATGTAGTAAATCATGCTAGGCGCGGTGCGTGTTTTCAACAAATATCAAGACAATGTGCAGTTGGTGCTAAAGATATTCAACCAGATGATACTGTGATTGTGATGTGGACTTACCTAAGTAGACTATCATTACAATGGCCTGCTAGAACGTCAGTACCGTTTTGTAATATTGTTGCTAGTGATTATGGTTGGCAAACTGTAATAACAGGATTTAACAAGTTATTTGGTTTAGAAAAATCTAAAGAAAGTACAAACGAAGACGAAGAAAAATTTCAAAAGTATATAGAAAATTCTACAAAAAATACATATTTAGATCCTATGGGTGTATATAATCGATATTACAATAATCTAGTTTTACAACAAATGACTGATGGATTTTTACGTGCAACTGGTGCTAAAATTATACATTTAAGTGTAGAAACACAACGATTAAAACATCAACTAGAAGGTGCACGACATGATCTTCATCCTACATTAAAAGATCCTTACAATATTCCAAGTCCAGACGATTGGTATAATATAGATGTTGATCATGATAGTTGTTTTGTAATTCTTGATCCAAACATACCTCCCGCTGAAAATGACATGCATCCAAGCATTCAACATCATAGCAATTTTGCTAATCACATTTATAAACGTTATTTTTAGGCTGTTAGTCCGGCTTTTTCATCAAAGTCTAGTCTAAGTTTTTCTGATATATTG
>Ga0209603_1001274_pt1 | contig 26597 bp, 19 predicted proteins | sample COGITO_mtgs_1206_FD_184812 | JGI IMG/M metagenome (GOLD analysis project Ga0209603, IMG submission 184812) | Pelagic marine microbial communities from North Sea - COGITO_mtgs_120607 (SPAdes) (version 2) | ecosystem: Environmental > Aquatic > Marine > Epipelagic ... | reverse complement strand
TCAGTTGGTTATACCGAGGCAAAAGCCAAAGAGGCTGGTTATGATATTAAGGTTGGTAAATTTCCTTTCTCTGCATCAGGTAAGGCAAGTGCTGCTGGTACCAAAGATGGTTTTGTAAAAGTAATTTATGATGCAAAATACGGAGAGTGGCTAGGTGCGCACTTTATTGGAGCAAACGTGACTGAAATGATTGCTGAAGCAGTTGCCGCTCGTAAATTAGAGACTACAGGGCACGACATTTTAAAAACAATTCATCCTCATCCAACATTAAGTGAGGCTGTTATGGAAGCTACTGCAGCTGCTTATGATGAAGTAATTCATTTATAAGAAAAATAGATATAAGTCAATAAAAAAGCTCTTCCTTGTGGGAAGAGCTTTTTTTATGTAATTAAGGTTTTTTAGGAAAAGGCATCCAGTGTGTGACTTCTTGAAAAAAGTGATTGCTTAAGCCTTCACCACTCCAAAAGTCGTTTGATTCACTGTTTTTGTGCTTAGGTTTATCGTTACCGTAAAAGTTCTTAATGAAGGTAAGAATTTTTATGGGTTTCAATTCGACTTCTCCCGGTTTCCCCGGTAAAGGCACATAGTTTTCAGGTACAAATGCGATAACTTTTTGTTCGTCCTGTGGTAGCTGATCAATTGTTCTTATCCATTCCATACGTTCAATTTAAGCTTTAATAATTTCCTCTTTTTTATTTCTATTCATATATGGCAGTAAAAAGAAAGCGGTAATACCGGCAGCAGCTACTGTTATTGTCATTATACCGAATGCAACATTGGCCCAGTTACCTGCTTCTTGCGCACTTAAGCCCAATGAAGTAAGTGCAAGGATAACCATAAAGTGCCAAGCCCCAATTCCTCCATTAGTAGGTGCTACCATTCCAAAACTTCCTGCAACAAAAGCTGTTAGTCCTGCGGCTAAATTTAGATGAGAAGTTGGTTCGTATGCGAAAAAACAGATATAAAACATACCAACATACCCAACCCAAATAACTATTGTGTGCAATAAAAATATAAGTTTTGTTTTCATTTTGAAAACTTGAATAAAACTTGATCTTAAATCATTTAATAACTTCCCGACTTTTTGCATCGGTCCAAATTGGAAAATTTGTTTTCTTAAAAAGAATAAGGTTAAAAAAATTAAAGCGGTCAATCCCAAAACACTGTAAATTAAGAGTTGATTGTTAATCAATTTATCAACTAGTTCGGGCATTGATGATTGTGCATACAGATTTGTGAAAATTTCAAACTGAACAACCAATAGAAGACCTGTGAAAAATAAAAGAGTTAATAAGTCTATTGCTCTCTCAATAACAACAGTTCCTAAAAGCTGAGGAACTGGTATCTTTTCATACTTGTATAGTGTTCCACATCGAGCAATTTCTCCCGACCTGGGAATCGCAATATTGGAGGCGTACATGAACAAAACACTTGCGAATACGTTTTTAGTTTTGGGTTGATATCCGATTGAATTGATTAATAATTTCCACCTTAGAGCTCTAAAGTAATGTGATGTCATCGCGCAGATTGCAGAAATTAAGAAAAACCAATAATTCATTGATTTTGCACTTTCCCAAAATGATTCAACATCCATATTTTGGAATACAAACCACATTAAACCAACTCCAATTGAAAGAAATAAAAGTTGTTTTAAGATTTGAGAAGTTTTTTTACTCATTTGGCAAATTTAAAATAAAATATGGAGTCTTCTAATTAAAGGTTTATGTTGTTTTTTATCTTTTTAAATGGGCTGTTACAGTGTCAATTTCATTGCCATCGTGAACATAGTATGTAAAATCAATCTCGTTTTTGCTTAAAACCCCTAATCCTTCGATTGTATTTAAGTCGATGATTTGTGATGGTATGATAACTGAGTTTTTATCGGTTGCTGAGATGTTTGCAAATATGCTATCGGAGTATCCTAGTTGATACAAATTGAAAATGTTAATTCTTTCGCCATAATCTGCATCCTCTGTTATTTCTATGAGATAGTTTCTACTGTTGTTATTAAAAATACTATTCGTTTCCTTTACTGCCCATTCTCCTATAAATCCATCTCTAGTGTCATTCTCCAAAATTAAATCATCTTTTTTGCAAGAGGAAGGCAATATTGTAATGAATATTATAATTATGATGGTTTTTAAGAAAGGGGGCATATTATTGTTTTTTTTTAAAGTTTTGAGTTTTTTTATCCCAGCCATATGGACAGTGTTTGCAGCTGTTTTTACAGCAGTAACCTCGTTTTAGTAAATACTGTTCCGTGAAAACACGATATCCCATTTCGTTAAAATAAAAGTCCCCTTCTTCAAAATTATTTCGCCCTAATCCGTCAAATTCTCCCATTGATGTAGGTTTTATTTATATTTAGATAATGTTTGATATAAGTCCAAATATACCCATTCAGGAATTAAAGTCTGCGCTATTATCGGTTAATAATGTTCAGCTTTTTATTCTTCGAGACGATTTATTACACAGTGAAGTTTCGGGTAATAAATGGCGGAAACTAAAATACAATATTGAGAGTGCTTTGGCTTTAAAATCGGATGCTATCGTCACTTTCGGAGGGGCATTCAGCAATCATATTGCCGCTACAGCAGCAGCAGGTAGAATTTTTAACATTAAAACACACGGGGTAATAAGAGGAGAAGAGATCAAAGTTTTGAATCCTACATTGAAAAAAGCTCAAGCGGATGGAATGACGTTTAGTTTTGTTGCTCGATCAGATTATCAAAACAAAGAATTAATGGTTGGGTTTGACGATATTTTAAATCAATTTGAGGCCCCTTTTATTATTCCTGAAGGAGGAGGGAATAGTAATGGTGTAAAAGGGTGTAGTGAAATAATCCCAAACGATTTTAACTTTGATTTGTGTGTTTTAGCTTGTGGGACAGGAGGAACTATGGCAGGTGTTGTTTCGGCGCTTAAAACCGGACAATCTGTTTTAGGTTTTCCGGTTTTAAAGAATGCAAGTTTTTTGTTTAATGATATTCGCGCTTTTTTAAAGCCATTTGATTCGTTACTCGGGAGTTGGAGTTTGAATTTGGATTACCATGTTGGTGGCTATGCAAAAAAGAACAATGATTTGATTCAGTTTATAAAATTATTTTATCTAAAACACAATCTAAAATTAGATCCTATTTACACTGGAAAAGCAATGTTTGGTCTTTTGGATTTAATTAAAAAAGGAAAGTTTAAAAACCAAAAGATATTATTTATTCATACCGGAGGATTGCAAGGAATTAATGGGTTTGAAGATCGTTATAAAGTTACTTTATTCGATTAAAATTAGCAATTTTGTTTGTTGTTAAACCTCTGATTGTTGGTAGTTTATATAGAGCTGTTTTACTAAGTATAATAAATAAGCTAAGAGAGTCGCTGTTATGACTTTCATATTATTTATTTTATTTGTATTTTTGTAGTCCGTTCCTGCAGTGTTTTACTGCGAATTAATAAAGAATAATATGGCACAAAAACAAGGATTATACGACCCAAGTTTTGAACACGATTCATGTGGAATTGGATTTGTAGCGAATCTAAAGAGTAAGAAATCTTATAAATACATCCAAGACGCATTAGACATGTTGGTTAACATGGAGCACCGAGGGGGGTGTGGATGTGAGCCTGATTCTGGTGATGGAGCGGGGATTTTAATGCAGATTCCTCATACGTTTTATGCCGCTGAATGTAAAAAGTTAGGATTTGAATTACCTGCTGAACGTGAATATGGAATAGCAATGACTTTTTTCCCAAAAGATAAAAAGTTAAGAGCTACTGTAAAATCAAGATTCGAAGAGTATATCAAACGTCTTGGTTTTACTTTGCTAGGATACAGAGAGGTGCCAACTGACAATTCAATGATCGGTAAAACAGCAAAAAGTGTTGAGCCTCAAGTTGAACAAGTATTCCTAAAGTTTAATGAATCGGAGGACGAGAAAGCTTTAGAGAGAAGATTGGTTGTTCTAAGAAAATATTCTATTAGAACAATTAGAAACGAAATGAAGGGAATCGATGATAGCTTTTATATCGCTTCATGTTCTGCTAAAAAAATCGTTTACAAGGGGATGTTGAGAACTGATCAAGTTCAACAATACTACCTAGATTTACAAAACAAAGAGATGAAAACTGCATTAGCTGTAGTTCATTCTCGTTTTTCAACAAACACATTTCCTCAGTGGAGGTTAGCTCAACCATTCCGATATATAGCTCACAATGGTGAGATTAATACAATTAAAGGAAATGTAAACTGGATGAAGAGTAAGCAAGTTCTACTCGAATCTACTGAATTTACACTCGAAGAGATTGATTGGATGATGCCAATATGTGACATCAAAAGATCTGATTCGTCTAATCTTGATAACGTTGTTGAGTTGCTAACTTTGGGAGGTAGGTCATTACCAGAAGTAATGATGATGTTAATTCCTGAGGCTTGGCAAAATGACTTTGAAATGAGAGAAGAAAAGAGAGCATTCTACGAATACTACTCTTCAATCATGGAACCTTGGGATGGTCCAGCCTCTATTTCATTTACTGACGGAGATATTGTTGGAGCCACTTTAGATAGAAATGGTTTAAGACCATCCAGATATTGTGTTTTAGATGATGATACAGTAGTAATGTCATCTGAAGCAGGCTCATTAATCGTTGACGAAAGTAAAGTTGTTGAGAAAGGTAGATTACAACCTGGAAAACTTTTCGTTGCTGATTTAAAGAATGGGAAAATTATTTCTGATGGTGAATTGAAAGATGATATCTGTTCTCGTCAGCCTTACGGAAGATGGTTAAAAGAAAATAAATTAGCACTAGGTGATATCGCCAGACCACGTGAGAAGTCTAAAGTTCCTTTTACTGGTGAAGCATTATTGAAAAATCAAATTGCTTACGGTTTTACCCGCGAAGATTTAACTGAGATTTTAAAGCCAATGGCCGATGGAGGTAAGGAACCTCTGGGGTCTATGGGTGCAGATACTCCGCTTGCAATTTTATCAACTCAAGCACAGCATTTATCTAATTATTTTAAGCAATTATTTGCACAAGTATCCAACCCTCCAATTGATCCAATTAGAGAGGCTGTGATTATGTCTTTGTATACAAATTTAGGTTCTCAAGGAAATATTCTTACGGAGACTCCTGAGCATTGTAGACAAATTCATTTAGATACTCCGGTTTTATCAAATGGTCAATTAGATAAGATCAAGGCTCTAAATGATGACTCATTTAAATCTTACACGATCAACGCTACGTTTAGTGCTACAAATCGTCCAGGAGCTCTAGAAAGAGCAATTGATGAAATTTGTGCAAACGCTGAAAGAGCAACACTAATGGGGTGCAATGTTCTTATCGTATCCAATAAAGATATTACTGAAAATGATGCCCCAATTCCTTCTTTATTGGCTGCAGGAGCGATACATACTTCTTTAACTAAACTTGGATTAAGAGCAAGAACTTCTATTGTTGTAGAGGGTGGAGACGTTATTGAAACACACCATTATGCAACATTAATCGGTTTTGGAGCGAATGCTGTTAATGGTTATTTAGCGGGTGATACAATTAGAAATGAGTTTGCCGATGAACTGGCTTCTGGCGAAACAACAATTAAGGCTTTACTAAAACAATACAGTAAAGCGATCTGCGGTGGGTTATTGAAGATTTTTTCTAAAATGGGAATATCAACAGTTCAGTCTTACCAAGGGGCACAAATTTTTGAAGCGTTAGGGATTTCTAAGTCTGTAGTTGACAAATGTTTTAAAGGAACAGTTACTAGAATTCAAGGAATGACTTTTGATGATCTCGCCAAAGAAGCGGTAATCAAACACCGAAGAGCTTTTGAAAATTGGAGTGCAGACAAGCATTTATATGTAGGAGGTTACTACCAATGGAAAAGAAAAGGTGAAGCTCATTTGTTCAATCCTACAACTATTCACTTACTTCAGAAGTCAAGTAAAAATAATGATTATGCTGTTTTTAAGCAATATGCAAAAGCTATAAACGACCAATCGGAAAGACATATTACACTAAGGAGTCTATTAGACTTTAACAAAGGAAAGTCTATTCCTTTGGAAGAAGTGGAATCTAAAGAGAGTATCTTAAAAAGATTTGCAACAGGAGCGATGTCGTTTGGGTCTATTTCACATGAAGCACATAGTACCCTTGCAGTTGCAATGAATAGAATTGGTGGTAAATCAAATTCTGGAGAAGGAGGAGAAGATGAAGCTAGATTTATTCGTAAAGAAAATGGAGATTGGGAAAGGTCAGCAATAAAGCAGATCGCTTCAGGTCGTTTTGGAGTTACTTCAAACTATTTAACAAATGCTGATGAGCTTCAAATTAAAGTAGCTCAAGGTGCAAAACCAGGTGAAGGTGGACAGTTACCAGGTCATAAAGTTGATGACTGGATTGGTAGAACTCGTCACAGTACGCCAGGAGTTGGTTTAATATCACCACCTCCGCACCATGATATTTACTCAATTGAGGATTTAGCTCAGTTGATTTTTGACTTAAAGAATGCCAACAGAAAAGCGAGAATTAACGTTAAGTTAGTTTCTGAAGCAGGAGTTGGAACAATTGCATCTGGAGTAGCGAAAGCAAAAGGAGATGTAGTAATGATATCGGGTTATGATGGTGGTACTGGAGCTTCTCCTTTATCTTCTATCAGGCACGCAGGTTTACCTTGGGAACTTGGTTTAGCTGAAACGCATCAAACTTTAGTTCTTAATAATTTAAGATCAAGAATTACAGTGCAAACAGATGGTCAACTAAGAACAGGTAAAGATATTGCCGTTGCTGCTTTATTAGGTGCAGAAGAATGGGGTGTTGCAACAGCAGCATTAATTGTTGAAGGTTGTATAATGATGCGTAAGTGTCATTTAAACACCTGTCCTGTTGGTATTGCAACGCAGAATGAAGAATTAAGAGCTTTGTTTACAGGGGACCCCGATCATGTTGTGAATTTCTTTAACTTCTTAGCAGATGATTTAAGAGAGGTAATGGCAGAAATAGGCGTTAAGTCGGTTAATGATATGATTGGTAGAACAGACTTGTTAAAAGTTTCAGATAACCTTAATCATTGGAAATTAAGCAACTTAAATTTAACTCCATTGCTATACAGACCTGCTCAATCTGATGCCGTTGATGTTTTAAAAACGAGAGAGCAAGAGCACGAAATCTACGATATTCTTGATCGTAAGTTCATTGAAGATGCACAACCTGCTTTGTCAAATGGAACTGCGGTTAAGGCTGAGTACAGTATTATTAACACTGATCGTTCAGTTGGAGCTATGTTATCAAATGAGGTTTCTAAAATATACGGAGGAGATGGCTTGCCTGAAGGCACTATTCATCTTAAGTTAAATGGTTCTTGTGGACAATCTTTTGGTGTATTTGCAACTAAGGGTATTTTATTCGAAGTTGAAGGAGAGGCAAATGATTACTTTGGGAAAGGATTATCAGGCGGTAAAATAGTGATTTATCCACCTAAACAATCTACAATTATAGCTGCTGATAACATCATTATCGGAAATGTCGCTTTTTATGGAGCAACTTCAGGTAAGGCATTTATAAACGGTATGGCTGGTGAACGTTTCTGTGTAAGAAATTCAGGAGTTACTGCTGTTGTTGAAGGGATTGGTGACCATGGAGCTGAATATATGACTGGTGGGAAAATGGTTGTTCTTGGTGAGACAGGAAGAAACTTTGGAGCAGGAATGTCAGGAGGTTATGCATTTATTTGGGATGTTAACGATACTTTCGAAAAGAACTTTAATCCAGAATTAAGTGAAATTGAGGCTTTATCCGCAGAAGATACTGCAGAACTCAAAGCTTTAATTCAAGAGCATTCTGATGAAACAAATTCCAAAGTGGCTAAATATATTTTAGATAATTGGACTAGTCAATTATCTAATTTTAAAAAGGTTATGCCAACAGATTACAAGAGAGTATTATTAGAAAGAGCTCAAAAAGTTCAAGAGGCAGTAGCCTAAATAATTAAGATTATAACCCCCTCACGCTGGAGGGAAAAAGTAAAATAAAATGGGGCAAGCAGACGGATTTTTAAAGTTTGATAGAAAATTACCGGGAAAGGAAACTGTGGAGGATAGAATTAAGAACTATGAAGAGTTTTACAAGCCTTTTTCGGAGAAAGAAACAAACGATCAAGCTGCAAGATGTATGAACTGTGGTGTTCCTTTTTGCCACAACGGATGTCCGCTTGGGAACGTAATTCCTGAGTTTAATGACGCCGTTTACAAAAAGGAATGGAAAGAAGCGTATGATATTCTTTCCACAACAAACAATTTCCCTGAGTTTACAGGTAGGATTTGTCCTGCACCATGCGAAGGCTCTTGTGTTTTAGGAATTAACAAGCCACCAGTTGCAATTGAGCATATTGAGAAATCAATTATCGAAGAAGCTTTTGCACAAGGTTGGGTTAAGCCCGATTTGACAATTGAAAGAACAGGAAAGAAGATTGCTATAGTTGGGTCTGGTCCAGCTGGATTAGCAACTGCTGACCAGCTAAATAAAGCTGGGCATGCTGTTACTGTTTTTGAAAGAGCACAAGCCCCTGGAGGTTTATTAAGATTTGGTATCCCAGATTTTAAATTAGATAAGGCTGTTGTTGAAAGAAGAATTGGAGTAATGATAGAGGATGGTATCGCCTTCAAGTGTGGTGTTGATGTAGGTGTCGACATCTCTGCTGACCAACTTAAAGCAGATTATGATGCTGTTATTTTAGCTGGAGGAGCAACAACACCAAGAGATGTGCCTATACCTGGGAGAGATTTAAATGGTGTTCATTTTGCAATGGATTTCTTAGCTCAAAATAGTGCTAGAGTACAAGAATTAAAAATTGAAGATCACAAAGGAAAGGAAACAAATCAATTGTGGGCAACTGATAAAAATGTTGTTGTAATTGGTGGTGGTGATACAGGTTCAGATTGTGTTGGAACTTCAAACCGTCATTCTGCAAGTTCCGTTACCCAGTTTGAAATAAATTTGAAGCCTGGTGCTGTAAGAAATGAAAATAATCCTTGGCCTGAATATCCATTTTTATTGAGAAGCTCTACTTCCCATGAGGAAGGTTGTGAAAGAGATTGGAGTATTTTAACAAAGGAGTTTATTGGAGACGATAAGGGAAATGTTAAAGGAATTAAAATCACTGACCTTGAGTGGACTGTTGAAGAAAATGGCAGGAAATCGTTTAAAGAAATCGAAGGTACTGAAAGAGAAATCCCTTGTGATTTAGCCTTGTTGGCAATTGGATTTGTTGGTCCAGATGAACCGTTAATTGAAAAGTTCGGTGTCAAAACTGATCCTCGTTCAAATGCAAAAGCAAATTTGAAAGATTTTAAAACTTCAGTAGAAGGGGTTTTTGCTGCTGGTGATATCCGTAGAGGTCAATCATTAGTTGTGTGGGCGATTTCAGAAGGAAGAGAGTGTGCTGCTGCAGTAGATGAATATTTAATGGGAAGTACTAAATTAGAAAGAAAAGATAATTCTATGTTGTCTGTTTAGATTATTATATCTAAATTCGTAGCAATAATGCGGGAGTAGCTCAGTTGATTAGAGCGTCAGCCTTCCAAGCTGAGGGTCGTGGGTTTGAGTCCCATCTCCCGCTCAATAAAAGCCCTTGAAGAAATTCAAGGGCTTTTATTTGTTTAAGCCTTTTTAATTTTATAAATATTTTTTGGATAAAATAGTTGTTTTTAGTTGGGTAAGAAAAGAAGTTTCTTGATATGCTTTTGATATTACAATTGCGCCTTGGAAGCTTATAAAAAAGCTGCGCGCCGACTCCTCCCATTTTTCGATCTCGTATTCTAAAAAAAAGCTCTCTAAATTATTTATAATTAATTCTAATAACTGTTTACAAGTTGCTTGTAAGTGTTTATTCATACTTCCTAATTCTTGGGACACATTAATTAAGATGCTTCCTGCTTTATACCCAGATAGCTCTAGCTCTTGAATTGCATGATTGATTAGTTTTCCTAAACCGTCTTCTAAACTATCTGCACTTTTTAAAAGTTTTTTGTATTGAAGGGAAAGCTTAATCGTATACGATCTTAAGGCTTCGGTAACTAATTGATCTTTACCCTTAGGGAAGTGATAATATAAAGATCCTTTGGTAACATTAGAAACTCTTAAGATTTCATTAATTCCCGTGCCATGGTAACCTTTTTCAAGGATTAAGGACACGGCTTGTCGAATTAGCTTTTCTTTCGTTTTCACTTCAATTGTGTTTAGTCCATTTATGTTAACAAATTCAAACGGATTTTGTTTTGTTAAGGTACTACCTTTTGTATATTTATTAAAGCAAAATTAGTGAAAGCATCTGCTTTCGTTCTCTAAAGACTAAGTTTAATGTATTTAATATTCGATACCGAAACAACGGGGTTGCCCAAGCGTTGGGATGCTCCCATAACCGACACGGATAACTGGCCAAGATGTATTCAAATTGCATGGCAGTTGCACGATGAATGGGGGAAGGTAGTTGAATCTAAAGATTACTTAATTAAGCCGGATGGTTTTGACATTCCTTATGACGCTGAAAAAATTCATGGGATTTCTACAATTTTAGCAGAAGAACAGGGCGTTGATTTAGCATTTGTTCTTGCTGAATTTAATATTGCATTAAATAAATCCAAATTTGTAGTTGGTCAAAATGTTGGTTTTGACACCAATATTATGGGGTGTGAGTTTCACAGACTTTCTGTTGAATCCCCAATGGCAGAAATGCCAGTTTTGGATACGTGTACGAAAGTAACTGCTAACCTTTGTGAAATTAAAGGAGGTAGAGGTGGAGGTTTTAAACTACCAACATTAACAGAATTGCACCAGTTTTTATTTGGTGAAGGATTTGGCGAAGCACATAATGCGACGGCGGATGTTGAAGCAACAGCACGTTGTTTTTTAGAGTTAATCCGATTAGGACATTTTAAACAGTCAGATTTACAACAAGAAGAAGGTTATTTAGCTCGATTTATTGAAGTTAATAGAGAGCCTATTGACCTTATAGGATTAGAACACCTTAATTTAAAACAAGAAAGTAAAAAATTAGCAGAGCGAGAAGCAGCAAAATCTGGTCCGGCTGAAACAGTTAATGTAGATCGTAATTTATCTTTACTAAAAGATGTTTCGTTTGCTCACTTGCATAATCATTCACAGTTTTCAATTTTACAATCAACAACTCAAATCCAAGCTTTAGTTGAAATTACAGCTAAAAACAATATGCCTGCTGTAGCATTAACTGATACGGGAAATATGATGGCTGCTTTTTTGTTTACGAATGCTGTAATCAAAAAGAACAAAGTAATTGAGGCCGAAATCAAAGAGGCTGAAGAAAACGGTGCCGTTTGTAATAAGCAAATAATTAAACCTATCATTGGTTCCGAATTATTTGTCTGTAAAAATCATAAGGATAAATCGTACAAGGATAATGGATATCAAATTCCATTTTTAGCAAAGAATAAAGCGGGGTATAAAAACTTATCTAAAATATGTTCTCAAGGTCATATTGATGGCTTTTATTACGTACCTAGAGTTGATAAAGAGTTAATTGCTTCGCTAAAAGGTGATTTAATTGTCACAACTGGTGGCTTAACAGGAGAGGTTCCTGGATTAATATTAAATGTTGGAGAAAAACAAGCTGAAGAAGCTTTGTTGTGGTGGAAAGAAGAGTTTGGGGATGATTTTTATATTGAAATTGTTCGTCATGGTTTAGAAGAAGAGGAGAGAGTTAATGAAGTTTTACTTCGATTTGCCAAGAAGCACCATATCAAGATTATCGCAGCGAATAATACTTATTATCTATCAAAAAGTGATGCCGAAAGTCATGATGTTTTACTTTGTGTAAAGGAAGGGCAGCAAAAGGATACACCAATTGGAAAAGGTAGAGGATTTCGATTTGGATTTCCTAATCAAGAATTTTATTACAAGACGGCGGATGAAATGAAGCAATTATTTGCTGATATACCAGAGTCTATTTCTAACATTCAAGGAATAGTTGATAAAATTGAGCCTTTTGGTTTAGCCAGAGATGTTTTATTGCCTGCTTTTGATATTCCAGAAGAGTTTCAAGATAAGCAAGATATAGAGGACGGAGGTAAGCGAGGAGAGAATGCCTTCTTAAGACATTTAACTTATGTTGGAGCTGAAAAGCGTTATCCAGAAATTACTGACGCCATAAAGGAACGATTAGATTTTGAGTTGGAAGTAATTGCAAATACAGGTTATCCAGGTTACTTTTTGATTGTTCAGGATTTTATTAAAGCAGCCCGTGATATGGGCGTATCTGTTGGTCCTGGTAGAGGTTCGGCTGCGGGTTCGGCAGTTGCTTACTGTACCACAATTACAAATATTGATCCCATCAAATACGATTTGCTTTTTGAGCGTTTCTTAAACCCTGAAAGGGTATCGATGCCAGATATTGATATTGATTTTGATGATGAAGGTCGAGGTCGAGTTATCCAATATGTAATCGATAAATACGGTTCTTCTCAAGTTGCTCAAATTATCACCTATGGTACAATGGCTGCAAAGTCATCCATTCGAGATACAGCTAGAGCATTAGATTTACCCTTGTCTGACGCAGATCGATTAGCAAAATTAGTTCCCGACATTAAGCTGAAAAAGATGTTTGGGATGTCCGATTCAGACTTAGAAAGAAAATTAGGAAACCCTGAGTTGATGGAAATGGCGCGTGAGTTAAAAATGGTTCACGACCAGGATAATTTATCAGGGGAAACAATACGACAAGCAAGAGCGCTAGAAGGTTCGGTTCGTAATACAGGTATTCACGCTTGTGGTGTAATTGTTACACCAAGTGATATAAGAGAGCATGTTCCCGTTTCGGTTGCGAAGGATTCTGAAATGTGGTGTACACAATTTGATAATTCAGTTGTTGAAGATGCTGGATTATTAAAGATGGATTTCTTAGGTTTAAAAACATTAACCCTAATAAAGGATGCTGTAACAATTGTAAAAGAACGTCACGGAATTGAAATTGATCCCGAAGAAATAGATATTGCTGACGCTAAAACGTATGAGCTCTTCCAGAGAGGGGAAACTGTAGGTATATTTCAATATGAATCTGCAGGAATGCAGAAATACATGAAGGAATTAAAACCAACTGTTTTTGCCGATTTAATAGCAATGAATGCCTTGTACCGTCCAGGCCCTATTGAATACATTCCTTCTTTTATTAAGCGTAAGCATGGAGAGGAACCGATTACTTACGATTTAGACGGAATGGAAGTATACCTAGAGGAAACTTATGGTATTACTGTTTATCAAGAGCAAGTAATGCTCTTGTCTCAAAGTTTAGCTGGATTTACAAAAGGTCAGGCCGATTCCTTGAGGAAGGCAATGGGGAAAAAGATTTTTGCAATGTTGGAGCAATTGAAGCCATTATTTATTAATGGTGGGACTGAGCGTGGACATAGTGAGAAAATGCTTGAAAAAGTTTGGAAAGATTGGGAAGCATTTGCCTCTTATGCTTTTAACAAATCCCACTCTACTTGCTATGCTTGGGTAGCTTATCAAACAGCCTTCTTTAAAGCACATTACCCTGCTGAATATATGGCTTCAGTATTGAGTAATAATATGAATGATATTAAGTCTGTTACATTTTTTATGGAAGAATGTAAGCGGATGGGTGTTCCTGTTTTAGGTCCTGATGTGAATGAATCCGTTTATAAATTTACAGTTAACCAAAAAGGAGAAATCCGATTTGGATTAGGTGCTGTCAGAGGAGTAGGAAATGGAGCTGTTGACTCAATTGTTGAAGAACGAAAGAAAAACGGTCCTTATTCAGATGTATTTGATTTTACCAGTAGAATTAACTTAAGAGCAGCGAATAAGAGGTGTGTTGAAAATTTAACACTTGCAGGTGGATTAGATTGTTTTAAAGGTATTCATCGTGCACAATATTTTTTTAAAAATCATGAAAAAGAAACTTCGTTTTTAGAGAAAGCAGTACGCTATGGATTACAACTTCAAAACGAGCAAGGTTCAGCGCAACAATCTCTATTTGGTGGGAGTTCAGAAGTGGATTTGCCGAAGCCACCAGTTCCCATTTGTGAGGAATGGAGCAATGTATATGCGTTAAATCAAGAAAAAGAAATGGTTGGAGTTTATATTTCTGGTCACCCTTTAGATGATTTTAAATTAGAAATTGATAACTTTTGCAATGCAACATTTGATGAATTAAACAACTCACCTAATGAATTAAAAGGGAAAGATTTAACGTTTGCTGGTATTGTTTCTGAAGCAGCCGAGCGAATGAGTAAAAAAGGAAATCACTTCGGTATTTTAACAGTAGAAGATTATTCTGAAGCAGGGAAATTCTTCCTTTTTGGAGATACCTATTTGAAGTTTAGAAGATTTTTAGTTGAGGGAGCTTTTCTTTATATAAAAGGTAAGATGGAGCCTAAGCGATATGCTAAGTCTAAGGAAGATACAGAGTTTAAAATTCATAAGATAGAATTGCTAAACGATGTTAGAGATAAACTTGTTAAATCGGTTACGGTTCATGTTAAAACAAACTTAGTAAACGATGATTTTATTGATCGTTTATCCGGTGTATGTGAATCAAACGTTGGAGATTGTTTTTTGAGGTTAGTGCTTGTGGATGAAGATGAAAATATCTTTTTAGAACTAGCAAGTAGCGTTTACAAAGTAGAGGTTACCAACGAATTTATTAATGGTTTAAATAAGTTACCTGAATTAGAAATGAAGTTTAATTAACTTTCTTCCTTTTTTTAAAGAGAAGATAAGCTCCAATTATTATAAAAGGAAGACTTAATAATTGTCCAGTTGAAAGGATATTACCTAGTTCTTCTTGAATTCCTCCTTGAGAGTTTTTTGTGAATTCAATAATAAATCGAGCACTAAATACAGTCACAAAAAAAGTTCCTATTAATTTTCCTTCTTGTAAATAAGCTTTCTTCTTCCAATACATTTTTCTTAAAAAGAAATAGATAGCTAAGTATGCTATCGCCTCGTAAAGTTGTGAAGGGTGTCTTGGTAAATTATCTTCTTGTAAAAATATTACACCAAAGTTGTTTCCAGTAGGATTACCAATGATCTCACTATTCATAAAGTTAGCAATTCGTATAAAAAATGCTGTAATTGCTATTGGATAAGCAACTTTATCCAAAATCCATAAAAAAGAATGACTGCTCTTTTTTACTTTATACCATATCAAGGCTAAAATAACTCCTATTGCTCCACCATGACTTGCTAATCCTGCAAAGCCAGTAAATTCAAAGTGAGAATTCCCCTCCGCATCAAAAAATGAAAAAGGTAAAAAAACACTTAAGAAATCTTGTGAAAATAATTCGCTTTGATAAAAAATAACATGACCTAGTCGTGCTCCTAAAATACCTCCTAGCATACATGCAAACAAAAGAGGGTCTAAGAGTTTATTGTCTTCTTTTTCATTGATGAATAATTTACGCGTTAGTTGATAACCAGTATAAATTCCAATACCCCATAATAAACCGTAATATCTGATTTGAAGTTTCCCTAACTCAAATATAATAGGATCTAAATCCCAAGTAATTGCAGAAAAAATAGAATACATTTATTGCTAATTTGATGTAAAAATATGGAATTAAATTGAAGGTTATAAACGAAGATGTATTATAAAGACAAAAACCTGTTTAATTATCCATGATTGCAATTATGGGTTTTAATAAACAGATAATTTACTGCTGATAGATGTAGTTTCTAGAGTCAAGAAAACCTGAGTTTATTGCTTCACTATACCACTAACTTTAATGTATGCAACATGGTTTATTGCATTGGACTTAATTTTGACCGTTTTGTTAAAAGAACCTAGCTTTTTAGTATCGTAATTAATCGTGATTATTCCTTGATTTCCTGGAAGAATTGATTTGCTAGGACACTCAGGAACAGTGCAACCGCATGAACCTTTACAATCGGTAATTACTAATGGTTTGTTCCCTGTGTTTTTAAAGGTAATTAACCTTTTACCATTGCTGTTTTTTTTTATAATACCATAATTCAACGAAATAGAATCAAGTTGTATGAATGCTCCAACAGGTTTTAAAGTGTCTGATTGAGCATTTACATGAAGGCTAATCAATATTAAAGAACAAATGTAAACTAGGTGTTTCATTGTAATAGTTTGGTGTCAAAAAAAAAGGCACTGAAAACAGTGCCTTTTTTTTAAATGTTTGTTTTAATTATTCTGCGGAAGGTCCTGAATTAACTGCTGGGAAAGCTTCTGGAGCTTTTGTAGCGTTAATCGTTCCAACCACTCTTAGTGTTATTGTACCATTATTAGCGTCTGATTTAACAGTGACAGTTTTAGAAATTCTTCCAACTCTTTTGGTGTCGTACCTAACTTTTAGTTCTCCTTGTTCTCCTGGCATGATTGCAGTAGTAGGACACTGTGGTACTGTACATCCACACGAACCTTTACAGGTTGTAATGTGCAACGGCTTTTTCCCTGTATTGGTAAACATTAAAACTCTGAAAGGATCGCTTCCTTGATCAATAGTTCCAAAATCTACAACAGTAGTGTCAAAAGAAATAACTGGTCCGTTTGGATCAACAGTTTCGGTTGGCTCAGCATTTTGAGCATTTGTACTAATAGTTAAACCTAGAAAGGCAATACAAAAAGTAAATAATAATTTTTTCATTTTTATGTTTTTTAGAGTTCGATAACAATATTTTTTCAAATTTATGAAATAAGATTGCCAATTCGTGTTAATGACTTGTTAAAGTTTTACTAAAATCATACCAAGATTAGTTTATTTAAATTGACTCAAGTATTGATTGTAAGTTTGTGTTTTGTAATGGTTGTCTCCGAAAAATTTCGCAGTTGGTAGATATTCTTCTGCACTGTAGTACCCTGGTATTGATTGTAGTTTTTCTAAACTCTCGTCAAAATATACAATTGTTGGGTAAGCTAATCCCCTAAGTGTGCTTCCCATTTTAATTGCGAATTCATGCGTTCTTCCTTTGTTACTGTATTTTTTATTTAAAAAAGTAACATCTTCCTTGGATTCAGCATCAAATTTAACGGCGTAAAAATTCTCATTAATATACTGTATGACATCCGAATCAGAGAATGTGTATTTAGTCATTTTTTTACATGGGCCACACCAAACAGCATAAAAATCGATTAATACTTTTTTTGGGTTAGTTTTCATTTTTTTTTGAACTTCTGCAATAGAAAGCCATTCAATAGAATTTTCCTTTTGGGCGATTTTATTTGACTTACAAGCGGTTAAACTTATTAGAGTGATTAATGAAATTAGAAGCGTTTTTTTCATTTTACTAAGGTAAATATAGATGAATATATTATTTGTTATTTTTTGTGCAATTTCACAAAACTTAAGGACAAAAAAAATGCGAATCTTACGATTCGCATAAACTTTTGTGATCTGGCTGGGGCTCGAACCCAGGACCCTCTCCTTAAAAGGGAGATGCTCTACCAACTGAGCTACCAGATCTCATTTTCAAAAGCGGTCGCAAATATACAGTGATTTTTTTGAAAACTCAAAATAAAATTCAATTTTTTTGAGGGTGATTTTTATTATTTCGTAGATTCGTAGTCTAAATGAATGATTATCAAAAATTTAAGTAATTGTGAAAAAAGATAAAATTTTCCTTTTAGGATTCATGGGATGTGGGAAATCTACATTTGGAAAAAAGTTAGCCTCAAAGTTAAATTGGAACTTTATTGATTTAGACGATTATATAGAGGAAAAAGAAGGAGAGCGGATCGTTGACATTTTTAAGCACCGAGGAGAAGCATACTTTCGGGGTCTAGAGACTAAAGCAGTTGAAGCAACAGCAAAAATGAAAAGAACGATTATTAGTACTGGAGGTGGAACACCCTGCTTTAATAACAATATAGAATCGATAAATTCTTTGGGTTTGTCCGTTTACATTAAGCTTTCACCTACAGTTTTAAAGAAAAGATTATTAAATGAGACAAATAAACGACCATTACTTTCAGGTCTTAATGAAGATGAATTATTGACTTTCATTGTGAGTAAGTTGGCAGAAAGAGAGGATGATTATCTAAAAAGTGAAATCATTTTTAATTTTAATGAAGATGCTGTCCCCAATTTTATTGAAAAAATAAAAGAAGTTGTTTAATATAATATGAGTCTTTTACTTTGGCTTACAGCGGTTTATATTATGTCGCGTTTTAAGAAATGCATATTATTGCTTTTGAATTACAATGAAAATAAAAAAATGCCTTATTTTTGTCGTTCTGTTGAAAATTTTCAGCAGAATTTTTAAATCTTAAACAGAATACAGATGAGCAAAGTAAAAGTAGCATTCAATGGAATGGGACGTATTGGAAAAAACGTAATGCGCGTTATCGTTGAACAATTTAATGATCAAATCGAAATAGTTGCTGGAAATGATTTAGTTTCCGCAAAGGATATAGCACAAGGTTTACCAAAGGATTCGATTTTTGGAAGGTTTCCAGTTGATGTTTCTTTGAAGAGCGACAACATAATTAAGGTGGGCGATCATGAAATTACTGTTTATGCTGAGAAAGATGCAAATAACATTCCTTGGGGTAAGCATGACGTAGATATCGTTTTTGAATGTACAGGTTTCTACTTGTCAACTGAAAAGTCTCAGGCACACATTAACGCAGGGGCTAAAAAAGTAATTGTTTCTGCACCTTGTGGAGATTCAACTAAAACAGTTGTTGTTGGTGTAAACCACGAAATATTAACAGCGGATGACAAAATCGTTTCTAACGCATCTTGTACTACCAACTGTTTAGCTCCAATGACTAAAGCTATTGACGATACTTTTAAAGTAATCTCTGGTTTAATGTCTACTACTCACGCCGCTACTGCTACTCAAAAAGTTGCTGATGCATTTGGAGGTGGTAAAAACAGAGCTACATTAAATAACATTATTCCTGCTTCAACTGGAGCTGCAAAAGCTGTTGGTAAAGTTTTACCACATCTAAACGGGAAATTAAACGGTACTGCATTAAGAGTTCCTACTGATACAGGTTCTGTTGTTGAGTGTGTTTACCAAATTGAAGGTGAGCATTCAGCTGAAGAAGTTATGGCAGCTATGCAAGCTAACATTGCGAAAATGAACGCATCTACTTTACTGAAAAAGACTGTTTATTTGGGTGATTTCTATGAATGTTCTAGAGATTGTGTAGGTGAGCCTTATTCTTCAATGATCAACGATAATGTTTTAACAATTCCAAATAACGGAACTACTTTAGTTAAAGCTACTTCTTTCTATGATAATGAGATGGGATTCTCTCATAGAATGGCTGAATTAGCGATTGTTTTATCAGCGAAGTAATTAGTTACAAATTAAAGAATACAGTCTACCTAATGGGTAAACAGATAAAAAAAATTGGTGTCTTAACATCAGGAGGAGATTCTCCAGGAATGAACGCAGCCATTAGGGCTGTCGTTCGTTCTTCTTTGTATTATGGAATTGAAGCGGTGGGTATCTATCGTGGATATGAAGGTATGATTGAAGGAGATTTTGAATCAATGGATGTTCGTTCTGTAAACCATATTTTGGGAAAGGGAGGAACAGTATTGAAATCCGCTCGTTGTTTAGAATTCCATAAGCCAGAAGTAAGAGCAATAGCAGCCAAACAGCTAAAAGAGCACGGTATTGATGCAGTTGTAGCAATTGGTGGCAATGGAACTTTCACTGGTGCCAAATTATTATGGGAAGAACATGATATTCCAGTTATTGGAGTTCCTGGGACAATCGATAATGATTTGCACGGATCAGATTCAACTATTGGATTTGATACTGCTAATAATATTGTTTTAGAAGCAATTGATAACATTAGAAATACTGCATTATCTCACAATAGAATGTTTTTTGTTGAGGTAATGGGAAGAGAATCAGGTTATATTGCAGCCTACACAGGTTTGGCATCTGGTGCTTTTGGTGTTTTAATTCCTGAAAATGAAACTACTTTCGAAGATCTTATTGAGAAACTAGATAAAGGAAGAAAAAGCGGAAAAACTTCCAGTATTGTTGTTGTTGCTGAAGGTAATAAGTGGGGCGGAGCTTCTGAAATTAAGCAATTGTTTAAGGAAAAAGCACCATCTTACGATGCCAAAGTTACAATATTAGGTCATACTCAAAGAGGTGGTAATCCAACTTGTTTCGATAGGATTCTTGCAAGTCGTTTAGGCGTTGCTGCTGTTGAAGGTTTAAAAGAGGGTAAAGCTGGTGTTATGGCAGGAATAATCAAAAATGAAGTTATTTATACTTCACTTGAAGATGCAATCCAATTTAAAGATACTGTGGATGAAGAAATTGTTAGAGTTGCTGAAATTCTATCAATTTAATTAAATAATTAAATTAATAAAAAAGGCTTCAATTTATTGGAGCCTTTTTTATATGTAAAAACTATTTCATTGTAAATGTCTAATTATGAGTTTGTTGTGTGTTTCTGTCTTGATTATGTCGGGTAACGTAAAATGAATAAAAGAGTTACAATCAAAGTTAATTTTTGTTAATTAGTACTATCTTTAATGCCTAAACTTCATTTGACTATGAAAAGAATTTTTTCAATTTGTGCGATTACAGTGTTACTCCTAGGTGGAGTAATAAAAGCACAAGAACCATGTAAACAAATTATTGGATACTATCCATCTTGGCAAATGTACAAGAGATCAGGAGCTGTTGTTCCTGAGGTAATTGATTATTCAAGATATAGTATTCTAAATTACTCATTTTTCGCACCTGATAGTAATGGCTATTTAAAAGGAACAGATCCATGGGCAGACACCTTACTTTTAAGAGGAAGAATAGATTGGGGAAAACCGCAACCCGCATATTTTACCAATACGTCATTAATTGATTTCTCTCATTTATGGGGTGTTAAAGTAATGGTATCTATTGGAGGGTGGACACTTTCAGATAATTTTCCAGGTATAGCCGATGATCCTTTGAAAACTAAGCGTTTTGTTGACGAATGTGTTAGAGTAATAAAAACCTACCAGTTTGATGGGATTGATATTGATTGGGAATATCCTTGTTACGAAGAACACAGTGGAAGACCAGATGTTGATAAAGAAAATTTCACAAAATTTATGTATGCTATTAGACTCGGAATTGATTCTTTAGGTAAAACGATGGGTAGAATAGATGAAGATAAGTTTTTATTAACTGCAGCATTTGGGGCAAATAAAGGTCAAATGGATTGTATTGAATACAGTAAAGTATCTGAATTCATGGATTACATTAACATGATGACCTACGACTTTAATGGAGTTTGGTCACCAGATGCAAATCATAACTCCCCATTATACTCGCCATCTAGTGGTTATGAAGGGTCGTTAGATCTCGCATTTAAATTGTTACAAGATAAAGGTGTTCCTGCACAAAAGATAAACTTAGGAGTTGCGTTTTATGGAAGATCTTTAAAAGGTTTTAAGGGTGAAGAACCTGCAATGTATGCTGAGCATGATGGTAAAGCGGATGTTCAAAGATATCCATTGCATGAAGGTATGCCACTCTACTATAGAATTGTAGATGAAATGGATGCCTATGATAAGCAAAAATGGGATGAGGCTGCACAAAATCCTTATGCGATTAGTACAAAGGATTCATCTCTAATTTCTTACGACAATGAAAAGTCAATTAGATTAAAAGCGAAATATGCATTAGACAATAAATGTGCTGGTGTTATTATTTGGGATGCTACCGGTGATTATATTGAAAAGAAGAAAGGTTCTCTGTTAATTTCTGGGACACCTTTAGTTGATCAATTGGTTGATGTTCTTCAACCTTGTCAAATGCCAAGAATCAAAAAAAGATACTAACAACTAACCTTAAATTTTAGGTATGATAAATAATAGAAAACTATTCACATCTCTACTTGTATCTGCGGGGCTTTCTTCTACGATTGCAATTGCTGGAGGAGTAGCTGGTGGTGATAGCGCTTCTTACAACCCTCACAACTCCGTTAGAATGGGGTATATGATGCCAAATGGAACCGAGTCGAAAAATGATTCTACCCCAGAAGGAAACTACAATAAGAAGTTTAATTACGTAAATAAAGGAGAGAAAAAAGGAAAAGGTCTTTTAGGCAATAACTTAGAAGTTTCGGGAGTAACGCGTTTTATTACCATTCAAAGAACCATGCAACAGTCTTATGTTGACATGACTACAAGTGATAAAAACATCTCGTTTACGGATTACCCTAGTGCAGATGCCAATTCTGGTGCTAATGCAGGTTTTCCGCTTTTAGAATTAAATTTACAGTCTCAAATAAAACAAGACTTTAATTTTAATGTTGGATATTCATTAGGACATAATATTACTGGTGACGTTGATGCAAGCTCAAGAAATATTGGAGCTGTACAAAATTTAAATTTTGGAGCACAATTAAAAACGGGTCTTGTAAAAACTTCTATTTGGGCTGGAGAAGTTCTTTGGACTAATCTATCTCGTTTTACGATGGGGCAACCAGAGTTTACGGATAATTATTTTGAAAGATTACCTTGGGATTGGTATCGAACATCATACACTAGATACCAAGAGTACTTTACGTTATCAAGTAATATTGGTGCAAGAAACCTGGGCCGATCTCCTTTACAAGGTGGAATTGGTGTAGTTGAAATTTTACCATTACAAACCAGTTTTAAAGTTATTTACGGTCAAACAAACAGAAGTATTATTGCTGCCGATCATGGGACAGGATTTCCTTCTTACATTACTGGTTATCGTTTAGAGAAGTATCTTTTTGAGAGAACTATTAGAGGAAAAGCTGGTCTTAATGTATATGCCAAAAGAGCATACACTGATGTTGTTGGCGAAATCGATGATAACAACACAATGTACACTATGGATTTTGACGTTAAGGTCAAAAAAATTAAATTCGATGGTGAAATAGGAGGTAGCGTATTAAATAATCCTGGTGTAACTAATGATGCTGGAGATTTAGAAGATAATACTGGATTTGGAGCGGTTTTTAAAACAGCCTTTGACAGAAGATCTGTTCTTTGGCCATTCTCAATAGAGTTCTATAACATCAGTAAAAACTTTGGGAATGTTGATGGATCGATCTTAAATCAGAATGGTAGCATTATGCAAGGTGGAGCCAAGAATGAATTTATCTACAATGATTCTTATTTCGCGAATGTTGCAAATGAAGCTGGCCAAATCACAAACAACAGAAGAGGTATCAATTTAGATATTGAAGCTAATTTTGGTGATTTTAAAATTCAATTAGGATATTCTGCAAGTCAGGAAATTGAAAAATTAACAGATTCATTAACAATCCAACATAGAGTTAATGCATTTTCAAGATCTAGATTCAGACCATGGTTTCAAGCTGCAGGTCCTTATGGAAGAATCAAGAGTTTCTGGTACAGAACGTTTGAAACCTTAACGTTATCAAATGAAGATGGATACCTTCAAAGAGATAATTTAGGGTTTAATGCTTTAGAGATTGGATTGAAGTACAAAAAGCCTGTAGGTAAAAATCAGGAAATCGTTATTTTAAATCAAAGTACCGTGAATACCATTAAGGAAGGATTTAATGTGTTCTCTGCACCTGGTGATGCAAATGTTTTAGCATCTGTACTTTATAATGATTTTACAGCTGCTTTTAAATTCAACAAAAAGTTGTCCTTAATTGGGAACTTTGCTGTTGAATCTACAAAAGGAAGTACAAGAACAAACTTATCTCCCGATGTTGATGGAAAAGATGAAGAGAGAATCATTTCTCAAATAGGGCATATGTATGCTTTAGGGATTGATTATGATTTAACAAGAAAAACTTCATTTCACTTAAGATCTAAATACATGGATCATAAAGACAAGAATTTTTTGAAAGATAAATTCTCAGGATTTGAAACGACATTCGAACTTAAAATATTCTTATAAAAACTTACCAAAATGAATTACAAAAAATCAATTATATATTCAGCTTTATCTCTAGGTTTAACAATTTCGGGTGTAGCACAAAGTCCTCAATACAGTTTGAATGGACTAGGAAGATCTATCATCTCTAATAACAATTTAAGTGGCGCAAGCGTTAAAGACGCTGAAACTACTCAAAAAGCTAACATTTCAGGTTATAACCTGTTTGATTTACAAACTAATTTAGATGTTGATTCTACTTTTCATGCGAAGGCAATTTTTAGAACAAGATCTCCATTTGGAACATCATTTGGTTCGCAAACGAATTTTGAATTTCGTCAATTTGCAATGGGTGGAAAGTTAAATAACTTAAAGTATGAGTTAGGAGATTTAAGAGTTGAATTAACTCCTTATACTGTTTTTAATGCAGATTTAGCTGCTACAGGATTTGAATCAGAACTTTTCTCTGAAAGAAGAGAGATTTTGGAGTATGAAAACTTCAATGATGGAAATACTTGGTTGTTGCAAGGTGCATCTGGACAATATGGTTGGAATTTAAAAGAGCAAAGCGGATTAGGGTTGTATGCATTTACAACGAGAACGGCTTCAACCAATGAATTAGATTTAGTTGATAGATTATTATCTGGAGGTAGATTTGAATATGTTTTAAGTAAGCATATAAAATTTGGTTTGAATGAAGTAGCTTTATATGATTTAGCTGTTGCAACAGCAGAATATGATTATTGGAATAATGTTACTACTGGAGACTTTAAATATAACAGAGAAACGGAAGGAGCTGTAGTTGATTTTTCTGCTGAATTTGGAGGGTCTCAATTTAGTTATACTAGAAATGTAGATACGACAACTCAAGAGTTTAGTGACATGGTTGTTGATGTTGATTTTTCTTACGGGATAAAAAAATCAGGTATTGTTATTGGTGCTGATTTTAGAAGAGTAGGTGCTACTTTCTTTTCTCCAACAGCTCAATCAAGAAGGTATATTTCTAATGGAAACCCATTACTTTTTAATAAAATTGATGGAAAAGGAAGAAGCCAGCAATATTTTGATCAGTTTACTGATGAAGATGTGTATAGTAATTCAATTACACCAGCTTTAATGGCCTTTAATCAATATTATAATAACTTAACTCCTTATGGTGACGCAACTCCAAACAGAACTGTTTTCGGAATTGACGTAGCAACTGATACTTCAATAACTGGATTTGAAGCAAAGGCTGAGTTTGATTATGGTACTGAAATCGTTGGAGAAGGTGGAGATGCTTTAAGAGCATTTATGGTTGTAAACGCTGGAGGTGTAGTTAAATTGGGCAACCTTTTAGATATTGATCGTCAAATCAAAGTAACTGCTGGAGTTAGGTATGAAAATACCTCTCGAAACGAAGGGGCAAAAGTTGATTTGGCAAGTACTTTAGTCGATTTTGGCTTATCTGCTGAAGTAGCTAAAAAAGTTGATCTTTTAGCTGGTGTTAAATACTTCGGAGCTTCTGGTAACGAGTTTATCGCAAATAGAGATGGGTTTAACTTAGTAACTGGTTTTGAAGGGTATGATATTGATGTTAATGAAACTGTTTTCTCTTTCGGAGGAAGAATTAGATTTTCTAAATACCAGTCTTTTAACTTGAATTATAATATTGCGCAATTCGTTGATAATAACGAAGTGAATAGTGAATTAAGCATTGGTCAGTTATTCTTTAACTATACTGGTAAATTCTAAAAAAAAGAGAATATGAAATTTTTAAAATTTAAATATACTTTTGCAGCTTGTGGACTCGCTTTAGGTTTGTATTCTTGTGGTCCTGACCAAATAGGTCCAGACTTGAAAGGGGCCTCTGAGAATTTTGATGAAAATATTTCATTTGAGCTTATTCAAAACGGTTCTTCTGATATTGATACTTTAAAATTTAATGAGTTTGATGAAGCTTATTTTTCAGCTACGAAGTTTAGCGAGGAAGTAACTTGGGAGATAGTTATTACAGGTTTAAGCTCAGGAGCTGTAAAATTGATTAACGGAACGGGTAATCTATTAAATTCAGAGAGTACCAATTGGATGTATGGTAGATCTACCAATGAATATTTCTTTCAAGAAAATGAAGAGGTACAATCTGAGCTTAATATTGTTGGGTTAGATACTGTTTATTCAATCAACGGGGTGAAGTTTGGAGCTGAATTTGATTGGCATATGAAAACTGTGGCAGGAGTTAAACATATTGTAATTGATAAGTTTAATTACGACGTTGATTTTGGTATTGATACCATTCCAACTAGGAGTGGATTAAATGATGCCTCAACTGATCAAGCTGATCCTGATATTGTTACTGAATTATCAGAAATGAGAGTGGAAGGATTAAAATCTTTTTCAATGTACGGAACTGATAATAATAATAATGGTTGGTTAGCTAGTAAAAACCATGAAAGATTATTAGAGTTACTTGCAGATTCAAGCCTAGCGGATTTACCAATATCAGCTGATGTAGATGCAAGTAATTTGTTCGTAAGTGCTTTTGTTTATGGAGACCCTTCATACCCAAATACTACAGTTGAATTTAAAATTTATGAAGCTGATGCTCATTATACTGGTTCTCGTGATGAATTAAGAGAGTTTGCTTTAGATTCAGAAAGTCTTTTAAATCAACCAAAATCTGATGGATGGATTTATGATGTTGTTGTAAATTGGTCAGGATGGAGACATGTTGTTGTTCCTTATAGCGCTTTTAGAGCTGCCAA
>Ga0209603_1001272_pt1 | contig 26649 bp, 24 predicted proteins | sample COGITO_mtgs_1206_FD_184812 | JGI IMG/M metagenome (GOLD analysis project Ga0209603, IMG submission 184812) | Pelagic marine microbial communities from North Sea - COGITO_mtgs_120607 (SPAdes) (version 2) | ecosystem: Environmental > Aquatic > Marine > Epipelagic ... | reverse complement strand
ATGAGATCAAAGATCAATGGCAACGTCCAAGCCCTTCAAGGCCAATTAGCCTACCTCGAAGAAATAAGGGCGGGGATTGAGGGCTATGTGAATGACGCTGAAATGGAAGTGGCCTCACTTACTGAGTTAGAAGATAAACGCATAGCGGAAGACGAGAAGGTCGAGGCCGAACGCATCGCAGGGGTCGAGAGCACTTGGACACGTTATACCGAGTTCAGCGAAGGTTGGGGGGCAGGTATGAAGCCATATCCCAAAACCATGTTCCAAGAAGCTACGGGCTTGAATGCCAATGATAACGTCCAAGCCTATCGGGATTGGTTGGAACGCGACCTACAAAAACGAAAGTTTGTTTACGAGGTCAAAACCAATACACCAGACCAAGACGGGGGCGTGAGGCTGCCACCAGAACCAGTATTTCAAACACCAACAACCACTGCGGATGTTGTTGCAGAAACACTGAACCTGCCAATCCCGTCTACCAACGGCGAAGTAAGAACCGTTGGCCCTGATCCCGTAGCTGCGATAAAGCGTCTGTTTACCAACGAACCTAGCGGAGATGTTGAGCAGCCCGATGCTGACGATCAGTTGCAAATGAGGTCATGGCTGAGACGTAATGCAGCTACGGTTGCCGCACAGCTTGGGTACACAGGCGAAGGGGCGATTATGCAGCTTAGAACCGCAATGGAAGCTAACGATCCTGCGCTTCTCGAACTTTGGGAGCAGGAAAAGTTATCTCAATAAGGACGACCTAAGAGGGTGCTCCGAGTAATCTGCCGAGATCAGGTTAAATGGAGTACCCGATACAATGTCCGACATCTCGAGCTTTCTTAAAACTATTAAGAAACACAACGCTAACAAAACATTTGATAGCGTATCTGGCTACGACAACCTTTTTGGTAGCGACCTTATTAAAAACAGGGATTTCCAGAAGGACATCCGTGCGTATTACGCAAGCCAAGGCAAGTCATTTTCTTCCACGAGCGAGATGCTGGACGAGTGGTACTCTGATCGACGCTGGATCGACAGCAACTTCGGTGCGGCTGGCTATGACATGGGCAAGTACAACATGGGCAGTGAGGCCGACAAGGCAACTCACACCCGTCTTGCAGCAGCATGGCAGCGAGCGCCCTCACGAGGCACTATCTGGGATCAACTCGGAGACTACGGCGGAGCGATAATCGCCGATCCAATTAACTTTGTACCGTACGCTGGTGTTGCCAGCAAGCTCTCGAAGGTTGGCAAAGTAGCACAGGCTGCTCGAGCGGCAGGAAAGTCTCGCAAGGCTGCCCGAGTTGCGGGTCTTTATCAAGGCGCGAAAGAAGGCGCATTGCTCGAGGGCACTATCGGCGCTGGGCTCGGCGCTGGCTTCGACAGGCTCCAGCAGTCTCGTGAAATCCAGCAAAACCTGCGCGAAGAATTTGACAACACGCGAACAGGAACAGCCGCAGCTATCGAAGCGGGTGTCGGGGGCGTTCTCGGCGGCGTAATCGGTAGGTTCGCTTCGGGCAAACAAGCTGATGCAGCCTTAAACTGGCGCAACAATTCCCGCCTCGCATCTACAATCGACGCCCGACTGCTAGAGCTAGGCCGTATGGAGGCCGACCTTCAATCCAAGATTGCTGATGACACACTCTTGGCTCGCCGCGCCGAGTTTAAAGACGATCTCGCAGACGCACAGGCCGAGCGAGCCGACATCGAGATGCACGTTAGAGAAGTCGAGGGCGACCAAAATGCGCTTGATGAGCTTGGCGAAAAGATAGCCAACGCTGACAAGACGGGTGAAGACAAGGTGGCTTTGCAGGCTGAGTTCCAAACTCGCCTAGTTGATGTCGAGAAGAAACTCGATAGCCAGTTCTGGACTGCCAACACACGCAACGCTCCGCCCGCAGCGGCGGCAACCCCTCCCCCCAACACGGCAACCCCTCCCCCCAACACGGGCGGCTCGGGAACCAACGCGAGTGGAACGAGCGCTAACAACCCAAGCATGGCTCGTCACGAGAAGGAAGGCGCAAAATCTACGCAGTACGACAGTGACGGCAACGGCACTATGAAGGACTTGAGTGACGAGCAAGTCGCTGCACAGCAAGCCGCCTACCAATCTGTCCACGGCGAGGAAGCCGCTCGCATGTGGCGCAGAGGATTTGACGCGACAAGGGCTGCCGCTCGAGGCGCAAGCAGCACCCCCGATCCCAATGCCGCCACGGGCGCAGGCGGCAAGCCAGCAGACGTTGATGACCCCAACACCAAGCCTGATGATGATGAAGTATCAGACGCGGACATGGATGATGATGTCGGTGCGGACGCTGGAGCCACACCGCCAGCCGACCCACCTAAAGAGCCTGCAAGCCCCGAGAGGGCAGCGGCGTACAAGCGCTTCGTTGAGTTTGAAATCCCTGATGGCGATGGCACCGCAACGTACACGACTGCCATTACGAAAAAGGCCGCAGGCAAGACCAAGAAAGACGCGCCTCATAAGTGGGTTAAGTCTCTCGACGAAATGCGAGCGCGTTACGCAGCAACAATAGAGAAGCTGAATAAAGAAAACGGCACAAGCCTCAAGCCAATTACTGACGATGAGATCGGCAGGCTGATCGATGCGGGTGAGATTGACATAACTAAAGCTGGCGCTCTGTCCGCAAAAGGCAGGCAACAGGTTCGCCAGTGGGCATCATCTCGTCTGGGCGCTCCCGAAAAGCAGTTCGTTCCCAACTTGTCATCTGCAAAACCAACCGCAAAGCCAAAGGCTGCAAGCGCTGACGCTGACACTCCTGACGTTGATGTGGATGACACCCCTGACGTTGATGTTGAGACGCCCCCGCCTGCGGATGTAAACGCGGATAACAGAGGCACTAACGAAACCAAAGCCGAGCTTTTTGTAAGGCGGATTGGCGCTGAAATACCTGACAATGAAGGCAGCGCCGCCGACATTATCTTTAGCGTCAAGCCCGAGACACAAGACAAGAAGATGGCGAAACTCCGCAATCGTCTTGCGATATATGCAAAGAATGCGGAAGAGTTCGGTGACTATCCACCTCTTACCGAGGACGATATAGGTAAGCTAGTCAAAAGCGGCCAAATTAAGCTGACCGATGACGGGCGCATTACCACAAATGGCTTTGAAAAAATCATGGAGATCGCCTCGGCTCGTGGCGGTGAGAAGAAACAATACCAGAGCAGCAAGCGCAAAACCGTAACGGAGGTTGAGGACAGCGAAGCGGCAAGACGGCAGGCTTATCTTGACGGCAGAACGCCAGAGCAAGCGGCGGGTGACAAAGCTGTCAGTGATGTGGCTGACAACATATTTATGGACATCATCGAGGCATCAGCCTCGAGCAAACGCTACCTCGGCGCAGACAGGAAAATACTAATCAACAAGTATCTCGTCGCCTACAAGGACGAGGTAACGGAAGAAGTATATGCTGCCATCAAGCGCCGCATAAATAGCTGGGATAAGGTACGCAAGACAGTCAAGGCGGATGCAAGCGCAGAAGAAATTAAGCGCATCAAATCCGAAGACCTTGTTCTGAACCGCGAGGCCGACCTAGCCAGTTCGCAAAAGTCCTCGGGCGGCAATCGCGTGGGCGGCTCGACAGCCAAGGCAGGCGCAGCGCTCGAGAATGATCCTGTGGGTGGTCGTGTATTTAAAACGTACGTCAACAGCAAGGGCGAACGGAAAGTAAGCAGCAAGATATCCAGCCTGTTCAGAAGGGGCTTGGACATTGGTGACGGGTTTACCGTGACCGATGGCGTCCGTGACCTAGACCCTCGCTCGTTCAACAAACAGCAGGTTCTCGCTCTCGCAATTAAAGACGCTGGGCTCAAGGTTCAGAAGGCCGTTTATCGCTTCACCTCGCAAGGCGGCGAGCAAGCCGTGGGCATAAAGAGCGGCAAAGTCGGTGTGATGGGTAAGGCTACCAAAGGCGACATGCTCTTTGGTGTACCTATTAAGAACAAATCAGGATGGACGATTAAGGTTTTTGCCACCGAAGAATTGGCAATGAAGGCTCAGTTCGGCCCAGCTTGGGCGGGCAAGACCACAGACAGCCCGCCAGTTAAGCCCGAGAAGATGTTTGCTAATGCAGAGGAAGCAGAAGCCGCACTCGAGGCAGCCCAGAAAAGGTATGAGGGTGACGGCGACTTGGACGGCGGACACGGCGACCTCGACAAGTACCTGCGCGAGAAGCGCCGCATTAATGCTCGCACCCCCAAGCCCGAGCCTGTTGTGGAGGTCAAGCCTAACGGCAAGCCGAAGTCCACGGTCAAAGGCTTCGTGTCTCGTGATGGCAAAATAGCAGTCTTGATCCGCCGTGTGCAAAGAGAAGTCACCGACGATGGCAAGCCACCTAAAGACAATGTTCGCATGGCGAGCGCATACCAAGTCAAGAACAACAAGTCGCTTGACGATATCCTTGGCGGCAAAGACGCCGACGATTGGTACATTGGGTACATACCAGAGACAATCAACGGTAAGCCAGCCCGTCAGCAGAAGACTGATGTTCAAACATTGCTCGCTAACTTCGACCCCCTAAACGATAACAACCTGCTCGACGGTGCGGTACGCGCAGACCTTCCCGAAGCTCCGCCCCCGATGGTTGATTACGCGCAAGATGGCTATAACACCCAGCTAAAACTAAACGAGTTGGCGGATGAGGAACCTGATTTATTTGACCGCCTGCACAATGCAATGATGCTTGTGAGAAACAACAATAATGTCCGCAGGCCAGAGCAAGCGTATCAGTTCGATCCAAACACACCACTTCAAACTCAGGGCATATCGAACAATAAAGATGTCCTTAAAACCCAGACCATAAACCTTGTGCAGTTATGGACAGTCCTCAACAGGCTCGAGAGCGACCAGTGGGTCAATAAGTTTACGAGCGTTAATGGTGACGTAATTGAAATCCCGATCCAAACGCGGATCAAAGCCTTAACGGGCTTGTACTCTATTATCGACAGGATGGCTCCGAGCGGCATCAAGTTGCCTAACGACAAGGTGGAAGCGTCAAAGGCCAGCCTTAATAAGATCACTCGGCACTTGAGCGATGTAGAAACAAAAGAAATTAACCGATTGTTTGACCTCGTTATTCAAGACGGAGATGCGGCCCCAAATTTTGTGGACACCACAGGAACGCGCAACCAATCGTATCAGGCCGTCCACTCCGTTTCAAACAAAACAAACTCTATCAACCTTGACATGAAAGGCAGAAGGAACCCAGGTGTTACGCTTCTTCCTAATGGAGATCGAGGCGGCCTTTCGGGAACCTTCATTGTTATGCACGAGATGGGCCACTGGGCTTACAGAAACCTGATGAATGCCGACATGAAACTCGAGTTCTGGCAGCAGATGGATAAGTATTACGCAGCAAACGGCACGTTTAATGGCGGTGGCAAAGACGCCTACGGTCGCACTGTGGTCGAGCAACGCACCCCATTTATCAAAGTGACTAACCCCGAAGACGAACTTTTCGGGGCGGAAATAGGCGCGTTTAACGGGGCCGAAAGCCCGCAAGAAATGTTTGCTAACCAGTTCGCCTTATACATGCAGAGAAGGCATGACGCGGTTTACTTCCCCCAGAATAAAAAGCTCTGGAACAAAGTCACGAAGCTAGTCAAAATGCTTTGGTCTTACATGAGCGGCAAAAAAGTACACGATCTTGAGCTAGAACCGCTTTTCGATAAAATGATTGTGAGCCGCAAGGAAGCCAAGCGCGTCAAGTTCCACATGCCTGTGGACGGCTCGACACGTTTAGGCCAAGCAATACGGATGCGCTTTGTCCAGTTGAATGACGCGCATCAAGAGTACAGACAAATCATGGGTCAAGACGAGAGCGTGAGAGACCCACAGATGGCAGCCGAGGCGATGCTTAAAGTGGCTCACGAGTTTCACGGAATGGCGAACACGATAAAGGACAACAAGATATCTGCTTTCAAGAAGCAGGAAGAGTATCGCACCACCACTGGCCCATTCCAAGCAACCAAGAAGTTCAACAGAAAGATGAAGGCGGCAGCCGACACTCTCTCGAAGATGCTTTATAAAGAGAACCAGTACGTCAACCAAAAAGGTGATGGCGTCATCGAGGGCCAAGCCTTTCGAGAGGGCTTCGACACAGAGATGGTTGCGTTCTACGAGAGCGATCTTGAGGTCTTAATCAACAACGTGCTCGACAGCTTGAACGAGAAGTTCATGGATATTGAGGGTGGCGATCTTCCCGAGTACCGCCTGTCAGACGAAGTTCTCGATCTCCGCAAGAGCAACAACTTCACACCCGAAGTTCTAAAGAAAAAGGTGAACTTCAAAAAGGTAACGCAAGCCGCCAACCGCAAGCGAGCCGCTTACTTTAAGGCCGCTCGGGAGATCATGTCTGGTGCGGCTAAAGCCAACGCTATTAGGTCTCAGGCGGACATTAAGAAGTTCGACGATGCGAATATCAACTACGAGACCGCAAGCATGGGCGAACTTCTCGATGCTTACTTGCGTAATATCGTTGCCGGTGGCGTTGATAAAAAGAAACAGACAGTTGGCGTACCGTCAGCGCTGGGTAAAAAGCTGCACCGCAGGGTCAACCAGATAATCAATGGCGAAGACACCATCGAGATGTCTGACGCAAACGTCTCGGAAGCGCAGCAGCGTTACGGAAAAATGGACAAGTACGAGCTTACGGCGGCGCTCGCGAAGGCTACCGCAACAAAAACAAAGAAGGCCAAGGCCGACCGTGATTTCATACGGGTAGAAGTCAAGCGCCGCAGAATTGCCGACGATCAAGCTGAATTTATGGAAGTGGCAAAATCGCCCACTATCAGCAAAGCTGTTGATGTCGAGCAGCGTCAAAATGTTGGCAGCGGAACGGAAGACGGTGTGCCAGCAAACGCTAATGTTGCAATGCGTACATTCTTGAGCCAGATCAACCATCGGAACGCGGACGCGACATACGCGGCTCGCACCATTGCGGCTCGCCTCGCTCGTCTGGGCGTGGACTTGCCGCCGTCAAAAGCTGACGAGGGATGGAACGGGTTTGTCAAAGAGTTGCGGGGCGTTGCAAGTAACGTAAGCAAGTCCGAGGACATCACCCAAAGTATGCAGTACATCGGGAAATCTCTTTACAACACTTCTGTTGTTACCGATGCCAACCGCGTGTTGATAGATAAGTACGCTCGTCAGTCAGGCGTACCAGCAGACACACTGCTCGGCAGAATTTTTGCTGATTGGGTCGATGACGATGGCGTCGAGACCGATTTCCGCAAGATGATGGACACAATGGAAGGCGACGATATCCCGAAGTTTGATGACTTCACCCTGTCACTGTCAGAGGAAATGATGGAGGCCGCCTCATACATCCTGCATGGGATTGTCGCCAAGCCTGCCGCAAGACGCCGCTTCCCCGTGCCGTTCGTTCGCTCAGTATTCGGGGGGAAAGAAGGCGCAAAGATCACGAATGCGTCTGCGGCGGATACCTACGGCAAAGAGGTTCCTTCTGAGCTTGCTACTAGCTACGCAAGCACTGTCGTATCGCGTATGAACCCTGCACAAATAGATGCGGTTAGGAACTTCACAGGCGGAAACGTCAGTGTCTATTACAAAAGCAAACGAGCGCCATCAGAGCTTATGGGAGATGGCGTTTACGTTGACGAGATGCCTGTCGATCATATCCACCGCAGAACAGGCGAGATGGTTGCCGCCCTCCCAGATGACCAGAAAGCAATAGCCACCGAGTTGCTTGAAACACTTGGAGATGTACGCGCCAAGATGGGTCAAGGCGGAGACCGCTTTGTCTTACGGGCAATGGATGACGATATATCCGAGCAGCTTGAAGAAATGGGCATCACTGACATCACATCTGTCGAGCCCGTGTTCATCTCGGACAAGAACCCAATCATCTTCCCGAGAGAGACCAGCAAGAATACGCCCGCAGTACAGTCAATTCTCAATGCGTTACGCCGACACGTAGCGGAGAACGGCGGAAACATAGACGTGGATCAAGCCGCGCTCGTTTTGCAGGGCGTAATGCCGTCCTCCAAAATGTATTCGATGCTTTCTGAAATAGCGGGTGGCCCGAGGCATATCCAGCGCATTCTGCGCGAGCAGGGCTACTCGAGTGTTGCGGTTGACGGCGAGCGAGTAATGCTGAACCCGTCAGATATACGCTCGATCAAAGCGTCAATGTTCGATGAGGCTGATCCGCTTCTCGGCGGTGGCAATGATGAAGTCAACGTAAACTCAATGCTGATTAACTCAATAACAGAGGACACGTCAGACAACATGGCTGTCGCGGCTGCACGAGTTCTCGAGGCGGGCGGTGTTCCACCTCGCACACTCGATCAGATGATTGCAGCAGCCAACGGGCGCAACATCGGCGAGGACGGCAAGGACATAATCAGAAAGTCTAACGTCTGGAACCCGCTCAAAACCAACAGCGCGATCATGCGTTACTCGGGTATGAACTGGCTCGCCAATCACTTCGAGCCAGAGAAGGGTGGCGGCGGTCACTTCGAGCGTACGAACGAGGCGATGGGCAAGTTCCTTATGCCCCTCACGGGCATGATGAAAAAGCTGCCCGATAGTAAGGGCGCACTCGGACGCTACTGGGATAACGGGCCACGGCAAATGATCGACGCAGCCCGAGGCTCTGCCGCCTCAGTCGTGGGTTTCTCTCCCCACCGCAGAACATCTCAGCCCAAAAGTAACATGGATATTGTGACGGCCCTGCGAGACAGCAAGGCAAAAAGGTTCCTCGGCAGCGAAGAACTAAAGGTTTATGATCACGTCCGCTCGTACCTGAGAAGTGCCGTCACAAGAATGCGGAAGGCTGGCATCGTTGTGGGTGACTTAAAGGAAAACTACTTCCCGCAAGTGTGGCGCAAAGACCTGATCCTCGCCAATCAAGACGACTTCACAAGACGCCTGACCGAGTACCTCGAGACCGAGCAGAAATCCACAGGCGGCGCTCCTCATCCAGATGGACACGCCCGTACGATTGCCGAGCGTATTGTCACGAAGCTAACTGACGAGGATGGTGTGCTGTCACAGCCAGCGCAGCAACTACGCAACGTCAACGGCGACGATCACATTGACTATCGACGCATGATCCGCCTCGATGAGTTCCCTGCGTTCCAAGACTTTAACCACCCCAACAGTCTCGCAGGGTATCTCGAGAATGACATCCTCGTCGCCATGACCAAATACTCGGACAACCTCGAGCACCGCCTCGATATGACCGAGGCATTCGGGGTGGGCGCACACGGGTATCACGACTACACCGCAATCGTGGGCTCACCGCCCAGCGCGAAAGCAACCATCGCAACCCTGCTCAGTTCAAACAAGATCATCCGAACAACCTACTCGCGCAATGGCGGTGACGGTCAGGGTGTTATGAACAAGACCTTCGACCACAATGTCTTTATGGCCCCATACAAAGAGCAGTTCCCCGCAATGCAGAAGGCGGACGAACTTATTAACATGGCGCGTCAAGGTAGCACGGCTCGTGATCTCGAAGAAAACATTATGCTGCAACTGGAAGCTGCCCTCCAAGGCACAGCGAATGCCCAGCAAATGCGGCAGAACTTTCAAAAGCGAGCGCGATCAATCGCCAATGCACTGTACGACACGCAGGGCTTGACCAAGCACACGAGCGCAGAGAATGTGCAACACGCGAGAGGCTTCTTTAATGCAGCTATGCGCCGCCCCATCGAGGGGATGCACGGCCTATATTCTATGCCCAACGCAAGTAAGTGGCTGCGCGGCATCAACGCCGTTACGCTACTCACTTACACCACTCTCACGTCATTGCCTGACTTGGTTCTTCCACTGATCCGCACGGGTGATCTGAAATCATACACCCGAGCACTCGTGAACTACACGAAGCAAACGGACACGGGCGAGGCTTACCGTGAGATGATCCGCAATGTCGGAGCGGCTACCGAGAACGTGGTGCATCAGCGCATGACGATGGCTCACGGTGTCGATCAAACGCAGTTTATGTCGGGCTTCTTTAACACAACTCTGTTGACGCCGTGGACTGACATGATGCGGGATGTGGGTGCGGCGGTTGCTTACGAGCACCTTAAAGCACAGGCTCGTATCGCTCGTGAAGTTCCGAACTCACGATCAGGACGCATAGCCAAACGCATCCTCGATCAGAACGGGCTGAAAGGCTTGGAAGCTGACGACGACATCGATCTGATTATGGAGAGCCGAGGCTCTGCGAGCGAACATCCTCGCAGTAAAGAAATATCGACTTCGGTTATTAAACTGGTCAACCAGATGATCTTTACGCCCAACCCCAACGACCTTCCTCTTTGGGGTCAGACGCCACTTGGCGCGATGGTTATGCAGCTTAAATCGTTCCCGCTCTTGATGGGCCGCATGATCGGCGGCACATTCGGAGAGGCGTTCGCTGGTGAGGGTGTCGCCAATCGGACAGGGAACTTCGCCAAAGCGTTTGTCGGTGCATCAGACAACCGCCTAGCGCCTCTCGCAGCCCTTCTGACAGCGGCTCCCGTGGCTGGTGCAGCAGCGGTCGCCCTCAAGGATAAGGTGCAGGGCCGAGGCGGTGAGGAGAACAGAGAACATGCGCTCCGCGACCGTCGATTAAGCAAGACTGTTTACGCTGGGTTCGAGGACAATGAGAACCTTGACCGCGTATTGGGTCAAACATTCGACGGGTTCGTGGCGTCTGTTGGGTTTGGTCTACTCGGCGACTTGATGTACGAGGTCGCAACGCAAAGCGACAACGGCGCATACGGTCAGCGCAGAGTAATGGAAGCGGTAGCTGGCCCAACCACAGGATTGTTCTTTGATGCTCTCACAGTGGCAGAGGCAACCCGCTCCTACTTTGAGGGTGACGAAGCCAATGGGATCAGACGTGCGGGTGTAAGAGAGATAGTGAGCCGAGGCCCACTACCTAAGTCGGTGGTCGAAAATATTGTTGACGCTGCTGCGGGTAAGAAGGGCGCAGGCTCGGGCGGCGGCAGCGGCTACGGCAGTGGATACGGCAGCGGCTACGGCAGCGGCTACTGATCCTCGTCAGCCCAAGGCATGTCCTTGAGCGTGACGGTCACGCCCTCTTTCGCTCGAGCGTAAACGGAACCAGCTTGGGAACTTCTAAGCTGGTTCTTCATTTGCCGTATCTTCTCTTGTTTCTTGGCGTCATCACTTTCTTTTGACATTCTTTGCCCCCTCAATCCTGACTGCCTCCCAACCCACGGCAGCGTAGCCGCAGATATCAACGTAAGTGTCGAACTTCGTGGGTGATGTAACCATCCTCGACAGCTTGACCGCCATCATAATCATGGTGACATGCTCTGGCCCCAGCTTCGCACCCTCGGCGAGTTGAGGCTTGAGAAGTTCGTTGAGCATGTTTGCAATCGACATGAAGTTCTCGTGAGGCTCGCCGTACTCGTTATTGCGATCCTTGTTGATTATGAGCGAGGCTTCTTGCAGCGGCATGTCTCGTGACTTAACCATTCTTTCTCTCCCTCAGTATCTCGCACTCGAGTATGACTTGCTTGCATTTGAGTTCGATCAGTCTGTCTCGCTCGTGACGCAGCTTGGTCTCGGCTCTGTGAACGTCATCCGTGCTGGGTTCTTCCATCCCGTCGAGCCGCTCGTTAATGCTTTGGATGTCAGCTTCCTTGCGTACCACGCGCTGCCTGACATCGGATAGTTGGTCATAGATATCCATGTTACACCTTTGGTTCTGGCGCGAATTGCTCGAACTTATCGCACGGCTCTCTCGCTTCCTTGCCAGATAATTTACAGTTCCATCCGCCGTTCTCGTTCGCAAAGCTATGCGAACAAAAGTTACAAGCGGGTTTGAGTTTCGGTGGGTTCCAACAGCTATCGACTTTGAAACAAAACTTGCATCGCCAATCTTCGGGCTTGTCAGATACGCGAGTAGCTTGCCCGTCGAGCGCAGCTTGTATCTTGACGTACATGCCGTCCCACTCTTCCTGATCGAACGCGACAAGTTCCGCATGGTACTTGCTCGTGTTCTTGCAATACGAAATGAAGAACGCTCGCTCGATCTGGAACATAGCCATCATCATAATCATCTGACGATAATACTTCCGATGGCTCGCTTTGACGCCGACTGACACAAACTTCTTAAAGTTCGCATCGTTCATCGATTTGATCTCGAGAATGGCTGGGCCATCCCCGTCCTCAAAATCAATCAGCCCGTCAGCGTGACACACGACATGACCGTTGAGCCACTCGCGCCTATGCTGTCGGCCCGTAAAGTCATCCTTCTCCCACACGCGCACGTCAGCTTTCCTGATCAAGTCTTTGACAACCCAATCCTCAATGCGGTGCCCCGCAAAAAATATGCGCTTGAGCGTGGGGTCAGGTTCGCGATCAGGAAAGCCACGCAATGACAGGGCCATCTGCGCGATGCAGTCTGTCCCTGCCATACTCGCACCTATGTAGGCACGGGCTTCGCCGCGATCCTCTGCGGCGTACCCTGCATCTATCTGCTCGATTACTTTTTTTGCTATTGGCGATACAGGGTGCATGGTCGTCTCCTAGAACGGAATTTCATCGTCTCCGATGTCACCCGCTTTTTCGCTCTTGGTGTCCTCGGATACAGTGAAATGATACTTCACTTTGGTTGATGTCTTGCCGTTATAAACTTCGTCCTTTGCGACGATGCCCACCTTTTTACCCACAAAGTACGAGGGGTGCGGCGTCTTCTTCGCGTCATGCCCAAGGCACGTCAGCAAGCTAACGATCTGCTCGAGACCAATGCGTGTCGCGGCCTCGCTGCCATCGTGGTACTTGTATATCCACTGGCGGATCACGCCATCATCGTTCTCGTAGCCGAGCACAAGCTGGATTGTTTTTTTCTTCTCGTCCTTCTCGACTTCCGCACTGTTGATATTAACAACGTGACGACCCGCACCCAAGATGCTTTGACCGCCTCGCACTTCGACGCCTGATAAATCTTCGCCTTCAAATCCCATTTCCGAAAATGACATTACTTCGATACTCCTTGCTGGTGTTTTTTGAATTGCGCTTCGGTCATGTAGACGCGGCGCAATAGTTCGGTGACATCATCGCACTCTTCGAATGCGGCGAGGCGGCGATGGGGGTCACGGGTCTTGCCATGCCATCCGTTGATCTGGTCGCAGACCAAATAACGCTTCACGTCTAGCTTGCCATTGGTCTCGCTCGTCTTGCGGACAAGGCAGAATACGTGGTCGTACAACGCTGGTATTAGCTTCTGCACCTTCTTTTGCACGAGCATGGGCCAGTAGTTTGTGACACCATTGTCGTCGTTCTCCTCGCTTGCGAGTGCAGTGATCAGTACGTGCATATCAAGGTCACGTACCCACTTGAGAGCGGCAGTAATCTTGCGCTCGTACACGCCCCACTTCTCAAAGCCGTTCGCGTTATTGGCGAACTCGACTTCGACATCAGCGAAGCAACGCTGGCTTAATTCGGTCGCGCTATCGATTGCGATCCACTTATATTCCTGCTTGGCAAACTCGGGCGACATGACGTACGCACATAAATCCTTAAAAGAATACTCGCCTTCTTTAGTCGGGCGGTCAAACGAACTGAACGGGAGATAGTCGATCTCCATATCGCTGATGCTCGACAGTCCACTCTCTCCCGAGAGCACGAGACCTTTACCAAATGCTTTATGATACTTACCTATCATCGCAGTCTTACCTGCGCCGTGATGCCCATAGAGCAGCGTCTTCGACGCGCCCGAAACCGAGCCATCGTTTGTTTTTAGGGGGGTGATTTTCATTTGCTAACCTTGATTGTTGGGAGCCCTAGTTTGATTGTGAGGGCGGGTGAGAGTTGCTGTCTTGTGTGCTCGTCGGCCTTGTCGAACTTGGCTCTCGAGACGGTGTACCCTGCTGTTACGCAGTCGGGCAGGTTGTCATTTAGTAATAGGTCGGACAGAACTTTCTTGTCCCACTCGTATTTCTCGCCGAGCTTAACCGTGACGCTACCGCCGCCATCTAAATGAATGGGGTATTCGCCGACCTCTTCTGGCAGATCAGCTAAGAGTTGGGCCTTCAAATAGTCCAAACGCATCTTAGTTTCTTCTTGCTGTTCAAGGCATTTCACATAGGCCATCGCCGCTTCTAGTAGGCGATCTGCTTGGGGGTGCTCGGGGGCGAGAGTTAATAGTTGGTCGCCGAATATGATGTCTTTGTCCATCTGAACTCCTGATTAGTGACGGTCTGCTTGCACAACGGGGGTTGTGGTAAAGTTGTCTATACGCTACACAAACGGCACAAGCAAGAGGAAAGTGAAATGAAATTCGACATCGACAGAATGGTTGCCGACCTTGGCGGCTCTTCTACCATCGCAAAAAACATCGGAACTAATAGATGTGTGCCTTACGGTTGGATGCGTCGAGCCAGCATTTCGTCCCTTTATCTTTCACAAATCAAAGAGGTGTGGCCTGCGCTAGACCTCAATCAATACTTCATTGGAGACGACTTAAATGACAGCACTCGACGCAGCACTAGAGTATCTGGACAAAGGTTGGGCACCGCTGCCCGTCAACCCGCAGAGTAAAAGCCCCCTCATTACTTGGGGGCATTACGTTGATAACATGACCATGCCCACGGTTGAGGAGATCGAGGGCTGGTGGGCTGAGTGGCCTGACGCACAGGTGGCAATCATCACTGGCCCGTTGAGTGGGCTGGTGGTGGTTGACTGCGACACAGACGATGAAGGAAATCTCCCCTCGGTTGATGCAGCCAAGGCGGCGGGGCTGACCCGCACACCTATAGTGGCCCGTACAAAAAATGGGTTCCACTATTACTTTAAGTTCCCCCAAGATGCGGGGTGGATCAAGAACCGTGTCGGCAAAAACGTCACTCGATCTCACGAGTGGCCTTCTGTCGCTGGGTTCGATCTGCGAGGCTCGAAGGGCTACGTCCTAGCTCCCCCATCCCCAGGCAAGTCATGGGCGATTATGGACGGGTGCGACTTTGATGACATGCCTGTCTATCCGATGCCCACGTTCGACACTCCCAGCGGCGACAACGTGATCTCGTTCAACGAGATGAAGTTTGAGGGCATGAGCCTTGCTAACGTCAAGCGGCACGTCTCGGTCTGGGCCTCGACGGCTGAACTGGTCGAGCAAGTTGGCAAGCTACCTAGCGGTGGCGGCAACGCCCGAGACGACAGATTGTGGAAAGCCATCGCGGAACGCGCAGCCGAGGGCTATCGAGGCGGCGATCTAGTAGACGAAGCATACAAGTTTATGGCTGAGTTTTTCGTTGACTACATCGATGCCGCCAAGGTTGCTCAGATGTGCAGCAGGGTCGAGGACATGGAAGCCAAGAACCATCCTGATCGGTTGAAGGAAGAGGAGCCCGAGGAAGCTGACGAGCCGCGCAAGTTCACCCCGATTACGACCAAGGATATCCCCGAGCTTGAGGCACAGATCGGCAGCGTCGAGTATTACATTGACCCCATCATCCCGACCTCTGGCACGATCATACAAGTGCATGGGTTCAGCGGTCACGGCAAGTCAATGTTCCTGCGTCACATGCTGTACGCGGCGGCGGCTAAACAATCGAGGTTCGGGCCGTTCAATATTATAAAAACACCCAAGGTTCTCTACCTCGATTTTGAAAATTCGAAGTCGAACGTGGCAAAGTTTTTAGCTCGAAGCAAGCGCAGCTTCGGCGATGCGGGTGACAAGTTTATGATTTGGGCTCCGTTCCACGACAGCGAGGATATGAACCTTCGTACTGAGAGCGGCCTCAAGTTATTCTACCAGTGGGTCAAAGCAAACAAACCTGACATCGTTGTGCTCGACACCGTGAGGAGCGCATGGTCGGGCTTGATGGAGAATAGCGCAGAGGAATGGTCGAACATCAATCGCCTGATGCTCAAGCTGCGTAACGCTGGCCTGACTGTCATCCTCGTGCATCACTCAAACAAGCCGAGCGATGGCAGCGTGTCGGGCCGTGAGGCTGGCTCGAGCAACCAGCTTACCGTTCTCGAAACCCAGATAAAGATCACGCAAATATTTGAGGACAAGGACAGCGCCGAAATCAAGGCTGGCCTATGGGATGGCGACCTGCCCACTACCCCTTTCGCAACCATGTCATCGCCACAGCACATTGACGATGCAGAGAATATGGACGTGATGATGGACGTGAGGTTTGGCAAGGTGCGAGAATGGAGCGACACGCACGAGCCTTACTATCATGTGGGTTTCGTCAGCAACCGTGACGACGACACTGTTCGGATCATGTCACAGCGCACACCACAGCAACGGGCGCAGACGTTTGCTCAAGAGTGGGAGGATGCGAAGGGCGTCACTCGCCCAGCTTTGTCGGACGCAGAGATAGCGTCACGCCTGCACAAACAAATCTCGGTGGTGCGTGAGTGGACGCAACCGATCAGAGCGATGTCACATGCCAGTGCTATTGCAAATGCTCAGTGATTAAGCGGCCCTCGCCTGTAAGAGCCAAGCTGCGATGAGATTAAGCTGCGAGGGCCAGTGCCGAATTACGTCAGGTTCGGACGATCAGCACAACTAAAAGCTAACTTTAGATTAACCATCGGTCAAGGGGGGTGTTGATCCCTCCATCGCAGTGCGTATCCTAGCCAAGAGGGATCGTGTGAGGGCAGCGATTAAACTAAGTTCGACCCAACTGCGTCTGGGGCTACCCTCACAATTCGTTGATAACAAATCTTTTTATCGGTGGCAAATTGTTTGTGGCTCAGAAGTTGTTACCCTCGGCATCACGCCTACTATCCTCGCCTGCATGAGTTCCAACTCTGTTGGGAACTCATTTGTCTGCGCCGTCTTCGCTCCTCCGAGGGTAACAAGTTTGTCGAGAAAGTCAATAGGTAGATGTACTATTTAAGAACTTTAGTTGTGCATTAGTTTGCCGTGTGGTACAGGAGCCACAAAGAGGTGAGCATGGCAAAGCAACGAGAGCTTACGAAGAGGCAACGCAACTGGCTACATAAGCGCCACGCTGACCTCGATCATCAGACAATGGCAGACAAGTTGGGCTGCTGCGTGGACACACTCAAACGCATTCTCATGCGCGAGGGCTTGCAGTATTTCGCAGGGGCTAAGTACCAATTCAAAATGCCAGAGACGATGTGGGACAGGCCATGCACCCTATGCGGTGATCAGAAGAGGCGACCCATCAATCAGTATCGATGCACCCATTGCCACGAGAAGGAGGCACTCTCGTCTCGCATGAGCTTCGGCGAAGAGGAGGAAGGTTATCGAGAGCCATCTCTCCCAAAGCCACCGTTCGACATCAGCAATTTCTTTATATGGGGGCAAAGCTATGGGTAATCCGCAAAAAGCGAAGGGCGACAAATACGAAGTCGATCTCGCACACTGGTTCAATGAACACATCTTCGGCGAGGAGCGGGTGCAACGCGCACCACTCAGCGGCGGCGGCAAGGTTGGGCTACACGCAGGCGGTGCTGACCTCCTCGGCACCCCAGAAATATTTGTCGAAGCCAAGCGAACCGAGCGGCTCAACGTACGAGACGCACTCGCGCAAGCGGAGCGCAACATCAGAGACACACGCTCGACAGAATTTCCAGTGGTCATAACTCGCCGCAACCGCGAGGCGTTGGACGACAGCCTGTGCGTAATCAGGTTAAAACATATGAAGGAGTTATACGCAGCCCTTCTACGTGAGCGAGGGCATCTTAAAGGATGACCCATGATCGATCCCATCAGCGCTTTTACGGCTGCCTCTGCGGCCTTTACGCTCACAAAAAAATTGATCGGCGCGGGCCGAGAATTGCACGATGTCACAACAACTTTGTCGAGTTGGTACGAAGCCTGCGCGGATGTAACCAAAGCTGAGAGCCAGCGAAAAAAGCCAAAGCTCCACGAGAAGATGTCGCAAGGCTCGGACAGTATCGAGCGAGAAGCACTGCAAATAATTACGCATAAGAAAGCACTGCTCGAACGTGAGAAGGAGATAAAATTTCTATTGAATTATCGCTACGGGCCAAACACGTATAAGGAGATGACCGATCTCCGCAAACAAATAAGAGAAGAGCGAGAGCGAACTGTGTATCGGGCAATGGAAGCGAAACGAGAAATGCAGCAGAACGCTGTCATATTCGGGCTCGCCACTTTGATTATGGGCACCCTCGGCGGGGGCGTGTACCTAATCGTGCTCGCTCTATGAGCTTGCTCGCATCCATTGTACTTGCGGGTTTACTCAATCCCGAGACTGTCGAGTGCCATCTGTGGAAGCGCATCGAGATCAACTCGGTCAAGCACTGCATCTATCGTGGGCCGAACCGAACGGTCTATACGCACTTCCCAACACATCGATGGAGCGAGTGCCCCAAGACCTTCCAATGCCCTTACTCGTCGATGAAAAACAAGAAACCGACTGTCCACGAGATGCTTCGTGGGTTGCGCGAGGGCTTTGGAAATTAGCGGTGCAGCTACGCTGGGGCTTCGCTGCACGAAAGGACGATGATGCCGCAAACTCGCGGTAGTGTGCTCGTGATTGGGGGCTCGTGTGGAACATCCAGAATTATTGTCATTGGTAATCGCGCTCATCGGCAGCGCAGGATTTTGGAGTTTCATTTCATTGCGCGAGAAACAGAAAGCAACTGCCCAATCCGCTTACACTGATACTCTCGTTCAGCAGGTCGAGCGCCTTGCCTCCCGCGTAAACAAGATGAACGACGACAAAGAATTACTACTGCGGGAGATCGCCGAGCTACGCGCTGACCTTGGCGAAGCGCAAACAACCATCAAACATTTGGAGGAGATGCTGCGGCATCGCAACGCTACATGAGGAAGATAAATCAACTCATCATCCACTGCTCCGCCACTCGCCCCGATTGGTACGAGGGGCAGACAGGCAAGGCCCAAGTCGCAGAGATCGACCGCTGGCACAAAGACCGAGGCTTCGACCAGATCGGCTACCACTACTACATCACTCGCACAGGCGAGGTAGCTGACGGCAGGCCCGTCGAGATCGCAGGCGCTCACGCAAAAGGTAACAACTCGCATAGTATCGGGGTGTGTATAGCGGGCGGCTTCGGCTCGGACGCAGAAGATCGAGCGAGCGATCACTACACCCCCGTCCAACTCGATGCTCTTCACTCTCTCGTGAGAAACCTACAGTCTCAATATAATATTCCCGAGGCCAACATCATAGGGCACAATCGAGTTTCCTCGAAAGCCTGTCCAGGGTTCCGTGTCCAGCGCTGGCTCTCGGGCCGCAAGGTCATCGAGGCTCACGAGGCCAAGCCCGAACGTACCAAAGCTACGCAATCCAAAACGGTCAAAGCATCCGCCGCAACAATGGCTGCCTCTGCTGGCTCGCTCGTAAGTGTCGTGTCAGGCATGGATCAGATCGCACAGTACATAATAATAGGCACCACAGCAGTTACCCTATTGCTTGGTCTATATATATTACGCGAGCGCGTACGCTCGTGGGCAGATGGATGGCATTAAAAAATGGCAAAGCTACAGCTATACGCATTGATCGCCGCAGGGTTCGTCCTTGGATTGCTTGGCATATACTCCGCAGGCATGGCTCGAGGACAAGACAAAATCAAAAGGAAGATCGACGCAAAGCGGTTGGACAATATCCATATAAAGAACGAGGTCGGAGATGAAATGGACGCGGCTGACGATACCTACCTTGCTCATCGTGCTGCTCGCTGGATGCGGCGCAACGATTAGTGGCGATACCTATTGCGACCTCACTCGACCGCTACTATTCGACAGCAAGAATACTGTAAGTTATCTCCTCAAGCATGATAGAAATCTGCTTGTAGATATATTAGTTCACAACGAAACCTCCGCGAGAGTGTGCAAAGAGTAATACACAAACCGTTGCTCCAAAGCCAATAGTGTACTATAACGCCCGAATTATCATGTTATTTTAGGGGGTTACTGAAGTGAGCGAGTTGTCTAAGAAGAAACTATATGACACCCCCTTGACAACTCTGTGGTCTATGCGCTACTCTGAGCACCAGAAGGTACATCCTTCGATCAACCCGCAGTTAAACCTGCACTCAACTTCAACTACTCAGGATATCAATATGCCGAATGATACATTGCGATACGATCTGGCTCGGCTCGAAGCCAAGCTGGACATAATTACCAACCTACTCTTAACCAACTCTGGCAACGGCCATGCGGCAGAGGGCACAGCAACTATGGCAGCAAAACTTAACGCAGCCGAACTTGCCCTGTTAAGAAGCCTCACCCCCAAGCAACACGCAACTTCGCAGGGGCTCATCATGGGCTGGATGAACAAGACCATCGGCGATGTGATGGGCATCGGCGAGAACACGGTGAAGCTGCACGTCCGAGCAGTATGCAAAAAAATCGGCTGCAAAACACGAGGCCAAGCCGCAATGGTTTTGAACGACATCATCGAGAAAGTAAGTGACAAAGACTACCGCCAACTCAGCGGAGGCATCCCCGCCGATTGGGCGCGCAACTACGACTTCGATGCCGCCGATCAGTACGCTCCGATCTACAAGAAGGAGGGCACTGTTTAAGATGTTTGCGAATAGTTCTTCTTACGATTGGTCATGGGTACACTGCAATGTGAATTGCATTTCCCGCCGCATGATATCGCTCGTTTCGGGCGCATTAGTTTTCCATTCGGATTGGTTTGAAGGATACACTGTGTTCTCGCCAACGCCCCCGCCTCTCGCATCTCTCCGCCCGTCAACATCAACAATAGGAGATACATAATGGGAATGCTCTCACTTAAACGTCGAGGCACTCGCAATGGCGTATGGTACGCCAGCGGTTTCTTCGGCCCCCATCGAGTACGACACTCGCTTGCTACGAAGGATCGCGACCTCGCTATCGACCGCCTCGCTTGCTACGAGGCTGACTTGATCTCAGGTAAGGTCGATCTGTCTAACCCTGCGCCAGCCAAGCGCAAGAATAAATTTAAGAATGTGGCTCGACGTTACATATCGTCACCGCGTACTGGCAATAGCCACTCAACCAAGCAATACACGTTGGCTCTTGCCGATCACTTCGGCGACTTCGATATAGACAGCATCGATGAGAACGACATCGAAGAGTACATAGAGGTTCGTCACATGCAGAAAGGCAACTCGAACAATTCAATTCGACGAGCTCTCACGCAACTCCAAAGCATACTGAACTTTGCTGCCAGCCTCTCACTGCGAGAGACTATCAAGATCAGGAAGCCAGCCGAAGACCCGCACAAAACGGACACGTTCACGGACGAAGAGATCGAGGCAATCTTCTCGGCGCTTCATCCAGACGTTCGCCGTATCTGCATCTTCCTGCTCAAGACAGGGGCTCGACCATGCGAGGCAACGGCTCTCGAGTATGATGACATCGACTTCACTAACAACTCTGTCATGCTCAAAAGCTACAAGGGTGCTGGCGGATTACAGCGTGGTCGCCGCGTACCTCTGCACCCCGATGCACTCGCGGTAATCCCAAGGTCAACACCACTTCCCACCACCAAAGTATTCTTAAAGGAAGGCGTGGAATATGCTGACACGAAGCAAATTCAGTACAGCTTTAGAGCGGCAACCCGACCACTCAACATAACCAAAACACCTTATAGCCTCAGACACACCTTCGCTACCAAGCTGGCGCGTAAGGGTGTACCACCCAAAGTTATCGCTGATCTATTAGGACACAGTGACTTGAAGATGGTTATGCGCTATATGAATACCACGTTTGAAGATCAAGTGTCGGCAGTCATGTCACTGTGACAGGCCCACAACTCACGACCACAACCTAAGACGTTCACTACGATACGAGCACAACTAAATGAAAACCAATGCAGACCAAGCACTTACACGAACTTCGACACCGCTTGGGTATAACTGCAAGCTGGCACCAACTCCCCATATAGGGGAAGCTGCCAGCATTTTAACGTCTAACGGGTGTGCAAGCCAAGGCACTCGGCGGTCACGCCGATGGCTAACCGACCCCCCCATAATTATTACAAATGCACAGGAAACAAGATGCAAATCAAAACAAAAACTACTATCCACATTACCAACCTCCTCGATACAGGCGCGGCGTTTGGTGAAACAGGTCTCGGCGGAGATGGGTACATCCCTGTCTCAATCTCAGGCAGATACGATCTACGTCTCGGAGATGTCTTGGCAGTAACCGTTGTCGATAACTTTATTGACCGCAAGCAATCGTGCCCACACCTCGTCATCTATATAGACGAGGAGGCACCCGACACAGATCTCGTTGACGACGACATAGAAGTTGTGGACAACGATCCGCCAGCCACCCAAACTGTGACAGCCACACCGTTCGCGGCCCGTGTGCGGGATGCAACTTGCACAACGCTGGTTGGCTGCCCTCGCTCTGAGGTCGATGAAATGATACTTGTGTTTTTGGAGGATGGCCCCGCGACCTATCCTCAAATTTTTTGGGGGGTAACAGGCATAGAGAAATTCTCGACAAGCGATATGTCTGAGGCCGTACGCAAGGCGTATGATCTAATTAACTCGCGGGTCAACTCTGCATACAACGCTGGTATGCTCGTACGTGCAAAGTACACCCAAAAAAATCCCAAAACAAATGGGGAAAGTTGCAAGGTTGTGTGGGCGTTGGATCGTTGTCATGTCGATCCCACGCTATCCACCGATTAACTTGAAGGCTCTCGTGACACGAGCGGTGGGCGTCTGCGCCCCCGCCATCTCTTTCTCGACACGCTCGACCAAATTCTTTTTCCATTTCTCATTCCTCAAACTCAGGTAAAGCCCGAGCACGAGCATGTCATTCTCTCGCATGTCGCTCGACAATCCCACTCGCACGTACCCATCCTCGCACACTGACAAGGCTGGCGTCTTGCCCGTGACACTCAACCGCTTGCGCGTTGATCTCAAATCAGCTTGGTCATCCACGCTCATATCTCGCACTCCCGCTTGAAGTAAAACGGCAGCACATCCTCGATACTGTATCCCGCTGCCACATCGCAGCCGATCCCATAGATATCCTCGAGCCCAAAGCGGTGCCGCCAGCACACCTCGATCTCTCTCATTGTGAGGGGGCAACCGACGTGCCCCCACTTCGCGAACTCAGTCTGAATTTCTTTCACGCTTGGCTTACTCATCCGAATGCTCCCTCGTCTGTGCTGTCATCTTCCTGCGAGTAAGCGCGGTACTGCACATCGGGCTCTGCCGCCTCGATGAACAGGTGTTGCTTGGCTATCTCGAGTGCTTCCATGTATGTGTCGCACTCAATCAGGTCTTGGTGCCGCACTGTGCGGGTGATAATAAACTTCGCCATCTTATGTCTCCTTCACAGGATAAACGTAATCTTCGATCTCGGGTGACATGCTCCCCCACTCTTGCTGGTCGAGCTTATCGAGCGCCTCTTCGTATGTTTCGCACTCAATTTCTTCCTCGTACGTTTCGATCCGCGTCAATATAAACTTCGGCATCTTACTTACCCCTCATGGTTGCTTTGATTACGTCGATCAGCGAGAGCATCTCATCGCAGTCGTGCTTGCGAGGATGCCCTATCGCCTTGAACTCGAGACGCATGAGGCCAGCCTTGACCTCCAATCGTTTCAGCGCTCGAGCCATCGTCAGTTTGTTATCGTCTGTCATATGAGTGTACCTTTCTGTGTAACTCAGGCTCTCGATCTTCTCGACCGAGGGCATCGATGTGTTGTGTGGTTCTGGTCTCACGTACACGTCACGCAAGTGCGGCATCTCGCTGTCGATCAGGGCGCAGACAGCCCTAATCTTCTCAGCGTTTCTGTGGTTGATCCGCTTAACTCGGATGCAGTAGGCCACATGCCACCACCATCCGAACGGTCGCCACTCGGGCCACATCGCTCGCCATGTGCCCTTCATCGTAGGCGAGACGCTTCTGTCGAACCGCTTGGGCAGGGACATCTTACTCATGCCCGTGGCCCTTGCTGATCAGCAGCTTCTCGATCTGCCCGAGCAGCGTTTCACCCAGTGCTTTCTTGTTCACCCTGACTGAGTGGTCATCGCCAAAGATATTAGCGACCTGTTGCTGGATGCCGATCCCGTACACCTCGATGCCCGTGGCACGAATGTGCTCGACAACTCTCCTGCACATATGCACCTCGGCCCACCCCTCGTTAGGCTCGCCATCGGTCAAGAACAGGATAATCTTTCTGCCATGCGGATGCGCTGACACCCTCGTGTAAAGCGAGGTCAGCGCCGCATAGGTCGGCGTGTCACCACCAAAGGCGAGGAAGCGGTTGAGTTCGCGCTTGACCCTCGGGCTATTGTGACGCTCGGCAATGCGCTTCATCTCGATCAGCACGTTTAAGTTCGGAATGAGCGCAGCTTTCTTTGGCTGCGAGTTCCGCACCCGAGCCGATGCACCTGTCCAAGCAATCAACTCGAAGTCCACGCTGGCCTTGCCGAGACAATCATTCAGAGCCATGAGCGGTGGCAGCGTGTCATCAATCTCCATCGACCCGCTCATGTCCACCGCAGTACAGACAACCACATCGTCTGTGCGCTTGATCTCCTGCCGAGCAAAGACATTCTTCTCGCCAGCCACAAGCTGCCCGAAGCGCCGCCGATCAACACGACCCTCGAGGTGCCCACCGATCAAGCGCTTGTCTTCCTGCGCCATCAGCAACCGAGCCACACGAGCAGAGTAAACACGAAGGTCTGCGCCCAGAGCCATCGCCGCTCGTTCGTACGCCGATAAGTCTCTGTCTCGAACCTGCAAGTTACTTTCGGCGTATATACCCCATCTGCTTTGCTGATCAGACATGCTGCCTTCCCAGTTCTTCGGGGCATCTTTCAGCATCTTGACGAAATCGCTCGTGCTATCGACGGTCGTACACGGGTTAGTATCGACAGAAAGTTCGCTGCCCTGTGGCATGTGCTGCTCAAGTATGTCATCGACAGCCTGCTTCGCACGATCCTGCGCCTCGTCCATGCGGAAGCCACCAGCGCCACCGCCAGCCTCTTCGCCTACGTCATCTCCCTCGTCCTCCTCTCCATCATCTCCGTCATCTCCGTCATCACCTCCGTCATCTCCCTCATTGTCGTCATCCAATCCCACGTCGTCATCATCATCGCCGACATCATCGTCATCATCATCGCCTCCTCCGCCATCTCCGCTGTCTCCATCTCCATCGTCGTCGTCATCGTCGCTCTCATCGTCGCCATCGCCAACGATGTCGCCCTCATCGTCGCCATCATCTCCTTCATCGTCTTCGCCATCATCTTCTCCCTCGTTTGTGTCATCGTCGTCCTGCTCGTCAGACGTATCGTTGCCACCCTCGTACTCGTACTCGTAATCTTCACCCTCATCGTCATCCCACGGTGGCGGAGGCGGAGGCGGTGGCATAATGCCCTCGTCCTCGTCCTTCTCTTCTTCCTTCTCTTCCTCGTGATCCTTCGCCAGCTTGTTCATCCGCCTGATCATTTTGCGAGAGGTCGTGATGCAGTCCTCACTCGACTGCGCCTTGACCAAATCGCCGACAAACTTGGAAGCCTCAGTCACCAGTTCGCTCGGGAGACCTGACAGGTACTCGTCAAGAGCGGGGCTCTCGTAACCCATGCGGGATCGAGCCTGCTGCAAGGCGGCGTATGGTATCTCTTCCCACCATGTCTTGAGCCTCGCAGCTTGCGCCGCATCATCACCTGCCCAGTGTGCATTCTCTCGACGAAGCACGGCCTCGACTGTCATCTCAAGGCTACGCGCTGCGCCTCGGAACCTGCCAATCGCTTGCTTCTCTACGAACACATCCTCGCAAGCGTTGTACGTGCCCTTCTTACGCGCATCCATGTTACGCATTTTGGGTTTGACGTGATCCCAATCGGTGTCGGTCACATGGCTGACCTCGTGAATGTGATAGCCTCGCAGCACACCTTTCTCGAAGTCAGTCAGCACCGCATCCTCACGCATTGCGGGGATGTTCACGATGTTGCCGTTCGTAAACGCGCCACGACCTTCGAAGGTAGTCTTGACGTGCTTCGCACCAAGCACACGGCTGAGTGCGGTCATCTCGCGCTTGAGCGCGGGGGGGTTGTTGTTACCAAACATTTGTAGCTCCTATGAAAATTGAAAGGTTGAAGTGTGCGACCCCACTCAAGGGGTCACACGGTCAGCGATGCCGCGCACCACTGGCGCATCGCTCTCGTCAATCGATTGGAAGACCACCGCATTGAGCCCACGCTCAAGTGCCGAGCGCAGCCCTATACGGGGCTCGAAGGATGACACATACGCACCGAGCGTCATCATGTTGCGAGGAGAGATAGGCGTTGTGATCTCACGATCCTTGAACGCCGTGCGGTAATTACTCAGGAACGCCAGCATCACATCAGCCGCCGCTTCCGAGAGGTCAGGGGTGATGCGCTTGACCAACAGCATCTCCTCAATCGCCTCCATGTAGCTGACCCGAACAAACACATTGTATCTGTTCATCGCAGCCCTCGATTGCACCTTGACCGCAGCCGAGTACAATCCAGAGCTATCGCCAGCGCCGCCAGTATTTGCAGCCGCAAAGATGCGGAACTGTGGATGCGGATGCACCATCCGACCACCATCCTCGAGCAGACGCAAAGGCCGACCCTCGAGCACGGGCTGCAACACATATGCAATGTCGCCCCTGATCGCATCAGCCTCGTCAAGCAACAGGATGCAAGGCATCGTCATCGCAATAGGCAGGATGCCCTCGGTGAACACGGTCTCA
>Ga0209603_1001270_pt1 | contig 26654 bp, 22 predicted proteins | sample COGITO_mtgs_1206_FD_184812 | JGI IMG/M metagenome (GOLD analysis project Ga0209603, IMG submission 184812) | Pelagic marine microbial communities from North Sea - COGITO_mtgs_120607 (SPAdes) (version 2) | ecosystem: Environmental > Aquatic > Marine > Epipelagic ... | reverse complement strand
ATTAATTCTTACAATATTTGATTTTTGAAGTATTTTTCTAGAGTAATTTACATATTCAGAATATTGTAGATTTTTATCTTTTAATTTCTGTTTTAATTTTAATGTTTCTAAATTAGAATTATTTTTATCCAAATTATCTGATGCTTCTATTTCAACTAAATCATAATATTCATTATCTTCCTGCTCTAGGATGAGTTCATTAAAAAATTTATCTTCAAAAATAAATAATCTGTTTCCTTTTTTCAGTTTTACATGGTGATGATTTGGATGATTGTGTCTATGCATTGCTAACCTAAGGTTAAATGCTTCAACTCCTTCATTGTTCTCTAACATAGCTAAATCATACACAGTTTTTGCGCTTGGAGTATAGAAACCCTTTATGGACTCATAGAGCTCTTTATCTTGATTAACGGGAACATACGCAATTCTTTCACCATTAAGATAAATTTCAGCAACATTTGATTTAACAGCTTTAGAAATAATAGGATCAAGAGATTTATTAGGGTCTGAAGCAACCAATCCTAAATATTCCTCTTTTGTAAATAATCGCAAATTTGATCCAACAGGTAGGGTAATGTTGTCTTCCTCTAAAGCATCATCTAAATTTATAGCCTGAACTTCTTTTCCAACAACTAATGCAAACGATGTGTATATATTTTTATTTGTTAAGTAATTGCCTTCATTTAGTATTGATCCAACTTTTAGAACTTCTTTAATATTATGCAGCTTTTGCTTTTGGTTGAGTGGGACGTATGCAATTCTTTCACCATCAAGATAAATTTCTGCAACATTTGATTTAACGACTTTAGAAATAATAGGATCAAGAGATTTATTAGGGTCTGAAGCAACCAATCCTAGATATTCCTTTTTTGTAAATAATCGCAAATCCGACCCAACGGGTAAGATAATGCTATCATCGTCTAATGCTTCATCTAAATTTATAGCCTGAACTTCTTTTCCAACAATTAATGCAAACGATGTGTATGCATCTAAACTTAATACTGCACCATTTTTTAATACTTCTTTTATACTTAGTGGCGTGAACGTTTTTATTTCAAAGTCTTTCAAAACAGCCCCAGAGACTTTAGATATATTTAAATCACGCGTTTCAATAAAACCTATCTCGAGTGCTTCGCCTTCTTTAAGTGATTCATTTTTTGCTGCCAAACGTGTTGCTATTTGTCCATTTGAATCAAAATAAGATACTTTTAATTCAGCTCCAGATGGCAAAAAGGAAGTTCCAGTAATACTCAATAAATCTTTTATTTTAATTTCAGATTTATCACTTGGGAGTTCATATATTCCAGGGTTGTTTACAAATCCTGTTACTGCAATTGTAGGCCCCTTAAATGGAACAAATATGCGTGCACCATTTTTTATGAGCGGGTCTAATTCTGATGATGGGTTTTGTAAAAATTTATAAAAATCTAGTGTTTGTGTTGTTTCACCAATTTGACTTAATGAAATATTTCGCAATGAACCACTATCAGAAATACCCCCTGAATATGCAATAACTCTGCTTAGTGGAGTATAGGCAGGTACAGCAATAGTTCTTGGAGATTCTACATTACCAGAGATCTGTACTGTTACTAATCTAGCATTATTTAATCTAACAAAGACTTCAGCTGATGCATCGTCCAATTGAATTTTATCAAGGATTAATTTGCTGACTTGGTTTAGGTTCAAATTATTAACTTTAAGAGGATACACATTTTCAAGCGTGATAGTTCCATCATTCATAACTTGATAATTTTCGTTAGATGGGCTCAATCCAGTTATGCTAATCTGAATTGTATCCCCTGGCGCCAGCTGATAATTTTTTCCTATAGTATTGAAAAAAAGTAAACTATCATCTTGTGGCTGGTTAAATTCGTTTGATCCATAAATATTTAAATCTTCTCCAATAAGAGCATAAAAATATCTCATTAGCATAGATTTTTCATTTACTTTTCTATGGTCACTAGCTTGGGACAGATCTATCTGAAAATTGTTATCTGTATTTGCTACTTTTTGATTTTCAGATATCAGCTTATTATCAAAAGTGGTTTTATCTTGTTGTAGGATATTATTTGATATTGACGGATTTTTAGTCAATATTTTTTGGAGATTTGCATCATTGATTGATTGAGCAAAACTTTGTTGCCCCAAGACTAATAGAGTAAAAATTAATACATTTCTTAAAATCAGAATATTCATTAATTTTCTTTCTTTATTGCATGTCGCATTAATACAAAAGCTGCCCCAAGGAATAACCCCAATATTAGTGAAAGTGCTAAGATTAATTTAGGCTTTGGCGCTGTTGGATATAAACTAATTGTAGGGTTTATGTATGGCTCTGCAATAAAATGTTTTCCCTTTGACGCAAACATTAGTTTTTCTTCTTCTTTACCTATAAGTTCTGCCAAAGCCTCCCGGTGCTCTCGAGAACGCGCAGTGCGAAGTTTATCTTTGTAAAAGGCTAACGGCTCTGTCGAAAAATCGATATAGCGCTGTCTCATAATTTTATCACTTGCTTTGGTCGCTTCAATGATAAGTGATAACATCAATTCTGGTTTTGATGTTTCACTTGTAAATTTTAAAAATCCAGTTTCTTTATCTTCGCCTATTTGAATATTTGCATTGATAAAAATAGCAAGTCTCCTAGGGTTAGGGGGCATATAATTTACGTCTATATTTCCAGTTAATAATTTCTTAGCATCACTAACAAAAATCTGTATTTTACTTTTCGGTGGTCTTGAATATTTATTGAGTGTCTCATCCCATTCAGATCTAAATATCTCTCTAATAATTTTTTTATTTTCAAAGATTATTTCTGAAACTTCTGGCGCAGTTATGAGTTCTTTAAATATATTAAAATCATTGCCTGAACTAGTTGGCAATTGAATGCCCGCAAGGGATGCAAAACCACCTAAACCAGAGAATGATGGGCTATTTTTTGTTTCACCCACCGGTTTTAGATTATATTCAACAGAATATTTTCTTTCCTCAAATTGAAGGTAAAAAGACGCAAGGAAAACAGATATAATTGAGATAAGAATTATATAAATTTTGCCGCCCAAAAGTGTAAAGAATAAATCCCTTAAATCAATTTCATCATTTAATTCATTATTTTGGTTCATGAGTGTAAATTCAGTTTCTAAGCTAATTTATTGATAACTATTAAATCATATAAAGAAAAGTATAATTTAAATTATACAATCAGCTACCTATCACTTTAGGCCCTATTTGAAACTTATTAATTCTACAGACAAATTGTTTGTACTGTTTTTAATATTATCATCAAACTTTTTTATATAAATAACTTTAATCAAATTTATAATTTGAGGCTACATATTTAATAGCCTCAACGTAACCTTGAATATTACCACAATCAAAACGTTTACCATTTAAAAGCACTGTCTCAACCCTATGATTTTCCGCCTGCTTGTTGATAGAATCCGCAAGCTGAATTTCACCTCCAACACCAATAGGTTGATTTCTTAATGTATCAAAAATATCAGGTGTAAGGACATATCGACCAATACTGGCTAGGTTTGAAGATGCATTTTCAAAGTTTGGTTTCTCTAGTAGTCCTGAGACCAATCCTGTTTTATTATTTGGCACAATGACACCATATTTTGATATATCAGGGCCATTCACTTTCATGACACTAAGTTGAAACTTACCATTTTTTTCATATCCACTGATAAGATTAGAAGTAATTCCGTTACCACTGTATGTTAAAAAATCATCGCCTAAGAGTAATGCAAACGGCTCATTACCCACAACTCGCTCAGCGCAAAGGATTGCATGACCAAGCCCTAATTGCTCTTTTTGCCTAACAAAAACACATTCTACGCCTTCTGGTAAAATATTTTGGACCATGTCAGCCATTTCATTTTACCTTTTGAACGCAAAACTAATTCAAGTTCATTATTGCCATCAAAGTGGTCTCCAATTGCACGTTTGTTACGACCAGTAATGAATATTAATGTATCCAAACCTGCAGCAATAGCTTCTTAAGCAGCATATTGTATAAGTGGCTTATCTATGATGGGTAGTTCTGTAGGCATTGCCTTGGTCGCAGGCAAAAACCTTGTACCGAATCCTTCCACTGGAAAAACTGCTTTTTTTACCTTTGCTATTTTAATAATTTTCTTGCTTGATAAGCAACCTTTGAATAAGATTTATTAATAAAATATTTTAATGACTTTGTTAAAAATTGTGTTGTACTTATATTTGGCTTATTGAGAGTTCCAATTAGCTCATGGGTTTCTCACTGGCTGAGAATATCTCGACATCACGTTAGCGCCAGAATCACATCCTTACCTTGTAGAAATTGTTAGTTCTGTGGATTTCTCTCGCGTATCGATACTAACTACGATATTTGTCGCTTAAAAATTTTGTGCTATAGCTCGGCCTATACGCTATGCTATTGCAACACATTAAATTGTTATATGATGTGCCGTAGGCTTCGTAAGCCTTTAAAGATGTTAAACTTTTTGAATGTTCTTTAACTCTGTTAATTAAATAAAACTCTTTCAGAAAGGGTAACTAAGTATTAGTTCAGTCAGAGCCAAACAAATCTCGTGTAAAGACTTTATATGCTACATCGGCAATTTCAGGTGCAGCACGATTGGCTATAATGATATCTGCTTCAGCTTTAAAAGTGCTCAAATCAAGTATCACTCGCGAGTTATGGATAGTGGTTTCTGCGATAGTCGGCTCATATATAATTACTTCAGCACCTTTAGCCATCAGACGCTTCATAATCCCTTGAACGGCCGATTGGCGAAAATTGTCAGAGCCTGTCTTCATCAGCAATCGAAAAATTCCAACTTTTTGTGGGCTCTTCATCAAAATTTGTTGAGTAATAAAATCTTTGCGCGTACTGTTGGAATCTATAATTGCTTGGATTAAATTTTGCGGTAATTGTTTGTAATTGGACAAAAGCTGTTTCGTGTCTTTGGGTAGGCAATAGCCACCATATCCGAAGGAAGGATTATTATAATGCATGCCAATACGTGGATCCAGACCAACACCATCAATGATTTGGCGCGAATTCATTTCATTTGCCATGCTATAACTATCTAACTCATTAAAGAATGCTACCCGCATAGCTAGATAGGTATTTGCAAAAAGTTTAGTTGCTTCAGCCTCACGTGAATCAGTATAAAGAATTGGCACATTAGATTCACAAGATCCGTCTAAAAGCAGATGTGCAAAAACTTTGGCACGCGCCGAACGTTCACCAACAATAATTCTCGAAGGATGCAAATTATCATAGAGGGCTCGACCTTCTCGCAAGAACTCCGGTGAGAATATAACCTGTTGAGTATTAAACTTAACCCTCATTGCGTCGACAAAGCCAACTGGAATCGTAGACTTTATAACAATAACCGCCTCAGGATTAATCCGCAACACATCAGCAATAACCATCTCTACTGATGATGTGTCAAAATGATGTTCCACAGAATCATAGTCTGTCGGTGTGGCCACAATCACATAATTAGCACCCACATAAGCCAACTTTGGCTCAACAGTCGCGGTTAAATTAAGATCATGGTTGGCAAGAAACACTTCTAATTCCACGTCCGCAATAGGAGAAATGCGGTCGTTGACCATATCCACCCGAGTCGCATTAACGTCCACTGCATAAACTTCATTTTTTTGTGCCAACAAAACCGCATTTGTTAAACCAACATAACCAAGCCCTACAACAGCAATTTTCATTTTAAACACCTAATTCCGCACTCAAATATTTTCATATCATCTCCCCCCAAATAAACGCCTGAATACACTTTGATAAGTATCATTGACATAGTTCATATCATAAATTAACTGTTCAATTTTCTAATTGTTAATCCAAATTATTAGAATTAGAGGCCTTTACCTAAAGCGAGTGTCAAAGCCCCATTGAATCTAAATAGAACTATATTGCCATCCAGCATATTGTGTAGAGGTATCTGTCGCAATGCGCTTAACTGCGCTTTGCACGTTATTATATGACAATAAAATTCGTCCTACTCTCTCAAGTACATTCTTTAATTTTTTCATCCCGTGACCTTCTTTTAACTGGTTTAAATATAGCTCTGTCTAAAACTCGATAAAATCAAGCGGGAAACAGGCCTTTTGCTGAGGTTTTCCGATAATTATAACATAAAGATTCAGCCTTACTTCAATGCAATAAACATTTTGTTAAGAATGAAAATACAAAAAATAATATGTGCAATAGTGAACACTAGTGGCATTGATGTGAAATAATCAAATTCGATTAGTGCAAAATATAAAGCGATGATCGTCGTTGTATAAATTACTTGTCCCATAAAGAGATATCTTTTTAGGTTAAGTTGAATAAGGATAATAGTTGATATTCCCCGAAGACTAACCGCAATAGACGCTAAAAATAGCCACATAAAACTGAGTGTGTCTGGCATATATGAATCGGGATAAAGGCGTGTCCCAAAAAACTTTATAATAGTGAAAAATATCATTATAGAGAGTGAGCAAAATAACAGTTGAAACAGACTGAGACGCCAGTAATACCTTTCTAAAAATTTAAATTTTTTAAAATTGCAAAGTCTTGCAACCTTTGGGCCAACAATGGAGTTTACGACTGTGTGTGGGAATGTCCCAGCCAAGAAAATAAGCAATGTAATTTTGTAGCTGGCTAGCGCGCTAGTCCCCTCGATCCCTCCAACAAGAAGCTGATCCACGGTAACAAAAAAGCTATTGAAAATAACTAGAAGTCCAATATTCAACGACTCGTAAAATAATTTTTTTGAAAAAATAGGTTTATTTTTATTTAGCTTCATAAACTGGTTTAAATTGATCAATATAAAAATGCATAAAATTCCACCCAGACTTAACGAAAAATATAGTAAAAAATAAAGTGGACCATTCTGCGGAAGAACAACCAATAATATAACAATAGTAAAATTAAATATCGAAGAATTTATCATATTATAAGTTTTGATAAAGCCCATTGTACGGTAATAAATAGCGAAAAATTTTAAGCCTATCTGGGCGCCAGTCAATGAAAAGAGTATTGCAAAAGGGATTTCTAATATCAGAGAGGATATAATAACTAAAGGCACACAGGTGAGTGATTGGGCTAACGCTAAAAAGAGCAAGTCAGCAGAGTACTTTAAACCAACTTTATCACTATGAATTTTAATACTTAACTCGGTTAGTCCCAAAATTCCGACACTTTGAATTATCTGAGAATACAAAAATAAGGTAATTATCAGTCCATAATCGTCCATCGAGAACGTATTGGTAAACAAAACTGTATTGATTATGGCACATAAGATGCCTGCACTAACAATAGCAGAATTTGACAAATATTGCTTAAAAAAACGCATACTAAATAAATAACCTTAGAAAAAATAGTACCAAAATTCACAGAATTTATTGTTTATCTGCGGGTAATCCAAAATATTAATTTTAAGCCTGTATCGGTGACAATTTTTATATTGTATGTTTTGATTACTGTTCGTTTTAATCATTTCAAAATAAATCTTATGCAGCGTGAATTATTGGCAAAGTAGACATATGGGTCAAGCTACGAAATAATACTATAATTACATAATTTTTTCATAATAATATGCCCAAGCATCAAATGTATATCTTCACAAAACTGCATGTCGAAAGATGGCACATGTACACAATAGTCTGCTCTTTGTTTACATTCCCCACCGTCGTATCCAACAAATGCTAAAGTTGTTATTCCCATACCATTTGCGGTATCGATAGCCCCAATTACATTGCTTGAATTCCCACTGCCCGAAACAACAATTAGTAAATCACCTTTGTCGCCAATCGATTTAATTTGGCCAGAGAACACGTCATCGAAAGAAACATCATTCGCATAAGCGGTTATCAACCCATAATTGTCACACAACGAGATACCCCTGAATTTATTACCCGTAGACAAGTTAACCATCTTGTTCCAGTCCGTAATATAATGAGAAGCTGCATACGCGCTGCCACCATTGCCGCATGTCAAAATCTTAGCGTTTTGCGTGCTATGTTTTAAAATGAGATTAACTGCTACATCTATTTGAGTGCAATCTAGGTTGGCCATAACTTTCGAAAGGGACTGAAAGTATTCGTTTGTATTAAAATCACTCATTAAACTTCTCCAATCATTAGCTTAGTGCCTAAATTTTCAAAACTGAAATCAAATCTTTCAAACCCGGGCAAACATTTCATTATGTTTTCGTGTCTTTCTTTTGGGGAATAAAAGATAAAAAAACCACCATTTCCCGCACCTAATATCTTTCCGCCAAGCGCGCCGGCTTTAATTGCGGCATCATACGCATCATTAATCCAGGTAGAGGCGCTATCACCGCTAAGTTGTGACTTAATCCTCCAGTTTTCGTCCAATATATTACCTATGTTCGTTAAATTGCCATCAACAAGTTCATATTTAAAATCGTCTACGAGTTCTACCATCCTAGTCATACTCCGACGTTTAGTGGAGTCCTCTTTTAATGCGCGGGACTGCACACGCAATAGCTCTGAGGCAGATCGGGTATGCCCTGTATAAACCATAAGTATATTTTCGTTAAAGGTTGCAGTTCTTTTTGGTGAAACTAGGCACGGTTCAATTACAACTTCTCCATTGGGAAGAAATCTAAAGACATTAATTCCGCCACAGGCTGCTGCATATTGATCTTGCTTACCTATTGGTTCAGCGCATTTGTCAATTTCTATTATGCAGGCTTCTCGAGCTAAGTCTTCGTTGCTTTTTTTCACTGACTGATAGCTATAAAGTGCCTTAAGTAGCCCAACAGTAAACGAGCTCGAAGACCCCAAACCTGTTCCACTTGCAGGTATGTCAGCAAGCGAAACTATCTCTAACCCACTATCAATTTTGCAGAATTTCAGGCTTTCGCGGACGATTGGATGTTCGATAGCGTCTATGGTAGGTGAGTTTTCTGTTTTACTGTAGGCAACTCGGAAATCTCCACCAAATTTTTTATTTAGAGCTATGTAAATATATTTGTCGATGCTGGTGGAAATGACGGCACCCGGGTCCTGCTCATAAAAGCTAGACATATCACTGCCACCTCCAACAAAACTCATTCTCAAAGGTGTGCGGGATATCAACATCTATAAGTCCAAATATATTGTGGCGTACTTCTTACTTTGATCATTTAACTTATCCTCTGTTTTAGCTCTTAATTTAAGTAGATGGTTAATTTCATTGGGCTCAAGCCCTCGTGATTGATATTTTGTAGTAAGACGCTTTTCCCTAGTATTTTCATCAACAGACACTTGAATAACTTGGTCTGCATACCCGCGAATTTTTTCACTCAATAAGAGTGGAATACCTTCAATGATGGTCAAACTATCACCAAACAAAACCTCTGCAACATTTGAAAACTCATTACTATATCCTGCCCTAATTTTATGGGTATGATATATTGGGAATTTTTTAGCATGTAAGTTTGAAACAGTCGTTTCAATACCCAACATATCATATCTACTTATTATACTATCATTTTCAAAAACCTTTCGATCAGGTTTGAGCCAAGTATCAGCATGAATCAAATTTACGTTTTTTCCCAACGCTTGAACTACGTCTTTAATAACTTGTGCTACTGTAGACTTACCTGAGCGACTCTTGCCAGAAACAATGATTATTTTGGCTGCCAGAATTTTACTTATGTTAGGCAAAAGTGCATTTTTTGTCCGTTGATAACCGGACACGATCCAAGTACAAGCTTCAAATAAATCACAAAAGACATAATCAGGCTTAACGTTGTATTTTAAATCACGTCCACCATGCCCAGTATTAAGAAGTATAGATTTTAAGCCAGCGTTGTTCCCCGCTGTTATATCAGAGCTCATATCGCCGATCATCCATGACGTTTTGAAATCAATTTGATATTTCTTAGCAGCAGCATGAATTAGCCCAATCTCAGGCTTACGACAATCACATTTTATTTTTAAAAAAGGCACCTCACCATCAAAACCTCGATCTGGATGGTGAGGACAATAAAAAATATCATCTAAAAAAGCGCCTTCCAGCCCCAGCAAATAATCTAAACGATTATGTATATCGTTTAGATTATTTACAGATATATCGCCTCTTGCGATACCTGGTTGGTTAGTCAAACATATTGCCGGCAAAGAGTTTTCATTTAATAAACGTATTGCAGCGCCACTTTTATCGATTAATTTCAATAGTAACGGATCAGAAATGAGCCCAATCTCATGGTTTAAACAACCATCGCGATCCACAAAAATAGTTTCTTTAATAGTACTGAATGCCCTATTATTAATTCTACCTGAATCTATTGATTTTTCAACTTCGACTAATCTGTTTGGGGTCCCCATGTCCTTGATATATTCTAAGGTTTCATAACCATTTATTTTTAGACCACCTTTAAGCATTTGTGGAATAAGATCTTTTGCAATGTCACATTGTGATAGCGCGCGAAGTTCCTGGCAAAGGTCTAAAGCACTTTTTGATAGCATATAACACGCTGCATTTACCATATTTTTTAAATGTAGACCAGCTTCTCTTGGATAACCGTGTAAACCAGTGACCAAGCCCTCATCATCCATCTCAACTAAGTCTGAGTCGTTGGGGTGACTGTTAGGGTGGACTAAAATTTGCGCTCCGACATTGATGTCTGTTTTTAAACTAAAATAATTTTTAACAAAACTCGCAAGGTTCACTAAAATAAAAGTATCCGCATAAAGGACTAAAAAATCATGTTCCAATTTGTTGTAACAGTCTAATAAGGCACCTCCAGTACCTCTCGCTTCGTCCTCGATAATAAATTCAAGTCGAAAGTCATCTATCTCTAATCTTTCAAGGTGTTCTATAATTGTTTTCGGCTGGTGACTCAATAAAATGGTCGCTTTTGAAAACCCTTGACTTCGTACCAATCTTATTTGGTGTTCTAGTACAGCGACTTTATTGATAGGAACCAAAGGCTTTGGGAGTCCTTTGGCCACATCAGCAAGACGGGTTCCCATGCCACCAGCCAATATCACAATCTGTATATCTTCTAAATTCATTTACCCACCTTTTTCATTTAAAGATAGTTTTGCGAGTTAGTAGCAAAACTCTGCTAAAACAAAACAAAACTATTATCGAAAGCCAGTCCTTGAAACCTCCAAAGATATATCTATTTTGAAGACGTGTTTTTAGATTATACTCCCAATGGGATTGACTTCGCAGTGGATTTTCTCGGTAATAAGTTAAAACTTTTGGGATATTATAAAATATGCAACCGGCCTTTATCATTCTTAGCCACAAATCAAGATCCTCAGCATTCCTCATATCGGCATTATACCCACCAACTTTTTCAACAGCAGATTTACGATACAAAATTGCTGGATGTGCAACAGCTGATCGGAATAAAAACTTTTTGACTATGCTTGCATGATGCTCAGGGTACGTTCTAACTTTTTTATAATTTCCCGTATTATCAATAATTTGCAGCCAACATCCAATTACATCAAAGTTGGGATACTGACACGCAATTTTGACTTGTTCCTTCAGTCTATGACGGTGCATAAAATCATCCGAGTCAATACGTGCCACTAACAGACCAGAACAAGACTTTAACCCTAAATTTAGGCTTCCAACCAGTCCAAGTCGTTTCTTTGGCTTAATGATTTTAAATCTATGATCTATTCCTGAAAAGTAGGATACTACCTCCAAGGGTTTACGTGTCTCCCCCTCGATAACAATAATGCACTCCCAATTATCGTAGGATTGGTTTGCAATACTGTTAAGGCATGCAGTTAAATACACAGTTTTTTCATTGTATACTGGTAACAAAATACTAATAAGCAAAACTATATTCCCTGTAAAAAATTATTAGAAGTTGTGTTCAAACTAAAGCTAAAAATAGACCTAAAATTATTGATAATCATGATAGCGTTGGGCTTACATCTCGTGATTATCAAAGATAAAGCTCCTCCTTTAAAAAAGATTCAAATATGCCTATTTAAATAGAATATAAAGCAAAACACATTAAATTATTATTTTATTTATAGCCACTACGTGAGCTGTTTAACTATTTCAGAAGCAGCACGTACAATCGCTTGAGTTGAACTCATGAGTGGCTTCCAACCTAATTTTTGTAGCTTATCCGTCGAGTAAACGAATTTGGGGACATCACCTACCCAGCCTCTATTTCCAATACCAAAATTCAATTTTATATTACCTCCATATGCCTTGACGACAATTGCAGCTATGTCACGGACAAAAATCCCATCATCTACGGGGCCTATGTTATAAATTGATGGTGTTTCCTTACGCTCATCATTATCTCTAATGTAAAGCATTGCAGATATTAAGTCAGATACATGCAAATACGCTTTACGTTGCGATCCATCACCTAAAACCTCAAGATCACTGCTGGATGCATTTAGTTTTTTAACAAAATCATAAATCACGCCATGAGTTGCAGGAAATCCAACAACATTTGGAAATCTAAATATGACAGCAGTATTCAAAAAAGCTTCATAAGCAGCGCAAATAATCGCTTCTGATGAAAGTTTCATTGCTCCATAATTCGATATTGGAGATAGTGAACCCATTGTTTCATGTAGCGGGTTGGACCCATGATCTCCATAGACAGCACTACTGGACGCAAAAAATAGTGTCTTGAAGTGGTGAGATTTCATAACTTCAAGTATTGATACCGTAGTAAGAAAGGTATCATTCAAGTCTACATTAATATTATCGACACCTGCTGGAATATCAGAATTTGCCGCTAGGTGCCAAATTTCAACTTGATGCGCATTTAATTTAATCGAGCCAAAAGCTCTCGAGAGATCACTTACATCCGAGGCGTCGCACTCGATAATGTTAACATGGTCAACACAATTTACAGCGTCAAAATAATCTGAGGAACCACGGCTAAAATTATCTATACAGTAAACCTCTTTGTAAGATTTTACAATTTCACAAATTAAATTGCATCCAATAAAACCTGCACCGCCAATTACAATTGCAATCTTTTCGTTGATTTCGATTACATCCATTTGTAGAATCCTTCCAAAAAATTACTATTTTTGTCCTTTTGTCGCTCATAAGCATGTTCAAAAAGCTGAATATATTGTGAAAAATTTTATTGAGATTAACGACGCACACAATATCCTCATTTTTAATTTTATTAGTTTACCATCGCGTAACTTAAGTAGACTAAAGCCTATTAAGACAACCCAAAACCAATTGAAATATAATATCCTACTTATCATCAAACCGTTAGAAGTTGTTAACCAGATAAAAGAACAAATAATTATAAAAATTAAAAACTTAATATTAAAAATAATACTTTTACCTTGGAGGAAAACAAGGCTTAAAATAGATGCTAAAAGATATTTATCATTAGCTGAAAAAGAGTCTAATCTGATTAATGAACCAGTATAAATATGACCAATATACTCAATTATAAAATTTAAAGCTAACAAGACACATAATACAGAAATAAATAAAATCTTTAGTCTATGTGTTGCAACTAAGTAGTGAATTAATAGAACAAAAATACTTGAAACGTGCGTAAATATAAGAAGAAAGGAAGGTACCAAGCGTCTAAAATAGGGTAGCTTTCTTAACAATACGAAGCAGCAAAGAAGTAACATAAGAGAAAAAAATTGCCTTAGCGTTTGAACGGTAAGGCCGAGAGGCATAATCGCTGCAATCATCTGCATCATATACCCTTGAAAATTTATTACTTGTTTGAAACCTGAAAGATGATGAATATTTAAAAATACAAAATATAGTGGAAAAAGTAATACAAATGTAACCAGTGTGATAAAGTATTCAACATTGGTAATTTCACCGACAAATGTAAGAAGTGACAAAAATATAGTGAATATAAATTCAGGGTATCTACCATAAAACTGTGCTGCAGCTTTGTAATCAAACGGACTTTCAACTAATGTGTTGTACCCAGATAGATAATTATATGCATCGAAATTTGATCTCATGTCATAATCACGGACTAAGCAAAATATCAAAATTAAAATTGCACTAATTAAAAAGTATAATTTTGAGTAGAATAATTCTCTATTTTGCCGCATTATAAAAATCATAGCTCCTTTCGTGCCACAAAATAACCAGAAGTTGCTAGCCACTGACAGTCACCATTATTAAATTTGGTTGCTATTTTATCCGGAATATTCGTTTGATCAAAGTATGGTAAATCTTCGATAACTTGAAAACCAATTTTCATAAAGATTTTTTTATAATCATTATGCCTTAACCTTGATTGGTAGTGATTGGAATGGTTAAATTTTTCCCATTCCACGGGGCTATACCTGAGGAAATTTAATGAGCTAATTGACTTGTCAGTATGAGAATAATGATCACTGTAATCAATCTTACAAGAAAGAATACCACCTGGACGAAGTATTCTCCAAACTTCCTGCAGGATACTTACAACATTTTCTTCAGGAATATGCTCTAAAGTATCTGTTGATATGCAAGCATCAATTGAAGAGCCCGGGAAATCTGTAGAAGCTGCATCAAAAGGCGCTCTATAGAATATGCCATAATTTTCCAAATCTGATATATCTAAAATTTCTTGATTGCACTCAAGCGCATATTGTTCTTTCAAAAATATTTTTGATGCATTGACTAAACTTAAATCTATCATTTGGTTTAGATCAACAACAATTTGCTTAGTGATAATTGGACTTAAGTAAAGATTTTGAGCTAAATTTTGTCCAGCTCCAAATTCAAATATTGTATCAGTCGTTTTGTATTTTATCAAAGAATTTTTATGTTGTTCCCAACTTTTGTTAAAAGAAACTGACTTTAAACGGGACCTTTTTGTCACGTATTTTTGTAAATAATGTAAAAACTTTTCAGCCTTAAGTTTACCGATTACACCAAAAAGCCACGATTTTATTTTCCAAGGAATATTCACAAATTTTCTCTTAATCTGGTTAATTTTAGTTTGTACATTTGATGTTTCGTTATATATGTGGATATCTAAGGTCTTTTTTAACCTCAGATATTATAGTTTCAACATATTTTGATACTGATATTATTTTCTTTTGTTGTTTTGCAAATACTTTTAAACGTTGTCTCCAGTTTTTAATTTCTTCATCTGATATTTGTTCCAAGTAGTCGAATAATTCTGAAATGGAGTTATACTTTGATGCGTCTACATAAATATCTTTTGGAAGCTCATCATTAGGTATTTCCCAAGAAGGCCAATATACCGGTATGCTGCCTGAGAATATGCTATCCCATATTTTTTCTGAAATATATCCTGGGTAATTTGAGATATTTTCAAAACAAAAATTAAATACAGAACATCGCAAAAGAGAAAATTTATCATCGCAATGTCCTTTATAAAAAGGCAATTTAGAAGAACGCTTTAGTGAAATCATATTTTTACTATGTAAAGCCATCAAAATCCGGTCGACTAAGCCAAGTTTTATATTTCTCATATTCCAACCTGTACCATATAAAACAAAGTCTATTGTCCTATTTTTGTTTGCATAATCAATAACCTCTTGTCGCTTATTATATAGGCTATCGCACTCTTTTCCAATTAACAGGTTTCTATTACTGCATACCATGCTGTATCTAGTATTCTTTATGTCGTTAGTTGAGCCCAAACTTGGGTCATGCGGGTATCTGGTATAAACAAAGTGCTCGAGTTTCGACAGCCTCTTATCCCAACTAAAGATTTTTGAATATACGTTTGGGAGTAAAAGTTTATTTTGAGGCCTGATAGCCGGATTCTCTAGAAGAATTAGATATTTTTTATTTTTAGAAATAGAGAACTGGACGTTGAAATGTATTTCTATTTCTTCATCCACTTTTAATTTCTCGAATTCTAATACTAATTTCTGTAAATATACATTTAATCCACAGGATGGGTGTTCATATTCATTAAAAAATTCATCTCGACCAGCCATTCCAAGCCAACCAGCAATAATTTTAACTTTTTTAAACTCTGTCATTTTTCAATTTTTTCTTTAATAATTCTTATATTTTTATCTTTTGTATTAGTACTAATTAATTTTAAAATTTTTCACTACAAAACAACATCTTAGTTGTCATCAAGATAGATATTCCACCCCAGATAGTCACACAGATCTTCCTCGCTCTGCATTTTTTTACAAGATCAATGCTGTCAAATATATCGGCAGGACACACCAATTTTTTTGCTTTCATAACCAAGCCACAAGGCAACCAACGAGATCAACGGCCATTAAGGCGAGCAATAAACCCACTTAGGTATTACCCATTTGCACCTACAAACACAGATTTAACAGAATATTATTAGAAAAGGTTTACGACCACGCAAATAAGTAAACTAATACAATTTATTTTAGTTCTATTGGTTGAGTATATATCCACGTGTCTTTATCATAAATCGCATAACCTTTTTCTGGAGTTGGTATGGCAATTTATAGATTAAAAACTTTATAAATGTTTTTGCCATATTCTTCTGTTTTCTGTAAGCATTAATTTTTAATTCAAGGCCCTCAGGACATTCTATGATTGAAGAAGGAAGATTTATTATACTTGTATCATTGGGCTGGCTTCTTACGTATACAGCTCCTGTGCGTTCACCGCTCCCATCGTTACCGTTGTTCACAGTTAATGTTTTACACGGCTCCAAACATAAGCCACGATTTATTAAAATAGATGCATACCAGAAAATTGCCCAAGTTTTAATAATACCCACTGAATTTTCCTCGATTTGACGAAAAAAATCATGATTATTATTAAAATTAAGCCATTTTATTTTATCTTGAGATAAATGTTCTTTGATATTATCAACGTCAAGGTTTAATTTTATCCACCTATCGCTCCAAGTTGCCCATCCCCAACAATTCATTCCTCGGGTAAAAAAAGCCCCATATTCAGAATTTTCATGCGTGATGTCAGAATACCCTGATATGTGATAAACTTCTTTTACATCTTTGTAAGTGTTTAAGGCTTCATTCATAAAGTTTAAAAAGTATGGCCCCACGACCAAGTCATCTTCCAGAACTATTATTGATCTATGACGAGCTAAAACCTCTGAAACTCCACTTATAACGTTTCTTTTACAACCATAGTTTTCATTTCTTTCTGTAATACAAACATTCTTGAATTTATCAGAATATAAGATAATGGTTTTTTTAACTTCTTGAACCGCTACAAAGTCTTCGTTCTTCCTTGGAAAGTCTAAATACACAATGAGACTGCTGAATGCCGCTTCTCTATTCTGAATTAAACTCTCTATTAATCTTGCCGTATGTTTGGGCCTATTAAAAGCAAACAATACAATAGGTGCTGTTAACATCTTTTTAAATCCATGTCGCAATAATTCTCTTAATTGGTCGTTTAATTATCAAATCAAATATACTTCTTGCCCAAATTCTTCTATGTATATATTTTGGCAAATTTGGTGTGGAAATTGGCAATCTATTATTAAACAGATTCACCCAATCTTTTAAATGTTCTTGATTTTCTGAATATAATTTTTTTGATAACTCTAAAGCCTCTATTCTTAACTCTCGATATGTTTTCTTATCATCTAAGCAATTTATTATGTCGTCTATATTATTTTTAACTAAATCAAGTTGAGGAAAGTATTTCATATTATCAAACGCACCAAAGTCACCACCTGCAACTACTGGTATTCCATAAGCATAGCATTCTAAAGGTGAGGCTGGCGCAGCTTCGGATTTTCCAGTTGGATTTAATAGTGCTACATCACTTTCTCGCAAAACTTCATCCATTCTTTCACTAGAAAGCAGTCCTAAAAAGTTGATTGAATCCCGGTCTGCTTTATTCATTTTAGATAATTCATTATATAGTTTTTTGGCATATGAGCCTGAAATAGGTAAACCTTTATAGCTCCCTAAAACTCGTTCCTGATATAGGTCACCCCCAATAATGTTTAGTATACTATTTTTAAATCGTATTCGTATTTCTGGCCACATCCGAAGAACTAAATGCAGCCCTTTTGCTGGTCCCATTGCACCCATATACACGAAATTTTTAGGTTTTGTCATATTTATATGCGGCAGGAGTTTAGCGTAAGCAGGCTGAGGCGAAGGGTTGCGTATTAAATATTGTCGTTTGTTTAATCTCAAATTAGATTTAAACTGATATTCACCTAAAGAAACTACATCAAAATTTTTAAAATTAAGTTTTGGCAATTTGTCGTGTGGATGATGTGACCACAAAATATATCTACAATTAATTGTTTGTAGACAAGACAAATAATCTATTTGTGAGATCGGGCAAACTATGATGGCATTTTTTATTTCCATATTTTTGGTGTATTTTTTTATTTTATTTACATTTTCCCCATTAAAGATGTCCTGTTCGGTGGCGATAGAGGCTACTATTTTATCACTGCTTAAGTTTAAATCATATATTAACTTTAGTGTTACATACTCTGTCCCACCAACTCCCGGATTTCTAACGTGGTTTTTTATTTCATGGCCATTGAGTGACTTTGAATTGTTTACAAAAATAATATGTTTCATATTTCAAACCTGTGACTGGCTTTGTTGGCCGTAAAGACTTCGAATTTTGTTATAAAGTTAGTTAAGTGAGTTATTTTGTGACATTGCTAGCTTGTTAATATATTCATCATTGTTTTTTAAGAAATCTATCGCTGTCATATTTTTATGGCCAGTTACTACGGATACCGATTGGCTCAAAAGTAGACTGAAATTCATTACAAGATTAGGAATAACTAATTAAAAATGAATTTAAAAGTTACATATTTTGCAAATCCAGTCCCGCAGTTGTAAACATAGTTTTTTATTGATTGTCTATTCAGAATCTTTGGTTGATGAATGCAATGATTTTTATCATCGTCAATTTAATGACTAATAGTATGGTCTTTGTCTGTAACCGTTTTGTATGGCCTGGATATTCAAAAAAACGGTATAGCAATCTTTTTAAAGACATCCGAAATATATTTTACATTATCTGAAGTCATGTTTGCATGATTGGGAAGATAGATACCGTGATCGTGCACCTTATTTGCAATCGGTAAATTGTCAGAATCTCCAAAACGATCGATCCAAAACGGATGGCGGGCTATATTGCCACAAATTAGTGGACGACTTTCTATACCGTTGTCACTCAGTGTTTGTGAAACTTCATGTGGGTTTGAGACAAAAGTTCCATAAGCAAAATTTGAAACAAAAGATGAATGACTGACTTGAACAAAATAATCTTTTAAATTTACTTCATAAGATTTCATATTTTTATTTCGAACTAGTGCAATATCATCCAGTTTGCAAACTTGTGATCTCCCAATCTTAGCTTGTAAGTCTGTACTTCGAAGATTAAAGCCTTCGTTGTAGAAGGTATAAAGATTTCTAAAATCATCGATACCGTATTTCTTTTGCAATGCTCTACGCTTTTCGTCTGGTAAATCCCTGCTCCAACCGTGAGATCTAATTGACATCATTTTATGATACAATTCAGTATCTTCAGTTACAACCATCCCGCCTTCAATAGTTGAAATGTGATGCCCATAATAGAACGAATAGGTTCCCGCTGCCCCAAATGTGCCGAGTTTCTTATGATCAAACTCACTAGATAGAGCTTCACAAGAATCCTCAATTAGCATCACGTCATATTTTGCACATATTTCCATTATTTGTGTCATTTTATTTGCATGCCCTAAGACATGCACTAAAAATGCTATAGAAGGCCGGTATTGCGCACATAACTGTTCAAAATGGTCAACTGATAAACCTAGATCATTTTCATCTGCATCACAAAGCTTCACTTCATAACCAAGTTGTAACAATGGAGTTACCGTTGTTACCCATGAGACAGCAGGCGCGATAGCAATCCTATTTCTCAATCGTCTTGAAGATAGGGCTGCATAAGCCACTACAAGGTTTGCTGAAGATCCACTATTTACAAAAAGTGCATGTTTGGAACCCATATATTGGGCAAATTCAGTCTCAAAATTTAGAGTTTCAGGACCCTTCGTAAGTCTGTTATCTCCTAGTATCCATTCACAAAGCGCTTCTAACTCTACTCTAGATATTGTGTCATGTGCAAGTGAATGTTTCATTTGGTGATCCCTCTAGGTGTTATGTTCGGCCGTCAGCCCAACTGGCAAATCGGCGATCTTTTTATTTTCATCGTTCAAAAACAAGATATATTTTTAGCAGGTCTCACTCACAATTAAGATGTGACAATCTAGCGCTATACCGACACTGCATTATCGCCATAATTACTTTTCCCCTAGGATATCCTTAAATAACTTAGCTTGTATGCTCATCTAAAAATATATTTTTTTAAGACGCCGGCTCTCGTCTTTCACGGCCTTCATCTGGCTGATAGTCGACGCTTACATTACTCAGCAGGTGATGATTTTATCACCATAAGCGCATCTCACCATACTTCGACCACCGTTTGTTGAACGACATATACTAATCCCATATCCAAGGCACTGCTCAGAATAGACTTACCATTTTCAACTTGGCGCAGGATAAAAAAATTTGAGGTTCTCTATATCACGTCATCTTCCACAAAATATCTTTTACTTTCTAGCCCAAAAAATTCTACGGCGACACCATTTAGTTTCGGAGATGTTATTACTATAATTTTTTTATTTCATTGTAATAGCTCAAATCTGGGATCAAGCTATCGCATGGTTCAGCATTAACAATATCTAAATTTGCAGTTGTAAGCGACTGAGCAAATTCACCAACTGACATATTTTTTTCGCACCCAACATTAATAGCCTTAACGGGGCCAGCATTCAAAACGTCCATAATATATTTAGCTACATTTAATGCACTTGAAAAATTTCTTAAACTGCCGCCCCCTCGCAATATAAACTTTTGTGCAAGATCTTCGTTTGCTAGCCTATGTTTTAAATTTCCATAAAGATAATCATTTGATTGGCACTCATCCCACATACTAAAAACTCTGATTATACTGTATTTTAATTTGTAATAATTAGCTAACCTGACGACGGACTCTTCCGCCAGTAATTTTGATAAGCCGTAAAAGGAAATAGGATTTTTCTCATCTCCTTCGCTCAATGGTTCTTTTTTCTGGCCATAAACATGGCTTGTAGATATATGAATAAAATGTGCCTCTGGCCACTGATTAGCTACTGCCATTAAGATATTTTGAGTCCCAAAGCAGTTAGTCAAAAGCGCTTTTTGTGTATCATTATTTACCTTTTGGACAGACACTAAGGCTGCTAGATGGACGACGATGTCAAATTCCTGATTGTTCACAAAAAAATTATTTACCTCCTCAATTGAAGTAATATCTCCAGGGAATCTGACCAATTCAAAATGTGCAGTCTTTAGCAACTCTTTGGACAAGTGGCCTCCTAAAATTCCTCTATGGCCAGTTAGCAGAACTCTCATTTATTGTCTCCAAATTTTTACTTTATTTTACTATTTTATGGCTAATCTTAAAAATTAGCGTTGGATTTGTGTGGTGTAGTGAGCCGTTCCATTAAATTAATCACTTATAACTTTCTAAATAGTATTTGAAGTTTTTTAGGTGTGAATTTAAAAGATCTATTTCAGAATTATCTCTAATTTCTTCATACTTATAAGTTGCTGCATCGACCAAAGAAGACACAGTTTTTTTGCTAGCCAAAAGAAACTCTATCTTATTGGCTAGATCTTGCTCATCAAAAATATCGAAGTAGATGCAAGAATTAGCATAATATTTCCTGAAACTTGCAAAATCTGGAACTAAAAAGGGGATTTTAAGATACATCGCTTCCAACGTTGGTAGCGTGCCTGGACCAATAAAAGATGGCATTACCATAGCCTTTGCATTCTTAAATATTCTATAAACTTCAAAATCTGTCTGGAATGGTAAAAATTTCACATATTTTTGCAGCCCAAGTTCTTGTACTTTACTCTTTAAAAACAATAAATTTCCTTTGTCCCCACCTGTGAATACTAAACTAACTTTTAAGTGTCTCTTTTTATTTAAAATATAAATAGCATTAATTAGGGAGGCATGACTCTTATGAGCAGAATACTGTGCAGGATAATAAATGTATTCAGCTGGTAATTCCTCGGGTCGAGCTATTTTATCAGAGTGTAGGAATTTGGCCTCAAATTCCACAATTTTTAATGATGGCCTAAACGGAATGACAAATATTTTTTCACTTCGTTGATTGTAAAAATATTTTAGCTGTTCTCGTGCTAATTCATGCCCTACTATAATTGCATACGCTTTGGGCAGAACACTTTTGTAAAAGTGATCTCTGGCTTCAAAACAGAGGCTCTTTCTTAATTCAGGGAAGAAGGGGAGCTCTCGATGTGCTAAATCCCAGACTGTTATTATGAAATTCAAATTTTCTAAATAAACTGCATTAGGTTCTGGAGAGCTGAAATATACTAAATCAATGCCAGAATTTATAAATTTCTTTTCGAACCGATTGTATTTTCGAAAAATTTTACTCAATATTTTTACTGGTATTACATTTCCCGGAATTAGCTTTGCTACAAAATTTAAGATTGACCTACGAAGAAACAGAAAAAAACGATCTATGTGGCGTAAGCGAATAAAATTCACGTGTACGCCAGATTTTTTTAAAAAGTTAAATGAATCTCTGTTGCTCGAAAAATATTCATACTCCAGGCCGCTACCCTCAAAGTTTTTTGTTGAGCCTATTGCCTCATAAAATCCACCTCCTGCGGAAGAACTCTGGTTTATATAAATTCCTATCTTCAATTTACATGGCTCCTATTTTTGTATTCTAGCTTAGATTTCGCTTGAACTCAGTGATCTCTTTTTTTAACAGCTCATATTCCTTTTTTCGTATGAGAAATTTGCTTGTCATCAAAGATTTCTCACGAATACCTTTTGGGGTTAGTAAATAAGAATATTTTGTCTTTTGTGAATTTATTTTAAAACTTGAGAACTTTACAAGTCCTTTATCAATCAGTGATATTAGCGGATAAAAAGCAGAACCATTATAAATTCCAACTCTTTGAGTAATTTCACGCGTAGTAAATTAAGGGTTTTCATCTATTATATGAAATATTCTCAGCTTTGCATTTTCTTGACGCTCTTTAAGACGGCTTGCCATGTACAGCTACCGCACAAAGCTTTGAAACAAAGTTCTGTAAATTAAATATAAATTTGATTTTCTTCTTCATAATATTCATTTTTGAAATTACACAAATGTAAATTACTGTCAATATTGATTATGTATCATAATGATATTATTTAGTTATAAATGTAAGCCATATAAATAGTACATATGTTGTCTTACATAACAAATCAGCTTTACAGAATACAGTAAAATTTTAAAATAAATTCTTGACATAACTTGTAACAAAATAATATTATTGTATGATAAAAATTATGTAAAAGATTACATATCTTTAAGCGTATTTGCTCACAAATGAACTTTGATTTATAGGTAAGATACAATGTCAAAAGAGTGGTTCATTCTACAGTTTAAATCCAACTCACACCATCAAGCAGCAAAAAATTTAACCCAACAAGGATTTGAAACATTTTTACCATTACATGATACCACTTCACAAAAATTATCTCGGTTTGTAAATACTTCTAAACCTCTATTTCCAGGTTATATGTTTATCAGATTTGATAGAGCTGAATCCGAGTGGCATAAAATAAATAACACTTACGGTGTATCTCGCTTAATTACTTTTAATTCTATTCTTAAATCTATTCCTACCAGCTTTGTTGATAGTTTGATGAAGCGATACGATTCATCGGGTAAATTACTGCCTATAGCAAAATTTAAACAAGGCGATAATATAAAGGTTTTAACGGGGCCTTTTGCAGATTTTATTGCTACTGTTGAAAAATATGAAGCAGATCATCGCATATGGATTCTTATGGATTTAATGGGCAGGAAGACAAAAATTCAAACTCCATCAGATGCCCTTAAACTGTCAGATTAAACTATTTACTCAAATTTAATTATTCAATTCCATAACCAGTTGGATTAAGTTTATGCCAGCGCCAAGTATCTTCACAAATCTTCTTTATATTTCTTTCTGGTTTCCAACTCATTTTTTCAGATGATTTTGAAGAATTTGCCCAAAAGGCAGCAAGATCTCCGTCCCGGCGAGGTGAATATTTACATTTAATTGAAACGCCAGAAGTATCTTCAAAACTTTTTATCAACTCAAGAACAGTAGTGCTTTTCCCCCCTCCAATGTTTAATACTTCAAACTTATCCAGCTTTCTTTGATTTAAAGCACATATATGCGCCAGAGCTAAATCTACGACATGAATATAATCCCTTGCTCCAGTTCCATCTGCAGTCTCATAGTCATTACCAAAAATATTTAAATGTTCACGCCGCCCATCAGCCACTTGCGCAATATACGGCATTAAATTATTCGGAATTCCAATTGGCTCTTCACCAATTTGACCAGACTCATGAGCTCCAACTGGGTTGAAATATCTGAGAATAGTTCCCTTTCGATTTCCATCTGTTTTTGTCCAATCATTTATTATATTCTCGATTATCAACTTAGTACGTCCATATGGGTTTATTGGATTAGTTGGGTGCTCTTCATCATATGGGAGATATTGTGGCTCACCATAAACTGTAGCAGATGAAGAAAAAACAATGTTATTACACCCAGCTTTAGACATAGCAGTAAGCAAAGAAATAGAACCACCAACATTTACATCATAATATTTTATTGGATCTACTACGCTCTCACCAACTGCTTTCAAACCAGCAAAATGAATGACTGAATCTGGTTTAAAGGTATTAAAAATTTTATCTAACGCATTTGAATCACGAATATCTGCATTCATAAATTGCAACTCACAATTAGTTATAAGTCGAACTCGCTCAAGTGCAGCATCATGTCCATTCGAGAGGTTATCTATTACAAATACTTCATGACCAGCCTTTAAAAGCTCAACACATGTGTGGCTGCCAATATAACCAGCACCGCCTGTCACAAGAACTCTCATATTACTTTTCCAGTCTTTTTGCGTATTCATATGCAGATGCACTCATGAACCCATCAACGGACCCACAGTCAAATCTTTTACCCTTCAGCTCAATAGCTTCTAATAAGCCATCTTTAGCGTGTAAATTCAACGCATCAGCTAACTGTATTTCTCCACCAGAACCTGCCGGCAAAGTCCTAAGTGTATCAAATATGTCAGGCGTCAAAATATACCTGCCAATTGAAGCCAGATTAGAAGGCGCCTCATCCTGTCTTGGCTTTTCGACCATTCCTATGACTCCTTGACCATTAGTTGAAGGAATGATGACACCGTACTGTGAAATATAATTTTCATCCACAGGCATGACCGATAATTGCGAATTACCAGTTTTTTCAAATGCATCTACAAGATCAGCCGTGTCACCTGGAGCGTAATCCGTTAAAAAATCATCTGCTAATAAAACTGCAAAAGGATCGCCTGCAACTGCGCGTTCAGCACAAAGAACTGCATGACCCAAGCCCAATTGTTCAGCCTGGCGAACAAATATACATTCCACGTGCGGTGGAACAATGTTGCGGACCATGTCCGCTTGCTCATTTTTTCCTTTTGCGTGCAAGGCTAATTCAAGCTCTTTATTTACATCAAAGTGATCTTCAATCGCACGCTTATTTCGTCCTGTAACAAATATAAGCGTATTAATTCCAGCCGCAATCGCTTCTTCAGCTGCATATTGAATTAAAGGTTTATCAACAATTGGAAGTAATTCCTTTGGCATTGCTTTAGTAGCAGGTAAAAATCGTGTGCCAAACCCAGCAACTGGAAACACAGCTTTTTTAACTTTTCTATTCATTGATTATTTTCCAATCTTTTAAAATATAATTAACTGTTAAATGGAATATAATCCAGACGAATTACCATGTTGCCTTTTTGTTAAAAAATGCCACTATAAATATAAAATAAGAGAATATATTATGAGTTCAAACACATCACTTTTAGCAAGATCAAAACCAGCTAACTTCAATTGGGAAGATCCCTTTTTATTAAATGATCAACTCACCGAAGAAGAGCGCATGATAAGAGACACAGCAAAAGCTTATTGCCAAGATAAATTAATGCCACGCATTATTGAAGCCAACCGCAATGAAGTGTTTCACAGAGAAATCATGAATGAAATGGGCGAATTAGGTTTGCTTGGCTCAACAATACCTGAAGAATTTGGTGGTGTTGGTGCTAATTACACATCTTATGGCTTAGTGGCTCGAGAAGTAGAGCGTGTAGATAGCGGATATCGGTCTGCTATGTCAGTCCAATCATCATTAGTGATGCATCCGATTTTTGCATACGGGGATGATAATCAAAGAAATAAGTATTTACCTAAATTAGCAACTGGCGAGTTGGTTGGGTGTTTTGGTCTCACTGAGCCAGATCATGGCTCTGACCCAGGTGGAATGTTAACCCGGGCAAAACAAGTAGATGGTGGATATTTAATTTCAGGTGCAAAAAACTGGATTACAAATTCACCAATTGCTGACGTCTTCATAATTTGGGCAAAATCAGATGCTCATGACAATAAAATCAAAGGATTCATTTTAGAGCGTGGCATGAAAGGGCTAGAATCCCCCAAGATTGAAGGTAAGTTTTCTCTACGCGCCTCAACAACTGGCATGATACAAATGGATGAGGTTTTTGTTCCAGATGAAAATATCCTTCCAAACGTATCCGGATTAGCTGGCCCATTTGGATGCTTAAATCGTGCACGCTACGGCATTGCTTG
>Ga0209603_1001260_pt1 | contig 26740 bp, 25 predicted proteins | sample COGITO_mtgs_1206_FD_184812 | JGI IMG/M metagenome (GOLD analysis project Ga0209603, IMG submission 184812) | Pelagic marine microbial communities from North Sea - COGITO_mtgs_120607 (SPAdes) (version 2) | ecosystem: Environmental > Aquatic > Marine > Epipelagic ... | reverse complement strand
GCGGAGACGGTGATAATACTTCTTTCACTATCACCGGAAGCTATTCCTCAGGCAATTTCATTTTCAAACCAGAAATAAGAATCGATTCTGCCTCTGATAAATTTTATACTGATGCAGACGGTTTAACAGATAGTTTATCTTCCTTTTTGGTAGCTGCCATCTACTCATTTTAAATCAATGCTTTGGCATCAGATTTAGTTAACAAATATTAATAATCTACACCCCCCGATGCTAATTCCACGGGGGGTTAGTTACATAAACCCATTGAGATCTTTTTGAAATCATCAAAAGATTGATAAATAAAAAATAATAGAAATGGACACAGAAAACATCCAACTCTAAAAAGAAGAAATCTAAAAGCGTTTTCAAAAACAAATATTTTAATAATCCAAAACATGAAAAAAATCGAAGCAATCATCAGAAAATCAAAATTTGATGAGGTCAAAGAAGCCCTTCACGGTGTTGAAGTGAATTTCTTCAGCTACTGGGACGTTACTGGAGTAGGGAACGAAAAAGAAGGTCACGTATATCGTGGAATTTCCTACAGTACTTCTGAAATACAAAGAAGATACTTGTCTATAATAGTCTCTGAACCTTTTGTAGAAAAAACAATCAACGCGATTTTGTCCACTGCCGCTTCAGGAAAAGTGGGAGATGGTAAAATATTTATTTTACCTGTTGAGGAAGCCTACAGAATCAGAACGGGAGAAAAAGGAAACGACTCATTAAACTAAAACACGAATAATTATGGAAACTACAATTTTAACAGTAAATAATGTATGGATGATGGTCTGTACAGCCCTAGTGTTTTTTATGCACTTGGGATTCTCTTTTTTGGAAATCGGATTAACCCGCCAAAAAAATACCATCAATATTTTATTTAAAAACTTTTTTGTAATCACTGTTGGATTGCTATTGTATTGCATCGGTGGTTTTAACCTAATGTATCCTGGTTTTGAAGACGGAGACATGGGATTACTAAAATTCGCAGGATTTGGAATCACAGCTCCCGAGGGAGGAATGGGATTCGGATATGCTGACGGAGGTTACACCTGGTGGACTGATTTTCTCTTCCAAGGTATGTTTGCCGCTACAGCCGCGACCATCGTTTCAGGAGCAGTAGCTGAGCGCATCAAACTAAAAGGATTTATGCTTTTTGCAGTACTCTACGTCGGACTCATTTATCCCATAGTAGGAGCTTGGAAATGGGGAGGCGGATTCCTCGATGCATGGGGGTTCTATGACTTCGCAGGATCAACATTGGTTCACTCTGTAGGAGGATGGGGAGCTTTAATCACTATCTATCTATTGGGAGCAAGAATTGGCAAATTTGATAAAGATGGAAAACCCAAAGCCTTACCAGGACACAATCTTCCCATCGCTTCTGCTGGTGTATTTATACTTTGGTTGGGATGGTTTGGATTCAACGGAGGTTCCGTATTGTCTGCTGATCCAGAATTGACTTCTTTAACTTTGGTTACTACATCATTGGCAGCCGCTGCAGGAGGAGTTGCTGCAACTTTCTTTTCAAATCTTCTCTATAAAAACTACGATTTGACCATGTTTATGAATGGTGTATTGGGAGGTTTGGTTGGAATTACAGCTGGTGCTGATCAAATGAGTCCTACCGATGCTATTCTTATTGGTTTGATTGCAGGGGTAGTTGTGGTACTCGGTATTGCCTTAATAGACAAGCTTAAATTAGACGACCCCGTAGGTGCTGTTGCAGTTCACTTGATCTGTGGTATTTGGGGAACACTAGCAGTTGGTATCTTTGGTGCCATGGCTGGTTTTGATCAGTTTTTAGTGCAATTGATTGGGGTAGGAATCGTAGGTGCTTTCTGCGTCATTTCCTCATTCATTATACTTACTATCGTAAAAGCTACCACTGGATTGAGAGTGGACAAGGAAGAGGAATTAAATGGTCTCGACCTTTCAGAACATGGAATGGAAGCTTACGCTGACTTTAGGACTAACGAGAGTTAATTTACATCCATTATTATTGAGAAAAAGCCTCCATCTATTGGGGGCTTTTTTGCTTTCATCCAATTAAACCCGAGAATCTATTGCTCTGAGCGGGCTAATCCCTATTTTTGAAAAAATATATTTATGAATCAGATCACTTTATTGATGTACTGCACTGACCAAAAGGGAATCATCGCAGCAGTGACCAACTTCATACACCAAAGTCAAGGAAACATCACCTATATCGATCAATATGTGGATCGTCCCAATGCCGCATTTTTTATGCGGGTGGAGTGCGATATGAATGGTAATGATTTTGATTTTCAAGGTTTTAAAAATCAATTTCATCAAGACTTGGGAACTCGTTTTTCACTTCATTGTGATTTTTATCTTAAAAATCAAAAACCAAAAATGGCGGTTTTTGTTTCCAAATACGACCACTGTCTCTACGATATAATGGCCAAACAACAATCGGGAGAGTTGGCTGCAGAAATTCCTTTTATTTTGAGTAATCACCCCGATTTGGAAATCATTGCTCAACGCTTTGACATTCCCTTTTTTCATATCCCTGTAAACAAAGAAAATAAAGCCGAAGCGGAGACTAAACAATTGGCACTCCTCAAAGAACATGAAGTCGATTATATCGTATTAGCGCGGTATATGCAAATTGTCTCTCCAGCGCTCATCGAACACTATACCCACAAAATCATTAACATCCACCATTCTTTCTTGCCTGCTTTTCCAGGAGCCAAGCCCTATCACTCGGCTTTTGCTCGCGGTGTAAAGATTATTGGAGCCACCAGTCACTATGTCACTGAAGAATTGGATGCAGGTCCTATCATCGAGCAAGACATTGCCAGAGTAACACATTTGAATTCCATTGCAGATTTTATCGAAAAGGGAAGAGACCTAGAAAGAATCGTCCTGCTTCGTGCTCTCAAATTGCATGTCAACAGAAAAGTGATGGTTTATGGAAATAAGACTGTGGTGTTCTCCTGATTATTCATTCTGTAATTACAGTATTTTACTAGCGAAGTCTTTGTCTTAATTTCCTACAACGGCCACTTGATCATGTTTCTCGATATCAGGATATTTGATTTTATTGGTTAGTTTTTGCTTTTTTATAAGTCTCTTTAAAACAGGATTTTAGAATATAAACACACTTTATCTAAGCCTTTTTTATTACCTATAAACTACGAATATGGGCTAAATAATTGCTAATAGTCTAAATAAAAAAGGTTAAACGAACAATATTTATATATTTGTTGCGAATTGTTGCCCTGATGATTTACTAAATGATTAATGAAAGAACCTTATTTGTGAACCCCTGGTATGTTGTTCTCACCATTCCAAGAAGTGAATACAAAGCTTTTAAATTCAATACCGAAAACCTCGGAATTGAATCCTATTTTCCATCATTAGATTCTTTTTCTGCCTCCATTGGGAGCAGCTCTGTGAAGTCTAAATCAGCATTGATTTCCTCCTACTTGTTTTTCCGTCAGCATCCTATAGATTTTTCAATCCTTAACCAAAATCCTTTTACCAAAAGTGTTCTCCGAATAAATAATAAAATAGTATGCGTATCGAATGAGGAGATTCAAGCAATGAAGGATCATATTGAAAATCGGTATTTTAAGAAGGATTTCCATTCAGGAGAAGTGGGCAGTACTATCGAAATTCAAAAAGGAGTCTTTATTGGAAAAACAGCACGAATTGTAGAAAAAAGAAAAAATAAAATATCCCTAATGCTCCCCTCGCTTCAAATGCAGCTGATCCTGACTTTGAAGTGACAAGTTTAATCGCTTGAATAATATTTATGAAACTTAACCCAACATTGTTACTTTTTGACAAGAGGCGAAGCCGTGCTAAAAAGTATCTAAAAGAAAGAATTTGGACATTGACTTTCCTGCTGAGTTTTTGCTTTATTTGTCTCGGAAATGCCCAAATGCTCTCTAAATCTTCTCTTCAGAATATAATTCAGAGGCAACTATATTAAGAGCAATCAACTCCATAATTAATCAATCATATACGAATTGGGAACTAATCATTTGTGATGATTTTTCAAGTGATAATACTTTGGAATTAATCAGTCAAAAGGCTCAAGAAAATAATAAAATTAAAATTATAGCAAACACTAAAAACATCGGCTCTGGATTATCAAGAAATAAGTGTATTGATAACGCAATTGGAGATTATATCGCATTTTTAGATTCGGATGATTTCTGGTTAAGAAATAAACTAGAAACTCAATTAAATTTCATGTTGAACAATGGATTCCTCTTTAGCTGTACGAGTCAATATGATGCTTTTAGTAGTTTTATAAGATTGAGAAAATGTAAGTTAGTCACCAACTACAAAAAACTTCTCTATGAAAATTCAATTTACTTGTCAACTGTAATCATTAAGAAGGAAAAGCTTATTAAATTCAAAAAAATGAGAAGAGAAGACCACTATCTGTGGTATAAAATCACAAGTAATCATTTGGAATGCTATGGCTTGCAAAAACCTCTAACCGTTTTTAATTGTACCAATGTTTCCCAATCTTCAAATAAATTAAAATTGATAAAACATTCATTCAACTTGTATAATAGGCACTTAAAATTTTCGAAAGCCAAGTCATTAGGATTTGTTTTAGTATTGGTAATTAGCAAGTTAAAACAAGTGTTTTTATCAAAAAAATTGAATTCAGCACTCTTAAAGCCCCATGGATTATAGTTACGACTTTAAAATCAGCTTATGTTGAGAAACCTTTGAAAATATTTTAAATCGGCTTCCTTTTTCAAGGCTTTAATTTATAAACCAACATCACCCCTCCCCTATAAGGGATCCATTCCGAACTTAAATTAAACTGTCGGTGAGGGTCTTCATATCTGGTCCAGGTACTTTTAAGATAGCCTCGGTAAAAGGCATTTGAAAAACCCCCTCCCAAAAAGGCTTCTAGTCCCCAACGGTATGAAACAGATCTTTTATAACCAACAGTAATCCCGTAATAGGAATTTCTTCCAGACTGATAGTATCCTTTGGGATATCCATAAGTTCCGGGCAAATTTGGTTTTCTAAGGGTAAACATTCCATACCCGATATGGGTACCCAAAAACCATCCTTGTTGTTTGGGCTTTTGATACCAGCGGTATTCCAAAAAAGTCTGATTGATATGATAGGCAGAGTCGTCAATGGAATCCCAAAAAGAACCTAATACATCCAACTGAACACTGTTTTTCTCTCCCCAAGCCAATTCTATCCCACCATTGGGAACCAATACCAACGCAGCCACTGTATTAAATTTAATTTCGGTTTGGGCACTAATTGTTGGGATCGCAATTAAAAAATAAAATATTAGGAAAAGAAGAAGGGATTTAGTCATTTGTTGGGGCTCTAAGACAATTAAAGTTATTAAAAAAAACCTGAAACTACAGAAGGATATGTCATTCCCTTCTCAAAGAGTCATTGATGTCAGTAGCCTAGCGTATAATGATGAGATCATCATAACACACATAAAAATTAAAAGAAGGGATTGGGCTTGATCTCTTGCCTCTACTCCTTTAAGAAGGAGAGCATTCCATCGTTAAATTTTCCGGGTCTCTCTACATTGACCACGTGTCCGCATTCTTCCAATACCAATAGTTGGGAAAGCGGATGGCTTTCGGTGACCTTCCGTACAGAGGGAAGAAACATATAATCTTGATCCCCCATAATGTATAATGTGGGTTTCTCCACAGTAACTTTTCTGAAAATCCTCAACTTGGGAATGATCTCGGAGGTGAGTTTGAACCAACGTATAAACTCCTTCTGATAGAGTTTTTTAGCTTCGCGTATAAACAAAATCCGGGATTCTTTATGGTTGCGATTGGGCATAATGATAAAGGCAAAAAAACGGTACAGCCACATATAGGGCAAGACAGACTTGGTGGCATTGCCAAAATACATGAGTATTCTTGACCTTAAATTTAACTCCAAGATGGCTCCTCCCATAATCATCTTGTCCACTCGATTGGGTTGCATCTCGGCCAACTGACGGATGAGAATGGTTCCCAGAGAAATCCCGACAAAATGGGATTTTTCAATTTTAAGATGATCCATTACCTCGAAAATATCATCGGCTATGGATTCAAAGGAGTATTTAGTTTTAAAAGGATTTTGAATCAAATCTTTAGAAGCACCATGACCCCTTAGGTCGATGAGCAAAAGATTAAAATGTTTTGAGAAATAGCGTATTTGCTTGAACCAAATAGCGCTGCTCCCTCCTGCCCCATGGATAAAAGTGATCCAGCTTGCATTTTCCTTTTTAGTCCTGTAAATACTGTAATGTAACATTAGATTATTCCTTTTTGACGGAGGTGAAAAGCCATTTCTTCTTGTAGATCTCTGGCCACCTGGCCTGCTACTTGATCAAAATCATTTCCAGAAGAAGCGTATATAATTCCCCTTGATGAATTGACCAACAATCCACATTGTTGATTCAATCCATTGATCGCCACCTCCTCCAAACTCCCTCCTTGGGCTCCTACCCCAGGGATCAATAAAAAAGAATCGGGAATCAATGTTCTTATTTTCTGCAAAGCTTGTGCCTTGGTCGCTCCCACCACATACATCAATTGATTGGCATTTTGCCAATTTCTAGATTTTTCGATCACCTGTTCGAATAGTGGCTTTCCTTCTGTATTGAGAAATTGAAAATCCGACGCACCTTCATTGGAGGTCAAAGCCAATAGAATAGCGTATTTTTCTTTATACTCCAAAAAAGGCTCAACTGAATCCTTGCCCATATAGGGAGCTATGGTAACAGAATCAAATTCGAACTGTTCGAAATAGGCTTTGGCATATCGCTTAGACGTATTGCCTATGTCTGCACGCTTGGCATCGGCAATGGTAAAAACCTCTGGATATTGTTGATTCAAGAAACCCATTACTTTTTCTAAAGATTTCCACCCCTCCAAACCATAAGCCTCAAAGAAAGCAATGTTAGGTTTATATGCGACACAATAGGGAGCGGTAGCTTCTATAATCCCCTTGCAAAAAGCAAAAATGGCATCTGGTTTGTTATTTAAACTTTCAGGAATGCGATCCCGATCCACATCAAGTCCTACGCACAAAAATGATTTTTTGGCTTTGATTTGTTCTAATAGCGAAGATTGGGTCATAGGGTCTCTCCTGCCTCCTTCAGATTTTGAGTGTTCTGATATAGTTGTAGTTCATCGACTAGCTTCTTTATGTCACCGTTGATGATATTTTGTAAATCATAGAGCGTCAATCCAATACGGTGATCTGTCACTCTTCCCTGTGGGTAATTATAGGTCCTGATCTTTGCGGAGCGATCACCTGAGGAAACCAAGGAGTTTCTTTTTTCGGCGTCTTGCTCTAACTTTTTTTGGAGCTCCAATTCATAGAGTCGAGAGCGCAAAACCTTTAGGGCTTTTTCTTTGTTTTTGTGTTGTGACTTTTGATCTTGGCACTGGGCGACAATTCCCGTGGGTTCGTGGGTTAGCCTAACAGCAGAGTAGGTGGTGTTTACCGATTGTCCACCAGGTCCGGAAGAACAAAAATAATCCACCCTGACATCGTTCATGTTGACTTCAACGTCAAATTCCTCGGCCTCTGGTAAAACCATAACGGTAGCAGCTGAGGTATGAACTCTTCCCTGTGTTTCGGTTTGGGGTACACGTTGGACTCGGTGTACTCCAGATTCGTATTTCATGGTTCCATAGACCTCTTCTCCAGAAACCTCAAAGATGACTTCCTTAAAGCCTCCAGCCGTTCCTTCGTTAGCATCCACAAAGCTTACTTTCCACCCTTGATCTTGGCAGTACTTGGTGTACATCCGATAAAGATCTCCAGCAAAAATACTGGCTTCGTCTCCTCCAGTTCCTGCTCGAATTTCAACCACCACATTTTTCCCGTCCTCAGGGTCTTTGGGAATCAATAAAAACCTTATTTCTTCCTCCAATTGAGGAAGTTGCTCTTTGGCTTCCTCCAATTGCATTTTGGCCATATCGATCATTTCGGAATCTGTTTCCTCTTTGATCATAGTCTCGGCCTCCTCTATATTGGCAATGACTGATCTATAGACCTCTGCTTTAGCAACAATCTTATTCAAATCCTTATATTCTTTGTTGAGCTGAATATACTGCTTCTGATCTGCAATAATATCTGGCTGAATGATCAGATCAGATACTTCAATAAATCTTTGTTGGACAATGTCTAATTTTTCTATCATTGTAAGAAACTCAATATAACAAATTTAAAGCTTTAAATCTATCTATCAAGCTTCTTGAAGTGCAACTCGTATTTAAGTATTATTTCATCTTCCATTTTACGCATCATAAAGGAAGGAAGTGGTACTTCAAAATCAGAAAGGGTCAAGTTAAAACCTCCCTTAAGAACAAGTTGGTTTTGTTTTTGGGAGTAGTCAGTGTTTAGTTTTTGAGTCAATTCAATCCCATGGAAATTTAGACTCCCAGAAAATTTGAGTTGTTGATCTGTCTTCTGAATTTCATCAGAAAAGAATTCGATCTTGGGGAATTGTAAAACCTCTAAAATCTCCAGAGCATTGTTGTCACGACTACTGTTTTTGCTATCAAAATCACGAACGTACATTGCGATTGCTATTTTGTCGAAAACGCCATCACCTTCGATGAGTACTCCTTTAACATTTTGATTCGTTCCCTCCCAATCGTGAAGAAAATGCGAGGCCTCATAGGCAATTAATGATTTATCAGAATCCAAAACCCATCTTTCCTGAGCGACAAGCACACTAGAAATTCCAATAAAAATCCAACACAAATAACTTTTCATATTTCTTAAAATTTAAATACCAAAACAGCAGTAGCATAGCTTGCAAAAGTAGTGTAAGCAGCATATTTGTGCCAATCCCTATCCTCTTTTGACCATGCGTTGGTAGCGATCATACCCGAAAAATGAACATAAGCCAACCACTTGTGCGCCTTAATAGAATTAAAACCTTTAACTTTTTTCCTTACCAAGGGTGGTGGAGCAAAAAGCGAAAGTCCAGCACCAGTAAAATAAGAAACGGTGACCCATTCCCCCAAGGTTTTGTGAGCATCGTATAGTTCGTAATCCCCGTTGTATAACTTTCCTCCCATAATTCCCTGTGCGACCATACCCGCAAGGGTAAGATAACCGATAATTTGATGGGATTTAAGCATTACATTTCTAACCTTCAATTCTTTTTCTCTTTGTTCCAAAGAGAGTTTGGATATACCCGTTTTACGAAAAAGACCCTTTTTTCCCCATAACAAAGATTGGGTAAAAATCATTTTTTGTGGCAACAACTGTTCTTCCATATTCACCTCTTCCTCAAACAACCCCTCCAACAATGCATCTCGTTCTTGAGCAGAGGCAAATGAAAAAAACAAAATAATCAGTAAGGCTAATCCCTTTTTCATATGCTAATTAATTAGGTGTGGATCTTTCATAAGAGAATCCTCCTTTTTTGCCAGAGGACCATGAGGTAAATTTAACACTAAGATATACATTATCCTCCATTAGATGCAAAACCATCTCTTTACCCACCACATTCTTAGGCTTATTTTGACTGGCATCCCTAAAATTCCTAAAAGTCAGATTGGCTACTTGATCAATGGTGCCCATAGCCCACTCAGTTCCCTCAGGGCTGGAGTCTTTTAAAGCTTCGGTGTTTTTAACAATATTAAAAATTTGTTTTCCCCCGTTCCCTCGTGTCAACCATACCTTATCTGTTAATCGATCCTGATTGGTTTCTGATGAGGGATTCCCTCCATCAACCTTGGTAAAGGTAATTGTTGATCCCCTCCATATAGTGGCCGTCGCATCATAACTATTTCCCTCATTGTTATTACCTGTACTTGAATTATCGTTGTAATTGTCATCATCATCATTGTCATTGTCATCGTTATCACCATCATCGTTGTCATTGTCATCGCTATCATCATCATCGTTGTCATTGTCATCGTTGTCATTGTCATCATTGTCATCATTGTCTGAGTCATCTCCTCCGTCTGAATTAGAATTATCATCCGAATTATTGTTATCGTCATTATCTTGACCGTCGTCATTATTCCCATCATTATTTGAATTGGAATTAAGGACATCTTGATTATTAAGTGCATCAATAGCATCATCAATTTTACTGCATTGTATTGTAATGAGACCCAAAAAAAGAGTCATCATTATCAATAAATTATTAAACTTTAAGTTTGTTTTCATGATTCATTTAGGCTTAAATTATTTAAAAAGAGTATTGTCGTCAATTGCTTTTTAAGACTTACTCAATTTCCCGCTGATACGGTCAGCGTATTCCCTTCAATAACTGTGTCATAACAGAGAAGACTACCACTACAATTGTTGTTGTAGGTTCTATTGTGTTCGTGGCATTGAAATTTGGTGCCATCAAAGGTCCAACGATTCCTTACCCCCTCATGAGGACAAGCATTATTGAAGGCTCTGATATTGGTTTCGCTTACTCTAATCAATAGGAGTTTTTTGGCGGTATAGTTCATCCAGCCTCCAACATTTTTTAAATCGTTAAATGTGGTATTGGAAAGGTCGATCACCAAGTCTCCTGTTGAAGAATCGCCTCCATTTTGATTATTGTTATCATCGTCATCATCTTCATCATTCTCATCATCGTCATCGTCATCGTCATCGTCATCGTCATAATCGTCAACTTCGTCAACTTCGTCATCATCGTCAAGATTATTAATAAAATCATCATCATCTGAATCCATTACACATCCGTTCATCATAGGGATTCCTAAAACGGAGATGAGTACTGGGAGACAAGCTTGTGATAGAAAAAGTCGTCTTTTGTTTTCCTTTTCCATAATTATTGTTTTTACTTCGAATGATTGAATTACATCAATCCTTATTAACTCAAATTAATTTTCAATTGATTATTAGACAATTGGGTCGAATAACATTTCAAAACACCTCCACTTCCAGCTGTTTTACAATCAGCCTTATAGGTTTTGTCATGATTGCTACACAAAAAAGTGTTTTCAGAAGCGGAGTAGGACCAACGGTTACGAGTACCCTCGTGAGGACAAACATTGGTGTAGGCCGAATAGGATCCGTTTGATTTTAATATCAAAACATTTTGTTCTAAAAAATTGATCCATCCTTTGGAGTTAAGAGGTTCAAAATCCGCATGATTCAAGTCAATGGTCAAAATTTGATCCGAAATTTGATATCCTCCAGAGATGGGGGTTGGATTTTCTGTTTTCTCTTTTGAGCAAGAGGATACCAATGCCTCTCCTCCTACGATGGAGGCGATTAGCAATGGGCAGGTTTGTTTGATAAAGTGACGTCTGTTTGTAGATTTCATTTTTTAACTTTTATTGTATAACAATCAAGTCAAAAATTACCCTACCTCTTTTTTAGTTAAAATAAAAACGAACACCAACATTGGCAAATCGGATCATCGCATAGCGGTCTATTTTCTTAATCGATTCTGAATTGGCATCATAATAGTGGATCCTTTCTAAAATATTTTGATTTTGAGTCAAGTTTTTCAAAGCCATCTTAAAATCCATTTTTACAGATTTAAAAATCGAAAAACGTTTGGATAAAGAAAGGTCTAAACGCTGGTAGGTTGGCAAAGTATGATTGTTTAAATTATTGTAAACAAAAATATTTCCCGTTTCGGATTTGGTAACATCGTCTGGTATTGAATATGGAATTCCACTCCTAAGATTGTAATTAAAGTGGAGATGCCAATCGTTCAGGCTAATGTTGTATCCCAAATTAAGTTGGTGTTGAACAAAAAAATTGCTATTGAAAGACTGCCCATTATATACATCCCAAAATTTATTTTTGTTTTGTTGATGGGTATAGGATAGCCAAAAGTTGGCATTGTTCCATTTTTTTTGAAAAAAGAAGTCAAACCCTAGAATGTTTGATTTTCCGACATGGTGGTCTTGGTCGTTTGGGTCTAGGTAACCAAAACCAAAAGTAGAGACTCCATAAAACCACCTTCGATACCCATCCAATTCGATTACAACTGCTTTAGATTCATATATTGTTCCCAGACTGAACTGATTGGATTTCAATAAGGGGTAATGAGCATTTCCCAGTCCAATCCATAAATTATTAGTTTTGTCTGTACTGTTATTAATAGTTTCATTGGAACGAAAAATAGACTGTGATTTACTTTCAAAGGTTGTTTGTAAGGTCCATTTGGAGTTTAGGTATTGGGTCAAATTAAGACGGGGTTCCAATCGATGGCTTTTGATAGAATTAAAATAATTGTGTCTCAACCCCAATTCCAAAAGATGACGCTCCGAAAAATTGGATTTTAATATCCCAAAAAAGGAAAGATTATTTTCATTGGCCTTTTGTATAATCTCATATTCTGGACGGTTCAAATCTGGCTGATATTTGAAATCGACTTTACGGTATAGATACTCAACTCCCCAAGAAAAAAAATAATTTGAATTGTATGACAGTTGCCGCATCAGACTAGCATTAGTCTCCCTAACCTTATTAGCACGATAAGACATTGCTTTGTACTCTGCTTCATCTTCGTTTCCAACCTCGCCTATTGGATATTCTTCCAAAAATCTTGAATACATCATTTCAAATGCACTATGCGATAAATTAAAATCCCAAATACGCTGATTCTTAGAATAAGAATACTTTGTACCCAAGCCCCAATTTTTAGAATCCAAATGGTCTCTAAATTCTATGTCAGCATTGTACAATTCATAATCTATTTGGTCTTCTAAGTAAAACGTATAGAGGTCAAAAATGGAAAACTTATTGAGTGTCAATCCAGAGGACAAAGTGAAGTCATTGTAAAAAATCTCTTGGTCTTCCAAAGTGATACTTTGTTCATTAGCTTCAGCAAATCGATTGAAAGTGTTCTCTTTAAAACTTTGTTACAATAAGTTTTTAAAAGAGGATCGTGCCGAAAAGTTCAGATATGTTTTTTTTGGAGTCTTATATTTAATTACAAAATCAGTATCTAAAAGATTGACTCCAGCAGAAGCTCTCAAACCAGTTTTGCCAGATCGAGATTGGTTTTTTAGGAGTACCATTCCAGAGGTGTGCTCACCGTAGTTGGCGGGAACCCCTTTAACCATTAACTCTATTTTGTCAATGGAATAGGGATTAAAGGGAGACAGTCCTCCATTGGCATGATGGTTTTGATATACTCGAATATTATTCCAATTGATTTTATTTTGATCTGGTGTACCTCCTCGAATAAAAATAGTACTGTTCTCATTTGGGTTACTGACCCCTGGCAGGAGTTGGATTAATTCGATAATATCAGGATTGACCGAGCCTGGTGCTGTTGGAAGTTGGGTCAAATCAATCCCATAAGAACCATTGCTTCTTTTCTCAATAGGAGGAACGATGTATTCCAAAATCACTTCTCCCAACTTGATTTCATCATCATCAATATAGTAATCTTCACAGTCAGCAGTAATTTGGTAATCAATGGACTTGACTCCATATTGAACTGTCTTGAATTGAAGCTTCCCTTTTTTATTGGGTAAGTAATTAAAAAAAAAGTAACCCAATGAATCTGTTGTTGTAAACTGTTTTCCCGCTTCAACGAGAACATTCTGAATTCCGCGATCAAAACGTTGGCTCTTGATATAACCACAAAGAATATTGTCTTGGAACTGAAGCTTAGGCGATAGAATGATATTGTTCTCTCTTTTTAAAACTCTAAAATGGTAATCTTGTGTAAGAATTTTTAAAAAATCATCAATTTTATGAGGGAGTGGTGTTTCTAACACCAAGTGATTACTTACAAACAGATCGTCATAGGAGTAAATTTGTCCATATTTTTTCTCCGCTTCCGAAAGCGTTTTTTTCAAACTCCTCACAGGTGATTGTGCTTGGGCAACAGAGATGAATATTAACAGTAATACTACGAGTCTCATTAATCAAGGTTCTACTATATCAATATTTCCGTTCTGGTAGGCTTTTATTTGAAGTGAAAAAGTCTCCGCCAAAATTTGAAATGCCTCCTCCTTATCTTTTATGGGTAATACTCCAGTAAAGTAATAGGGCTTGGACGTAAAAAGTTCGACCGAAATTCCATAGACTTGCTCCATGACAAAAACAAGATAGGCCAATGGAGTACTCTCATAATAAAGCCCCTCATTCTTTTCAAACTTGTCAAAGTTCTGTGAAGTAACCGTCCGAGTAATATTGTTATAGGCATTTCCTGCTCCCAATCCTAATCTTTTATTTTCATGGGTTACCGCTACTCTCCCTTCCTTACAACTGACAGCAAAATAATTTTCAAACGAGATAACTCTAAAAACAGTTCCCAATACTTCAACCTTTCCCTCTGATGAATGAACATTAAAGGGTATGCCTTTTTGGACGGAAAAGACAACATCTCCTTTCATATTAATGTTTCGATTCCACCACCCGAATGTACGTTTGAAATCAATGGATGACCCTGGATTAAGTTTGGCCAAACTTCCATCTGGTAATTCGATATGTTTGATCAAGCCTTGGGCTGTGATCGTCTCTTCAGCAGTGAAATATAAATTCAATCCAAATAATAAAACCAGACTGGCTGCCATTGACCATATCAACCGAATATTCAACTTCTTTATCGAAGTTTTTTTTGGTAATTTTCTTGAGAAATTTTCCCATTCCAAACTAGTTGGAAAATCTACTTTAATCGATTCGGTTGATTTTAGTATTTTTTTATAGAGCTTCAAGGCGTCTTGGCCCTCAAGGTTTTCTATGGTTTCGTCTTTCTCAAAGCCTTGGCTCCATCGGGCAAGATAATTATTTCGATTCATCTTATTTTTTCTTTAAATTCACTGATAGCCGATCGTGTAAAAACTTCAAAGCACTATGCATTCGCTTCTCTACTGTTTTTTGGCTTATACTTAATTGGTTTGCTATTTCTTTATACGACAAGTCCTCCAAACGACTCATCATAAACACCAACCTTTCATTTTCATTTAATTGTTCTATACTATGCACTAACTTTTGATGAAATTCTTTTTCCTCCAATTGAGACTCTGGATTGGAAAGAACTTTGTCCATAAAAACAAAACCTTCTCCTCTTTTATTTTTTTTTATTTGATTGATACTCATGTTTTTACCCATAGTAAAAATCAAGCTTTTGATGTTTTTTTGATTAAAACGAGAACAATCTTCCCAAAGTTTTAGGAAAACATTTTGTGTGATATCTTCTGCATCAACAGCAACCCCATAAGCATAAACCAAGTAACGATACAAACGATCGGAATACTCTAAATACAGTTTTTTGTAATGTGATTCATCACAAATCGAAGGGGGAGTTGGATTCATTTTTCAGTAGGTCGTTACTATACAAACAATTGTTCATTTCAGATTGGGATTAGGGTAACAGAAGATTAAATTAGTAAGGGATACTTGTTTAATGATTTAACAATCTCAAAAACATTTACCCTACCGTAAAATTTAAATAAATTTAAATAAAAAATCAATATTTAAAAATCCCCCATTGGGATGAGATGGTCAACTTTTTGGAGGAAGAAGCCTCTACCCTCCCGACGATTTGTGCATCAATATTGAATGATCTTGAAATAGCGATCACTTTTTCTGCTACAGATTCGGGAAGATAAATTTCCATACGGTGTCCCATATTAAAGACTTCGTACATCTCTTTCCAATCAGTACCCGATTCGTTTTTTATCAATTCGAAGAGTGGAGGACAATCAAACAGATTGTCTTTGATAATATGCAACTGGTCAATAAAATGTAAAATTTTGGTTTGAGCTCCCCCACTACAATGTACCATCCCGTGTATGTCTTTTCGGTCTATGGTATCCAATACCTCCTTAATAACCGGTGCATAGGTACGCGTAGGAGACAACACCAATTGTCCAACATCCAAAGGCGTATTGGTGGGGTCAGTTAATCTTTTGGAACCAGAGTAAATTAAATCAGTGGGCAAGTCATTGTCAAAGGTCTCAGGATATTTTTCTTTCAGAGCAGCACCAAACACATCATGACGAGCCGAAGTCAATCCATTGCTCCCCATACCTCCATTGTATTGATCCTCATAGCTGGCCTGCCCAAAGGAGGCCAAGCCTACAATCACATCACCAGCCTTGATATTTGCATTGTCTATCACCTCACTTCTTTTCATTCTGGCGGTAACGGTAGAATCAACAATAATGGTTTTTACCAAATCTCCAACATCGGCCGTTTCGCCTCCAGTGCTGTGAATTCTTACACCATACTTTGCCAAATCAACCAGTAGTTCTTCGGTTCCATTGATGATGGCAGATAGTACTTCGGCCGGAATCTTATTTTTATTTCTTCCAATAGTAGATGACAACAAAATATCGTTGGTTACCCCAACGCAAAGCAGATCATCAATATTCATGATTAAGGCATCTTGAGCAATGCCTTTCCAAACGGAAAGATCTCCAGTTTCTCTCCAATAGGCATAAGCTAGCGAACTTTTGGTTCCTGCTCCGTCTGCATGCATGACCAAACAATGGGCCTCACTTCCTGTCAAAAAATCAGGTACGACCTTGCAAAAAGCTTTTGGAAAAAGGCCCTTGTCTATATTTTTTATGGCATTGTGTACGTCCTCCTTCTGAGAAGAAACACCTCTTAGGTTATACCTTTTATCTGTCATTGATTTGATTAGAATTCAAATTTAATACTATTCCCCTAACCCATTGGGATTCGATTTTTTTTTTATCAACGACAAAACAAAAGTTCTCGGTATTTGGCCAAGGGCCATAGGTCATCGTCTGTGACCAACTCTAACTTATCACAGTGATATCTGATGTCTTTCAAAAAAGGCAATACTTTTTCACAATAAGCATGGGCTTTTTCATATTCTTCTTCAATCTTATTCAAAGATTTTCGGGTTTCAACCATTTGCACTATCCCTTTATTGATTTCATTAATATGTCCAGAGATGCGTTCGATAATTTTTAACTGCACTTCGGCATGCTTTTGGAAATCGTTCCCATAAATTTCTTTTAAACCTTTTACATTTTTAATCAGTACATTTTGGAATTTAATTGCGGTTGGAATGATATGGTTTCGAGCAATGTCTCCCAAAGTCCTAGACTCAATTTGAACCCGCATGATATATTCCTTAAGATCGACAGTGTACCTCGCCATAACTTCTCGTTCCGAAAACACCATTGTTTGTTCAAAAAGTGAAATGCTTTTTTTGGAGATATAAGCCGTCAAGGCATCAGGGGTATTTTGATTGTGGCTCAGTCCTCGCTTTTTTGCCTCTTCTATCCATATATCACTATAGCCGTCCCCTTCAAAAAGTATGTTTTTAATCCCTTTCAGGTTGTCTCTCAAGGCATTAAAAATGGCATCGTCCTTTTTCATCTCCTTTTTCTCAATCAAGTCTTCAACCTCCTTGCCAAATTTTTCCAATTGTTGGGCTACTGCGGCATTGAGAACCGTAATAGACTTGGCACAATTTGACTTAGAGCCCACTGCCCTAAACTCGAATTTATTTCCTGTAAAGGCAAATGGAGATGTCCTATTTCTATCGGTATTGTCCAATAGGATCTCAGGAATTTTCCCAATAACATTGAGCTTGAGATCCGTTTTTTCTTCGGGTGAAAGTTTCCCTTTGGAAACATTTTCCAAGTTATCCAGAACAGCCGTCAATTGTTTTCCTATAAAAACAGAGAGTATGGCAGGCGGTGCTTCACTCGATCCCAGTCGAAAATCATTACTTGCACTTGCAATCGAAGCCCTCATCAAGGACTCATGCGTCAAGACAGCTGCAATAGTGTTGATAAAGAAGGTGAGGAACTGAAGATTGCTCATCGGGGTTTTACCCGGACTCAGCAAGTTGACTCCAGTATTGGTAGATAGAGACCAGTTGTTGTGTTTTCCTGATCCGTTAATACCCTCAAAAGGCTTTTCGTGAAATAGCACAATAAAATCGTGCTTGTTTGCAATTTTTCGCATCAAGTCCATCACTAAAGAATTGTGGTCGACAGACAAATTGGCCTCTTCATAAACAGGCGCCAACTCAAATTGACCAGGAGCAACTTCATTGTGGCGGGTTTTGAGGGGAATTCCCAATTGAATGGCCGAATGTTCCAATTCTTTCATATAAGAGAGCACACGTGGGGGAATGGAACCAAAATAATGATCATCCAACTGTTGTCCTTTGGAAGGCTGATGACCAAAAAGTGTTCTACCGGTAATGATTAGATCTGGTCTAGAGGCAGCCAAAGACTTGTCCACCAAAAAATACTCTTGCTCCCAACCCAAAGTAGCATTGACCTTGGTTACATTTTTATCAAAGTATTTACAAATTTCCGTGGCAGCATTGTCTAGCGACTGAATGGATTTAAGTAGCGGGGTTTTATAATCCAATGCTTCTCCAGTATAAGAAACAAAGATGGTCGGGATACAAAGCGTTTTATCGAGGATAAAGGCAGGAGAAGTAGGGTCCCAAGCAGTATAGCCTCGGGCTTCGAAAGTATTGCGAATCCCACCACTGGGAAAACTGGAAGCATCTGGTTCTTGCTGCACCAATTGAGTCCCTTCAAAATTTTCCATAGGTTTACCCGAGGATTGGAGGTCAAAAAAAGCATCGTGTTTTTCTGCTGTTCCTCCAGTCAAAGGTTGAAACCAATGGGTATAATGGGTCGCTCCTTTGGACATCGCCCAGGCTTTGAGAGAAGCGGCAATTTGATCTGCATATCTTCGGTTGATTTTCGACCCCTTATTTACAGCTTGGGCAACCTGATTATATGTTTCTTTATTGACGTATTGTTCTAATACAGCATCAGTAAATACATGGCTCGCAAAAAGAGAAGAGTATTTTTGATCATTTTCAAATGATTTTGGTTGCTTGCCAAAAAGATTTTCGAGACTTTTTTTTCTCAAGTAGTTCATCAGTGAGGTGTTTTGGAAACTAAACAAAGATAATTTATAAATGAAAAATTTTAGATTAGTGTCCCAAAATTTTGTGATAATCAAAATTTACCCCAAAAAAATTAAGGTGTTCATAAAAATGTTTAATAGTTTTTAGAATTAACTCCCTGAAAAGGGGTGGTATATTCAAGAAATTTTATTTTTGAATATTAGAAAACTAAAAATTAATTATATGAGTAAGTCTAAATTGGAATACATTTGGTTGGATGGCTATAAGCCTACAGCCAGTTTGCGAAGCAAAACAAAGATCGTGAGTGATTTTGATGGCACATTAGAAGGTTGTCCTATGTGGTCATTCGATGGTTCTTCAACCCAACAAGCCGAAGGAAACTCCTCAGATTGTCTGCTTAAGCCCGTGGCATTATATCCAGACCCAGATCGGAAAAATGGATATTTGGTAATGACTGAAGTGCTTAACGCCGATAGTACTCCTCACGTGTCCAACGGAAGAGCAACCATTGATGATGATGATAATGATTTTTGGTTTGGATTTGAGCAAGAATACTTTCTATGGGATCCCGAAACCAATTTGCCTTTAGGTTTTCCAAAAGATCAAACCCCTCAAGGGCAATTCTACTGTTCGGCAGGGGCCAAAAATGCCTTTGGCAGAGAGATGATCGAAGAACATTTAGAGCAATGTTTGGAAGCAGGTATCAATGTTGAAGGAATCAACGCTGAGGTGGCTTCTGGACAATGGGAATATCAATGTTTCTCCAAAGGAGCTAAAGAAGCTGGAGATCAAATTTGGATTTCTAGATATCTATTGGAGCGATTGGGTGAAAAGTACGGATTGGCCATCAACTGGCATCCAAAACCCCTTGGAGCTACCGACTGGAATGGCTCTGGAATGCATGCCAACTTCTCCAATGAAATTTTAAGAACTTGTGGTTCTAAAGAGATTTATGAAAAAATATGTGAGGCTTTCCGACCCGTTGTAAAAGAACATATCGATGTTTATGGTGCATACAATGACCAACGACTTACTGGAGATCACGAAACGCAATCCATAGATGAATTCAGCTTTGGTGTATCTGACCGTGGAGCATCCATCAGAATTCCCATCATGACTGTAGAGCAAGGATGGAAAGGTTGGTTGGAAGACAGAAGACCTGCTTCTAACGGAGATCCATACAAGATTGCAAGTAGAATCATCAAAACAGTTAAGTCAGCTAAAGTTTAATACTACTATATTTATTTAAATAGCTGAAACTTGATGTTTAAAATCCCACTTTATAGTGGGATTTTTTATATAAATAAGGGTAGAATAAAAATACTATAAAGGATCAACAATATCAGGCCATCGATCCAAGCCAACTTAGATCCTCGAGGGAAAAATACCAAAGGTAGGATCAAAAAAGAAATGCCAAACATCCACCAAATGTCATTACTCAACAATCCTTTATCCTGAATCTCCACAGGGTGAATCATGGAGGTTATGCCCATAACAGCGAGTAAATTGAAAATATTGGACCCTATGAGATTGCCCAAGGAAATGGCTTTTTCTTTATTTAGAATTGCAATTATCGAAGCCGAAAGCTCGGGAATACTTGTTCCCAACGAAATAATGGAAACACTGATGATTCGTTCACTTACTCCTAAATCATGAGCCAAACTTACTGCACCTTTTATCAAAGTTTCGGATCCCAACCACAAAGAAAATCCTCCTAATAACAAATAAGTAAATGTTTTAGAAGCATTCAAGGCTTGATCGTCTTCGGGTGCTTCATCCAAAACTGCCGTTTTTTGATACTTGATCAAATAAACCATAAAAACCAGAAGCAAAACAAATAGAATGGCTCCTTCATAAGCCACCAACTTGTTATCGATGACAATAAAAAAATAAAAAAGTAATGAAGCCAACATCATCATAGGCCAATCGGTTTTGTAAAAACTCGATGTGACATCAATAGGAGAAATTATAATGGTAACGGCCAATACAAGACCGAGGTTTGCAATATTTGAACCTACAACATTCCCCAAAGCCAAGTCAGGGTGTCCACTCAACGCAGACTGAATACTAACAATTAATTCAGGCGCTGAAGTAGCAAAAGAAACTACCGTCATCCCGATGACAATCTTAGGGATAGAAAAGCGCAAGGAAAGAGCCACAGCAGCTCGCATCAACCAATCTCCCCCTTTAATAAGGATAAATATTCCAATTATTACTGCAAAAAAGGCCATGGATTAAATTTGGTCAAAGATAGCATATAGGAATTAAAGCGGAATTTTGAATCAAACATCCCTAATAGAGCCCCCAAAAAATTTCAACAGATCATTGAAAATCGTAAATCAATGGTTTGTTTTGTTGGAGATCAAAAATATACTCCTTGTCGAGATACAATAGTTTTACTGACTGTTTCTCATTCGATTTAAGCATAAGCTTTCCAAGCTTTCCATTGTCCCAATCCATATTTACGGTTATGTTTCCCCTAGCAATGAGTCCTTTTACGCTACCTTTTTTCCATGCCTTAGGTAATGCCGGTAATAATCTAATACCACTGCTTTCATGAGATTGAAGAAGCATTTCCACTACCCCAGAGGTAAATCCAAAGTTTCCATCAATTTGAAATGGAGGGTGGGCATCAAACAAATTTTTGAACATGGATTTCTGAAACAGCAATTGAATGTGATTGTGAGCCATTTCCCCATCCATCAATCGGGCTGAGCAGTTGATCAGCCATGCCCTACTCCAACCTGTTCCAGCCCCACCATTTTCCAGTCGATAATCTAAAGTTTTTCTAACGGCTTGGAAGAGTTCGGGATCTTGATCTTTGGAAATTTGGTCTCCAGGATGAAATCCATACAAATGAGACATATGCCTGTGCCCAGGTTCAGGCTCTTCGTATTCTCTATCCCATTCGAGTATCCTTCCTTCTTTCCCCAATACAAAACCGGGTCTCAGTTTTTTGAGTTGTTCAGCGATTTTTAATGTCAGCTCACTTCTGATTTTTAAAATTTCACTGGCTTCAAGGTAATTGCTAAAGATTTCATGAATCACCTGCTGATCCATAGCACTGCCCCTACACAGCGCAACTGATTCCCCTTTTTGGTTAATGTATCGGTTTTCTGGAGAAGATGATGGTAACGAAATTAATGTTTGGTCTCTGGGATCTTCTACCAGCCAATCCGAATAAAAGAGTGCTACTTGTTCCATGGCGGGATATGCTCGAGTTCTGAGGAAGTTCTCATCCTTTGTAAATTGATAGTGATACCAATAATGCTGCATCATCCACCCCCCTGCTCCAAATGAAACGCCCCAATAGGCTGTTGCAGCTCTGAGCCACGAAGGGACCCAAAGATCTGTGGCATGGGGAAAAACACTGCCTCGCATTCCAAAATTCTTTTGAGCAGTGATCTTTCCACTCTCCAACAAGCGATCCAGATAGTCAAATAATGGTTCATTCAATTCGTGAAGACCTGTAAGGTTGGCCAACCAATAGTTCATCTGTAAATTAATATTTAGATGGTAATCAGCATTCCAAGGAGCATTGATGTGTTTATTCCATAAGCCCTGAAGGTTGGCAGGTTGGGTACCAGGTCGTGAAGATCCAATAAGTAAGTAACGACCATAGTCAAACAAAAGTTGACTCAATCCCGGATCCAACGAATCTGCTTTTACTCTTTTCAATCTTTCATCGGTAGTAAGCAGACTAAGAGCCTTATCTCCTCCCAATTCTAGTTGGGTTCTGTTAAAATAAGATTGATGATCCTTGATGTGTAAACTCTCAATCTCTTTCAAGTTGGTTGCCAATACTTTTTTCAGTTCTTTATTGTTTTTCTCTGCATACTGTGGAGTATAATAATCCGAATTACTCACAATAAAAAGGGTTAGTTTCTTCACGCCAGCCAATGCTAGCCCATTATCCACCGATGTAATCTTACCTCCTGTATGCTGGGCGGAAAGTCGAGTCTCAAACTTAACCCCCGACAATATGGGATGTGGTTCAGATTTAAATTTCCCTGCTCGCTGGGTCACCTCTCCTTGCATAAGAATTTGTTGATCAAAACTTTTGACCGTAACCGTTTTTTCTCCCTCATCTAGGGGACGATCCAATCTGATATTTCCATTCAATCCCTTTGGATGCTTGGAGCTAAGGGTGATGACCATGGTTTGATGTGGATGAGATACAAAAACCTTTTGTTCAACGTCATAACCTTCTGCTTTATATTGGGTATGCGAAATAGCAGTACTCAAATCCAACGAACGTTTATAGTCTGATACATCACGATGGTCCCAGTTTAGATACAAGTCCCCCAAAGTTTGGTGCGAACGGGTAATGGACTTGTTGGAAAAATAGTGAACCATCAGAGAATCTGCAGATTTCGCATCTCCTTGCAAAAGAATTTCTCGAATGGACTTTAATTCCTCGGGCCCACCAGGTGGATGTTCCCACTGAAGATCGTGAGGCCATAGCGAATCATCGTTTAATTGGATACGATCACTCCTAGGATCACCAAAAACCATAACGCCCAACCTTCCATTTCCAAGTGGAAGTGCCTCTTCCCAAACGGCTGCGGCTTCGTCATACCAGAGGGTTTGGTAGGTTATGTTTTTTTTAGATTCGGCACATCCTATAATCAATAAGTATGAAATCAGAACTAAGAATATTTTGGTGGATTGAGATAACATGACGGTAGATTTTGTCTTTAAATTACAAACTATTTCAAAATAAAATAACATCATTAGGAATATGCTGACATTGATTTTGATTATTATTCAAAATTATTAGCGAAAAGCCCACAGGTTCAATGAAAATAAAATTATAATTTCTTAGTTTTGCCAAAATGCGGCCTCGTAGCATAACTGAATAGTGCACTTGATTACGGCATAAGAGGTATATAAGCTACAGGTATTGATAACAGTGGAGTCTATATAATATAGGTGACAAAAAAGGTGACAAAAGGAGCCATAGCATAACTGGATAATGCACCACACTACGAATGTGGCGATTGTAGGTTCGAATCCTACTGGCTTCACTACTTCAAACGGGAACCTAAACGGGGCTGACTGGTCTCATATAGCCTGATTAAAGGGTAAAGGGGATAAAAGGGTAGTTTTCACTACATATATCAAATCTACTACTGTGTATTGTCGCTTCGCTCTGTCTATATTGGGTCAGATTATTATCTACCTGTCAACTAATTGATTCACATTATTTTACATTAATTAATACATGGAATGTACTAAAATTAAAACGGAGTACTTAAACGGTGATTGGAGGGTGATTCGGTAATGTATAACGGTATAGAGTCGGAGAGATGTTTTAACTAACTTTTTATGACTATTTTATGATTCACCAATATAACTTTACATTAGTGATTGTATTTCCAATATAAAATGGATATTAAGACACAAGAATTTCTTCAGAAGATTAAGGATAAAGGATATTGGAATAATAACTTAGATTATTCCAAAGGAGTTTATAAAGGCTCCAGAGACCCGTTTGAAGTTTGGTGTAAGATTCATAAAATTGAAGAAAGAAATTGAAGACAGTGGATTTTAAATTTTATAAGTAATGAGCTTTAATAATTATTATGAAAAATATACGTTGGTTTACTTGGGGAATGATTGTTTGTTCAGTAATTGTTTCACTTTGTTTACTTTACATTAACTTAAAATCATAGTATCAATTCAATTGCTCTTAAACGCAATTAACCTCTATACTTCGCATTAAGTCAGTTGCCAATCCTTAATGGGTAGCGTTCTGATTTATTTTTTATATTAGTATTATGAAAAAACTACTACTACTTACTACCCTATTTTTAGCTTTTGCCTGTTCTAAGGATGACGAGTCAGGTGAGTCATTTTTGGATAAATATAATGGGACTTCTTGGACAGTTAATGACTCTGTTGAAATACTTACCTTTTCTAATGGAACTTATTTTTATAGTCAATACTTTGGAGGAGAGGCTTATATTGAAGGTAACGAAGAAGATACCTTTGAGTGTATGCAGTATAAAGAAGGTACAAATGTCATCTTCGGAATCGAGTTAACTTATGAAATTCTAAAAAATGAAGCTGATGAGCTTTTATTCGAGGCTACTTTAATGGGACAGAAGTTAGGAACAATGAAATTTACTACTCAAGGAGAAAATCTCATAATGACAGAGACAGGGGACGGTACCGAAACTACTGTATTAATAAAAAGTAACGAATCATACTCTGACTACTGTAACTAATTAATCTCACTCCCTGTACTTCGCATTAAGTCAGTTGCCAATCCCTAATGGGTAGCGTTCTGATTTATTTTTATATTAGTTAAATGGAAGGGTACATGAAAAACCGATGGTGGATATGGGGAGTTACGGGAGAGTATCTTGCCTATAGAATTTATCTCTCAATAGCTTATTAAAATCAAAAACTACCTGTAATGAATCAAAAAATAATTTTTTCTCTATTTACTATTTTGTTAATCAATGTTGTCATAGGACAGCAACTTGATTTAAATAATATAAGAATTGATAATGTCAAAAATCTACTTGGAAATGTTTTGGGAAAAGAAGAAAAAAATAAAACTAATTGGTCTGGAAAAATAGGTGACGCTAATTTTAATGTTGCAGATAGAATGGCAATAAACGATGTTATTGATGCCTATGGTATTTATTGGGATACAAACAATTTAGATGGATTTTTGTCATTATTTACAGATGACGCATTGGGTGTTATATATGGTTCAGATGGCAAAAAGATGTCTTACTTAATCAAAGATGAAGCACAGAGAGCTATCAGCGAGGAAAGAATGAAATTTTTTAAGATTAACAAGATGCAAAGAAGGCACATGATGTCCAATACAATGTTAATTGAATTAACAGATGATTCTGCTCACTTAAAAAAATACATGATGCTTTTAACGACAAATAATAACTCCAAAACCGAGATAGTGAGTCCTATTTTTTATGATTTTAAGCTGAAAAAAATTGATGGAATATGGAAAATTGCCTTTAGAGAAATCAATTTGGATAGACCACTTGACCTTGAACTTAAACCCTAAATTTGACAGTGGAAATAACTCCATCGGTTCACACCACATGAATTCGTGCCAAGAATAGCATTCTACCCAGAGTCCATCATATATTTTTGTATATAACATGGTCTTCTTCTATATTTGAATAAATCATAAGCAAATGAAAAAAGCTCTTTTAACTAACCCAGCTTTCAGATATATATTTGAGGTATTTGTAATCGTCTTTTCTGTATCTATATCCTTTGCAATTCAAGAGATTTTGAATGACAGAGAAAAAATAGAATTAAAAAATAAAGGATTAAATGGGGTCTTAAAAGACCTTAAAGAAGACGAAGAGTTCTTTACTAATGCATCTGAGGTTTTGACAAATAGGATAAAGATTACTGAAACCTTTTTGGATGGTCAGGTTTCAAATAATAGTCTTAACCAAATAATGTTGACATATGGATTCGTTGGTCAAAATTCAAATTATAAGTCTTTGGTTTCTACAGGTGTAATTGAATTTATTAATGAGAGTTCTTTATCTAAAGAACTTGCAAATTACTATGAAATGAGGTATTCCATGTTAGAGGATATTTCAGGACAGTATAAGGAACTTTATTTAGAATTTTTATCTTTTATGAGGTCTGCTTACCCTGTAGAATCGATTCAAAATATCAACTTAGTCGATGATAAAATCGACTTCAATAATCATCGTAAAATTACATCATTCAATTACAAACCTTCAACTCTCAATAATTTAAATTTAGATTTTAAATTTAGAAATCACTTGTATGATTTAAGAAAAATTAAAATTTATTATGCTGGATTTTTTGAAGGAGCTATAAATCAGAATTCAAAACTGTCTTCATTAATTAGTGAAGAACTCAAGTGATGTGGCACATGGAAATAACTCCATCGAAACACAGTACTTGAAT